>Ga0070679_100001028_pt1 | contig 24322 bp, 15 predicted proteins | sample KBSC63BmetaG_FD_65652 | JGI IMG/M metagenome (GOLD analysis project Ga0070679, IMG submission 65652) | Corn rhizosphere microbial communities from Kellogg Biological Station, Michigan, USA - KBS C6-3B metaG | ecosystem: Host-associated > Plants > Roots > Rhizosphere | place: USA: Michigan... | reverse complement strand
CGCAGCGCGAAGTCGATGATGATCGCGCGATCCGCCGTGAAGGCGACGCTCCTCGTGACCGGTGCGTACCCGACGCGCCGCGCTGTCACACGGTGCGGGCCCACCGACACGTCCGTTAGGCGAAACGACCCTTCGGCGCCGCTGAGCGCGGCCGGGCCTGTCTCATCCACCGTCACTCGTGCCCGGTCGACCGGCGATCCGGACTCGGCGTCGGTCACGCGGCCGGCCGCGTCGGCATGTGTTGGCGTCGCGGGCGCTGCGTTAGCCTCCGCCGCCTCGAGTACGATCTGCGTCGCCGACCAGACGCGCGCGATGACGCCGGTCCCGGCGAGCGCAGAGTCCAGCGCTTCGCCCACTGTGGCGTTGCGCACGTGCACCGACACACGGCGCGACGCGGGCACCACGTCGCTGCTGTACGAGACACTCACGCCGCTCTCCTTGGCGATGGTATGCAAGGCCTCGCGCAGGGTGACGCGGTCGAGCGAGAGCGTGATGCGACCCGGCATCGGACGCGATGCCGCCGGCGCCGCCGTGCGCTCCGCCGGCCTTCCGTACCGAAAGGCCGCGCGCGGCTGCTGCGCGCCGGCGGTCAGTGCGAACACCGCTGCGAGCTGGATGGCGATCACGGTACCGCCACCAACGATCCAATTCATCGGGGAACCCCCTGCGTGGAGATGCCTGACGCTCTGCGACGTGTCGGGCGGTCAGTGCTGCGGAACGGAAAGAAGGACGGCCGTATCGGCGCGCCACACGAGCCGCGCGCGCGCACCGCGACCGATGATGGCGAGGATGACGCGCAGGGATTCGCGGTCGAACGAGCCGGTGAAGTCGCGACGGGCGAGCGACCGGTCGCCTAACGCCACAGGCGTGCCGTACCAGCGCGTGAGCTCTTTGGCGACCTCGTCGAGCGGCGTCGCGTCGAACACGAGCTCGCCGGTGGTCCAGGCGACGTAGCGCTGTGGGTCAACCCGTCGCACCGCGACGGCGCCGCTGGTATCCCACTGGGCGAGCTGTCCGCGGTCGACGACGCCTGTATCGCGCGCCGCTCGAATCGCGACGCGGCCATCGGCCACCACCACGCGCGCCCCAGAGTCGTTCGGATAGGCGCGGACGTCGAACGCCGTGCCGACGTCGCTGATGGTTGCGCCGTTGGCGTGCACGACGAAGGGCCGGCGGTCGTCGTGCGTGACCTCGAAGTAGGCCTCGCCACTCACGTCGACCCGGCGCACCGCGCCGGACTGCGTCACGGGATAACGCAGCGTGCTCTGCGCGGCGACGATGATCTGCGTGCCGTCGCCGAGCCGAACGATCGCGCGTTCCGCCGGCCGGGTGACGACGGTCCGCTCCGCGACCGCCCCCGCCTCCGTTAGGCGAGCCGAGTGCCGGTGCGCGGCGAGGAGCATCGCGGCCGCGAGCAGGACCGCGGCGAGCAGCCAGCCGAGTCGCCGCGGCGCGCGGCGAGCCCAGGCGTGACGGGCGCGGGTGGCGATGCGCCAGTGTGGCGCGGGCGGCGGATCGAGCGGCGGCCCGGCGTCGGGAGTGCCTAACGCAATGACGTCGTAGAACGCCCGGTGGCAGCGGTCCGCATCGAGCCAGCGGTCGAATCGCTCGCGGTCCTCGAGCGCGCAGTCGCGCTCCGAGTACCGCAGCAGCAGCTCCCAGTCGATGTCCAGCATGGCGCTCGTGAGGGAGAGGGGTCGGTGTCTGCCTTATTCGACCCGTCCCTTGGCGCCATACCCCACAGGATTACGAAAAAACGTCGGCTGTAGGGTCTGCGGGTGCGTGAGGTGTCGTCATGTGTGTAGGCGACAGCACACAGGTGCTCGACGTCATCGTCGGTTGCAATAAAACGATGACGCTCGTGCGCGAGGAATGATGTATCCTTGCGCAACCCGAAATGGAGCACGTCGCCATGTCAGAAGTGGCCGCCATTTGGCCCGTCCCCGAACTCCGCCTGCCGGGCGCCGAGAGATCCGACGATGCCCTGGACCGTCCGCCCCTTCGCTGGCCGCTGACGATCAGAGAACGCGACACCGATGAAGATCGGGCAGCGTCCCGACGACTCGGCGCCATCTTCCGGGCGCACTACTCGGAGCTCTACGCCCTCGTGATGCGCTACGTCCGCACGCGCGCCCTCGCCGAAGAAATCATCCAGGACGCATTTCTCGCGGTCTGGCAGCGCCGGTTCGCGTGGACGCCCGAGATGGACCTCAATGCGTACGTCTTCCAAACCGCGCACAATCGCGCGCTGAACCATCTGCGGCGCGATCGCGTCGAAATCGATTGGCAACATCTCGTCGCCGAGCGGCGAGAGGAGTGGGGACTGAGCCAATACACAGTGGACGCACGCGACGCAGTCGACATCGACGAAATGGTCGAGCTCATGCAGCGCGCCGTGCGCAGTCTTCCCGCACGGGTGCAGCGCACCATCGTCCTCAGACTCCAATACCACCTCACCAACGCCGAGATCGCCGAGGTGATGGGGGTGACGGTGAAAGCGGTGGAGCGAAACATCACGCGCGGGCTCAAAACCTTGCGGCTCGCGTTCCGAAGACCGGAGTGATGCCGGGGTGCCTAACTGAGCCGCGTGCGGGCCGCGCGGCCGTGATGGGACGAAGCCAAGCGCAATTCGACTACGGCGGATCGACACCCACCCGCTTGAACTGCGCTGACACGGGGTGATCTACGCCGATGAAATTGCCGACGAGGCTATTCTTCGAAGCGAGATGGCCCGAGAACGGGAGGATCGTATTGTCATCACGGGAAAGAACAAGGTCGACCTGCGAGCCTGTAATGTGCCCGGTGACGGTGATGTTTCCGCCGGTAATCGCCTCACCGGACCAGTGCCCGACGCCGGTCACGATCGTATCACTTACCGTTAGCTCCATCACCTGCTGCTCTTCCCGTGCGGTCACAACTTGCGACCACGAACCGACCAGGTCCGCCTCGACCTGCTGTTGATCGGTGACGCCGAGGCTGCCGCTACTGCAAGCGAGGCAGAGGATTGCAGGCGTCAGCAGCAGACAAGAAACGCGCATACGGCCCTCCTCCACGTTGGGCGAGGCTGCAATCTACCGCTCGCCGGCGATCGCGCGCCAGCACCGTTAGGCGTCTATTGCCGGCGCGCGCCTTAGCGCGCGAGTGAGAGCCAGACGAGGATGGCCAGCGCCACGCACACGATCGCCACTCCGGCACGACGGAGCCACACTCCCCGCACGCGATCCTTCGCCGCCTGCGCCGTCATTCGCTCCGCGAGCCGGTCCCACGCGTGTTCGATTTCACGCTCGGTGAACGTCACCGGTACGTCACGATCGGCTGGATGCGCGAACAGGCTCTGAAGCCGGTTAATGAAGAGCCGGCGCTCAGGTTGGCCGTCGATCCACGCCTCGAGCTCCGCCAAGTCTTCCGGCGTGCATTGTCCAATCGTGTAGCGTTCCAGTAGAGGCAACGGCACGTCATCGGGCACCACGAGCGGCCTCTCCCCCGAGCGTCGATGGCGGTGAATATACGTCGCCCACGGCTAGGAACACATCCAAGCGACGCGCTGCGTATCAAATCATTACGCCCCGCACGTTCCACCGCTGCGGGCGAGTGACCGGTGACAAGCTCCGACTACTCCGCCCGCGCCGGATCCGAGCGTCTGTAGTTCGAGCAACCAACGATTGACGTGCCGGCGTACAGGCCGAATGTTGCACCACCATGACCACGGTTAGCGAGCTGGCAGCGTCGCTCGGCGATCGCTATCGCATCGAGCGCGTGTTGGGTTCTGGCGGCATGGCAACCGTGTTTCTGGCCACCGAGCTCAAGCATAGTCGCCCCGTGGCGATCAAGGTGCTCAAGCCGGAGCTCGCCGTGGCGTTGGGCCCGGAGCGATTCCTTCGCGAAATCGGCATTGCGGCGCATCTGGATCACCCGCACATCCTCACGCTGATCGACTCGGGCACGGCGGACGGGATGCTGTACTACGTCCTTCCATATGTGCGCGGGGAATCGCTGCGGCAGAAGCTCGCGCGGGAGCATCATCTCGCCCTGAACGACGCGCTCCGGGTGGCGCGGCAGGTTGGAGCGGCGTTGGACTACGCGCATCGCGCGGGCATCGTCCACCGGGACATCAAACCGGAGAACATCCTGCTGCAGGAAGGCGAGGCGGTTCTCACGGACTTCGGCATTGCGCTCGCGGTGCAGGATGCCGGCGGCAACCGCCTAACGGAGACGGGCGCGAGCCTCGGCACGCCGGAATACATGAGTCCCGAGCAAGCGTCCGGCGACCGAGAACTGGATGCACGCAGCGACGAATACAGCCTGGCCGCGGTCGTGTACGAAATGCTCGCCGGGGAGCCGCCGCATACCGGCGCGTCGGCGCGGGCGGTGATTGCCAAGATCCTAACGGAACGGCCGACGAGCCTGCGGGTGCTCCGCGATGCCGTTCCGGAAGGCGTGGATCGGGCAGTGGCGAAGGCGTTGGCCAAGGTCCCGGCAGACCGCTATCCGGACGTCGCCGGGTTCGTCACTGGCTTGGATGCGGGCTTCGCTGCGCCGGCGCACGACCGACGCACACGCGGCCGTCGTGCCGGCGGCGCCGCGGCGGTGATTGCGTTAGGCATCGCCGCGGTGGCGCTGTGGCTGCATCGCCCGCACCCATCGGCCCAATCGGCGCGACCCGAGTTCGACCGGGTGCAAGTCACGACGAGCGGCCACGCCACCGACCCTGCCGTGTCCTCGGATGGTGCGGAAGTCGCCTACCTGGAGCGGACCTGCGCGGACAATGGAGCGTGCCATCGGGCCCTCATCGTGCGGGATCTAGCGAGCGGCGCCGAGCGGAGTCTCGTCGACGACATCGGCTGGGGATTTCCCACCGCGTTCACGTCGGATGGCGCGTGGCTGCTCGTCAACGGAGTCGCCGTCGCGGGCGGACGGCCCGCGGGCCAGTACGTCGTGTCTCGCTTAGGCGGACCGCTCGTGTTCGTCGGCCCGGGACGTGGCGACTTTTTGCCGTCCGGCGACAGCGTGCTGATCGCCTCGGCGAGCGACACAGCGGCCACGGTGCGGTTTCACGTCATCGGGTTGCCGGTGACGCAGCCCGCCGACACGACGCGCGCCGCCTCCCGTGGGAAGTTCGGCGAGATCGACAATGCGCGCGTCGCCCCCAATGGCCGGTGGGTCGCAGTACTCTGGGAACGTTGGGCCGGCAACGACATCGTTGCGCTGTATGATCGGCAGGGTGTCCTGCGGGACACGACGCGCGTGCCTGCCTCGACGGCGTTCTCTCTGCGGTGGGCTCCCACCGGCCATGCGGTGCTGGCCTATGTGACTGCGCGAACCGGCGAGGGCTCGCTCCTCCGCATCGCGGTCGATTCATCGGGCAGGTTCGGGAGTCGCGACACGCTCATTGTAACACCCGGGCAGCGTGGCGCCTCGGAATTCGCCACCGCACCGGCCGGGCGCGGGCTCGTGTATCAGCTCGTGCAGTCGGGCGAAGACCTCGTCTGGACGCTACTACAACGCGAACCCGGACCGCCACGCCCTGCGAAGCGCGTGCGCTCGTCATCGCTGCCCCTACGCGCGGTGCTGACAAAGGATGGACGAACGCTGGTGTTCGATGCCACCGTGCCGGGCGCCGGCGTACCGGCGGACGAGTTCTTCGCACAGGCGTTCGACAGTGGCGATGCGCGACCGATCACGTCGCCGCTGCCGGGAGTCATCGCGTGGACTCCGACGCTCGATGGGCGCCGCCTCGTTGTCGAGACGAAGGCCACCGGCGCCGGCGTTCGCCTAACGGCCTACGATATCGCCACGGGTCACGCGGTGCCCTTCGCCGAGCTCGAGGCCGCGGGTCTGTTGTCGGAGAGCGGCCGCGATGGCATTGCCGTGCTCGACCCGGCCAGTGGAACGCTGCATCTGTTCGATGCTGCCGGCCGAGAACACGCGCGTGTCACGATCCCCGACTCGCTCGGCTACGCGTACACGTTCACGTCGTCACCCGATGCGATGGCCTGGGCGTTCCTCGCGATTCGTCCCGACACCGAGTCGGGCGAGTCGGCCGCACGCCAAGCGATCTATCGCGTCGATGCGCAAACGAAGACGCCCCACCGGATCACCTGGTTCGCTTTTGGCAACGAGGTGTTGGACCCGTTCGCCTGGGCCGATGACGGGTCGATCTATTTCGGCGCCCTGGCCGCGTTGGCCAATCGGCCGATGTTGTGGCGCGTGCCCGCGAGCGGAGGAACCGCCACTGTTGCGAGCACGCTGCCATTCGAGCCCGACCGGTGCTCCTGCTCTCTCTCGAGCGACGGCACGCGATGGGTTGGTGCGGTCTCGCATCCGATCAGCGACATTTTCCTCCTGCGGGACTTCGACCTCGACCGCCGTTAGGCACCGCCGCTTCTCAACGTCCAGACTTCACTTCGCGTACTACATTCGGCGGCCGCTCCAGACCGCCCCGGCGCCGAACCACCCGGCGGCTCGATCTCATCTCGAGAGGAATTCAGGATGTCCGACATTTCCCAAAAGGTCCGGCTGCTCTGCACGTTCGCGGCTGCCGCATTCCTGGTGCCGCCCGCGGCCCGTGCACAACAAGCCATCGACTCGGCCTACACGGCGCAGATCAAACAGGACCTGGAGGATCCGCGCATCTCGACGGAGCTCGTGAACTATCTACCCGCGTCAACGACGGTACCGTCAGCGCTCAAGGTGCTGGGCCACATCATCGGCGCACCGGGCATCCTCGATCGCAGCGCCGACATCTACAAGTACTTCGACGCGCTCGCCAAAACGTCGCCGCGCGTGAAAGTGTGGCGCATCGGCAAGACCGAAGAGGGCCGCGACATGATCCTCGCCGCGATCGCGGACGAGGCGACCCTCAAGGACCTGGACAAGTACCGCGGCATGCTGGCTGCGTTAGGCGACCCCCGCAAGACGACGCCCGAACAGGCGCAGCAGCTCATCCACACGGCCAAGCCCATCTACTACATCACGAGCGGCATCCACTCGCCGGAGTTCGGCGGTCCCGAGATGCTGATGGAGCTCGCGTACCGCTTGGCGGTGGACTCGTCGCAATTCATTCAGAACATTCGCAACAACGTCATCGTGCTCATCACGCCGGTGATCGAGCCGGACGGTCGCGACAAAGCGGTCGACACCTATTACTACAACAAGAAGCTGCCGAAGGGCTCCACGCGGCTGCCGCTCATGTACTGGGGCAAGTACGTGCAGCACGACAACAACCGCGACGGCATGGGGCAATTCCTGCAGCTCACCAAGCACACCACGCAGGCGGTGCTCGACTGGCATCCGACAATTCTGCACGACCTGCACGAGGCGCAGACGTATCTCTACGCGTCGACCGGCACTGGTCCGTACAACGAACAGATCGACCCGATCACGGTGGACGAGTGGTGGATGCTCGCCGAGAACGACGTGATGGAAATGACGAAGCGGGGTGTGCCGGGCGTGTGGACGTACGGCTTCTACGACGGGTGGACGCCTAACTACCTGTTCTTCATCGCGCACACGCACAACGCGCTCGGCCGCTTTTACGAGGTGCAGAGCTACGGGCCGGACAACTACGTCGTGAAGCCCCGCCCAACGACGACGAGCCGCGAGTGGTTCCGGCCTAACCCGCCGCTCGACAGCATCAACTGGGGTCCGCGCAACAACACCAACATCCAGGAGTCGGCGATCCTGTTCGCGCTGTCGGACGTGGCGAAGAACAAGGAGACGTTCCTGGACAACTACTGGCGCAAGAACGTGCGCGCCGTGGACAAGGGGAAGACTGGGCCGGTCTATGGCTGGGTCATTCCCGCCCAACAATACCGGAAGGCCAACGCGGCCGACGCGGTGAACGATCTCCGCGCGCAGGGGCTCGAAGTGCAGACCGCCAATTCCGCGTTCACGGCCGGCGGCGTCTCGGTGAAGGCGGGCGACTACGTCATTCGCGGCGATCAACCGTACCGCACGCTCGCGGACATGTACTTCGCGCTGCAGCACTTCTCGCCCAAGAATCCCGCGCCGTACGACGACACGGGCTGGACGTTCCCGCTCATGCGCGACATCACGGTCACGCCGGTCACCGACAAGAGTCTGCTCGACCAGCCGATGACGATGCTGACCAAGGATGCGGTGGCTCCGGGCGGCGTATCGGGCAGCGGCAATGTGCTCGTCGTCGACAACACAGCCGACAACAACGTCGCCGCGTTCCGGTTCAAGTTCGCGACGACCAGGATGCAGGCCGCCGAGGAAGATTTCGATGCCGACGGACACCACTTCCGCGCCGGCGCGATGATCATCCCGAATGCCAACCGCGCACAGATGGAGCCCGAGCTCACGAAGCTGGGACTGTCCGCGTACGCGATGACCTCCGCGCCTAACGTAAAAACGCACGCGCTGGACGTGCCGCGCATCGGGTACGTCCACAGTTGGACGCGCACGCAGGATGAGGGCTGGGTGCGCGCCGCGCTCGACACCTACGGGATTCCGTACACCTACTTCGGTGACGTGAAGCTGCGCGAACCGGATCTGCGGCAGAAGTACGACGTGATCATCATGCCGCACATCGGCGGCACCGTGCAAACCATGGTGAACGGCATTCCGAAGAGAGGCGCCACGACCCTGCCCTACAAGAAAACCGCCCCGTTCCAGAGCTTCGGCACGCCCGACTCATCCAGCGACATCCGCGGCGGGATGGGTCTCGACGGCGTGAAGAACCTGTCCGAGTTCGTCGAGCAGGGTGGGACGCTGATCGTCGAGGGATCGACGTCGGAGATCTTTCCGAGCTACGGACTCGCGCCGGGTGTGAGCATCGAGCAGCCCGACAGCTTGTTCGCACGCGGCAGCATCATGCGCGGCGACATCACCGACATGTCGAGTCCGATCGTCTACGGCTACGAGCACGACGAGATCCCGGTGTACTTCAACCAGGGTCCGGTGATGCGCGTGGCGACGGGTCCGGGCGAATTCTTCGGCGGCTTCAACCGCGGCCCGGACGTCGGGCAGGACGTGACGCCGATGGCGACGCCGATGCCGCTCTCGCCGTGGAATCCCGATTCGGCGGGCGGGCGCGACTCCACGCGGACGCGTGGTCGAGCGTTAGGCGCGTCGCGAACGGCGCGCGCGACAACGGCCGCGAGCGCGGACACGTCGTCGCAGGGCCCGCGCGTGATCATGCGCTTCCCGCGGCGGACCGCGGACATGCTGCTCTCGGGCACGCTGCAGGGTGGCGAGGCGCTGTCGGACCGCGCGCAGGTCGTGGACGAATCGGTGGGTAAGGGCCACATCGTGATGTTCGCGATCCGGCCCTTCTGGCGCTGGCAGACTCAGGGCACCTACATGCTCGGCTTCAACACGATCATGAACTGGGACCACCTCGACGCCGGCCGCGCCAAGGCGGCCGAGCCACAGGTCGGATCTCGCTAGACAGGTCGGTGCGTCGCATTCGGCGCTCGTGCCTGGCCACCGTGTACGCCTAACGGCACGACACGGCGGCCGGCATGCAGGGCGCCGCCGCCCGCGCGCAGAGCCCGTCGCGAGGTTCTCTCCCGCGCAGCGGAGCGATCCGGCAGTGTCGGTTTGTCCGCCCTGCCAAACCGTTCGCCGCATCTGGCTGTCCAACCTCTGACTTCAGCCAAGATGCGATCCGGTGACCGGAAGTTTTGCACTCTTGCTCGCGCTGCAAGCCATTCAACCGGTTGCGGCGCCCGTCCAACCCGCGACGAGCTCCGCCGTTCAGGCCACGCCCGCGGCGACCGCGCCCGTCATCGACGGCCGCGATGACGACGCCGTATGGCAGACCACTCCCGTCATCAATCAGTTCCTCGAAGCCGAGCCCAACGAAGGCGCACCACCGAAAGCGCGAACCGAAGCGCGCGTGGCGTACGATGCCCACAACCTGTACGTGTTCGTGCGCGCATACGACCCGCATCCCGACAGCATCGTTAGTCTCTTGTCGCGCCGCGATGACCAAACGGCATCCGACCACATCACGATTCTCCTCGACTCGTACCACGATCACCGGACCGGATTCGAGTTCTCGGTAAATCCGGCCGGCGTGAAGTGCGACTACGCGATCTACAACGATGGCACCGAGGACGTCGCCTGGGATGCGATCTGGGACGTGGCCACGCGCACCGACTCGCTCGGCTGGACGGCGGAGTACCGCATTCCGCTCTCGCAGTTGCACTACCACGTGCGCACGGACGGCGTGTTCGGCATTCTCATCTGGCGCGTGATTCAGCGATACACGGAAACCATCACGTGGCCGCTGTATCGCATGTCGCGTCCGGGCCTCGTCTCGCAGTTCGGCGAGCTCACGGGACTCGACGGGCTCGCGCGACCGGGCGATCTCGAGGTGACGCCGTATTTCGTCACGAAGAACGTGCCGGGGCCGGCGTCGTCGGGCGACGATCGCGACCAGCAAGTGAGCGCGGGCGGCGACCTCAAGTATCAACTGTCGTCCAACTTGCTGCTCAACGCCTCGGTCAACCCGGATTTCGGCCAGGTGGACGCGGATCCATCGCAGCTCAATCTGTCCGCGTTCGAGACGTTTTTTTCGGAGCGACGCCCGTTCTTCGTGGAGGGCAAGGGGCTGTTCACGTTCACCGTGAATTGCGTCGTCGTGCTCGACTGCAACACCGGCGAGGGTCTGTTTTATTCGCGCCGCATCGGGCGCGCGCCGCAGCTCGCGGACGTGTACGACGACTCCACCGCCGCGCAGGCGACGCGCATCCTCGGCGCGGCCAAGCTCACGGGCCGGTTCTCCAGCGGCCTTTCGTTAGGCGTGATGGACGCCGTCACCGACCGGGTCGGCGGCTCGGACAATGTGACGCTCGAGCCGCGCGCCAACTACGCCGTGGTGCGCGCCAACCAGGACTACGCGGACGGGAACGGCAGCGTCGGCTTCATCTTCACGGGTGTGAATCGCGGGACCGACTCGTCGAGCAGCCCGTATCTCCACTCGAGCGCGTACGCGGGCGGCATCGATGCGCGGCGCCGCCTTCTCGGCGACTACGAAGTGTCCGGCTCGTTCGACGCCAGCCGTGTGGGCGGCAGTCCCGCCGCGATCGCGCTGACGCAGGAGGATCCCGTCCATCTCTATCAGCGGCCCGATGGACCGCTCACGTTCGACTCGACGCGCACGTCGCTCTCGGGCACCAACGTGGAGGTGCGCGCCGCGAAAGTCGGCGGCAAAATCCTGCAGTGGGAGACGGCGTATCAGCGGCGATCGCCCGGCTTCGAGATCAACGACCTGGGCTTCCTGCTGCAGTCCGATCGCCAGGAATGGACCTCGTGGGCCGCGCTGGCGTTCCGCACGCCTAACGCAATCTGGCAGCAGTTTCGCTGGAACTTCAACTACTGGCAGTACTGGAGCGACGCCGGTCTCCCCACCGAGCGCGCGTTCAACAGCAACATCCACACGCAGTTCAACGACCGATGGTGGCTGCACATGGGCGGCACGCTCGGTCAGTTAGGCACGACGTTCTGCGACCGGTGCGCGCGGGGCGGGCCGGCCATCCGGCAGGATCCGTACATCGCGCCGTGGCTCCAGATTCAGGGCGACGACCGCGATGCGCTCCTGCCGTCGGTGTCGGTCAACTATTGGCGCGGCGACGGCGGCCGGTCGCACTCGCTCAACGTGACGCCCGAGCTCGACATCAAGGTGTCGGCGCGCTTCGCGACGTCGGTGTACGGGACGTACACACGCAATCGCAACGACACGCAGTACTTCGACACGTATACGGACTCGGCGAACGCGCTCCACTATACGTTCGCCCACCTCGAGCAGCGCACGTTGAGCCTCACCTGGCGCCTGGACTACGCGTTCACGCCTAACGCAACGCTCCAGCTGTACGCGTCGCCGTTTGTTTCCAAGGGCACGTACACCAACGTGCGCGAGCTGGCGGATCCGCACGCGGTCGCCTACACGGCGCGCTACAAGCCGTACGGCGACACGACCGTGACCGACAACCCCGGCGGATTCAACGTGCAGCAGTTCCGGTCAAATCTCGTGTTCCGCTGGGAGTACCGCCAAGGCTCGACGCTGTTTCTGGTTTGGAGCCAGGGCCGGGACGGGTCGTTCCCGATCGAGGGCACGCGGTCCTTCGGCGGCGACCTGCACGAGCTGTTCGCGCAACGGTCGAACGACATCTTCCTCATCAAGCTCTCGTACTGGTTCGCGCGGTAAGGCGCGACCCGGCAAAACGAGCGCGCCGTCCCCGGCCTAACGGCCAAGGACGGCGCGGTGACCACGGTCAGCCCGAGACGGTCGCTCGGCTGACGCCGGGCACTAGCTCAGGCGATCACCATGTGGCGACCGTTTGCCCAGCTCGGGCTGACGGTGGTACTATGACTGCTAGACAAGGGATCACCTCCTGGTTGCAGGGTGAAACATCGGGCGGACACCGAACAAATAACCGAGCGCACGCAAGAACCCAAGAGGAGCCGGCCATCGCATGATGCTGGAATCGGCTGGATCGCCGTTCAGCGACTGGGAGAACTTCTACGTGATCGTCGGCTCGTCGGCAGCCGCCCTCACCGGTCTGCAGTTCGTCGTCATCGCGCTCATCGCCGAATCGTCCGCGAAAACCGGCGGCCGCGCGATCGCCGCGTTTGGGACGCCGACCGTCGTGCACTTTTGCGCCGCGCTCCTCGCGTCGGCGATCGTGAGCGCGCCGTGGCGGGGCCTCTCGAATCCTGCGCTGTTCGTCGGTGGACTCGGCGTGGCCGGCGTGTTGTACGCGCTCGTCGTCACCAAGCGGGCGCGGCAGCAAACGGTCTACACGCCGGTGTTCGAGGACTGGTTGTGGCACTCGATTCTCCCGTTCTGCGCGTACGGCGTGATGACCGTCGCCGCGTTCGTGCTCCGGCACGACCCGGAACGGGCGTTGTTCCTCGTCGGCGGCGCGGTCTTGCTCTTACTGTTCATCGGGATCCACAATGCATGGGACACCGTAACGTTCATCGCGCTCACCTACGGCCCGGGCCGCACGGAACCGCCGCCGGAGACATCACCGACCGCACCGCCATCGGGCGCGGATCGGACGCCGGCGTCGGGCGCCTAACGGAATGCACCGATCAGTGATCAGGGGGATAGCGTTGTTCGGACTCGACCCGAAGCGGTGTTCGCGCCCGCGTGGCGCACTGGCCGCGGTGCTGTGCTGTCTGGCGATCGGCGCGGCCGCTCGGCGCGCATCCGCTCAAACGGCGACCGAACCGCACGTTCGGCAATTCTCGAGCGTCGCGATGGCGCCGGGCGGCCGGCGCGTAGCATGGATCGGCCCGGTATCGCCGAGTGGGGATGCCGATGCCGTGATGCTCGTCGCGACCGGCAGTTCGGCAGCGCCCGCGGCGCTCTCGCTATCGGGTGCGGATGCGAACAGCGCGACCGAAGTCGTCTGGTCGGGCGACGGCCGTCAGTTAGGCGTGTTGGCGGCGAGCAACGGGATGCCGACCATCTATGTGATCGACGTCGCCTCGCGCGTCGCACGCCAGGTGGCCCGCGTGTCCGGCTCGGTGCACGACATCCGATTCTCGCCGGACGCGTCGCGCATCGCGCTCCTCTACTCGTCCCCGTCCGAGGAAGCCAACGGTCCAACGCAGGCGACGCCGCGTGACACCGGACAGATGGACGCGCACATCGATCGCCAGCACCTGGCAGTCGTCGATGTCAGGACCGGGGCGCAGCGCATCGTGTCGCCCGCCGATCTCTACGTGTACGAGTTCGACTGGTCGCCTAACGGGAAGGAGCTGGTCGTGAGCGCGGCCACGGGATCGGGCAACAACAACTGGTGGGTGGCGCGCCTCGACGCCATCGACGCGGCGTCGGGTGCCGTGCGCCAGATCGCCAGGCCGGCGGTGCAGATCGCGCAGCCGCTCTGGTCGCCCGACGGGTCGCACATTGCGTTCATCGGCGGCGTGATGAGCGATCAGGGTTCCACCGGCGGCGACCTGTACACGGTGCCGGCCGCCGGCGGCACGCCGCGCGACCTCACGCCTAACGCAACCGTGTCGGTGGCGGCGTTCCGGTGGCAGGGGTCGCAATCGACACTGGCCACGATGTGGTCGCACGGCGGCTCCGAGATCGCCACCGTGAACGCCACGACCGGCGCCATCACGTCGCTCTGGCACGGCGATGAAGCGATCACCACGCGATCCGGCCGCGGATTGCCTTCGGTGTCCGCCGCCGACACGGGTCGCGATGTCGCACTCGTGCGCGAGTCGCTCGGCACGGCGCCCGAAGTGTGGGCGGGCACCGTTGGGCATTGGACACAGATCACACACGCCAACGCCGGCATCGCCCCGTCGTGGGGCAAAGCGGTGAGCGTCCACTGGCGAAGCGACCGATTCAACGTGCAAGGATTCCTGATCTACCCGCGCGATTTCCGCAGCGGAACGCGCTATCCGATGATCGTGCTCGTGCACGGCGGCCCCGCGGCCGCAGTGGCGCCGACATTTCTCTCCGCAGAGTCGCAGCAAGCGGCGTTGTCGCGCGCCGGATATTTCGTGTTCATGCCCAACCCGCGCGGCAGCTTCGGGCAGGGCGAGGCGTTCACGCGCGCGAACATCAAGGACTTCGGCCACGGCGACCTGCGCGACGTCATGACCGGCGTGGACTCCGTCATCGCCCGGTATCCGGTGGACCCGCATCGTCTTGGCCTAACGGGCTGGAGCTATGGCGGCTACATGACGATGTGGGCGGTCACGCAGACCCAGCGCTTTCGCGCCGCCGTTGCCGGCGCCGGTATATCGGACTGGCTCAGCTACACCGGCGAGAACGGGATCAGCGAATGGATGGTACCGTACTTCGGGTCCACCGTTTACGAGAACCCGGCGGTGTACGCGCGCAGCTCGCCAATGAATTACATCACGCACGCCCGCACGCCCACGCTCATCGTCGTCGGCGAGCGGGATGCGGAGTGCCCTGCCCCGCAGTCGTTCGAGTACTGGCGCGGACTCCAGCACGAGGGCATCAAGACGCAGTTGGTGGTCTACCCGGATGAAGGCCACCACTTCGCCAATCCGTCCCACCAGGCGGATGTCCTGCGCCGCTCGATTGCGTGGTTCGACACGTACCTCAAGCCGAAACCGCCCGGCTGAGGAACGCACCACCGCATCGACGGCTGTCACCTGGCGGGTGACGGCATCGTGACGTCCGCGTCACGCGCCACTCCATCGTACGGGCGTGAGTTCGTTCTCCCTCACACACGGAGCGGACCGCCAATGCGCACATCCCTCGTGACATGCCTAACGCTGGTCGCCGCCTCGGCCGCCGCCTGTGTGAGCGGCAAGAGCGGCGGCACTTCGACCGACCAGCAAACGGGTGATGCGACGAGCACCGATCCCTGCTCGCTGCTCGACACAACCGAAGTCATCGCCGCCGTCGGCCCCCTCTCCGGGCCGCCGTACATCCAGCCATACGAGAACGACGTCTGCGAGTACGATACGAAGGATTATCGGCGCTTGCTCGTGACGGCGGATTGGTCCGGCGGCAAGATGTCCATGAAGATGACCAACTTCGGCCGCCAGCTCACCGACAAGGCGCTCGAGGCCAAAACGCAAACTGGCATTGTGCTCAAGCCCGGCGACACGCTCCGCGGCAACTGGGATGAGATCGCCATGGCGCCAATGTCCTGCTGCGGGCTGGACGCCCTGCAGGGCGACCGGCACGTCGGGCTGGACTGGACAGGCACCAGGCTCACGCTCGCCGGCGCGGGCGCGCTCATCACCAGCGCCATCAAGCGGCTCGACCACCCGTTAGGCATCAACGGCGAAGCGGGGAAGCCCGCGGCGCAGCAGCGGCTGGCTGCGATGGCGCAGGACAGCGCGCTCGATGTCTGCACGCTCGTGTCGGCCTCGGACGCGGCGGCGATCCTCGGGCCATTGTCGAAACCGCCCGATCACGGCCCGCCGCAAGCCGGGCCGAAGGCGCGGTCGTGCTACTACTACACGCCCATGCCGGTCGTGGCCGGCGCGCCCCAACCGCCGGACGCGGTCTTCACGTACGAGATCGATCTCAAGGAATGGCGCGATGCGCACGCGACGTTCGCGTCCGACCAATTCATCATCGGCAACGGCGTGAACGGCATGCGGCGGCAGCTCATGGGCGCGGACTCGGTCGCCCCGCCCGCCGAACCGTCCGGCCCGTGGGACGACCTCGGGTCGTCGGTCTCCGGCGGATACGAGGCCGTGAAGGGCCCGATCCTGCTGACGGCCAGCGCGATGGGAGACCACGACAAGCTCCGGACCTTGCTGGCGAAGGCCGTGACGGCGCTCAAGTAAGGCGCGCGGCGTCGTCCTAACGGAGTGCCCGCACGCGCCGCGCGATGGAGTCGAGCTGCGGGCGCAGCTCCGGATCCGCTCCACGCCACGCCGAGAGCACACGCTGATAGTGCGCGATCGCGCTGTCGGCCTCACCGGCGCGATCGAAGGCGAGACCGACCATCGCGTGCAGCTGCGTGTAGGTCAGATAATAGTTAGACGACTCGATGGTCCCGTGGAGCGGCGCCTCGAGAATCGGAATCGCCTCGCGCGGCCGGTTTTCGGCCAGTAGCGTCTTCCCGAGCTCGAGGTTCACGCGGCTATAGCCGTCGATCGGCGTGACCAGTGCAGCACGATACTCACGCTCGGCGTCGCCTAACTGGCCGCGCGCGGACCAGAGCAGCCCGCGCACGTAGTGGAAGAGGACGCGGTCGCGGAAATACCCACTCCGGGGTCCCCACGCCTCGAGGCTGTCGGCGATTACGGTGAGGCGCGCAGTGTCGCCTGCCGCCGCCAGCGCCGTGGCCACGTGCGTGGTCATCCAGATCCTGTGCCGCGCCGCCAAGCCCGGCGCCTGCCGTGGAAAGTCGGGCGACGACCGCCACTCGTAGTTGGCGACGGTGTCGAACAGCGCCGCCGATTCGCGGTAGCGCCCGAGCTCGAAGAGCACTTGCGCAACGGCGACCGCATCGATCGACTGCGGCGTCGACAGCGCGGGCGGCTGGTCCTTCGTGGTCTGCACCATCTGTCGAGCCGCCGCGAGCGCGTCGCGCAATCGGCCCTGGCCACGCAAACTGATCACCGACCACCACAACGCATCGCCGCGCAGGGCGGGATTGCCGTACTGCAGGCGTTGGGCGAGCATCTCATCCGCGGCGGCGAACTGGCCGGAACGCACGGCGATCAACACCCGCGGAATCACGTAGTCGAAACCATTGCCGGCAAATCGCTCCGCGTTGCGCTCGGCGGCCATGGCGCTGTCGTATTGCTCCTCGCGGCCCAACGTGCGAGACAGCGCAAACCACGGACCGGCGGCACGGGGTTGCATCCGCGTCCACAGACGCGCGGCCCGTTCCGCCGCAGGCATGGAGTCCATGGACGTGTAGGTGGCGAGTACCAGATCGAAGGCCTCGCATGCCCGGCACCATGGACCGTGGCCGCTGAGACTGAGCGAGTCGAGCTGAATCGCCCGCCACAGATGTGGGAGCCCAGCCGCAAAGCGGCCGCTCCATGTCGCCGCGCGGCCGACGGCGAACTCGGCGCCCGGCTCCGTCGGATAGCGCGTGGCCAGCGATTCGGCTATGGCAAACTGCGCCGGATCGTTCGTCTCGTAGGCCCACGTCGACCTGATGATGAGCCGCTCGCGCTCGGAGGCGCGGTCGGCGAGTTGGAGGGCGAGCGACAGGTCGCGCCGAGCAGCGAGGCCGCTGTCGGGTTGCGACAAACCCGCGTAATACGCGGCCATCGCGAACGACGAGTCCTCTCCGAGCGCCGCGTGGAAGAGTTGGGCAGCCGACAACAAGTCGTTCTGATAGAAGCGCCGGAGGCCCTGCTCGTAGAGGCTCCGCGCCGCCAGCGATGTCGTTGTCACATCGCCTAACGGCTCCGTCGGCGCGGCCAGGTCGAATGCCGCCGCCACGTCGGCCGTCGCACGGTCGGCGAGCTCGGAAATGGAGCGGCCGCTGAACGTGCGGACGTGGTCCGATGCACCGGTGGCCAAATCGACACGCCGCAAGTCGAGGCGAACGCGGTGAGCCGAGTCGGGTCCCGGCGAGAGCACCGCCTCGAGTACCTCACCCGCACCTGCACGCCGCGCCGCCTCGGAGATCGCTGCCGGCGTCGCCGCGCGCGCTCCGAGCTGGCTCATGATGTCGTAGAGCCGCGCGTGACTGACGACGTGGAGTCCCGGAACGCGCGCCAGGTCGGTGGCGAACAAATCGCCGAACGCCCGAACCGCGGATTCCGTATCGGCGCCGCTCGGATCCTGAATCCATCCCACGGCGACCACGGGCGCTCGATGCGGGACGCGCGCCTGCACGAGCAGGGTGGTGGCCACGAAGGCGACCGCGATCGCCGCGGCCCCGGCGAGTGACGAGCGCAGTATGCGCGCCTTGCGCCGCGACGGATCCACCCGTGGAGGGTCCGGCGACTGTTCCGCCCCGTTAGGCGGCGACGGCGCCACGGCGGCCGGCGGTACGCCGGCAACCGGTTGTACGTTAGCAACCGGTTGTACGTTAGCAACCGGTTGTACGTTAGCAAGCGGCTGTGCGCCGGCGACCGTTCGGCAGCGGACCGCATCGACGAGCGCCTGGGTTTCCGCCGAGGGTTCGACTTCCAGTTCCGCGTCGAGGCGGTGGGCAAACTCGGCGTACGCGCGCAGCGCGCCCGCACGGTCGCCCTGACGATCGAACAGGGCGACGAGGCGCTGCAGCGAGCGCTCTTCCGTTGGCGCGAGGTGCACGGCGAATCGTGCCCAACGCACGGCTTCGGACGCGTGGCCCGCTCGTTCGGTGTCGTCGGCCAAGGTCCAGGCAGCGTCGATCGCCCGTCGTTCGAGTTGCGCCCGCGTGGCGTCGATCCACTGCTCGAGCTCTGCCGACGCGTCGGCCACGAAAAACCCGTTGAGGAACCGGCCGCGGTAGAGCGCGAGGGCCTCATTGACGCGGCCGTCGTCGAGCAGGTCGATGAAGGTACGCACGTCCGACCGCAACGCGCCGGAGTCGATCGCGATCTCTTCCGCTCCGCGATTCGTGACCACCTGCGCGCCCAACGAGCGCCTGAGAAAGTACAGCGACTGGCGCAGAGCCTGGCGCGCTTGAGCCTGGTTGAGCTCGGGCCAGAAGAGCGAGAACAGACGATCGCGGCGCTGCGGTCCGTTCGCCGACTCGACGGACAGGTACGCCAGAACCGCCAGGCGCTTCGGTTGGGCGAGGACGGACTGGAACTCTCGCCCGTCCGGCGCGCGCAGCGCCAGCGTTCCCAACATGTCGAGTTGAATCATCGGTGTTCCCGGCAGGGCATCTCTACATTGCGCTCGCCCGGCGCCATAAACAAGGACTCTTGTTGGACCGCCGGACCTCGCGCGCTGGGGCGGCGCGAGCGGCCCGCGGGGTGCTCAGAGCCGTGACGCCGGGGGGCCCGCGGGTGTCACGAAAAATTCCGCCCGCGGCGCCGCGTCCGGGAACGCCGCGCGATAGTCGCGCGCCCAACGGCGCACGAACTCCTCGCTCTGCGCGCGCTCGACCATCGCCCACACACTGCCGCCAAATCCGGCGCCGAACGCCGACGCCGCGATCGCCCCGATCGCGAGGGCGCGTCGTACGAGGCCGACCGACTCCGGAATCTGGTTGTGCAGCGCGCGCTCGGCGCCTAACTGAGAGCGGGCGACCTCCGCTCCGAACGCCGGCAGGTCGCCGCGCGAGAGCGCGTCGGCGGCGGCCGGGATGATGTCGTTGGTTTCCGTGTCGAACTGCTCGACGCGTTCGACCAGTGACTCGGGCGCGTATGCCGCGCCGCGCGCATTGCCTAACGCAGCGAGCACGCGTGCGCGTGCATCGGGCGAGGACGCGAGCGCGGCGCCCATCGACGCGTCCGTGCGTCCGGTGGCCGCGCGCCAGCACTCGAGTGCGGCCGTAAGGCGACGCGAGACGTCGTTGTACCGGTGGAGCATCGCGCCCGTCTTCTCGGCGTGCACGCCGCTGGCGGCCACGACGAACGTCACGTGAGGCGGCAGCGCGATGGCGCGCTCGAACGTGACCGGGCAGAAGCGATACTGGACGAGTGCGTTGGGCCGCGCCGCGAGAATGGCCGTGTGGTCCTCGCTGCCGCCGAACGTACCCACGCCTGCACTGCCCGAGAGCGGACCGAAATCGAGCCCGTTCTCGACGGCGCCGAGGTAGCCGGCGAGGTCGTCGGTCGTTGGGATCGCCTCGCGGTAGGCCGGCCGGTCGTCGAGCCCGTTCGCCGCGCCTAACGCCAGAAACGTCATCACGACCAGGGCGCTCGAGCTGCTCACGCCGGCGGCGTGTGGGATGTCGCTCCAGAAGACGATGTCGGCGCCGCGCAGTGGTGCGCCGAAGTTGGCCGCGATCCGCCGCGCGACCGTGATCGGATAGTTGGACCATGTGCCCGGCGCCGGCGGCAGATCGGCGGCCAGCTCGAACTCCGCGGTGGCGCCGAGCTTCGCGTCGCGCACGCGGACCCGCGCTGCGTTAGGCGTGCCGTGTGTGCGCGGCCGGACGAGCGCCGAGATCCCGCGGTCGACCGCGCAGAGGAGGCTCCGTCCGCCGCCGTAGTCGGTGTGCTTGCCCAGCACTTCGATGCGGCCCGGCACCCAGAAGGCCGTTGGAGGCTCATCGCCGGCGTGCGCGCCGAGTGCGGCGAGCTCGCGCTCGAGGAGGTCGAAGGTCGGGGTGCCGCGTAGCGTCGCCGGCGCGCGCGCGTCAGGCATGCATCACGACGTGCCCCCAGCGCGTGCGCAGTGCTCCGAGCACGCCATCCGCTTCCAACGCGGCGAGCGCCGAGTCGATCGCCCCGCGGAGCACGTCATTCCCCTTTCGCACCATGATGGCGTAGGCGGCGTCGGTCTCCGGGAGGATCCCGCCTAACTGCAGGCCCCTGACGACCCTCACGAAATGGGCCGCTATAGGCGCATCGTCGACGATTGCGTCGAGGCTGCCAGCGGCCAGTGCGGCGTACAACTCGTCGTTGAATTCCGTGAGCGCCGCCGGCTCCACGACCACGTGGTTGCGCACGTATTCCTCGGCCGTAGTGCCGCGCCGGACACCGACACGCCGGCCCTCGAGGCGAGTCCCGGCGCGGTCGCCGGCGCGCGTGACCACTGCCAGCGTGATGTTCAGGTGCGGAGCGCAGAAGTCCACCGTGCGCGCGCGTTCGGCGGTGACGGTGGCCGCGCTGCACACGGCGTCGACACGACCGGCGGCAAGGTCGCCGACGATGACGCTCCAGTATGCGCGCCGGTACTCGAGTGTCACGCAGAGGCGGAGCGCCAGCGCTTCGAGCAGGTCCACCTCGTATCCGCGAAAGTCGCCCGCTGCGGGGCTGCCCTGCTGCAGCGGCACCGGCGGTGCATCGTCGATGCCGACGAGCAACACACGCTCCGTTAGCGCAGGCACCCTCCCTGTCATTCCGAGCGGTCGTTAGGCGGTTGATGAGCTTCTGCTGCGGGCGATATTCGTTCGCCGCGGCTGAAGCGATCAACAGCAAAGCCGATGATCAGAGCTACACCAAATGCCGGCACGCCGGTCGCGATCGGCCACAGCCCAAGCGAGAGCACGGCTCCGTGCATGAGATGTGGCTGTCCCCAATGCGTGCGCACCGGGCCGAGGGCGGCGACGCCGAATGCGCCAAGACCAACGCCTAACGCGACTCGCAGCGCCACACGCGACGCCGGCAATCGTCGAGCACGCTCGATTACCAAGTGAAGAACGAACACCGCCAGGCTGAGTAGCCATGCGGCGAGCCGCCACCATTTTACTCCAGCAGGTGACGATGCAGCGCCCGCGAGGTAGGCGGTGCCAATGCCGACAATAACGTATGCGGCGCCCGCGATCAGGATGTTCAATGTCGGCTCAGCGTGCTCGGTATGCCGCCGCCACCGCCGCCAACGAAAGGGCGAGGAGCAGCGGGTAAATGAGGAGCAGATCGACCCGAATGTTGCACTCGCCGGAGCAGAGGATGCGGCGCGCCATCGCAGTCTCGTATACGGCGTAGACCAGCCAGGCGATGGCCGCCACGCACACGAGCACTCGGCGCCGGCGATATGCCGCCACGCCAAAGACCGCTGCCGGGAGAAGTGCCAGCCATGGATACGCGATGAAGATGCCGATGAGCTGCTCCCGTGTCCGAGGATCAACGATCGTTAGACGCCTGGCCGGGATCGATGGACGCCGCAACCGTCAAACACACGGCAATCGCGCCCGAGAAAACAATGGGCAGGCTGAAGAGAAATAGACAGCTCACAATCGTAAGAGCGACGAAGCACAGCGCGAAGGACCATACCGTAGCGCGCATGTTTGCCAGTGTTTCTGCCGGAAGACCCCCCAACTGCCACGCCAATGCGGCCGCGAAGAAGTAAAACACGCCAACCGAGAAACCCGCGGCGAGGAAGAGATCCCAGTATGTCCGGCTGAACCCCTGCACATCGAAATGGCGCGACTGCATGAACCCGAGCACCGGTTCAACGCCCCATGTTGGACTCGACTGGCGGAAACCCACCGTGTGAGCGATCCCGAACAACACCAGGAGGACCGCGGCAATTCGATAGAAGAGAGAAGGCTTCATGATCACGCGTGCTTCTTCCAGACCTGTTTCGCTGTACTATGGAGTGCGTGGGGTCGAAATGCCAGCGATCTCTCCGACGCACGCGCGGACGATCGCAGCGCACATCCTCTATGGGTGCCTAACGGACTGCGAGCGGCAGCGTCGTTCGCACAATGAACAGGGCCCCGGCAACGTGCCGGGGCCTGTTCACTGCGGATGACCTGGTGCGCTGCGGGCCGGGAGCAGTCTCCCGGTCCCTCGTCACATTACTGCCGCAGATCGAAGTCAGTCGTCGCCAGGACGATCCCCTTGTAGGACACAGTGGTCTTCCAGGTGCCCGTTGCCCACGTCTTCACCGTCTGCAGGTTGAAGATGTACTGACCGGCGTCCGGGTCGTAGCGCCAGGTCGTCGAGCCGGCCGAGTTGTCGTTGACCTCGATGTCTTCGCCTTCAACGGTGCCGTCCAACTGGTTGATCACCAAGCGGAGGTCCGGCGCCAGGTCGGTCGCGGGCGTCCCGTCGGCGTACGTTGGCGGCAGGAACTTGTGCGGAATGGTGGACCCGCGCTTGTGCGTGCTGAACGGCGCGGTCATGCGCAGCGGCGTTAGGAAGCCGGCGCCGTTGACGTTGAGTCCCACGAAGACGTCGAAGGTGCTCGGCACACTCTCGTTGCCTCTGGCGTCTTTGGCGGTACACGAGACCGTTGTCGTGCTGCCGATCCCGAGCACCGTGCCCGCCACATAGTCGCAGTTGAAGGTCGACGGCTCGGACACGTGACCGACGTCCTCGACAGTGATGCCGAGCGATGAGATGTCGAGCGTTGCGCCGTTGATATCGACGGCGATGATCGTGACCGTGCCGGTAGGGAAGTTCGTGAAGAAGGCCGGCGTCGTGTCTACGACGGTTATGTGGAAGCTGCCAGTGGTCGTGAGTCCGCCGGCGTCAGTCACCTGGCACGTCACGGTCGTCGCGCCGAGGGGGAACGTATCGCCACTGTTGTGATCACAGGTCACGGCCGACGTCAGGTCACCATCCTGGAGATCAGTGGCCGTGACGGTGAACGTCACCGTGGCGCCTGCACTGCTGGTGGCCTCGACGTTATCGATGTCGTCGGGGAGAACGAGCGTCGGAGGCGTGTTCACCACGGCGCAGGGGTTGAATGCCACGTTGATCGTGACGGCGGCGTTGTTGATTTGCAGTGCCGGATTTCCCGTCGTGTGAAGATTGAACGGTGCGATGGAAAACGCGGATGTGCCCGTGCCGATGTCACTCGCGTTGACCACAGTGACCGTCACCGGATATGTCGTCGTAGTCCCACCACCCTGCGCAGGGACGTTGACGGTGGTCGGCACCGAACCAGTCCAGGTGGTGCCATCGAATTGCCACTGGGTGTTGACCGAGAAGCTGGCGGCGTTGGCCTGGTTGTTCCTAACCGTGTACGTCACGACGATCACTTGTGACGCGGTCGCGGAGCAACTCTGCGGGGTGAGACTCAGGGGTGTGGTGATCGATCCGCCCATGCTCGCCGCTGCGGTGGCCACGGACAACGGGTGCAGCTTGGGCTGCGAGGCCCGGGTCGGCGCCGGTGCCGGAGCGCCCGGCGTGATTACGACCTCGCGCAACGGCGCGCTGGCATTCGACGCGTCGGTCGGACTGCTACTGCAGGCGGCCGCAAATGCCAGTGCGACCAGGAGAGGAACAACGTGGTACCTCATGGCTACTGTCTCCACTGACAGGGTTCCGGCGTCGGCGCCGGGCTTTCCTACTTCGGCGGCCAAGGCGGTCTCTCGAC
>Ga0070679_100001025_pt1 | contig 24372 bp, 23 predicted proteins | sample KBSC63BmetaG_FD_65652 | JGI IMG/M metagenome (GOLD analysis project Ga0070679, IMG submission 65652) | Corn rhizosphere microbial communities from Kellogg Biological Station, Michigan, USA - KBS C6-3B metaG | ecosystem: Host-associated > Plants > Roots > Rhizosphere | place: USA: Michigan... | reverse complement strand
GTAGGCTATGTACCTATTTTTGTCATATGAAGGATTATGTACATTTTACAAGGAGTTAATTGTGAGATGATACATGGCGATACTGCCGGCAATTGCGACGTTGAGTGATTCTTTTTTACCTTTCATCGGGATCTCTAAATGAATATCTGCCAAACTAAGCGCTTCTTTATCTAGGCCTTCAACTTCATTGCCTAAAATCATAGCTAAGTTTTTGGATGGCGTATATTCGCTTAAATTTTGTGATTCCTTGGTTTGTTCTAGGGCTGCAATAACAAACCCAACCTTTCTTAAATGATTTATAACATCTTCAACCGCGGTATTTTGCTCCCAAGCAACTGTATTTTCTGAGCCCAGAGCAGTTTTATGGATTTGATTATCAATTTTGGCGGCAAGGTGCGGCAAACGCTCATCATTTTCTTTTTTTGGATAAGGTGTATAACCTGTAAAATAAATTTTTTCTATCCCAAAACCATCGGCGCTGCGCAAAAGCGAACCCGCGTTATGGGTAGAGCGAATATTATGCAAAATTAAAACTAATTTCATCTCACGTAACTATAGCGCGTATTGCTATCGCGTTGATAGCGCTCATGCTTTATAATTTTAAACAAGATGTCTCAAGACGTAAGGGTGGATGAAGAACGTATAACCGCGCGGCGCGCACAAGTACTTAATATAAAATACATTGACACCACCAGCATCCAAAAACAACTTTTTAAGGGCGTGTTGCCGCTGGACGAGATGTACAAATTGCGAGTTGTGCCGCTAATTGCAGATGAACATCACATACATTTTGGCATTACTACTACAACTTCCCAGCAAACGATACATAATTTAACTGCGCAATTTACAGATCAGCGCGTGGAATTCTCGCTCATTTCTGATTCCGGTTACCGCGACTATATGCAGCTTTACGATCCGCCAAAAAAGATTGAATACCAAGATATTAACATCGGCGGCGAAAAAGATGCTACGCAGGCGATGATAAGCTCCGTAAGCGAAACTTTGGGCAGGGTGCGTGCCGACGACATGTTAGCCTATTTAGTGCAGCAAGCCTATAAGCTAAAAGCCAGCGACATCCACCTAGAAAACCAGAAGGAAAACGTGCGTATCCGCTTTAGGATTGACGGGGTCCTGCATCCTGTTGCTTATCTAGACCACGAAAAATACCGCCACATGAGTTCGGCTATCGCTAGCGCCGCAAATGTGTCGACAAATGTAGAAGATGCCCAAACGGGCCACATTAGCCGCTCGTATAAACTGGCTACCGGCGAGGAAGTGCAGCTTAACTTACGCGTCGAAACAGTGCCCACAGTCTCTGGCATGGATGTGGTTATGCGTTTGTTTAACATGCGCATCGAATTGTTTAAGCTGGATAATTTAGGCCTTAGCGAAGAAGAATTTTCGGTAGTAAATAAAGTTATTAAAGATCCAACGGGGATGGTTTTGATTGTAGGTCCGACGGGATCCGGCAAAACTACGACGCTTTATTCGATTATTAATACGCTAAATACAGAAGAGCGCAAAATTATTACCCTCGAAGACCCGGTTGAATATAACATTCCCGGCGTGGTCCAAATTCCGGTGAAAGGACAAATGGAAAGCCATGATTTTGCCGAAAAGCTCCGGGCCGTCTTGCGCTTAGACCCCGATGTTGTGATGGTTGGCGAAATCCGCGACCAAGACACCGCCAAGACGGCACTCCAAGGCGCATTAACCGGACATTTAGTTTTGAGTACGTTCCATGGCGCCAACGCATCGGCGGCAATATCCCGCATGCTCGATATGATTGGCGTCAACCCCTTGTTTGCCAGTTCAATGCACTTGGTTATGGCGCAGCGCCTGGTGCGCCGGCTGGATGATTCAAGCAAACAAGCTTATAAGCCAGACGACGCGCTAAAGAGGCAGCTACAGAGTGTAATAGACACATTCCCGCCAAATATCCCAAAACCGGATGTCGACCAAGTAACTCTTTACAAACGTGGAAGTAGCGAGGCCAACCCATTCGGCTATAGCGGCCAGATAGCCCTGCGCGAACAACTTATAATGACCCCGGGCGTGCAGGAACTCCTAAAATTGTCGCCAAATCAAATCACTACCGATTTATTAGAGAAAAAGGCTATAGAAGAAGGAATGCGCACAATGCTTCACGACGGTATCTTAAAAGTAATTGCCGGTTTAACAACGCTGGAGGAAGTCTACCGCGTTCTCGGTTAAGCCTTTTTACTGTCATCTCGAGAAAAAGCTGACTGCAAACGTGCTAGCTCCAGTGCAGTAAGTGCTCGTTGGCCTTGTGCCTTTTTAAATGCCTTTTTAGTTCTTCTTGGCAGTTTTGGTATCTCTCCCACACCTATTTCGCCAAGGCGTGCAGCAATTTCTTTGTTTATTTTTGGGATGCTTCGGTTCTCGTTTTCGCCAGATTCATGTCTCATTAGCATAATTAAAGCACAATATGGCTTACAAATATTGATTTTTAATCTGTTTTAAGGTAAAATTAATTCCGACTTATGGAAAGTGTTATCCAAAAAATTGAAGCCAAGCATAAGAAGAAAGCCGTTGTTAATGTAAAAAGCGGTGATACTGTCCGTGTGCACCAAGAAGTTGTAGAAGGCAGCAAAAAGCGCGTACAGGTTTATGAGGGCCTGGTTATTAAAGTGTCCCGCCGCCGCAGCTTAACTGCCTCGTTCACAGTTCGCCGCATTGCAAGCGGCGTGGGCGTCGAAAAAACTTTTCTTTTACACGCTCCTAGCGTTCTTAAAGTTGAAGTTGTCCGCCGTAGCCGTGTCCGCCGTAACTACTTAACTTACATGCGCGAGCGCACTGGTAAACGCGCCCGCCTGTCTAGCGTAGATTTTGACCGCGAAGCTGTAAATGACATTCATGACAAAGAAGCCGAAGCGGAAGAAGCTCGTCTAAAAGAAGAAACAGCAAAAGTTGCCCAAGAAGAGGCAGCCGAAAAGCAAGCTGAAGCCGCCAAGTTAGAGGCAAAAGCGGAAGCAGCGTTAGCCGCCCACAATGATAAATCCGAAGCTGACAAATTAGAAGAGCAGCCAAAAGAAAAAGCAGCCGGCAAGGGCCCAGAGCAAGAACAGAACAAAGAAGGCAAATAGTCAGTAAAGCTCCAAATGAAAAAGCGCCCTAAAGGGCGTTTTTTTGTATACTTTTAATGATGATAGGTATAGACGAAGTTGGGCGTGGATGCTGGGCGGGTCCGCTTTTGGTTGTGGCTGCGCGCACAAACTCTAACTTGCCACAAGGCCTGACTGATTCTAAGTTATTGAGCAAAAAACAAAGAGAAAGTTTTTTTCCAGATCTTATTTTAGTATGCGAATTTGGAGAAGGTTGGGTTGGCGCAGAAGAAATTGATGAAATTGGATTAGCAAATGCTTTGCGCTTAGGGGTAGCTCGGGCATTAGAAAATCTAAATGCAAAATACACAGAGCAAATAATTTTTGATGGAAAAGTAAATTATATTAACCCGAAATTCAGCCAAACTGAATGCATTGTTGATGCCGATTTAATAATTCCGATTGTCTCGGCGGCCAGTATTTATGCTAAAGTAACACGAGATAATTTTATGGCCGAACTTGGAGAAAAACATCCGGCGTATGGATTTGAAAAACATGTTGGCTATGGAACAAAAAATCACCTAAAGGCAATTAATGAACAGGGTATTTTGGATAAAATTCATAGAAAAAGCTTTAAACCAATCACAGAACTTCTATAAATATGAAAGCAACATTTATCGGGCAAAATGCGGAAGAACGCGTGGCAAATCTGCTGGAAAAAGCAGGCTTTAAAATTTTGGCGCGCAATTGGCGTACTCGCGTTTGCGAAATCGATATTGTGGCCGGCAAAAACAAAATTATTTATTTTGTAGAGGTTAAGTTCCGTAGCTCGGAAAAACAGGGCAGTGGTTTGGAATATATTACGCCAAAAAAACTCAAACAAATGCATTTTGCAGCAGAAATTTGGGTGCAAGAAAATAATTGGGACGGCGATTATCGGGTTGCGGCAGCTGAAATTTCGGACACTGGCGACAGTATAAGAATAGTCGAAATAGACTAGTTCATAAGAGCATTTTCGTCTAGTTCGCCGCTGTACTGTACTGTTAACTCGTAACTTCCGGGGTATAGGATGCTAGAAGTGTGCAAGCGGATTTCGCCAAAAGATTTTACCTGGTTAATCCGAGTAACTTCGCAGTCGATGCTACCCTTTTTGTGTTTATAGATAATGTTGGCGCTTATTATTTTGATATTTTTTTGATGCAAAGTAATCCGCTTGCTCGGAGGCGGCAATTTTTGGCCGCTAATAATAAGTTTTCCTGGTTCGGTAATCTCGTAGCTGTCTATTTTAAAGTTAATTTTACTCATCTCTTGTTATACAGTTTAACATTTGATATAATATGTGTGTCAGTCGGCCGCCAGTGGTCGACTTTTTTAATGCTAATTCATTGAAAATTGAAAAATGTAAATTGATAATTGTTTTCGACTGAAAGGAGAAAACCATATGGATATGGATTTTAAACAACTAGCAGCCGCTATACGTATAATCGCAGACGAAAAAAACTTGCCGGAAGAACAGGTGCAAGATATTGTGCAGCAGGCTTTGGCCGCTGCTTGGCGCCGAGATTACGGCGACCGCGAGCAAGAAGTCCGCGTAACAATGAACCTCAACACCGGCGAGGTTAGTGCGTATATTAGCAAGGAAGTTGTTGACACGGTAGAAAACCCGCACACAGAACTTTCTTTGAGCGACGCGCAAACCATGAAGAAAAACGCCAAAGTTGGCGACACAATGGAGATATACCAAAAGGTAGAAGAATTTGGGCGTGTTGCTGCGCAAACTGCAAAGCAAGTTATTTTGCAGCGTTTGCGCGAAGCCGAGCGTGAAATTGTTATGGCTGAATACGAAGATAAAATTGGAGCCGTTGTAAACGGCGTCGTTAACCGCGTTGAAGGCCGCTTGGTACGCGTGGAACTTGGAAAGGCGCAAGGCATAATGCCTGCAAGCGAGCAAATCCAAGGAGAGCGATACTATCCCGGCCAGCGCCTTAAATTTTTCTTAAAAGACGTAGAAAAAGGCTTCCGCGGCCCGCAGCTTATTGTTAGCCGCGGCAATAAGGAATTTGTTGAGCAGCTTTTTCGCGCCGAAGTTCCGGAAATGGACAACGATGCTGTAGAAATTAAGGAAATAGCCCGCGAAGCAGGTGTAAGGTCCAAAATTGCCGTTTCCAGCAATGTACAGGGCGTTGATCCTGTCGGCACATTTGTAGGTGGCCATGGCACTCGTATTAATGCCGTTCGCGACGAAATTGGAAACCAAGAAATGATTGATATTGTTGTTTGGGACGCTGACCCGGCTACGTTTATTGCCAATGCGATGAAGCCGGCCAATGTGGCAAGTGTAAAAATTGACCAAGCCAGAAATAAAGCGACTGTAATAGTGGAGGAAGACCAGCTAAGTATTGCAATCGGTAAGTCCGGGCAGAACGTGCGCCTCGCAGGCAAACTAACTGGTTACGAACTCGATGTAGAAGCCGATAAAGTTGCAGTTAAGGAAGAAACCCCAGAGCAAGAAAAGCCTGAAAATGTAGAATCTAAGCCGGTAGTACAGAAGCTTAAAAAGAAATCAGAGCTCGAAAGCTCACTCCTAGAAGCCATCGAAGAACACGGCACAGAAAGTAAGTAGTATGCCTGAAGGATGTCCTCTTATCCCAGAATTGGGGGATTATAAAGAGGGTGCTATTCCTTCACGCTGTTTAGGTTGTATAGCTTTAGCGCAAGAAATGGATGCCATGAGAGAGGTGTCTTCTGAGGTAATCCGTCTAAAAAATGCCGATCCTAACGCAGAAACGGGGATATTCAAAGTATCGATAATCCCGAGTATTGTCAGGCCTTCAGCGTCTCCTACTAGAATTTACTGCCTAACAAATTATTTACAACAAATTGAGCATGCCGTTGGAGAACCTTTTCCCGTACACCTCACAACATATGAGTTTGACTGCTGTTACGACACCGCTCATTAGTTAGTTGGCACTCGACCTTGACGAGTGCTAATTCGTGGTAGTATTATAGATGTGTAATAATCTTTGCATAGCGAAAATTATTACAGAAATACTTCTTAAGATAACCATAAGATTAAAGAGTAACTTAAAAGAAGTGGGAAAGGAAAAAGAGCAGCCCGAGAAAATGTACTCCATTTTCCCGGCGCGATGAGAAAAAACCTCCTGGTTTTGTCTCATAAAGTAATTATTATGATGCCTCAATCACCAGATTTTCAAGAATTTTTATCGCATTTAACCAATAATGCCCTGTCTAGTCTTAAGCACGCAGACGCAATCGCAAGGGCATCTGGCAGCGCGTATATTGGCACAGAACACTTAATGCTTGGAGTATTAGCCCAAGAAGGTTCTATGGGCGCGAAAATTTTAGAAGGCGCCGGTGTGACACTAGACCGGGCGCGTTTGGCGCTTAATTTAACGCCAAAAACTTTAGTTATAAATATGGGCGCGAAGGGTTTGTCTGAAACGGCCAAATTGACTCTTAAAATGGCGTGGGAAATTGCCCAAGAATTCAACCAGGATTACTGCGGAACAGAGCACATCTTATACAGCATCCTGAGTCAAAAAAATGCCCGGGCGACTACACTTTTGCGCGATATGAGCGTGGATGTAGATTCTTTGAGTAACGAAATCGAGCAGTTTCTAAACCGCCAGCAATATGAAGAGGGCGATGCTAGCAGCTCGACCAAAAAACGTAAAAGCAATGGTAAGAAGACGGCGTTAGAGTTTTTTGGTACAGACCTTACGCAAATGGCGCGCCAGGATAAGCTTGACCCAGTTGTGGGTCGTGAGGCGCAAATTAAGCGCGTGATAACAATTTTAAACCGACGCACAAAAAACAATCCTGTGCTGATTGGTGAACCGGGCGTTGGCAAGACCGCCATTGTTGAGGGTATTGCTCAGCGTATCGTGAGCGAAGAAGTTCCAGATAGTTTGCTGGATAGGCGCATTATTATGCTGGACTTAGCAGCTATGATTGCCGGTACAAAATACCGAGGGGAGTTTGAAGATCGCTTGAAAAAAGTTATTGCCGAACTTGAACAGGACAAAAGCACAATTGTCTTTATTGACGAGCTGCATTTAATTGTCGGAGCCGGAGCCGCAGAAGGTTCAATGGACGCTGGTAATATCTTAAAGCCAAGTTTGGCGCGCGGTAAAATCCGCATGATCGGCGCCACAACTGTTGATGAATATTCCAAGTACGTAGAAAAAGACGCCGCGCTTGAGCGACGTTTCCAGCCTGTACAAGTGCCGGAAACGACAGTCGGCGAAACTATTGCAATTCTTAAGGGCCTGCGCAAACATTACGAAAAATTCCACGGCGTTAAAGTTAGCGACGAAGTCGTAACTGACACCGTACAATTTGCTAAGCGCTACATTAACGACCGCTACATGCCGGATAAAGCAATCGACCTTCTAGACGAAACCTCCGCGCATTTGCGCGTAAATAAAGGTAAGACCCCGCCGGAGCTTAGGCAGCTGCAAAAGGAACTCAAGCTTACAAATACACGAATTGAAGATGCCGTAGACAATGAAGATTACGAAAAAGCTGCGCAGCAAAAGCAAAAAGCTTCACAGCTTAGCGACCAGCTTAAAGAATTAGAAAATAAGTACAAAACCGGGAAGCCAATTAGTGTAACTTCCGATGATGTTGCCGATACGGTTGCACGAATTACAGGTGTTCCTGTAACAAAGGTAATACGCTCCGAAGCCAAATATTTGGTGAACCTAGAGAAGAATTTAAGCAAATATGTAATTGGCCAGAATGAAGCAGTCGAAACAGTTGCGCGCGCTGTGCGTCGCTCACGTTCTGGAATCGCCAGCGAAAAACGCCCGATTGGCTCATTTATATTCTTAGGTCCCACAGGTGTTGGTAAAACAGAACTGGCCCGCGTCTTAGCACGAGAGTTCTTTGGCAATGAAGATGCGCTTGTTAAAATCGACATGTCTGAATTTGGCGAGCATCATACAGTTTCCCGTTTGGTCGGCGCGCCGGCTGGTTACGTTGGTTACGATGATGGCGGCCAGCTAACAGATAAAATCCGCCGCCAACCATACAGTGTTGTACTATTCGACGAAATCGAAAAAGCCCATCCGGACGTCTTTAATATGCTCTTACAAATTTTAGAAGACGGTCACCTAAGCGACGCTAAAGGGCGCAAAATAGACTTTACAAACACGATTGTAATCATGACTAGCAACATTGGCGCGGAGAAGCTGCAAAAGGAAGCGACATTTGGATTTGGCGCAGTAAGCACCAAAGACAAGAATAATCTAGACGATTTGCATGCGGCCAATAAGGATAAAGTACAAGAAGAATTAAAGAAGATGATGCGTCCTGAGCTTTTAAACCGCATCGATAAAGTAATTGTCTTTAGAGCGCTCACAAAAGAAAATGCATTAAGGATTTTGGACCTTCAGCTTGAGGATTTGCGCGAACGTTTGGTTAAGAAGGGAATTGGCTTGTCTGTTAGTAAAGCTGCCAAAGAACACTTACTCGAAGAGGGCTACGATGCTCATAACGGTGCCCGCCCAATGCGCCGGCTTTTACAGGAAACTCTCGAAGACGCAATTGCTGCGGGGCTTTTGGAAGATAGCTATCATAAAGGCGACGTCGTTACGGTTAATGCTAAAAAAACCAAAGAGCACAAAACCGAACTAACTTACGCATCGGCCACAGAGTAAACTTTAGACCATTTACGCTATAATTTAAAACATACATGAGACCTTATACTAAACTTGTAAGCTTTGTCGTGCTGCTTGCTGTGCTCGCCGTGCCTGTTGCGGCCTTAGCGCACATGAATGATGTCTTAGATTGGTGGAAGCTGCGCGGCTACGATCCGCCGGCAAATGTGGTTACGCTCGCTTCCGAAGATACAATGACCGACAATGCAAAGCATTTGTTTTATATAAACCATCCGCAGCTTATAGGCGATAAAACCCAATTTAGAAATTTTTGTACCATAAGCGAACAAACGATTGTTTTAGGTTGCTATCACGGCATTGAAAATGGGATTGCTGTTTATTCTGTATCTGACACTAGACTAAACGGTGTTGAGGAAGTAACCGCCGCGCACGAAACTTTGCATGCCGCTTACGACCGTCTAAGTTCGTCAGAAAAAAATACTCTCGACCAAGAACTTACAGATTTTTACAATAACGGCTTGCACGACCAGCGCATAATTGACACAATTAACTCCTACAAAAAGACTGAGCCTAACGACGTAGTGAATGAGATGCATTCGGTATTTGGTACGGAAGTTACTAACCTCCCGGCGCCGCTTGAAACTTACTATAAGCAGTATTTCGCCAACCGCCAGACAGTAGTTAATTTTTCTAATCAGTACGAATCTGTTTTCACACAAAACCAGCAGCAGCTCGACAGTATAAAAAATCAAATCGACAGTTTAAAAAGCGAACTTGCAACCGACAAGCAAAATATTCAAGACGAGGAAAATTTGCTCTCGTCACAAAATAAAAATATGCAAGACTTGCTAAGAAGCGGCAACAATAGTGCGTATAACGCTCAAGTTGCTTCGTATAATGCCCAAGTTGTGCGGCTGCGTGCCAATATTGCCGCTTATAACGACAAAGTCGCCCAGGTTAATTCGCTAGTCGAAGAATATAATTCATTGGCGTATACGCAAGAGAGTTTATATAACTCGCTAGACACTCGAGTGCAAACTCAAACAGCCCAATAGCTATCGACGCATTTAAAGTGCAGTGCTGCGGAGATAGCTAATAATCTGATAAACTAATAAATCAAAGGGAGCAAGAGATGGCTAAATCTTTAGGTGTTAAATATGTATGCTCAAATTGCGGGGCTGGTTATTCCAGCTGGACCGGCCGCTGTCAGAGCTGTGGGGAGTGGAATACGCTGCAGGAACAGGTAGAAGTTAGCACTGCGACCGTAAAGTCTAGCGGCAATAAACTAAAAACCGAAGATGTAAGTAAGGCCGCAGCCGCTAAAACGGAGAGAATAAGCACAGGCATTAACGATGTTGATGTGGTGCTTGGCGGCGGGCTAGTAGCCGGAAGTGTTAACTTGCTGGCCGGGCAGCCTGGGATTGGTAAAAGCACAATTCTTTTGCAGCTTGCTTATAACGTTTCAAAAAAATATAGAGTTTTATATGTGAGCGGGGAAGAGTCTGCGCGCCAAGTAGCACTAAGGGCTGAGCGCTTGGGTACGCAAAGCAAAGACCTGCAAATTGCCGTTTCGGCAATCGCGAATGATATTGCCAGCACAATCTCTACCGGAGACTATGATATGGTGGTGGTTGATTCAATCCAAGCCGTTGCAGTTAACGAGATCCAGTCTGCTGCAGGCTCTGTCAGCCAAATCACGAATAGTACCCAGGTTTTAACAGCTGCTGCTAAGGCCAGTAATACGGCGCTTATAATAGTTGGCCACGTTACCAAGGAGGGCTCAATTGCCGGGCCTAAAGTCTTAGAACATATCGTTGACGTTGTTTTGCAATTGGAAGGCGATCGATACGGCGGCTTTAAGGTTTTGCGCGGTATCAAAAACCGTTATGGCTCCACAAATGAAGCCGGAATTTTTGAAATGACAGACACCGGCTTAAAAGCGGTCGACAATCCATCGGCTGCTTTATTGGAGGAGCGCCAAATAAGCGACGGCTCTATCGTGTATGCTGCGATGGAAGGTTCGCGTCCTGTTTTAGTGGAAGTTCAGGCGCTTGTTAATCCTACAAGCTATGGCTACCCAAAGCGTACGGCGTCCGGTATAGATTTAAACCGTGTAAATTTGTTAATTGCAATGTTGGAACGCCGCACTAAGTTAAAACTTGCAGATAAAGACATTTATATAAATATAGTGGGTGGCATCCGTTTGAGCGAGCCGGCTGCCGACTTGGCTGTTTGTATGGCGATAGCCTCTGCGTCCAAAGGAATGCAGCTGAAGGAAAATGCAGTTGTTTTTGGCGAAGTTGGTTTATCCGGCGAAGTACGCCATGTACCGTTTGCCGAAAAACGTATTGCTGAGGCTAAAAAACTTGGCTTTGATGTTGCAATTGGCCCGCGCGTACGATCTGGTAAAAAACCGGCCACGCTGGTTTCTGTTAGTGATGTTAGGTCTGCACTAAATACTTTTTTAGCTAAAGATTAACTTTTTATTGTCCAACTGGAACCGGTTGGCGAATAGGGCCCCCGCCATGTCCGCCACCGTTACCTGGATTTGGGTTTGGATTTGTGGCGGGGGGCGGCGTGGCTGTCGGCGCGGTAAAATTTACGGTAGTTGTGTCCGTTGCGCTGTATAGAACGCTGTCCGTTACCGACGCTGTTACCGTATAGGCTCCACTGGATGGCACAGTGTAACTTATAGACACATTATCTTGCGGGTCGTTAGCGCCCTTAGTGCCCACTGTCTGGCCATTAACCTGGAACGTAACTGTTCCTGGGTATTGCGGATAATTTGTATCATTTAGAGGGTGGGTGCCTGCGCTTACGAAGGCTGCTAATGTGGCGGTGCCGTCTTTATTGTCTGTTGCTGTCACGCTTATTGTCGGTGGATTGTCGCTACAGCTATGAATGTCGTCGTTTGCCCCTGTGTTAGCCGTTGATGATGAAGATCCGTTGCTGCCGGGCGGGTAGTAATTATCAACCGAGAAGCTATTCGGAGCTGCATTTCCTCCAACAACTTGCTTAGCTGCAGCTGGCGTACAATTTGTAGCGAGCTTGTTAGATACTTTGTCTATTGTAGAGCTTTGGCTTGCAACGGCCTTTGGCTTGTACCAGGAAGGATAAATTTCCGTAGACGGCGAAGGTTCAATCGAGCCAACTCCTACGTGCGTTCGGACTACATAGCCTGGTGCATGAATAATGTCGCTTGGTTCTGTCCAGTTAACCGGCGTGGTGTGGAGGTTGTCTAAGGCCGCTGTCATAAGTCCTTTTGTTAGGGGTGTAGTTAGGGTTTCCATTGTTCCGCTTAATGATTTGTTGCGCGTGTGGTAGCCAACCCAACTGCCTATAGCGTACTGAGTATTCCAGCCCATCATCAAGCCGTCAAAGCCGTTGTTTGTTGTACCGGTCTTAACGCCAGTTCTCCAGCCATTGTAGTTTTGCCATTTATAGTAGCCGGAAGGTAGATAGCTGGCGCTGGGATCGGATGCCATATTGTCTACAATGTAGGCTGCGTCTGGTCGGATTACCTGCTTAACCCCAGGATCGCCGTCTTTAGGCATTTTCCAAAAGTAAAATGGCTTGGTTGCGCTTTTTGAATCGTAAATCTTAAGGATGTAAGTTTGCGGCAGCGACTTGCCTAGGCGTGCCATTGTTGCCAGGCCGTTAACATGGTTGTCTAGGTGCAGATAAGCGCCGTCGCCGATAGCGGAGGCGCCGTAACATGGAGCCTCGTCCTTTGTGGTAGCGGTGTTAACGTCTACGCCGGGGTTGAAGCATTTATATCCGCCAGGAGCGGCCATCATAGAAGTTGCTGTTTTGATTGTCTTATCTGTTCCCGTTTCTAGCATGGCTTTAACGGCCGGTACATTGCGCGACCCGCCAAGTGCATAACGTAGCGTTAAGGCGCCAGGATAGCGGAAGTCGTAATCCCATAAGCAGTTTCCGCCGGTCGGGGTGTTACCAATAAATGGCTTTGCTTTATTAGTACATGGATAGCCGGGGAGTGGTCCTTGCGAGTCGTAAAGCACAGATCCTGCACCGACGTTTGTGTTGTTTTCAATTAAAGATGCATAGTCGTAGGGTTTAAAGCTAGAACCGGGAGAAATATTCCACTGGGCAAAATTAATCTTTCCGTGGTCGGGGTCGTTAAAGTCCGTGCCGCCCACCAGCGACACCATTTGGCCGGTTTTAACATCTTCTGCTACTACGGCTTCTTCGTCTGCGCCGTGCGAGAGGGCATTTCTGCGGTTGTCCTGGACTAATTTCTCAGCTGTGGTTTGCAGGTTTAAGTCCAGTGTAGTTACAACTTTCCAGCCGCCAACTTTATTAGCACCGCCGTTTTTATTACTTGGCAAAAATTTGCTTTGCAGCTCGTTGCGCGCAGCAAGTACAAAATACGGTGCCTTAATACCGGCATACTTAGCTTGAGGCTCTTGTACTTGGGCAATAATATCTACCTTTTTAGCAGCATCTGCATCGGCCGATTTAATTTTGCCTTGGGCAACAAGCTGGTCAAGTACAAAATCGTAACGCTCAGTAAACAATTTTTGGTCAAAATCAGGGCTAAATTTGTAGTAAACATCCGGTGACTTCGGTATCGTTGCTAACATTGCTGCCTGAGGCAATGTCAAATTTTTAGCATCGGTATGAAAATAATCTTGAGAGGCGGCCTCGGCGCCGTAGTCCACGCCGCCGTATGGCGCGGCATTTAAGTAGCCTGTTAAAATCTCATCCTTAGTATAAGTGCGCTCCAATTCAACGGCCAAAATAAGCTCTTTAACTTTGCGCGTAATGCTGCGCTGCTGAGTCCAGTCCTGTGTAAGCTTTACAAGCTGCTGGGTGATAGTTGATCCGCCTTGGGTGCTGCCGTGCTTAACAATATCGTTATAAGCAGCACGAGTAATGCCGCGTACGTCAAATCCGCGGTGCTTATAAAAGTCCTTATCTTCTACTGATACAGTAGCCTCTTTTAGGTAAGGCGAGATGTCCTGGCTTTGTACAGGCACGCGCTTAACAGCATTGTAGTCCTGGAAAAGCAAGGTCTGGCCTGTGCGGTCGTAATAGCTAATACTGCCGCCCAAATTGCTCCCGGAAATATCCTTAATATTAGGAAGGTCTTTGCGGAAGTAAGCGAACACGCCAAGCGTAAATACAAACATAGCCAAAATACCAATTCCGGCAATTTTAAGCGCCATAATACCGCCGTCGCGGCTAAACCAGAATTCTGCTTGGCGCTTTGGGTTCAAACGCCATAAAGCTCTCTTAAGTCGAGACTTCGGCAGCCCTCGGAGACGCTGCACCTTGCGGTAAGCTTTGGCTTCGCGCATTGCTGACCATTTTTCACCTAAAGATCGGTTTACTTTTAGTTCGCGCCCACTACTGGTTGTAATGCGACTCGAAGATTTACGCGGCCTGTTATTTTTGGCTGTCATTAAATTCCTCTTAAACTCTAATCACCATTTATTATAGCAAATATGCGGGCAAAAATATTTAAATTAAACATAAGGATTATTGATCCGTACTTAAGTATAGTGCGAATTGCGTTATACTAGATGTAATTAATGAAAATATCGCTGAGAATTAGCTTATGACACTGTCTGAAGATTTGACCTGGCGCGGCCTTATAAAAGATAGGACTTTTTCTGATGTTAAATGGCTGGATGAGCCCAGAAAATTCTATCTAGGGCTTGATGCCAGCAGCGATAGCTTAGTAATTGGCAATTTAGCAGTATTAATGTTGGCCCGAAGGCTTATTGAGGCTGGATGGCAAGGGATTCTCTTAGCTGGTGGGGCTACAAGTTTGATTGGTGATCCGGGCGGCAAAGACCAAGAAAGAGACCTTAAAAGTGAGGAAGAGATCTCTCACAATATAGAAGGCATTAAAGACGAAATTGAAGGAATTCTAGAGGGCGCACCTCACGAGCTGGTTAACAACCTGGACTGGAATGCTGATTATAAGTACTTAGATTTTCTGCGTGATATCGGCAAATATTACTCAATGACAGAGCTCATGCAGAGAGATTTTGTAACGGAGCGCATGGGAGAGGGCGGCAGTGGCATAAGCTACGCCGAATTCAGCTACTCGCTAATCCAGGGTTATGATTTTTGGCATTTATTTAAAAATATGGGCGTGGTGCTGCAAATTGGAGCCTCAGACCAGTGGGGTAATATGCTCTCCGGTGTCCCGCTGGTGCGCAAAAAAGAAGGCCAAGAAGTCCACGCTTTCTCAATGCCGCTTGTAATTAATAAGCAGACCGGCCGCAAGTTCGGCAAATCAGAAGAAGGCGCCATTTGGCTGGATCCGCATAAGACTTCGCCGTTTAAGTTCTACCAGTTCTGGATTAATACAGACGATGACGGCGTAGAAGATTATTTAAAAATATACACTCTCTTAAATAAAGAAGAAATCCAAAATTTGATTGCAGAATTTAAGCAAAACCCCCAGGAGCGTAAGGCACAGAAAGTTTTAGCGTACGAAGTAACTAAAATCGTGCATGGCGAAGATATGGCTAAAAAACAAGAAAAAGTTACCGAGGCCGTATTTGGCGGCGGTCTAGAGAATTTGGACGAAGCAGAAATTGCTACAGTGCGTGAGGAATTTCCTAACTTAACAATTCCATCCGGTATGCCGATTATTGATATATTAGTTTCAACCGGTCTCGCGCAGTCCAATTCAGAAGCCCGCCGGCTCAAGGAAAGCGGCGCCGTCTACATTAATAATGAAAAATTTACCGAAGACCACATAGAGGCCAGCCACTTCCAAAACAAGCGTCTGCTCATCCGGCGCGGCAAAGCGTTTAAAGATTCAGCGTTAATAGAGTTACAATAGTAAACTAAGAAGGAAAATAAATGGCACAAGCATCTAAAAAAGTTATCAGAAAAGCGGACCAATATAACGATCCAAAACATAACTACCAAGATTATTGGACCGGCCGCGAATACGAACACGCCGCAGAAGAAATGGCAATTAAGCGTTTGCTTAAAAATAAAAAGAATTTTAGGCACGCCGTTGACGTTGGCGGCGGTTATGGTCGCTTAAGCAAATACCTAACTAATTTTGCCAAAAAAGTAACTTTGGCAGAACCTTCCCAGCAGCAGCTTGATATTGCCAAGATTTATCTAAAAGATACTCCGCAAGTTGAGCGCAAACTCTTGCAGGCAGCCGACCTTAAGCTAAAGGATGGCGAGGCTGATCTTGTTTTGGTTGTGCGCGTGCTTCACCACTTGCCAGACCCAGCTCCCGAATTTAATGAAATTTCCCGGGTACTTAAGTCTGGCGGTACGTTTATTCTGGAATTTGCCAACGATGCGCATTTTCTAAACCGCATGCGTTATGGTTTACGCGGAAAGAGCGTACCAAAAATGCCCGTAGACATTAGAAGTGAAGAAAACAAGAAAAAGGGCGAAATTGCCTTTGTAAATCATCACCCAAAAACGATTCTAAAAATGTTGGAAGAAGCTGGTTTTGAGCTGGAGGCAGTGCTGTCCGGCAGTAACCTGCGCTTGCCAACTCTTAAAAAAGTCCTGGGCAAGAAACCGCTGCTAGCTGCCGAAAAAATTCTCCAACCAATGCTAGCCCCACTTTACTTCGGCCCCAGTATCTGGTTCCGCCTCAAGAAAAAATAACATGGATGAGACGACCATTCCAAGGCCAGAAGTGGACAAGCAAGTATTAATAGAACACGCGCTACCAGAAGATGCCGAAGCTATGATGCGACTTAAAAAAGTAGCTTGGCTTAAAGCTTATCCGAATGATAAATATGGTGTGACGATTGAGGATATTGAGAAGAAATTTACAGAAGAAGATATAAAAACGGGGACAGAAAATTGGCAAAAGGGAATTGAAGGAGAGCCGCACGGAGGCAGAAGACAAAGCTCCGTGGCGCGATTAGACAAGAAAGTAGTTGGTTTTGTGTCTTCTGGCTTGGAGGATGGTCAGTGGCGGATTGCTCAACTGTACGTAGGTCCAGAATCCCAAGGTCGCGGCATTGGCACTGAGCTTTTGCAAACAGCTTTAGGTTGGCTTGGACCGGAAAAAGACGTTTATTTGCATGTGCTCGCATGGAATGTTAATGCAGTTAGTCTATATGAGAAATTTGGCTTTGTAAAAACCGGCAGAGAATTTCCAGCAGAAGTTGGAGCAAGAGGAGAAAAACTTTTACCCGAGATCGAAATGCTCCGCAAAGCTGTACACTAGTATAAGTGGAGTTTAATTCGCCGATTACTGCACTTAAGGGAGTGGGGGAGGAGCTGGCTAAAAAGCTGGCTATTTTGCGCATCCATACAATTGGCGATTTGATTGAAAACTTTCCGCGTAGATACGAAGATTATTCCAATATTGTACCTGTCGGCCAGCTAAAACCTGGCATGGTTACAATTGAGGCGAATATTACCCAAATAAAAGGCCGCTATGTGCGCCGAGGGCTACATATTACAGAGGCAATTGCATCGGACGAATCTGGAAGTGTGCGACTGGTTTGGTTTAACCAGCCTTACCGCGCAGGAGCGATCAAACCCGGCCAGCCATATTTTATAGCGGGTGAATATGGCCTCCGCCGCGGCCGCTTTAGTATTTTGAATCCAGCTTGTGAGCTTGCCAGTGACTTTCCTGTTAATACGGCGCGGATTATTCCGATTTACCGCGAAACTAAAGGACTAAAATCGCACTACATCCGCCGCCTAATCCGCGAAGCGCTAAATAATTTTAATGAACTGCCGGAACATTTGCCGGACTGGCTAGTTCAAGAGCAAGATTTAATCCCCCACACCAGTGCCGTGAGCGAGATGCATTTTCCATCTAGCTCAGAAGATTTAGAGCTCGCCAAAAAGTGCTTAGGATTTGAAGAAGTTTTTGAACTTAGTTTGGCGGCGCTTTTAAATAAATACGAACTCGCACACGAGCATGCACTTTTAATTCCTTTCCGGGAAAAACTGGCAAAAGATTTTGTGGGCCAACTACCGTTTAAATTGACAGACGCGCAGCGCAAAGTCGTCTGGACAATTTATAAAGACATGGAGCAAAGCTATCCAATGAACCGTTTGGTGGAAGGTGATGTAGGTTCTGGAAAAACGGTGATTGCTGCAATGGCGGCGATTATGGCGATGGAGCAAGGATTCCAAGTGGCGTTTATGGCTCCAACGGAAATTTTGGCGCGCCAGCACGCCGATACGCTTTATAAACTCTTAGAAAATATTAATTACGGCGATCACGTAGGCTTATTAATCGGCGGACTAAGTGCAAAACAAAAAGAGCAGGTAAGGGAACGAATAGCCAGCGGAGAAATTAGGTTAATCGTTGGCACGCATGCGTTAATTACGGAAAAAGTCGATATGCAAAAACTTGGGTTAATTATCATCGACGAGCAGCACCGTTTTGGCGTGGACCAACGAAAAAAACTGCAAGCCAAAGCAGGGCATATGCCGCATGTTTTGCACATGACTGCAACACCAATCCCGCGTAGCCTAGCTTTAACACTTTATGGCGAGTTGGATATTTCAATTTTGGACGAAATGCCTCCGGGTAGACATCCTATCGAGACTAAAATTGTCTCGCCAAATTCACGTAAGCAATTATATGAAAAAATGGACCAAGAATTAGAAACCGGGCGGCAAATGTTTGTTGTCTGTCCGCTTATTACAGACTCTGACACGAGTGCTGGGAATTCTGTAGAAGAAGTGTACGAGAAGCTGCAAAAAGCGTTTAAAAACCGCAAAGTTGGCATGCTCCACGGTCAAATGAAATCCAAAGAAAAAGACGAGCAAATGCAAAAATTCATCGCAAAAGAATATGACATTCTGGTCAGTACGACTGTAATTGAAGTTGGGGTGGATGTGCCGAATGCCTCGATTATGTTAATCGAAGGCGCGGAGCGGTTTGGCCTAGCGCAAATACACCAGCTGCGCGGGCGCGTTGGCCGGGGAGCTCATCAAAGTTATTGCTATTTAATGCTAAGCGATAGTAAGGCGCCAAGTCCGCGCATGCAGGCTCTGGAAAGCACCACTGACGGCTTTAAGCTTGCGGAGCTCGACTTACAAATGCGTGGTCCCGGTGCGATTTATGGCCTGAGCCAGCACGGCGCACTCGACCTTCGAGTTGCAAGTTTGGCAGATACAAAACTGATTTATAGTGCCAGAACTGCCGCCCAAGAATTCATCGATAAAAAAGAAAAACTCGGCAAATATCCCGAGCTTAATAAAAAAGTTACCACACTCCGAGCAATAACAAACCTAAACTAATATGTACATAAATATTCATATGAAGGGTTGTGTACATTCGCACTGGTCTTCTGGGTGTAAAATAAAAATATGAGAATTGTTTCGGGAAAATTTAAGGGCAGAGTTTTTAATGAGCCGCACGGGCATCGTACTCATCCGATGAGTGAAAAGGTGCGTGGAGCTTTATTTAATGCGCTCGGTGACATTGAGGGCCTAAGCATTTTAGACGCCTTTGCAGGAAGTGGTGCGCTGGCATTCGAAGCCGCCAGCCGCGGAGCAAAAAGCGTAATAGCAATAGACAAAGACGGTCCGGCATTTTCTGCAATTGAAAAAAATATTAAAGATCTAAACCTGCAAAGAATTGTCCATGCCACAAGAGCTAATGTTGGCGGCTGGAGTATCCATAATATGGAAAAGACTTTTGATATTGTTTTACTTGACCCACCATACGACGATTTGCAAATTGGGACTTTGCAAAAGCTCATAAATCGCCATGTTAAAAATGGCGGCCTTGCAGTATTTTCTCAGCCAGGGAAGGAGGCTGTTCCTGAATTTGAGCGTACAGAAAGAGTAGCGGATAAAAATTACGGTGACTCCCAACTGGTTTTTTATAGAAAAGTAAAGTAAAATAACCTCTGTTCTTTAGAATTTTTGTTCTTTGGTCTTACCCAATTTTGTAAAAATCCGCTTCAGCAATTTTTACAAAATTGAGAGGAGGAAGCGAGCCAAGGCTGAAAGTAATTTTATAACCTATGAAATTACGGAGGCTGACGCTTCGATTCCGACGACGGGGATGTGGTGAAATTGGTATACACGCGTGCCTTAGGAGCACGTGCCGTAAGGCGTGAAGGTTCAAGTCCTTTCATCCCCACCACAAATTTTACCGTCTATCCTGCCAGTTTTTTGATTGAAGACACACCAACTTTGAGCATTATGCTTTAAAGCGTATATTGTACAAATATGGAAGACTTAAAATCAGACAACGAAGACAACAGGAAAAGATCAGAGGTAAGCAATACAGAAGGAAGATTCGAATTACCTCCGGGTTATGACACTATTGTTGACGCAAATATGGGATATCCGGTTTTGGGAAGAATTATGCCCGAATTCGTAAAAGAAATAACTCGTCGACAATTTGAGCTTGCGGCTAAAAGGCGTCGCGCTTTAGGTTCGGCGGCTTTGACTAGCAGGCGCAAAATTCACTAACTTAATTCCTTTGAACCATGCTTATTGCAGCGGAATGAAATCCGGCTCACCAGGCTTACGTATTATGCCTAATTCAAATGTGCTAAATCGCGGTATTTGGCTCTCTATTATCTTTAGATCAATCGCCATATTTATTAAATGCCTTAATTCACCGCCCGAAACTAAATCATCTATAATTTCAAAATCCATAGACTCTACGTCAGCCGAGCGTTTTGCAATATCTATATAGTGCACAGCGTGTCTTCTTTTTGCGCCGTTATCAGTATAAAAAGAACCTAAAAATCTCAGCGAAAGAAAACGCTCAGGTTTAGAGTGGCCAAATCCATAGTGCTGAGGGCGCAAGCACACACTCATAGAAGTACAATCATCAATTTCAATGTGATCGCTCGGCGGTCTACTAGTATATAAGTAGTACTTATGTGCAATTCCGGCGGCAAAATCACTCTCTAGGAGTGATTCATGCTGTGTCTGATGGAGTTCCTGCAAGGCAGGGATGTCATAATCGATGCGTGTTCCAACATCTAATGTGTTGAATTTATCTATTGCTGCTTCTCTGGCGCCTTGTAATGTAGGTAATAAAGCGGTCAATTCATTTAAGGTGACTAGCTCAGGGTAGGTAACAAACTCTCGATACAGGGGACTATAATAACCGACGTTCAAGCTTTTACCTACGCCGCTGATGATAAGCGCCTGATTGCCAACATTTTTTGTATCAAGTTGCAAATTAGTGCTTGGATCAATGTCAATTCTCTCAGATGGCTTACCTATTCTCTCGGCAAATTCATTACTACGTTCGATGATATTCCGCATTGCCGCATCTAGTGAAGAGGGAAGACTATCAATATTTGCAAAAGCTTCTTCCCAAGAAGCATATTCACCATTCGCCATAACTTGTTTATAAAACTAAAAACACGCTATGTCAATTTGATATCCTTTTTTAAATTGTAGTATTCTGACATTATGCAAGAGAGATTTAGTCCGCCGCCGCGGAAAATTCGAAGAGGTTTTTTAGGGATGCTTGAGTCCTCCAAAATTGTCGATAATGCTTTAAATCCAGATACCAACACCACACCACAACAGCGCGAAGTGATACGATTAATTGCGCTTGGGAAACATTTTAACAGGACTGTAAGCGCAATGAAGAGGAATGGTTCTAAAGTAGCAGAAAAAATTATTGAAGAAGAAAAAGCAGCTAAAGCACGGAGAGATCGTGATGCTACAAGCGACGAATTAAGTCGCGGAAGTTATTAGGCCGCCTCTTCAACTTCTTCGTGATGTTCGGGGCGATGGCGGCCTGTATGTACATGTTTTAGTTCTTGGTATCGGAGGGCTGGTGCGACTGAATAAAACATCCCTAAAATAAAGGCAACAAGCCAGCCAACTCCAGGAATTACATTTAGCAGTCCAATCAAAAACATGACGCCAATAATTCCCCAGATATATCCAGAATATGGTTTTGAGATTTCAGAGCTGCGCTCCATCGCGGTTTTTATGTCGCATTTAGTATCAAGCATTACATATGGAGCCAAAAAATAACGGCGAAGCATAATTAGCCCAGGAATTATAAACAGTATAAGGCCGACAAAAATATACAGCCCTGTTAAAAGGTATAAACCAAACATCCGCCACCATAGTTCTTTAACTACAGCCCACAAGCGCGTAAAATCCAGTGCCTTGCCCTCCGTTGCTTCCAATTGCGCCTCCTGGCTCATGATTTGTACGGCCGTGCCTGCAAAAACTACGAACACAAACCACAGAAGGGAGTAGCCGATAAATGTATACCAAAGAAAATTAGGAACAGATGCAGATAAGCCTGAGCCAAACCAGCTATATATAGTCCACCAGTGTCCGTTTTGGCTGCCAATTGCAGGAGTCCACTCCCAGGAATGAAAAGAAAAAATTAGCGGCAGAAAATAAAGCGGGCCAAATATCCAAATGTTTTTTTGCACCAGCTTGCGGCTTTGGCCAAATAACTCAAACGAGCCATGAAGCCGGAGTGGTGAACCTAAGCGTGCGCGTGATCTGGCTGACATATTATGATTAATAATATATACCTAAACAAGATTTGTAACCATAAGAACTATTACTTATAATTCAATTTAACTGATGAAAAAATTAAAAAAACGCGACAATATAATCTACTTCGGATTAATATCTCTTATTTGCTTCCCTGTTTTCTTATTCCAATTTTATAAAACCAAAGATGTCTGCCCTCATTCAGGGGATTTGTTCTTTGCTGCCGGATCGTTAAGCCTAATAATTTTTTTAGTAGGCAAAAATATTTCAAGAATGGCCAAAAAAGAATCCCGGGGGTGGGATGTGGTAATTGAAAATTCTATTATAACTTTATTATTAATAAGTGTGGGGGTGGTTACGTGGTTTTATCTATATTTCTGTCTCGAATTTTAATGTTTAGGATATAATTAATAAGAAGTTATGGCTTTATCGACAAACCCGTATAAAGGCGCCCGGGATTTTTACCCGGAAGATAAACGCGTGCAAAAGTTTATGTTTAACACTATGCGCCGCGTTATTGAGAGCTTTGGCTATCAGGAGTACGATGCGCCGATTGTTGAGCCGATAGAGCTTTACCTTAGTAAAACATCCGAAGAAATCGTCCAGGAGCAAACATATAACTTCTTAGACCGCGGCGAACGCCACGTTACGCTGCGCCCGGAGATGACCCCGACAGTTAGCCGTATGGTGGCTGCCAGGCGCCAGGAGCTGGCCTATCCGCTCAGATGGTACAGCATTCCTAATTTATGGCGTTATGAGCGTCCTCAGCACGGCCGCTTGCGCGAACACTGGCAGCTTAACGTGGATCTATTTGGTATGTCTGGATTGGAGGCTGACCATGAAATTATATTAGTTGCTGATTCTATCCTTAAGACATTTGGCGCCAAGCGCGACATGTACGAGATTAAGGTAAATTCACGTGCGCTTATTAATTGGATGCTTTTGGAGCACCTGCGCTTGGATTACGCGCAGGCTGCAGCGCTGACTCGGCTAATTGACCGCATGCACAAGATGCCGGAAAAAGAATTTGCCGGCCATGTCGACGCGCTGCTTGGACCGGCTCAAAAAGATGCAGGTGTATTAAAACAGCTAATGTCGCTTCTAAAAGTAAAGAAAATTTCCGAACTGCCTTTAGTGACCCAACAGCACCCAGCGGTTGCAGAACTTCAGAGATTAATGAAAATGCTAGACGAAAGCGGAGTTAAAAACGCTGTGTTTGACATCACGCTGATGCGCGGCTTTGACTATTACACTAATATCGTATTTGAAGTATTTGACGCTGACCCGGAAAATAACCGTTCGATGTTTGGCGGCGGACGTTATGACGGCTTGGTCAGTTTGTTTGGCGTAGAGCCGGTTGCAACAGTCGGTTTTGGTATGGGTGATGTAACATTGCAAAACTTTTTGCAGTCGCATCATTTATTACCGGCAATTCACCCGGAAACAGACGCCGTGGCAATTTTAATCGGTGATGTTTATACCAAAGCCCAGAAGTCACTTAAGGCGATGCGCGCGGAAGGCGCTCGTATTGCCGTAGATGCAACTGAGCGCAAAATCGACGCCAAAATCAAAGCTGCTGCAAAAGCAGACGTTCCATTTGTGATTTTTATTGGCGAAGAAGAGCTCGAGAACCAGCGCTTTAAGATGAAAAACTTAAATACCGGCCAAGAACACGAACATAGTTTAGAGCGTATTGTTAGCATTCTAGACGCCCGTCACCAACCCGACGATTTATAAATTCTTTATTAGTTGACTCGCTTTTATAGATTGATCATACTTAAGCACAAGTGCTAACTTCCGGTTGAGGGCAAGGTGAAAAAAATAATACCCTATATATCTAAAATTACTACTTTGCACAGGAGTGAAGCGTTTAAGAAATCCCGCTTTTCTCGCGTTAATTTAACTATCTTTGCTATCGTTTTTGCGTCTATAGGCGGCTATATAATTTATTCCAGTTTCGCCGCATCTGTGACTACCTGCAACTCCGTCAGCCAATACGGCATTACTTGGACATTTGATAAGACGTATCCCTGCGGGCAGTTTGCCAACAGTGACTGGTGGGTTGCGCCAAATGCGGGAGATAGTGCTGTTACTATTACGGCTATGAGCCCGTCTTTTTCTGGCGGCCACAATGGTGCAGAAATCAATCCAACTGGTAATTTTGATGTCCCGTCCGATAGCCAGGGTTACGACGTTAACTTAGATGGATACAATGCCGCACGCGACCCTGCATT
>Ga0070679_100001023_pt1 | contig 24378 bp, 26 predicted proteins | sample KBSC63BmetaG_FD_65652 | JGI IMG/M metagenome (GOLD analysis project Ga0070679, IMG submission 65652) | Corn rhizosphere microbial communities from Kellogg Biological Station, Michigan, USA - KBS C6-3B metaG | ecosystem: Host-associated > Plants > Roots > Rhizosphere | place: USA: Michigan... | reverse complement strand
ATGACGATAAGCATGTGGCAATTGTTGCCCACAAGGCGCCTCAGTTATCACTCGATGTACTCCTTAAGGGTAAATCATGGAAGAAGGCGCTCGCAGAGGATTGGCGTAAGCAAAAAGCTTGGCAACCCGGCTGGGAGTACGAGTTGCAGTGAAACAATTTATTTTATATGAATTGGTCGGGGATGGCGGATTTGAACCGCCGACCTCACCGTCCCGAACGGTGCGCGCTACCGAGCTGCGCTAATCCCCGGAAAATGAGACAAAACCTACGGTTTTTTCTCATCGCTCGTCGGCAAAGCCGAGTTTGCGAGCAAACCGAGCTCGCTGCTCTTTTTCCCTTGAGGCATCCAACTTACAATTATACTGACAATTTTCTGATATTATTAAATAAATTATGGCGATTGAATATTCCCATGGGCGGAAAACTGCCTCTGCTAAGTTTAAAGTAGTCATCTCTTTGCTGATTGGGTTGGCGGCCTTATTGGTTGCAACTTCAAGCAGTATTTCTTGGAAAATCGCACTCCTGTTGGGATGGGACGCCGCTGCCTTAGTTTTTGCTGCGTGGGTTTGGTTGTCTATTGGGCATCTAGACGGCGAGTTAACCTCAAAGCATGCTCTGCGCGAAGATCCTTCACGCTTTGTATCGGATGTGGTAATTTTGTGCGGCAGCGTTGCAAGTTTGGCTGCAGTCGGAATTGTTTTGGCAGGAAGTCAATCATCTAACAAAGTTTGGTATGCGGCGCTTGCGGTAGCTAGCGTAGTGCTTTCTTGGGTAACTGTCCACACAATTTTTGCGCTGCGTTATGCAGAGCTATATTACGTTGGATCTAAAGGCGGCGTGGATTTTGCAGATACAAACAAGCCTACATATGCCGACTTTGCCTATTTGGCCTTTACTGTGGGCATGACATTCCAAGTCTCTGATACTGGTTTTAAAACATCGCAATTCCGCAAAGTCGCCCTGCGCCATTCATTAATCGCCTATATGTTCGGCACTGTTATTGTAGCCACTACAATCAATCTTGTAGCCGGCCTGACAAAATAGCAAGCACTTAAATTTTGACTGGCACCCGGATTAAAACTTATGATATAAACCATTAAGATGTTTTTAAAAAGCTTTATTAATTCTGTCCCTGGCGCGGTCCGGGGAGCGCGGCTTGTGGCGATTCAGGGTTTGGATGTTCTGCGCAAAGATCTTGCAGTAACAGTCTATTCGGTCTTTGTCTTTTTACTGGTTTTGTTAACCATACCCTTAATTAACACAATACTTTTGGCGGCGGCAAACGGCCTCGCTAACGAGCCGCTTTTTTCTTCACAGCACCATTTAGCAAAAATTATTTTTGTAGCTATATCTGTTTTTATTTCGACCGCGTGCGCAGCAATGCTTTTGTCTTACTTTGCGTGCGCTGTCGCGGCGTCGACCTTAGCGCAATTAGACGGCCATCCTGCGCCTTTACTTAAGGGACTTAAGTTGTTTAGAAATCGCTTTAGGCATATTTCTAAATTTGCGCTTTCTTCCATCTTTTATATTCCTCTTGGATTTATTGCTCAAAAACGCAAGCTAACAGGCGGCACGCATATAAATAGGGCCGAAGTTATTGGCAGCTCTCTTTCGCTTAGTACTGCACAGCTCGCGCCTATAATCTTATCGGAGGAACTGGGGATATATGAGACAATCCAGCACGCAACCCAAACTTTAGGCAAGGCTTGGCGCGAAGGTCTCGTGATTAAAGCGGCAATTTATCTTACTGTTTTTCTTTTAACCATCCTAATCGGTTTGGCGCCTACGCTTGTGCAGGCCTATTGGTTTGACAGTGCAACAAGCCAGGAAATGAGCCGATTGCTTACCATACTTTTAGTTTTGTGCTTGTTAATTACCGCCAAAGTTTTAGGCACAGTTTTTACAGCGACGCTTTATTGGCAAGTTGCAAGAAAAGACAATAATAAAAAGCTTATTGAATAAGGCTGTAACTTCGGTGCATAATCTGTTAAAATAACTTGGAAAATAAGAGGCAGTTATTGCTCTAAATTTGCAGTTTAACAATTTTGTAAAAATCCGCTTTAGTAATTTTTGCAAAATTGGGAGGAGACGGCTTACCTAGGTAGATATATTTGCTGGACAAATTTATTTTGACAGTAAATTGGCTACCTAGGTATTACACGTCGACGACGGGGTGTGGCGCAGTTGGCTAGCGCGCGCGGTTTGGGACCGCGAGGTCGAAGGTTCGAGTCCTTTCACCCCGACCAAGAGATATTTATGCGGTACAATTAATAGTAATGCTTGCGGTTATTTTATCCTTGTTTGCGATTTTAAGCGTACTGCTTTTAGACGAGTTTTTGTGGCGCAAAAAAATAATCCACGGCGAACTCAAGCGTAAGCTCGTGCATATTGCCGTTACATCCTTTGTAGCTTTTTGGCCCTGGATAATGGGCTGGAAAGCAATCCAGCTTATAGGTATTGCCATGATTTTGGTATTGCTGGTAAATCGCCAAGTAAAAGTCTTGCATTACTTAGGTGGCATCCGGCAGCAAACTTACGGCGATGTATTTTTGGCGCTTTCTATAACTACAACCGCGCTATTAACAAATGAGAAAATATTTTTTGCCGTAGCGATGTTGCACATTGCATTGGCGGATGGACTTGCGGCGATTATCGGGACCAAGTTTGGTAGGAAATGGAGTTATAAAGTTTTTGGCCAAACCAAAACCGTGTTAGGATCTATGACTTTTTGGATTGTATCAATATTTATTTTAGGGGCTGGGCTGTTGGCGGCGCATAGCACAATCACCTTTAACTACTATGCAGCGCTGCTAATTACCCTGCCGCCAATTCTTGCACTAACAGAAAACCTTGCAGTATGGGGAACCGACAATCTGGCAATCCCAATAGTAGTTATTATTGCCCTGCAGCTGGCCTCAGCATAACTCTTTGTCAAAAATTAACACCGCATACATAAAATTTCATATGGAGGATTATGTACAAAACACTTAACTAGTTAACTATTTTAAGCTGTGCCTATTAGTATGCCCGCCAGAAAGACTAGTGCGCCGCCAACCACAACTTGCAAAACCGACAGCCAAAACTTCATATCAAAGTAACGATAGCGAATATAGGCAATAGTTACAAGTTCGACCCCGACTACTAAGTAGGCCAGTGTTAAAGCTATATGGATATTAGTAAACAAGAAGGGTAAGGTATGGAAAATGCCGCCTAAAAAGGTCATCGCACCAATAATTACGCCGCGGCGGAAAGGATGGCCGCGGCCAGTTAGCTTACCGTCATCGCTCAGTGCTTCGGCAAAAGCCATGCTTATTCCAGCACCGACGGCGGCGGCCAAACCGGTAACAAAAGCATAATGCGGATTATGGGTGGCAAAAGCCACAGCAAAAATTGGAGCGAGCGTAGACACTGACCCATCCATAAGCCCAGCCAAACCTGGCTGCACAGTCTGCAAAACAAATTTATTTTCCTCGTGTTGACTCATAGTAATTAATTATAGAATACTTTCCCATACTCACGTCTGGCTGGCTTTTATGCGCGCATGTTCTTCCATCCTTCTTAAGTGAGTCTCACGCTTTATCCTTTTTCTTTCGGCGTTTTCCGCCATTATTGCTTCATGGCGTTGACGCATTATATCCTCTCTACGCCTGGTTAAAATGGCGGTCTGTTCTTCTGCCTGCGAACGGAATCCTTCCCAGCTGTCTTCAAGATGCTTCTCTGCACTGGCGGCATCATTAAATTTACCATCTAATTGAAGTTCATAAAGCATGTTGATCATTACACCCATTAACTTGCCGGGTTCAATGCCAAATCGTTTCTGAAGCTGGTGCCCCTCGATCAGACGTTTTTGAGGACCATCACTAACTCCTATCTCTATAGCACGTGCTGCAATGTCTGGCTGCTTAAACCCGGGCCATTGAACTGCGCGTCCGCGGTGGTCGGCTTCTGCTACCAGAATTAGTTCCTGTATTGTTGCCGGATGTAATTTTGCAGCTAGGCGTCTTAAAGCTGTATCGGATGCATCGGGATTAGTACTAGGGTACATATGATATTTTACTAACGAGAACACGCGCTCTTTTAGTTGGCTTGGGACTTCAAAAGGCTTGAGGAACCTTTTTGCGGGTTCTACACCGGCTGTTTCATGGCCGTGGGCAGTGTATCTATTTTTTTCTACGTTAAATATTGTTGTTGCCGGCTTGCCAAAATCATGTGTTAATGCCGCCAACATCAGCACTCTCGTTTCCTCTTCGTCTAGATTTCTTCTTCTTGCTATGTCAGCCGCTTCATCTACTACCATTTTTGTGTGAGTCCATACATCACCTTCAGGGTGCCACTCTGGATCTTGCGGACAACTTATAAGAGCATTAAGTTCAGGATGAAGTTTTTCAATAACTCCAATGTCTCGGGCTATTTCCATCCCGACACTTGGGCGGTTAGATTTTTCAAGTAATTTTAGCCACTCGTCGCCAATACGCTTATCAGCTATTTTGGACAAGTCTATGGAGCGACACAATTCTGCGGTCCCAGGATCGACTTTAAAATTAAACCGTCCTGCAAACTGCACTACTCGCAGTACTCTTAGTGCATCTTCGCCAAATGTGTTTCTATCTACGGCCCTTAAAACACTGTCTTTGATGTCTTGCACGCCGCCTACTTCATCTATAATTTCGCCGGTAAGCGGATCTAATGCAAGTGCGTTAATCGTAAGGTCGCGCCGTGGGGCAGCTTCTTTAATACTAAAATCCGCATGGCCTGTAGATTCAAAGTCACCGTGCTTGTCGCCGGTTTTCCTATCAGTCCTCGGGATTGAAACATCCATTCCTTTAAACTTTAGAACAAGATAAGACTTACCGACTGCGTCAACTTTTCCGCGGCTTTTTAGAATTTTAACTAATTTATTAAACGGTACGCCATATACTTCAATATCAATATCCTTAGGGGTGAGCTCCCAGCCCTCGTATTTAAATACCTCATCTCTAGCATACCCGCCAACAACTAGTGCCCGGCCCCCTATGTCGCGTACGACCTCCGCTAGCTCTAGTGTTATCTGTAGCTCTTCGCGTTCTTTTTCATCTGTTGAAGCTTCCAATTTTTCGTAAAAACTCGGTGTTCTTAGATAAACAGCCCCCTCATAGGCACTATACGCTTCATTAGGGAAGGGCATTTGAATCTCTGTTTCATTCATTCTTTATAAGCATAGCAAATTCTGGGGCGAGAGATGGGGCTTGAACCCACGGCCTTCGGGACCACAACCCGACGCTCTAACCAACTGAGCTACTCCCGCCATAAACAAAAGCTATTTTACCCTGTTTCAAGGTAAAAAACTAGGGGTAGCGTCCTTTATATTTATAAATAAGGATTTATTAAAATCCAGCTATCAATACTTCTACCCAAATCACGCCATACAAAATATGACGTAAGGACATTGGTGATATACTAAAGCATAAGAATTTACATTACCCTTATGCGCAATAAAAACAACGGCTTTACAATTATTGAAACTATAATAGCCCTTGCGATTGTCGGGCTGATTATGGGTATTCTTTTTGTTGCAATTCCAGAAGCACAAGTAAATGTGCGCGATAAAGCCCGCAGGGCTTACGCCGAACAAGTTTTTCAATCAGTGGAAGAGTACAACAAAAATACTGGCCATTTTTTGGACCCGGGTAATGCCGGCAATGATTGGCCCCGCTTCTTGGTCCAGTATATGCCAAAGGGCAGTGATCCTTCAACGGGATTAAGTCACAATTTGGGGAGTGTTGATGACATTGATTGGGTTCATGATGGCATGACAAATGACAATAAATCCACGGTTATATATAACAACGGGATCCCCCATAACGATGCCCAGCCTTTAGAGGGACAAGTTGTAATAGCAACCGGCCATATTTGCCAAAGTGCCCATCCGGATAACAGCGGAAATGTTTTATCGGACATAGCATATACTTATCATCCAGCGCACAGGGCGGACACCTTTGCTATAGTTGTATATCAAGAACACGGAGATTACTACTGTATAGATAACTGGGGCGACGATACAACTACCGGCGGGTAATTAATTGAGTCGAAAAATGTATAAGCAAAAATTACAGAAAAGGAATAAAAGTTATGGTTTCACGATTATTGAAGTTATAATCGTTCTGGCAATCGTAGGGCTTATTATGACAATTGTTTTTATTTCGGTAGGTGAAGCTTCCGTTGCGCGACGAGATTCGCAAAGAAAAGCTTACGCCAACCAAGTATTAGAGGCAATGCTAGAGTTCTATAAGAATAACGGTGCGATCCCCGGTTGTGGTACTTCTTTTGGCTGCACCGGCGGCGGGCAGGATGGAGCGGATAGATTCTTAGCGCACTATTTGCCCGATATGACCGATCCATTAACTGGAACGCAGTACCACACAACCAGTATCGTGGACGCTAATGACTCGAATGGCAATGCCGACGCTATTGATGATAATGGTAAAGTTACCACTATATTTTATTGGAATAATATGTCTTCCCACACTGTCATCCCTGGTCCCGGACAGTTATATATTGCAAACGCCCACTGGTGTTTCACTAGTAAACCGGATGGATTTAGCTCCAACGGTCCAATCGCGGGAACGGCAACAGACAATAATCCCCGTAATTTTGCTATTGTATTTTATCTTGAGCATGGCGGGTATGGTTGTGTAGACAATTATGCTCCCGCCGACTAACTTGGATTTTTTAGCCGGCGTTTGAACCCAGCAAAGGCAAGCAATGAAAAACCCGCCTTGAAGGGCGGGACTTTCATTGGTACCCCCTAGTAGACGTACTTCGCAACTATTCACATGACGAAGATTCAATACAATCGGAATGCCTTGTAGCTTTTTAGTAGATAATTGACTAAAGGATTAATTTAGCTTTTATTACTTCTGGTTTTGCAATAAACGTATTGTAGCTGAGCGATACAGGGCCGCCTTGCGGAGCAGCATATGCACCATCCCACTGGACCATATATCCGGACGCGTTTTTGGCTTCGTAGTACATAGGATTTATGTATTTTTGTGCAGTGTATGTCTTGCTCTCTGATATACCTATACCTTGTACGGGTTGATTGCCGTTGATTGTGTTTTGATCAATAACAATATAAAGAGGTCTCTCAAAATTCTTTATATTCAGTTTCGTAGCTCCGTTATACACATTACTGTTCGGGTCATATGCGTAGGGGTCATTATCACTGCCACTTTTGGCATGGTCGGCAGGAGTCGCTGCATTCGGATCAATCTTTACAAGTGAATATGTCATGAGAAAGTTATTAGGTCCCTGTAGCCCTACTTCTTCTTTCAAATTGCCATTTGGCGCTTCACTAGTTATCTTCCAGTCGTTAGGATATTTGAACGTGAATTTTTCATTCTCTGATGTAAAAGTTTTCCAGCCAGAGTAAGGACTTGTGGTTGCAGTAGATTGAGATGAATTACTCGTTTTCGTTGCAGAACTTAAATTGTCATCAGTATTGTTTTTCGCTTGCCATACATACCAACCGGTTCCGCCAATAATTCCGACAATGATTAAAATTAATAATCCCTCTACAATACTGAACCCACTTTGATTTTTCTTCATGCTTATATTTAAGCACAAAAATAAGCACTATTTACATAGTGCTTATGCTTTGGTACCCCGGGAGGGATGACATCGTTTAGCTTCACTTCGTGCTCGGAATAAATTCCTGCGCGCGAAGCTTGCTAACCGAACCCCCGACTTTCGTCAACTAAAGTTGCCGAGTCGGAGAGCCGAATCCTGCCAAGACACCACACAAAAAGCCCAGCATGAAAGCTGGACTCTTTGCGTGGTACCCCCTAGTAGACGTACTTCGCAACTTTTCACATCAGACAAAAAGCTTGGACAAGATTCCTTTAGGCGATTTATCTTTAACTTTTGCAAGTCTTTATTAAGCAGAGTTCATAAGCCTTATAGTGTATCTAGACTTAAAATTGACATAATTGATAAATAGTGTTAATTTATATTAATGTCAAAATCTGAAATTATAATTAGTACCACAGATTCAATTCCAGGCTATGAGACAGTAAAATTATTAGGACCTCCACTTATTGCAGAAGGCGGAGGTTTCTTGAGTTCTGGCGTAGAGAGTGCGACTCGCGATGCGAATGATGGCTTAGTTGCAAAGGCTCAATATATAGGGGCAAATGCACTGCTTGGTGTAGGCTACAGTGTTTATTACAGGCCAGTCAGCAGAGATTGTCTAGTTACTGCCTATGGGACACCGGCTAAGGTAGGCAAAAGAGAACCCTAAAAGACGGGTTATGAACTGGATTCGTTCATAAATACCACAAAAAACACCCCAGCTAAAACTGAGGCATTTTTCATTGGTACCCCGGGAGGGATTCGAACCCCCGACCTGTGGGATAGAAGCCCATTGCTCTAATCCACTGAGCTACCGGGGCGCAGACTCGCTTTAAGCGAGCAATGATCAATTTACAATTAGCAATTTTCAATGAATTATCTATGACCAATGACCAATGAAAATTAATGAGAAATGATAATTGTTAATTGCTTTGCTGATTGCAAAGCTGGTGCGGGATGGGGGAGTCGAACCCCCGTCCTCAGTTTGGAAAACTGATATATTAGCCGTTATACGAATCCCGCTAAATTTAACCCTGTTATTATATCAGAAAACTTCATTTTTTAACCTGTTGAGTTAAACCGTACAAAGGTCCTGCTATAATTAATTGTAGGGTGTGGCATATATAGCCAACGCCTTTTTTAGTTCCAGCATTTTGTTAGGAGGGTAAATGGTCAGATATCACTACGCACGCGGTTATTACAAACAAAGACATATTTTATTAGATGTTATGGGTGCCGTATTCTTTGGTTTTTTCTTATATTTCGCAACTTTAGTAGGCAATGTTGCCTCATTTTATATCAGCCGCGTAATCAGCTAAATTTCGTGCAGGACAGTAATATTGGCACCGAGGCTGTTTAAACGGTTGGCTAAATCTTCGTAGCCGCGGTTTATGGTGTAAACGTTGCGCAGCATAGAAATTCCAGGCGCTGCCAACATGCCAATCAGCAGCATTACTGCAGGCCGAAGGCCGCTTGGGGCTACGAGGTCGGCAGCGCGCCACTTAGTCGGGCCGTCCACAAACACGCGGTGAGGATCTGCCAACTGCACTTGCACGCCGATTTTTTTCATTTCCGTGTACATTAGTGCACGGTCTTCATAAACCCAGTCGTGTATTAAGGTGCGGCCATTTGCGACTGCTGCAATCGGTACAAAATAGGGGAGGTGGTCGATGTTAAAGCCAGGAAAAGGACGGCCGTAAATTTTTTCTTCTGGTGAGCTAAGCTTTCCGTGATGTTCTCGGATTGTAATATCAACCAGTCTCGTTTTGTCGTTATCTGCCATGTATTCTTGTGACAAATCAAATTTAAGACCCATCTTTTCTAGTTTTAATAATTCCAGTTCTAAAAATTCAATAGGCGCACGTTTAATTTTTATTGACGAATCTGTAGTAATTGCGGCGGCAATAAAAGTCATGGCTTCTACAGGATCTTCGCTGGGCGAGTAACTTACATTTTTCTTGATATTTCGCACACCTTGAACTTTGAGTGTCGTAGTGCCAATACCTTCGATTTTTACTCCCAGTTTTTGCAAGAAATAGCAAAGGTCTTGGATGGCATAGTTGGCGCTAGCCATCTTTATGATAGTTTCGCCTTCAAGTCGAGCAGCAGCGATTAATATATTTTCGGTAACTGTATCGCCTGATTCGTAAAGAACAACAGGGCGTTTTGGCAAATGTTTTTTAACGTTGATATTATAGTGTCCAGTTTTTGCAACAACTTGCGCACCAAACTCTTCCAAGCCATAAATATGCGGCAAAACTGTACGCCTGCCTAATTCACAACCGCCTGCATAAGGCACTTTAAAATTGTCATAATCATGCATGAGCGCGCCGACCATCATGATGACAGCGCGCGTCTTGCGGGCAGATTCTTTATTCATTGCCTCTAGGTTCAGCTTTTCCGGCACTTTTATTTCTAGGTCACTGTCGCCAACCCAGCGCACACTCACGCCAATGCTCATTAGTACTTCTATAATGCGGTTAACTTCTTCAATGCGCGCAATCCTTTTTAGCCGCGTCGTACCTTTGTTGAGCAAACTTGCGCAAAGAAGTCCTACGGCAGCATTTTTTGAAGTTTTAACTTCTATTTCTCCGTGTAGTTTATGACCGCCTTCTATCCGAAGGTTAACAGCGTTGCCGCCAATGGCAATAATCTGCTTGTTGAGCACGTCGCTAATGCGGCCTAGTGTTTCTAGGCTTAGATTCTGCTTACCGTGCTCTATGCGGTTAACGGCAGATTGGCTAGTCCCTAATTGTTTAGCGAACGCAGCCTGTGTTAAACCACGTTCTTGTCTAATTTGATAAATTAGTTGTCCAATTTTCTGATTAGTATCATTCATATGCAACAGATTATACCATTCGTGGTATAAAAAACCTACAATAAAATTACAACCCTTTTTGTATTTAAGCTTTGGTACAATTATAGCATGATCTAGCGAAGGTGTATTTATAGCTAATTTTAAAGAGAGGATAAAACCCATGAACGACGATGCTGTATATACACTGATACAAAAAGAAGAAAAAAGACAAAGAGAGGGCTTGGAGCTAATCCCAAGCGAAAATTATGTAAGCCGCGATGTGCTCACCGCGATGGGCAGTATTTTTACCAACAAATACTCAGAAGGATATCCCGGGAAACGCTACTACGGCGGGCAAGAAAACACAGACGCTGTTGAGCAATTAGCAATTGACCGAGCAAAAGCGCTTTTTGGCGCCGACCATGCCAACGTACAGCCGCATTCCGGCGCGCCAGCCAACGAAGCCGTTTATCATGCTTGGTGCGACCCTGGAGATACGATTATGGGCATGGAACTTTCCCACGGCGGACATTTAACGCACGGACGACCGGGAACGGTTTCTGCCAAATTATTTAATTTTGTGCGCTACGGGATTAAAGATATTGAGACCGGCAAAATTGACTACGCCGAGATGATGGAAGTAGCCAAAAAGACTAAGCCCAAAATTATTTTAGCCGGCTTTTCGTCGTATCCGCGCGAACTTGACTACGAAAAATTTGCAGAAATTGGTAGGGAGGTTAATGCAGTGCTGATGGCCGATATGGCTCACGTCGCCGGGTTAATTGCCGGCAAAGCGCTTAAGAACCCGCTTGATTATGGATTCCATATCATCACAACGACAACCCACAAGACTTTGCGCGGACCGCGCGGCGCATTAATTTTGTCGCAAGGGACAGTATCGAATCCACTAAAAGCTGTTGATAAAACTGTAGAAAACTTACCGACTTTAATTGACCGATCGGTTTTTCCTGGAATCCAAGGCGGCCCTCACACGCATATAATTGCCGCCAAGGCTGTAGCTTTTGGCGAAGCCGGAACATCGGAATATCAAAAGTATTGCCAGCAAGTGCTAAAAAACGCCAAGCGCTTGGCGAATGAGCTGATGAAGCGCGGATTTAAGCTGGTAACAAATGGCACAGACAACCACATGATAGTTGCTGACGTTAAAACCAGCTTCGACCTTGACGGCGGAGTTGTAGAAGAAGTTCTGGATAAAATTGGGCTAACGTTAAATAAAAATGTAATTCCAGACGATCCGTTGCCGCCATTCAAGCCAAGCGGCGTACGACTTGGAACACCGGCAATAACAACACGTGGTCTAAAAGAAGCCGACATGGAGCAAGTTGCCGAGTGGATGCTCCAAGCTATCAAAAATCGAAATGACGAAAAAACACTTAACAAGTTAAGTAATGAAGTAAAAGAATTCGCTTTGCAGTTTCCGCTTCCAAGTGATAAAAAATCATGACAGACCGGCTTACATTTAAATCTGCTGTATTCACCTTATTGAAAAGAGAAAATGAAGTATTATTTTTAAGGCGTGCCCATACAGGGTGGATGGATGGGTTTTACGAGCCTACTGCAGGGCATTTAGAAAGCGGCGAGACTTTACAAGAGGGAGCGGCAAGAGAAGTGAAAGAGGAGACGGGCGTTGTAGTTGAGCCTCACGATTTGAAGCTCAAACACATTTATCAGACTTATAGTGCAAAAGATGGGATGTACATTGGCTTTATATTTTTGGCCGTCAAATGGGAGGGGGAGCCTGAAATCAAAGAACCTGAAAAATGTGATGATATGCGATTCTTTGACTTAGATAATCTGCCAAATAAAATTACTCCTTATACAAAAGCCGCGCTTGGATCCTTAGATAAAAATGAAGTCTCATATTCCTCCCACGATGAAGCAAGTCTAGCTGCTTTAAGTGCGGCGGCGGAGAAATTTTAGTGCGGACCAAGTTTCGTCAATTGCTACTACCTTAACGTCTACCCAGCCAAGAGGCAAAATTAAATCGCGAAAGTTTTGTTCCGTTAAGTCTGTTTTAACACTGGATGATTTTTTTGGCCAGCTTACCCACAATCCTTTTTCAATATTGTCCAAATCAATACTATCCAAAAAAGCATGAAGCTCTGCTTGGTTTTTAAAAAAACCATGCGCCCATAAAGCCGGCAAGCCGTGGCTACCCACTACATGCTCACTTCTTAAATAATCCTGGAATTCTTCAGGGGCGTTATAAATATAAACCGTGTCGATTGGCTTATAACCAAGCTTTCCTACTAGCGATTTATCGGAATATCCGGCATTCATGGCAAAAGTTCGGGCTCTTGCTCCAACTTTATACCAAACATTTCATTTACTTTATCTATAATTTTTTGCCTAAATGCCAAGAGATTTGCTGTAGTTTTGGCGTGCTCGTTGACTAATACCAGCGCTTGCTTTTCCCAAGTCGCCATGCCTGTTTCTTGATCGTGTACACCTTTAAAACCGGCTTGTTCTACCAGCCAGCCTGCTGCCACTTTTACTTTGCCGTCGTCTCTTGGCCAAGCTCTAATTTCCGGGAACTTTTGCTTTAGCTCGTCGAACTGCGCCTGTTCGATTATTGGGTTTGTAAAGAAAGATCCATTATTGGCGACTACAGCTGGGTTGGGGAGCTTGCTGCTGCGGATTGCAATAACTGCTTCACGGACAGTTTTAGGAGTATATTCGGTTATTCCGTGCTCTTCAAAATACTTTGCCAAAACGTCATAAAAAGGCGGTTCGGGACTATTTTTTTTTAATTTAAGTACTATTGCCGTAATTATGAAGCGTCCTTTTTCGTCTGTTTTAAAATGGCTTGTTCGGTAGGCGAATCCGCAATCCTCATTCTTAACTACGCCAAACGCTCGTGAGTGCGTGTCAAAAACTTCTACTTCTTGCAGTGTGTTTGATAATTCTGCGCCGTACGCGCCAATGTTTTGGACGGGCGCGGCGCCGGCCGTACCCGGAATTAAAGATAAAAACTCAATGCCGCTCCAGCCGTTTTCGACAGTTTTAGCTACGGCCTCGTCCCAAACTTCCCCAGCGCTAATTTTTACAGTCGCGTTTTTGTCATCTTCGCTTAAAACAACTCGGCCTTTTAAATTGTTTACAATAATTAGCCCATCAAAGCCTTCGTCGCGCCAAACTATATTGCTGCCGCTTCCAATTGCCATAAAAGGCAGCTTCTTACTCTTTGCCCAAGCTACTAGATTTTCAACATCCTCTTCCGAGTTAGCGTATGCTAAATAGCGCGCATTTCCACCAAGGCGCATAGTGCTATGGTCGCTTAAGCTTGCATTTTCCTTAATATCCACTAGCTCTATTAAATCAGAATGCGGGTCTTAGCAACAGGTTATCCCCATATTTTACACACATGCCTGATATGTCCGTGTAGTACAATAGAATGATATGGAGGACAGGAAATCTCAAAAAAGCCCGTACCGTCCCTTGGGGCGGCGGTTGAAAGCCTTAAGAGAAAAGGCTAAAGAGTCTTTGGCTGAAGTTTCTGGAGCGGTAGAGATTGACGTTAGGGAACTGGCGAGTTTTGAACTTGGCCAGGCCAGGCCTAATGAAGAGGTTTTATTAATGTTAATTAGCCACTTTAGCACCCAGGATGATGAAGCTGTGCAGCTTTGGGAACTGGCTGGTTACGGCGTTACAAAAGTATCCTCTGCGCAAATGGTTAGTGATGTGTCTCTAGCTGGGCAAACCCAAAATAACAACCCAATCCTTTTTACAGACGTAGTAGATATCATGGTCAATAACTACGGCGTAGTTATGAATTTTATGCAAAGCAGCGGGCCGAATTCCAAGCCGGGCACAGTTGCCCGAGTTGGTATGAGCCGCGAACACGCTAAAAGCGTACTGCAAATCTTACAGGTTACCTTAAGCCAGACCGAGCAAATATTGCCTAAAATCCCCAGCGCTAACCGCAGAATGATTACTCCCGACAATTCTAAAAATAACGATACTACCCTTAAATAGTACTTTAAAATAGGTTACGTCCAGGCTTGACTATTATTAAATTGCTTGTTATTATATTTTGACTGTCAACTAAAGAGAAGGATGACAAATGAGCTACGGCACAGGTAGATAATCACATAAAAAGACGAGGCTATGATGCTTGCTACTGAGAACAAGATTAAATCACGGATTCGTCTTTTTTTTATGGCCCACATTTTGTCCTCAGTTGGCGATTATGTGTCTTATGTAGCATTGGTAATTCTTGCCAATAACCGTTTTCGCAGTCCTACCAAGCTTAGCTTTTTGCTTCTTGCCGAATTCATCCCGGCAATATTATTCGGAGCGTTTTTGGGGCGTTTGGTTGATTCCACTTCGAGGCGACTGGCGGCTGTGGCATCAGAACTGTTGCGGGTATGCGCGTATGTTGGGCTTGCCGCACTTAGCTCATTTTATTTGATGCTGGCGATGGCGCTTATAGCCGGGTTAGGCACGGCGCTTTATAGGCCGGCGGTTAATTCCGGTCTGGCTAACCTTGCCAGCGGCAAGAGGCTGCAGTTGTTATTCTCATGGCAAAGCACCATAAATAGTGCTGGAAGGATTGCCGGGCCGGTATTGGCAGGGGTTTTAATAAGTATTTGGAAACCGGAATTTTTGTTGCTGGCTAATGCTGCCAGCTTTGCTGTATCTGCTTCGATTATGGGCTTAATGCCCTTTGACGGTAAAAAAGTAGAAAAAACTAAAGGCACAAAATTTTCATTCAAAAAATCTCCTAATTTGCCGCAAAATTTTAAAATTCTGGCTGTTTCTGCCGGTGCGGTGGCCTTATTTGCCGGGTCGATAGGGGTCGCAGAAGTATATTTTGCTTTAAGAAACTTAAAACTTGGCAATGAGGGAGTGGCGGAGCTGCTCGCGGTTTACGGAGTGGGGATGGTGTTGGGTAATTGGTGTTCTAGATATTTTAAGAACTCCCAGAAAGGTTACTTATTCGGAATGTTTTTATTGTCCTCTGGCCTAATTATTACAGCGCATTTTACGCATGCTGTGCCCGCCATGATATTTTTTGCCATCGGCGGACTTGGCAACGGTTTAATTATGGTTAATGCCAGGATATTAGTAACGGATTTTGTAGAAGAAAAAAAACGCGGACTGGCCTATGGTTTTAAAGATGCTTGCGAGTCGGCGGGCGTAGTTATATCTCTGCTGTCTGCCGGTTTTTTGGTTAATAAGCTTGGTGCAGGAGGTTTGTTTGTGGCTTCTGGTATAGGAGTTGGACTGGTATTATTATTTACTACTACACTGTTCAGCAGATATAGGGTTATAGCATAATGGCGGAATTTTCATTTGGGATTATACGTAAATTAAACGGTACTTTAGCTAGGGCGGGCGTTATCAATACGCCGCATGGGCAGATTGAAACGCCGGCATTTATTGTGGTGGGTACTAAAGCCTCTGTTAAGGCGATTTTGCCGGAACAGCTTAAAGAAATTGGTACACAGGCAGTACTGTCCAACGCCTACCATTTATATTTGCAGCCGGGGCATAAATTGGTAGAAAAAGCCGGCGGCTTGGCTAAGTTCATGCACTGGGATGGACCAACTTTTACGGACTCCGGCGGGTTTCAGGTTTTATCTTTGGGCAGCGGTTATAAAAAAGTTTTGGCAATGCAAAGCGGCAGCATAGATGAGGCGGCCGTGATTGCGCCAACTCGCGAGCGCCGCGCGCTGGTTGATGACGATGGCGTAACATTTAAGTCCCACATTGACGGATCTAAGCACCGCTTTACGCCGGAGCATTCCATTCAGGTGCAAGCCGCAATTGGGGCGGACATTATGTTTGCCTTTGATGAGCTCACCTCGCTTTTAGACAGCTACTCCTACCAGGTTGAATCTTTGGCCCGCACTCATCGTTGGGCAGAAAGATGCCTTAAAGAATTGCAACTTATTCGCAAAAACAATCCCACAAAGTCTTACCAGGCGCTCTTTGGGGTAATTCAGGGCGCTCAGTACGAAGATTTACGCAAAGACGCTGCTAAGTTTATGGGCAATTTGCCTTTTGACGGCTTCGGCATTGGTGGTGCGCTGGATAAAGAAAACATGGGCACGATTGTGCGCTGGGTAAATGAAATTCTGCCGGAAGATAAGCCAAAACACCTGCTGGGAATATCCGAGCCCGATGATATGTTTGAGGCCGTGGAGCAGGGGATTGATACTTTTGACTGCGTATCGCCAACACGGGTGGCACGGAATGGTGCGGCTTATACTTTGGATGGCAGGATAAATATTAAAGCCAGCAAGTACCGCGAAGATTTTAGCCCGCTTGACCCTGAATGTACTTGCTACACATGCGTAAATTACACGAGTGCATACATCCATCATCTTTTCCGAGCAAAAGATATTAACGCCCCGATTCTAATGTCCATACATAACGAGTATTTTATAGTTAACCTTGTTAAGCAAATGCGTGAATCAATTATTGACGGCACATTTTTTGCCTTTAAAAAATCCTGGCTTTCCCGCTACTATCATAAGGGGTGATAAGGTGTTAAAATATATCTTGTTCGAATTCTCCAAAAATGTGAGACAAGTAATTGTCTTGCTCACGTTTTTAAGAGGAGGAAGCGACCAGAGGATGAAATAAAAGAAGTATTACTTATTTTATGAAAGCCAAACGTCGATTCCGACGAGCACCGGTAGCTCAGCGGATTAGAGCATCTGTCTTCGGAACAGAGGGTCGGGGGTTCGAATCCCTCCCGGTGTACCAACAAAAAACGACTGGCTTTTGTCAGTCGTTTTTTGTTGCTGTGCTCTAGGAGGGATTCCGGTTCACCAACTTGACAGCTTTAGCTGGCGATAGTCGGGGTTTCGGTTAGCAAGCTTCGCGCGCAGGAATTTATTCCGAGCACGAAGTGAAGCTAAACGAAGTCATCCCTCCGCGGGTACCATTTATTATTTGCTGCTAGGGCTGTCTACTATGTGGGGCCAAAACGCTCTGCGCTAATGACTGATGGGTTAAGACCTATTTTGACAAGCATTTGGGTGACCGATTCTACAAAAGGCGTAGGCCCACAAACGTAAGCCCGCGGCTTTTTTGAAAATGAATCCAGGGCAGCCTGAAGCATATCTTTATTAATTCGACCTTCATAGCCTTGCCAGCCTTCTGGTGATTGCTCGGTAAACGTTATATCTACGTCTGGCATTGGGCGGCCCGCTTTGGGGAAGAGCTCGTATTTATACGATAAATCAAAATATGTTCGAGCGCTATAAAGCAGTTTCATTGGAGCCTTCGACTCTGATTGCTGGTGCTCGAGACGCATACAGCGAAGTGGAACAATGCCAGAGCCGCCGCCTATCAGCAACACGGGGTCGTGAATTTTTGCTGTCCAAATAAAGTAGCGGCCCAATGGACCACGAATCTCTACTTGCCCGCCCAGTTTTAGATTATTGAAAATATAGGATGAAATTTCGCCGCCGGGCATCAGGGCAATAGTCAACTGAAGCATATTGGATGATCCATTAGCGGGCATAGCAGCCGAATAAAGCCTGGCTGCCTGATAGCCATCCTTGGCAGTCAGCCTGATCTCGTAGTGCTGGCCGGCATCGTGCTTAACCGGCGTATCAAAAGCAAATGTATAAGACCGCAGGCCGATAGCTTCCGGAATAATCTGGGTAACCGTGCCTGCTCGCCAGGCACTGGGATTAAATGTCCGTGTCGTACCGCTGCTCATGCCAAGGGTCTCCGTAATTATGGTAACCATTTACCTCCCAGAAGCCCGGATGATCATGCGCCGCAAAAATGAGCCCTTTGATGTATTTCGCACTTTTCCAAAAATAAAGATGTGGCACAAACAAACGTGCCGGAGCACCATGTTCAGGCGTTAGGGGCTTGCCTTCGGCGTGGGTAGCAATCATAGCTTTGCCATTAATTACATCTTCGATCGGAAGATTTGTCGAATAGCCGCCATAACTAAAGGCTATAAGGTAGCTGGCTCTATCGGTCAAACCGCCCGCCAGCTTAACTAACTCATCCAGAGAAACTCCCTCCCACTTCATTCCAAGCTTACTCCAACGCGTAACACAGTGGATGTCCGTTTCCTTGGTTGTCTTTGGTAGATCGTTGAATTCTTGCCAGTTCAAACTAAGCGGCTTTTTGATTTCACCGTCAATCTCAAGGCGCCATTTTTTTGTGTTTATGAGTGGGGTGGGACCATAAGTCAAAACTGGCCAAGTTGTCACAACTGACTGCCCGGGAGGTACGCGCCCGTACCGATTGGATGGCGATTTGAAGCCGGGATTTATTATTGCCATACCCTACCCCCTTATATAATTAATTATACCAGGTTAGTATAGAGCTTGTGAGAAGCGATAGGATTGATAAAGCCGAAAATCTACAGCACTTAGTGTTGGTCCGTCATGGTGAGGGCGAAGGCGATGTTCGCCGTGCTGCCTGGAAGAAAGGCGACAACCAAGCAGGCCGTAAAAGCCCGGCTTTGGAAGAGATAACAGATGAAGGCGTGGGACAGTGCCGCATAACGGGTAGGTGGGTTGTGGATAACCTACTTAATTATCACGGCTTGGGAAATTTCGATGGATATTTTGTTTCGCCTGCGCTTAGAGGCAGGCAGTCTGCTGCAGCGCTCGGCTTGCCAAGTGCCGCCTGGCAGATTGACCCTAACTTAGATGAGCGTAACCGAGGCATAATCAGCGGGCTGCATCCTAAAGAGCACCAGCAGCTTTATCCGCAAAGTTTTGACGAGATGCGAAACGATCCCTTGCATTGGCGGCCACTTGGAGGAGAAGCACTGATACCAGATGTTGCTAGTACAACACAACGGTTCATTGCAGGTATTAAAAAGCTGCGGGCAGTAATAGCACTCACTCATCGCGACCGCATATGGGTTGCCCAATTGCTGCTAGAGAATCTTACAGAAACACAGCTGCTAGCAACAAATTCCGATAGTATTCACAACGGCGAAGCTATCTTCTACACCTCTGTCGACCCGTCAACCGGTGAAAGTGCCGGGAAGTTATCATGGAAACGCTCCTTTAATCCCTCCACTCCAAATGACTCTCAAACGTGGCAAAGAATAAGCCAATAGTAACTGAAGTTCTAGCTTCGTATTAATTATGCTTCTGGAACGTCAGACGCCATGGCAATAAGCATGCCACCGGAAATGATTAGGTATAAGCCTACCAGCCAAACAAAAGCCAATGTGCCATGGAATGGATAACGCCAAATCCAAACACCTGCTACGAATGCCAGAATCGAATAGAACAGGGATAATAGTCTGCGTGTTCCGCCAACCGCTCGCGTAGTGAATGTGTTAACCAGGTAAACAAAGCCCTGCACAAAGAACACTAAGCCGATAAGCGTGATTATCGACAAAGTAGTTAGCCCAGGCCTTTGCACTAAATAAGCTCCGATTCCAAGCTCTAAGATGCCAAGCAGAATAGTGGCAATCCAGCCAAAGCCACCGCGGCCTACATCGCGGATACCTTGCACGATGCTCATTATACCCATTAAAAATAGCCAAAGACTAAACAGTGTCACAAAAGTAAGCACTGATAATTTTGGCCAAACTAAAACAAGAACTCCAAGCAATATTCCTAGGCCACCGCGCCAGTAGAAATAGCTTCTATCAACCAATTCCAAGTTAGCCACCCTTGCCATAAGCAAATCCTCCTTTTAAATGTTCTCAAGCACACTATACACCCCGTGTCAATTTTTCTGCAAATTTTCCCCTGTAGGCGGAGTTATTTGTTGTGGCTTGCCTCCAATAACTTCTACTGTAAGCACTAATACCAGCATAAGAAGCGCATAAAACAATAGTGATTTTAGTGTTAGCCTGACAAGAAGCATAAGCCCCGCAACGACTGCAACTGCGCTCCACTCCAAAACACGCTTGTTGCGACTTACCCAGCCGACATACCTATTGGGCCCTTCTCCGAACAGGCGCGTGTGTAGCCTGCCGCTAAATATAAGCCCGACTTTTTCACGTAGTGCTGCTGCGCTACGCGATGTGCTACTAACCCAGGTGACCAAAGCAACTAACGCAAAGGCAAAAAATATAGTAGCAGTTTGCAAAACAAATGGATGCAAGAATATTTGCAGCGCACTGCGCATGCCTTCTGCATATTGCGGGTCTACTTTGTCTGCGATTGTTTCACGCGCAACTCTTAATGCCAATAGGGTAATTAACATAAAAATTGCTGCCAAAATACTTAAGGTGTATATGGTTTTACGGCGGTTTCTACTGAGCCAAACCGCTAACACTACACAAGCAACAAATAAAGCTACAGTAATCAAACGCCAAGTGTCTATATTTGTTACTACTTTGTGTACCGTCGGCAGCCAAGTAGCATTAACAACAGTTACAGACCCTACCTTAGGTGGCAGTTTTTTGTCCGCTAAAAATGACAACTTTGTATTTTGTAGACTGGCGCCCAGTTGGTTATAAACATCCGTTAGCGAAATTGTACCGTCGCCTTTATATTGGCTTGCAAAATTTATAAAACGGTCATGTTGTTTTGCGAGAATATTGTTCCATTTGCCTTGGAATGATGGTTTGGCTAACGTATTTTGCAAAGTCTTTTGCGTACCTGATTTTAATTGCGTAGTTAGTTGCGGCGCCAAAAACACAGCCCTTGGGGGCAAAACTTGCTCGGTAAATTTTTCTACGTCGATGTTTTGAAAAATGCTATTAGTTGTATAAAGCGAAATAGCTTGCTGCACGTCAGGATTTTTTATAATCGGCTGTGTTGCTGCCGTAAAGCGGTCCGGCTTAACGATTGTATTGCCAAACCAAAACAACAAGTTACCCGCCGTAAGCATTGCCGTGGCAATTATTAGTAAAATTACCACGGCGGACTTGCGGGCGAAGTTCTTCGGACTTTTTTTAATTTTACCCCTGGACATCTTGGATAATCGATTATTTTCTGCTTTAAGCCTTGCGTTTTCAATCCGTACTTTTTCAAGCTCTCTCGATTCGCTGGATTTTGCAGCCATAACCTCTCTCTTTCTAATGTGAGAAACCCCGCCTTTTTGGAACTTTATTTAAATATCTGTATCGTATTTCAAACCAGCTTGTGGGCGTCTTATCATCGAAGTGCTTTGAATGGTTGTTGCGCGCATGTGGTCCGTAAGCTCTCCAGTGCATGTTTACCTCATCATTCAATTCATCCAATGGCAAATCGTGAATGTCTGTCGGCTGGTTAATTATTTTCTTTTTAGATCTACCCCTCTTCATAGACCATCCTCCTTGCACGTGTGGCCTAAATAAGGTGCATGAGTTAGACTTCTTTTAAATATGGAACTTTGGTTAGTACTTACTCTCTTAGTTCACTGCCATGGACAATCACTGCGTAAATTACGAGCACAGAAAGCGTGATGGCGATAATGGACCAAACTGGGTACAAAGTTATGGAAACTAGGTTGACAATAGCAGATGACATTGCCAATAAAACGGCAATTGCGCGCGCCCAAGTACTCCCGCTAAACAGAGAAATTCCAGCAAGCAAAACAATTGTCCCAACAATTAAGTTAACCCACCCCCAAGTTTGTATGTCGTGGATGACCAATAATTGAGCTGAATTATTCCCTACAAGATAGAAAGAATCCCTGAAAATTCCGACAAGCCCGGCTATGGCTTGGAAAATACCACTTAAAATCATCATAAATCCGGCAAAACCTACCCATCCTGCCCATCCGGTAGCTGTATGCTCGCCGCGCTCCTCTGTATATACGTCATCATAAGTCCCAGAATGTGCTCCGTGTGTTACTGCATGACTCATATTAAACCTCCTTAAATAAATTAGTATTTAAATACTCCTCTTACATTGTTTTTGCTATCGGATTTATTTTTAATTTTTCAGCAAATGGTTCTAGAGTTTAATTGTAGTTGGTTAGAAAAATTATTCACCGTGAGATTTTATTAAAGAGGAGCCTATTGTTATTAGCATGGTTGTTGTCCTCCTCTTACATTATCTAAATTGTATTTGTTTTTTTAAATTACTGCAGTGACCTCGCGCACATATCTGGGGGTTTATTCGCTTGTATGTGACCAACTTCACTGCTATTTTGTGCGGTCTTAGAATACAATTCGCCTGAAAAAGGAGGGCGCCGATGGCAGTTAAAGGCAGTAAAGCTCTCGTTACGGTTATGGCGCTGGGCACATTTGTGGTGGTGCTTGATAACACAATTATGAATGTATCGATAACTGCCTTGGTCAAAGATTTAGGCACGACTGTTTCGGGCGTGCAGACGGCGATTGCGCTTAACGCTTTGATGATGGCTGCATTTGTTTTGATGGGCGGGAAAATGGCCGACATAATCGGCATGAAGCGCACTTTTTTTGCCGGCGCTGTTATTTATATAATTGGCAGCTTGCTTGCATCGTTTAGTAATTCTTTGCCTGTGTTTATTTTGGGCTGGTGTGCAATCCAAGGTTTTGGCGCGGCAATGATGCTTCCGAATGTTAATACGATAATCCGGGCAAATGTCGCCGGTAAGGCAAGGGCGCAGGCTTACGGGTTAATGGCGGGCATTAACGCCGTCGCTACAGCAGTCGGGCCGATTATCGGCGGTTTTTTAACGACGTTTTTTTCCTGGCGCTGGGCATTCCGATTAGAAGTTTTTATTTTACTTTTCGTGCTTTTTAGCCGTTCTGTTGTACCAAAAGACGTCCTCACAAAAGTCCGGCCAAAGCTAGATACTGTGGGCGTGGCCTGGCAGGCGGCAGCGATGATATTTTTGGTGCTTGGCACACTGGCAATTTCCGATTACGGCTTGCTTATTGCAAAACAGCCGCTCAAAATTGGCAGCTTTGAGTTTGAGCCGCTCGGGTTGTCTATTGTGCCGTTCTTGTGGGGTATAGGTTTGTTTTGCCTAAGCCGTTTTGCTAAGTGGGAACGCGCATCAATGGCCACAAAAAGAAATGTCCTTATAGACTTAAGATTATTTAAAATAAAGAATTTTACGCGCGGTCTTAGCGTTCGTTTTTTGCAAGTCGCGTTAATTGCCGGCACGACTTTTTCAGTTCCGCTTTATTTACAAGTTACGTTTGGTTTAAGTGCGTTTCGAACTGGTTTTATATTGCTTGGCCTAACAGCCGGACTATTAACAACGGCACTTGGTGGTGCGCGGCGTGGCCTCAATTATTTGCCGAAGCAAAAAGTAGAGTGGGGCTTTTTAACTTGTGTCTTTGGCTTGTTAGTTATGATGGTGACGATGATTGTAATTAAAGATCCGTGGTGGCTTTTGCCCGGGCTGTTTATTTATGGTGCCGGATTAGGCTTGATCGCTTCGCAAATTGTTAATTTGGTGATGTCTGCGGTTGATCCAAAACAAACTGCGGAAGCATCCGGAATTACTTCTACACTTGAGACCCTAGGAAGCTCTGTGGGCACGGCAATAATTGGTACAGTCTTGGTTGTTTCGTTAACCAATGGAATTGGAAGATTAGTAAGTAATAGTGCAGTCTTTTCAGACGCTGATAAAGCGCAAATAACCAACCACCTATCCAAGAGCGTGGAAGTCGTTTCTACAAATGTCGTCTCCGGGCAGATTAAACAAAGCGGCGAAAATAAAAATGAAGTAATTAGCATTTACGACCAAGCACGCAAAAATGCGTTTATCATCACGCTGCTTTTCATGGCCGTTGTAGCAGCCGCTAGCTACGGTTTATCCAAAGGCTTGCCTGCTGCTAAAGTCTCTGAAGTTGCCGCCTAAAATTATTATTTTGTGTTTTTGCGGCGCTCAGCGTATTTTGCGCCTTGCCTGCGCACAGAATAACTTATAAAAGCAGTAATTATTCCGATACCAAAGAATAAGTAAAAAGTAGTAAAAATTTTGCCGGCAGCAGTGTGCGGCGCAAAGTCGCCGTAACCTACGGTCGTGAGAGTTACCACGCTAAAATAATAAGAATTCAGCCACGTCCAATGTTCTACAAAGTGGTAAAAAATAGTGCCAATCGTTAGTACAAAAAGCGCAGCTGCGAGGAGAAGTC
>Ga0070679_100001018_pt1 | contig 24404 bp, 29 predicted proteins | sample KBSC63BmetaG_FD_65652 | JGI IMG/M metagenome (GOLD analysis project Ga0070679, IMG submission 65652) | Corn rhizosphere microbial communities from Kellogg Biological Station, Michigan, USA - KBS C6-3B metaG | ecosystem: Host-associated > Plants > Roots > Rhizosphere | place: USA: Michigan... | reverse complement strand
TCGCCGGGATTGCCCTGCAATCGCGCTGCCGCTCCGTTGATCACCTGAGCGTTGTGTTGCGCGATGACCGCCGGACTGCCGGTGACACTTTCGATGCCTCGGTGCAACGTGGCGAGCCCGGGATCATTGGTGAGCCCCGTCAATGTCGGATGATAGCCAGGAGGCACGACCAAATCGGCCGGCGCGATAGGCTCGTTACCCGTGTGGAAATGCTGAATGATCTGATCCGCGACTTTCTCGGCGGCTGCCTTGGTCAACGGCGGGATCATGGGAGACGGCGGCGGTGTGTCGTTCGCGGCCATGTGTGCCGCGAGGTCCGCGGCGGACAGTCCGGCCGCTGCCGATGGAGGAACGCCCGGGGTTGTTGGTGTGTAACCAGGAACACCGAGCGGCGGCGCCGCGCCGGGGTTTGACGTCGCTCCCGATTTGATGAGGTCGAGGGCAGCACGTTGTTCCGGAGTGTAGGTAAGAGCCATGCTGGAAGGCGCCTGAGGAGGCGCCACGGCAGAGGCTGGCCGTGTAGCCAATGGGTTGCCTCGCGGGGCTTCAGCGGCCGAAGTAATCGGAGCCAGCGCCATGCCCGGTTGCGTTGCGTTCCCCGCTGAATCGACCTCGAACGCACGACCAGGCGCTGGCGTGATCGTCTGCGCCGGCGATTCAACAGCCAATGGGTTGCCACGACCTTCCGAAAACATCGCTTCGGCCGAAGCATCCGGAGAGGTAGCACGCGGAAGCAACGTGAAGCGTCCAGGCACGTTCGCTGGTGAACGCATCACTCCCGGCGCCATAAGCACGCTCGACGCCACGGTCTGGGTCGCTTCCGGCGTCATCCGGCCTGTGCGCGTGCCGTAAATCGCATCAATCGCGCCGCCAAGAAGATCATGGATGGACCCAGGCAATGCGAGGTGCGGATTACCTTGCGCATCCATCGCGACAGGAAAATTCTGAGCGTAGGTGAGCGCCGGATCGCGCGCCACGGCGGATCGCAATGCAGAATAGGCGCTCTGGCTCGGGTTGGCCGCGAGAGGATTGGGAATGAACTGGTCGCTGCCAAGTGCGTTCAGCGCCGTGTTCGGGTTGCCCATGGCCGGCGCGGGCGCCGCCACTGGCCGACTCATGGCCGCATCGGAAGCAATCGCGGCCTTCGGTGGCGCTGATGTGGTTATACCCCAACGTTCACGGAATGCCTTGTCATCGACCGGAGCATCATTAACCGGCGCGGCCATACCCCAGCGTGACTGAAATGCTTTCTCGTCTGGAGGCGTTTCGGGAGCCCCGACTGATGGTTGTTTCGGAGCATCGAGCGGCGCTGCTTGTGCTGAACTGACAAGCCGCATCTGCGGATAATAGGAAAGCGCCTTCGCGACGTAGCCTTGCGTCTCCGGTTTCCAGCGCTCCAGAGTCTTCGGGCCGCCGTTGTAATAGGCCAGTGCGCCAGCCGGATTACCGCCGGTCGCCTGCAATCCCTCGGCCAGATACGCGGCGGCGGCGGGGATCGCCTGGGTGATATCGTGCGGATCGATGCCATAGTGTTTCGCGAGACTCGGCATGATCTGCATGCCACCCTGAGCGCCGGCGGAAGAATCTCGCGAATTCGGGTTGCCGCTGCTTTCGAGATGAAACGCGGTCTTCAGCAACAATGGATCGACGTTATAGACGCGTCCCCATTGGTCAAACAGGGCGTCATACGCGTCGTTTGTGCGAAGCGCCGCCATTACTGATCCATTCCGAAGGTATTATAAATGCCGCGCCTGTCCGCTGCGTCCACCTGTTGCATGAACGAACGATACTGTGCTGGCTTCATTTTGCTGGCGATCTTTGACCGCTGCTCCGGGGTGTACTGATCCCAGATATACACGCGAGGGTCCACTTTCGTTTGGAACCCCGTCACGAAACCCTGAAGCGCCTGGATCGGCAAGCCGCTTTGTTGCCATTGCAACGCCTGATCATGCTCCATCCGGCGCAATCCGATCATGTTGTCCACGACGATTTTCGCGGCTGCGTTCGGGATGGTGACGCTTGGGCTGGCCTGGCCGGCGGTCGAAAGGCCGGCGTCGCTTCGGCCTGCGCCTTGTACGCCCAGTTGCGCCATCGTCAGATATTTATTCGCCTGAGCGTAAGCGTCCGTCTGCTCGGGCGTCATGACCGGAGTGAACGTGGAAAGCGCCTTTTGCGCCCATTCCGGTGTGTAGGTCCGCATAAGACTGCTGATGTTATAAGCTGCCTCCGATCCATGTCCGGTCGGTGCGATGCCAAGTTCCTGCTTTGCTTTCAGAAGAGGGAACATATCGCTCGCGTAATTCTGCGCGCGGTCGTTCATCGCGTTTTGCCGTGCCACCTGTGCCTTTATCAAATCCTCAAATCCCGGAGGATTCGCGGCGGCGACCGGCGGCGGTTCGGTTCCACCTGTCGCTGGCGCCGTGTTACCGGGCGCCGCACCCGCCGGGATGAAACCAGCGGCGATTGGGTCAAAGCCTGCCATCAGCGGAATCCGTTCTGTGTCGCGAGGTCCACTTTGTCGGCCGGAACCCAGAACGGACGCCCATCAGGACCGCGCATCAATTTGGCGCCAGGGACTGGAGGTGTGGCGGCGGGCGTGGGAGGGGGCGCCGTCGTCGGCTGATAGGGCTTCCCGAGCTGGTCCAGAGGCCGTTGCGGCGGTGCATAGCCACCAGGGCCGAGCGCGCCGGGTGGGATACGATTCCCGCCTGGATTTACGCTTGGCCCGACCATCGTTGTCGTGCGCTTCAGAATCATCTGACCGGGAACGATCGTCACGCCGCGCCTGGCCGCTTCCTCGACGTCCGCCGTGGTGGCCGGCACGGATTGCTGCTGCAAACCTTGTTCCGGCGTATAGCCTCTCTCGATGCCAGGGCCCGACTGTTGAGGATTGCCATACCCTGGCATCCCAGGAGCCCCTTCAAGGTAGGGTATGATCTGGCCGCCGACATCGCGTTCGCTGCGCATCGGCAAAACCGCTCCCGCGGCCTTCTCCGGCGGCTGCACGCCCGCCAATGCCTGCGCCTTCAAATTGTCGACGAAATTGCTACCTTGCGTCACGGTCTGCGCGACGTCAGCAAGAAATGGTTGTGTGTTGATGCCGTAGTGTTCCAGGCCAGCGGCGTAAGAGGTCAGATCCGCCATGTTGTTGATACGGCCGCCCAGCACTGCCGGCAGGATATGCGCGTACGCCAGAGCCTTCTGCTGCTGCGCCAGCGACATCTGGTTACTTTGGATCGTCTGTTTCTGAATCTGCCCAGTGTTGAGCGCATTCTGGATCGCCGAGAACTTCCCCAACGCATCCAACGGATTCTGAACCGGCGTGACACCCTGTCCCGCGCGCAAGGGGATCGAGGCGTCGATCGCTCCAGGCGAGATCGTGCCGCTCATTGGACAGGCCCTCCCGTGGGCGCCGGGGCCGGTCCAGGCGGCACGACGCCCGCGCCCTGGGGCATCCCCGCCTTTGCCATCAACGCCGCCTTGGCATGCACGGCGGCGGCGAGGTTCGAGGCATACTTGTCGCGCAGCCACCCGTGGAGTTTATCGGGGTCGGCCGGCATTTGCGTGATGAACGCGACGCCGGCGGATGGTGCGAGTTTGCCGTCCGCGACCGCTCCGGACGTCGCTTTGATCACGTCTTTCGCCGTTGTTTTGGGATTGCCGGCCAGCGCGCCAAGGATTGGGAGGCCATAATCCAGCGTCTGGACGGCCTTGTGCAGCGCGTCAGGCTCCTGCCCGTGCATGGCTTTCCACATCTGGGCATGGCGCATGAGCGCGGGATCGACGGGCGGCGGTTGAGCGCGAGTCGCGAGGGGGTTACTGGGCATCAGTAATATTGTCCTAGACTGGAGTCACCACCGCCGCCGTCGCGACGGTCGAGGCTATCTAGCAACCGATTATACATCAGATAATTTTGGCCGCCGTTGATCCCGCCGGTTATCCCATTCGAGATCGCGGTCGCGCTGCCGACCGTCCCGGCGGCGGAAGCATTCGCCGCGCCGATCAGCGCGTTGCCCTGATTCGCGGCGGATGCCGCGCCGATGGTGCCGGTGGTCGCCGCCGCGTTTTCGCCAAGCGTGCCCAGATACTCCAGCGGGCTGAGATAGTTGCTCAGGTTCGAATTGAAAATTCCCGCTGTCCGCGCCACGTTGTTGCTATAGATGTTCGCCTGCGTGTTGAGAGTCTGATCCGCGAGGCCGGTCGCGAACTGGGCCGCGCCCTTCAGCGCCGCGCCAGACGTTCCCAGGCCGCGCGCCGCCGCGCTGTTCTGAACCGCGCGCAAGCCTTGATCGAGCGTGAATTTATACCCTGGCGTCTGGACGAGTTCTGCCTCGGTCGGCTTGAACACGCCGTTACCAAGGCCATACGCCGCCGGGTCATAGGCGAACGTCGTCGGCGCACCTGGAATGCCGCCGGGCAGCGTCTGGGTGGCCGTTGTCGATGGCGCCGGTGCCGCGGTGCCTGAATTTGGCGCCAGGCCAACGGTCGGCAGCCGCGCGTAGATATCGCCGACACTCGGCCCGCTCAGAACAAGATTGCCGCTGGCATCCACTAGTTGAAAGCCGCCGCCGGTTTGCGTCTCGCCGCCCGATAGCTGGCCCTGAACGATCTGATATCCCGGCGGCAGGCCTGCATTGTTAGCGACGGAGCCTGAAGCGATCTGACTCGGTGTCGCCGCCGATAAGGGATTCGAATAACTGCCAGCCGAAACCGCCGCCGGCGTTCCTCCCGTGGTCACGCTCAAAGGCACCGTGGGGATACCGTAGAGGCTCGAAAGAATGTTGACGGCACCCTGGCCGGCGGAACGAAACGGTGACAGGTTCGCGTTCGTCTCTTCGAACTGCTGGTGTTGCAGGTCGGCGGCGTAGCGCCCGGCGGCGGACTGCGTGTCAGCCGCGCTTTTGGAGGCGCTGGAACTCAGAAGGCCGCCGGCGACTGAGCCAACGGCAGCTATCGCAGCGCCCCAGGGCATTATGAAAACCCTCCGATCTGGTGTTCTTCGGCGATCTCGATCTCGCCTGTTCGGTCGATGCGATGGATGCAACTGAACACAGTATTATCAACCAGCGTGACGAACGTATGTTTCGTCCCTGCCGCGATCGTCAGCCCTTCGGGCGCGGAAAAGTCACCAATCAGTCTGCCGTCGCAGAAGACGCGCATGGCACCAGCGGAAAGAAACGTGGCGTGATCCCATTTATGACTATGCTGCGGAATAACCGTGCCGGCTTTTCTCACAAGTCCTTGTTTGGCGAAAATGCCATCAGCCATGAGGATATTGATCTCGACGGGCTGTTCCATCACGGGACCTTCCGAAAGCAAATTATCAGCACGATCCGCTCTGAGTCGCCGTCGTTACGAACCGAATGCCGGATCAGATTGTCGTGGTGCCACGCTTCGCCGACCTTCCATACGATCGCCTCGTCCTCGACGGTGTTCACGCACCGATCATTGGCTCGAAGCGGCAGCCAGACCTTCATGTCGTAATGGCGCGCGTGCCATGCGACGTCGTCGTGATGTTCGTAGACCTGACGGCCTGGAGGGATGCGCGTCGCCAGCACGCCGCCAAGATCATGACGACCGTTTCGTTCAAGGACGTTTCTTACGTCGCTGACTGCCTCGAATACCGCCGGCGTGATCTTCGCCTCCGGCCACCAGACAGACCGGTGTGGTTTTTGTGAGAAATTCGGGTCCCGCATCGCATCCTCATCGGCGAACCGATACCAGATGTCGTCGGTTTCCCGATGGGGAGAATTCCCAAGGCGCCGTTCTGGTCGTGTGTTCCAGACTTCCGGTCGAGCGTCGATCTGAGCAAGTAAGCGGGACACGTCTATATTGTCGACAATCAAGCGAAAGTGGCTACGGCCCAACATGCACATCCCCCGCCTTCAACCACGGCAATCCGCCGCCCGGATCGGACGTTGGGCCGCCGGAAAGATCAGTCGCGAAGAACTGCGCCGCGGTGAACGTGGGGCCGGTGGCCCCGGTCGCTCCTGTGGGTCCTGTCGGACCCGTGGGCCCCGTAGGGCCGGTCGCGCCGACGCCGGTTGCTCCCGTCGCCCCTGTCGCTCCCGTTCCGCCTCCGGCCCCCGTTGGGCCTGTAGGCCCCGTAGGCCCAGTCGCCCCGGGCGGGCCTTTATTCTTCCCCAACGACAAGAAGAACATATACCACGCGCGGTTGAGTTGGCCGTTGCCCGCGTCCTGAACCGGCTGCGTCGGCACCGGGACCGGAACATTACCGCTCATGACTTCAGCGGACTCACTTCGACGAACGCGCCGTTCAACGCGGTCTTATAAGCCGCTGACCAGAACAATTCGAACACCCGATCCCGCGCCATGCCGGTGCGGTTCCATTGCGGTTGCCCGAGCGGGTCGGCCGTGAACTCCTGCGGCACGGCGTTGCCGAACGTGGCGCCCCGCGTGTCGGACCAGCGGAGTCCCCACGACGGCGTGACATCGGGCGGCGGAGTGAACTGCGACGCGGTGCAGGGGCTTTCCGTGGTCAGGGACTGGACGATGACGTTGTCCATGTTGAATGCGACAATCGCGAGGGTGGAACATTGGATGAGATCGGAAAATCCGCTGTCGCCATCGGCGTTTATCGCTTTGACCTTGAACTCGTATTCCGTGGCTATGGTAAGTCCGGTGACCAGCAGAGACGTATCGGTGATCCCCGTTACTTCGGTGAACGAAACATCGCCGACCTTGCGCCAATCGACGGTGTAGGACGTCGCCGCGACACCGGTCGGCGTCCATGCCGCCGTGAAACTGGTCGTGGTGTGCGTTTCGCCGCAGAATGGAACAGGGATGCCGGGTGGCAGAACCCAAGTTACCTTCGGACTCCCTACTCCCAAAACCGTGGTAAAAAAGCTCTGGGAAGCACTGTCCCACGCATCATAGAAACTCGTGGAAAGTATCGTATTGCCAGTATTGGGCGGCGTGGAATCCCCGGTCGAAAGAGCATTACTCTCGATCAACGTGCCATCGGTCGTGTTTATCACAGCCACGTGACCAATGGATGTGACAACGCCAATCGTCGTGCCCGTTAATCTGGAATTTCCGTGCCCCCCCTTAACTTCTCTGGCCAGAGGCCCACCAGAGTAAACCCATGCAACTGTTCCTGTTGTTCCCACTGAAATTAAAGTTGGCGCTGAACTCGGGTCACGGGCGATCCAAACCAACAAACGGCTATGAGCATCGTCCCATTCCGCTCGTTGAACATAAACCGAGAGCCCTGGGCTATAGGCCAGAGTGAACGCCAACGTTTCGGTGACGGAGAGACTCGCGTCAACGACGATACGCCAAAAGTCGATATTCCCCGAAGTTCCTGAAACGTCAGAATTGATAACCCAAAAGTCGCACGATCCATCGCCATTCTGAGCGCCTGGGATCAATAATTTGTTGGCTGACCCCGAATATGTGGCGGGGGCTCCATACCACAAAAAAGCCATTGAGGTGCCGTCGAAAAGCTGTGCCTTATCGACAAGATAATTGCCGTTAGAGCCGACTATGGTCGAGCCACCAGCGACATTGACGCAGTCCACGCCAGCGCCGTAGACGCAACCGGTTATCGTATTGCTGACAAAGAACTCGCCCGTTACCTTCCAAGTGTCGGGGTCAATTCGCGCTAATCGTCGGTAAATTGGAAGCGCCGCCGCCTCCACGATTAGATAGACATCGCTGTTATTGCCACACGTCAGACCAAAACAACTCTGCCCTGGTGGCGAACCGGGCGGAGAACCGTAAGAGGTCCCTGCGTACATCGAGTCGAACGTGACAAGCTGAGTCACATCCATGGTTGTCAGGTCGGTAACCTCAATACCGCCAACGTCGGGAGCAGCTATCGCCTGATAACAAACATTTCGAACCCAATCGAACGCCTGGTTGTCGTCGCCATTATTTGAATACCCATCCGGGAATGGCGGCCCTGGCGGTAATGCTGTCTTCCAAAGAACCGAAACGGTCATCGGCTCATGCCCTTAAACAAAATACCACCACACAGCACCATCGGCACCATTCCCGCCATCACCACCTGTCGATGTTCCGCCACCACCCCCACCACCGCCGCCACCAGGGGATGCGCCAGCATTGGCCGCGCCACCCGTGCCAGCGTTATTCCCGCCGCCGCCAGGGCCGCCGCCGCCGCCGTAACGGGTATCCCCGGCTGTCGCAGTGCCGATGCCGGCGTTGCCGTTCGCATTACCGCCAAGCGCGCCGGCGCCTTGGGTATATGAATTGATGTGGCCGCCGCGGCCGCCATTATTGGCCGTGCCTGGATTCGCGTTAGTGACACCGCCGCCGGCGCCACCCCCGCCGCCGCCCATTAGCGAACTTCCGCCTGCTCCTGGCGTTCCTGTCGTGCTTTGTGTGCCGCCCGAGGCCCCGCCGTATTCGGCACATCCGCCGCCGCCACCCGTTTCGCTGTCAGCGCCACCACCGCCAATGGCGTTACCCTGAGCGCCTGAGACCCATATTCCTGGGTTGGGAGAACCGCCCGAAGCAGTCGCCCCGCCGGCGCCATCCCCACCATTCCCTCCGACGCCGCCGCCGCCGCCACCAGATAACGCTTGCGCCGTGGCCGCTCCTCTTAAACCGGCACCTCCGCCGCCAGCAACGATAACCCCGTTGATCGTTGAACTGCCGCCAGCAGTGCCGCTGTTCCCGATGGCACTGCTGCCACCTGTCCCTTTTGCCCCGCCCGCTCCCGCCACGATGGTAACGACCGTGCCAAGATTGGCGACCAGCCAGGTATCTTCGGCCCTGGCGCCGCCCCCGCCGCCAGTACCCCCTTGCCGCAACGTGCTGACGGCCCCCCCAGCCCCTCCACCACCGCCGCCACCGCCGCCATAGGCCACGAAGTGGAACCACGTCGCGCCGCCAGGGACCGAGACGACCGTCGTGCCCGCCGCGACGATTGAACCGCTGCTGAGCGAGGCCGCTCCTGTTGGGCCAGTAGGTCCAGTGGCACCTGTCCCAGTGGCGCCCGTGCTGCCGGTTGCGCCAGTGGCTCCCGTGACGCCGGTTGCGCCAGTGGCTCCCGCCGTGCCGGTATCACCCGTGGGGCCCGTGGGGCCTGTAACGCCTGCGCTCCCCGTGGGTCCCGTTGCCCCCGTGGCGCCAGTCTCCCCTGTTGCTCCGGTAGCGCCGCCGCTACCGGCCGTGCCTGTCGCCCCAGTCGCCCCGGTTGCCCCTGTTGCCCCTGTTGCCCCTGTTGCCCCTGTTGCCCCTGTCGGACCCGCCACCGTTGACGTCGCCCCCGTGGCACCCGTGGCGCCCGTGCTACCGGTCCCACCCGTTGGCCCCGTGGGCCCGATGACGCCCGTGATCGGCACATTGGCAGCGCTCAGAGCCCGCCCGGCGGCGTCGAACGTCACCTGGCTTACATGCGTGCCGTCTCCATACGTTCCCGCCACGACCCCGATATCGACCAACGCGAAGTCGCCGAGATTGTCCATCGTGACGTCGCCGCCGACCGTGCGCGGAACCGGATCGGCGCTCGACTGACCAACGAGCAGTTGCGCGTTGCCCATCGCGGCGGTCGCGGTGATCGGGTCCGCATTCGCGCCAAGCACAACGCCATGTGCCGTGAGTGAACCAACCGAACCCTGGATGGTGCCGATGGTCGTGATCGTGTTCTCGATGAGAAGCGGACCGCCCTCGACGCGGATCACCGTCACCGAGCCGCTCGCATCCGCCAGGGCCTGAGCGAGCGTGACCTGCGGCCGGCCGACCGGCGTCACCAGGATCTCCGTATCGTCAAGCTGTTCGAATGTCTCGCCGGTAACGAATTTGGTGTCGGGCGCGTCTGTCACCAAATGCCTCCAATCAGCACGTTCCCGGCCGTCGTGTATGTCGTGTCGGTGATGGAAATGGCCTTATCGAAGGAAGCGCCCCACGAGGCGTCCGACCGCAGCCAGAAATCGTCCTCTGACCGTTGCACGGCGACATCGATCGCGGCGCCCTGCATCGAGAGATACAACTGGAAAAACCCGGACGTTAGCAGCCCCATAGCGACCGTCGTCGTCCCCGCGCCCATCACGGTCAATTTGACCTGGTAGACGGAACCGTCCGACGTCGCGATCATCTTGTAGCCGTTGTTCGACGCATTCGCGCGCCCAACCAGAAACAACTGCTTACCGTTTGCCGCCACGCCGACGCTTGCCGGAATGGCCTGGAATTGCGCGATGTAATCAGCACTCGTCGGCTTGCCGGCCGCGAGATATTCGGTCTGGCCAACGCCGGTCAGCACGTTCCCGACGATGACGGCCGAGGTCGTGAAATCGATCTGGGAATATTGTGAGCCGATGTCCCCGGCTATTCTTGGGAAATACCCGTCCGTGCTGAAATAGTCCTGCAAAAGCGTCTGATTCGGCGCGGTGAACGTCGTCCGGATCACGGTCACGACCGCGCGATTGGTCCCCGGCATGAAAAGCGCGCTGCCGTCGTCCGCGAGCGTAACGGTGCCAGCCTGAACGTCCGCGACGAACGAGGGATAGGAGGCACGGTTACCGTTGACCATCATGTGCGGCCAGCCGCGCCGCCGCTCGATGAAGTCTCCGTTATCGGTGGGGTCGTCGATGTTGAGCCAATAGAGTTGCCCGGTCTCGCTGTCGCCGACCACGTTGATGCCATGAGCGTAAACGCTGCAAAAGACGTGACTGGATTCCGTCGTGCAATCGACTTTCAGGTGCCCGCGTTCGTGCCATTGTTTCGTGGTCAGATCATAGACCCAATCAATGCCCTGCGTTGGGAATTTCAGCCAATAGAAGGTGTGTCCATATTCGGTGTAAACGAAGCCCACGGCATCGGTGATCACCGGGTATGAGCCAATCGCGGCCTCGATTGCTTCATTGGAAATCCGTTGCGATGCGAGATTGGCTCCCATGACGACGTAGGACGTGCCACCGAGATTTTGGCTAAGCCAGAACGTCACGCCGCCGACATTGGCGATGGAATAGCGCGCGATGCAGCCGTGCTCGATGAACGGACCGTCGATGATGGCGAAGGCGAAATCGGTGATCGTCGCCGCCGCGTTGTGATACCAGATCTCGGCGGTCATCTGAGCGCCGATGATCCAGGCATTGCGGTTTTGCGCGGTTATGCCGGCGATAAGATCGGGATAGCCCGTTTTGGCGGCATACGAAAGCGGATCGAACGCCTGTCCGAGCGACCATGTGCCGCCGGTGCTCCCTGGCGTTCCGGGAGAGGTATCGAGCGTCGCGGCGCCAAGCGAAACAGACGTTATGATGTAGAAATTGACGAGAAACCCGGTTCCCGCGGTGATGTTCAGCGTGCCGCCGACATCGGTCGGGAGAAATGTATAGGACGCCGATGTGACCGAGCCGTCCGCCTCGATGACCAGATCGGTGCCGTTCGGGCCGACGGTGTAATTGCTTGGCGAGATGTACCAGATATTGCTGTTCGGCTTGTTGAACAGGAAGATCGTATCGATGATCTCGACGAAGTTCGAACCGAAGAAGTTGGGATCGACGATGCGCGCATACGCGTGCGAATCGATATCGACGGTCCAGCCGTAACTCGACCCGTCAACGATGACCATCGTGACGCCGTTGTCCTGCATTTTCACCGGACACGTGCGAATGTTGTTGCCGTCCGGTCCCGGCGCGATGGCCGGCTGAACCAGATTCCAATCGCCGCCCGTCGAACCGTTCGCGCCTGGGGAGGCGCCTAGCGCGGCCTGCCCGGACGCGACGCCGACGATCTCGTATTCCCCCGGTATGAAACCGGTGCCGCCCATGATCTGGACGAAATTGCCGATATCATCCGTGACGAAATTGTAGGTCGCGGACGAAACGATGTCGGATGGGTGGATGACGAGATCAGTTCCCCACGCGATCCCCATCCGGCCGAGAAACGTCGTCGTCCAGTTCGGCGACACGTAATAGACGCCGTTCCCGACCGCCGCGTAGACGCCCTCGTTGGTCGCGCGATACAGCCCGCGCACGCGATTGGCCTGCGCCGGGACGCCCAGGCGGGTCAGGCCGGGCGTCGGGTAGTGCGTGACGGGACTGTCTTCTCCCTCCGGGTCCCGCTCTGGATACAGGTTCAGGGAACGCTGCGCCGCGGCGATGACATTGCGCGCGGTGTAGGCACCCTGAACGAGCGGAACGCGGACGGGAGGCGGCATGGGGAATTATGTCGGGCCGGTCGGACCAGTTGGGCCGGTGTCGCCAGTAGCGCCAGTGGGGCCTGTCGCGCCGGTCGCGCCAGTAGCGCCAGTGGCTCCTGTTCCCCCCGTGGCTCCCGTTCCACCAGTTCCGCCGGTGGCACCCGTTCCACCGGTAGCGCCCGTCGTTGCCGCCGCGATGGCCGCCGCGAGCGTGTACTGCGTGCCGCTGATGGTAATCAGCAATGAGCCCACCGAAACCTGTTCGAAGGTCTCGCCGGTCACAACCAGGCTGTCGGGGGATGCGGTCATTTCAGGCTCCTATGAGTTTGCGGCGGGCGAAGTTCGCGTTCGCGATCACGCGCGGACGTTGGTCGTTGGGGATTTTGGTTTCGGAGAGGATGATCTCGCAGGCGTCGACCGCCTCGCGATAATGGCCGGCCCAGTAGGCGTTGATCGCCAGTTCATCGAGGATGCCGTATTGGTAGACCCAGGGCTCCACGAAGAGCCCGGCCGGAACCGCGAGCGCGGCACCGCTTTTCGCGAACTGGAATCCGAGTTCGAACTGGTTACGCAGCCGGCAATACCGCGCCGCTCCGTGGGATGCCTCCGCGCGATCGGGAGACGCTTCACGCGCGGCCCGATACGCGTCCAGAACCTGCTGCTCGACATGCTCCAGGCCTTCCCGGAGCCGCGCCGCGTTGAGCAGTGAGACGTAGACCTCGCTTTGCCAGAAGCCTTGGCTCGCGCGTGCGAGGTAGTGCCGCAGCGCCAGGCGCGGTTCGCCGGCATCCCGCCACGACTGCGCCAGGTAGAACGTGTAGCGCGAGACCATGAACGGATCGGTCTCGGTCTCCAGCGCCTTCGTCAGCGCCAGAGCGTCCTTGCGATACTTCCCGGGATCCTGCCGCCGCGCGCCGTCGTTCGTGACGCGGATCGTGAGCGGCAGATGTTCGGATGATGTCGCGCCCTCGGCCTCGGGGAACTCGTGCAGGACGCCCCGGTAGCGCCAGTTCAGTCGGTTGCTGAACAGTTGCGTGCGCTGGTAGCGGAGCGGCGCGAAGTCGATGTCCAGCGTGTAAGCGTCGGCGGTGAGCGGAGGCAGCGGGGGCGTTCCCTCGAGTACATCGTCGGCGTCGATGACCAGCGAATAGTCCGCCATGCCGCGCGCCAGTTCCAGCGCCTGCGTGCGGTTCGTGCCGAAGTCGACCCAAGGGCGTTCGTGGAGTTCGCCGGGGACGTCGTGCATCGTGTCGCGGATGATCGACTGGGTGCCGTCCGTGGAGCCGGTGTCGACGATCAGCCATGCGTCGATGAACGGCCGCACTGAGTCGAGGCAGCGGCGAATGACGTGCGCCTCGTTCTTGACGATCATTGTCAGGCAGACCGTCACGCCCGCCACCATACCCCCATGCCATCGATGAACTGGATCGGCGCCGCGACCCCCTGCGCCGTCCGGTAATCCGTCACCGCCCGCGCGCAGGGCGCCATGAAGTAGTCGTCAACGATGCAAATGCCGCCTGGTGACAGCTTCGGATACAGCGCATCAAGCGCCTGGATCGTGCTTTCGTACATGTCACCGTCGAGGCGCAGAATCGCGAGCCGTTCGATCGGCGCGGTGGGTAGCGTGTGCCTGAACCAGCCCTCAAGGACACGGACGCGGGTCAACAGCCCGTAGCGCGCGAAATTCGCCTCTACCTCGATGCGGCTGACCGCGAGTTGGTCGTAGGTGTGATGCCGATCACCCTCGTCCTGTGCCATGGACGGCCGGGGCAGCCCAACGAAACTGTCAGCCGCCCAGACGGTCCGATCCGCGCCGTGCGCTTCCAGGATCGCCGCCATGTAGATGCACGCGCCGCCGCGCCATACGCCGGTCTCGATGAAATCACCCGGCACGCCGGCCGCCAGAACGTCCTCACAGGCGTTCCGCAGTTGTCGCATCCGTTGGGCGCCGATCATCGTCAACGCCGTGGACGGCCAGTCTCGGCCCGCGGCGCGCACGTCTGGCCGGTAGACGCCATCGGACCACGGATCCATCGGCGGGTCGTTGCGCGACGCACCGGTGAGTTCGGCTTCCAGACGGTCCAGCATGTGTGCCGTCGCCTGCGCCTTCACGGCGGCGTAGTGCGGACCCGGCGGCGATTCCGCCGTGCCGCCCCAACGCGCGAGGAATTCCGGCGTAGACAGATGCGCGGTGCGGCGCACGCATTCGACGATCCGACCGGGCGGCACCGGACCGCCAAGAAGCCGGGACGCGGTATGGACCCGCTCCGGGCGTGTCGCGTTGAAATACCCCACCCAGAACGGCAGATCGACCAGAGCGTGGGTGCGGCCGATGCCCTCTGGCGCTGACACGGTGACGTCGATCGGAAAAAGCCGGTCGATCATGCGGCCGAGTTCTCCCCATGCTGTGTCGATGAACCAGTACGGGAACGCGGGCTCCATGAAGTGCCCGACCGCCTCCATCATGCGCCGCGTGATGACCGGATACGTCGGCTCGCCGGGGCTCAGCGTGGAATTCGCGAACGGCACGCCGATGCCACCCGGCAGCCGCGCCACGCCCTCGCGCATCCGTGCCGGCCAGTCAGGCGTCTCCATCAGCATGTCGTTGCCGATGAACCATAGGATGTCGCCGCGCGCCCGTTCGGCCAGCATGTTGAGTTTGACGCCAAGCGTGGGAGGACGCGGCCAGACGAAATAATGGATCAGATGGTCATTGCATGGCCGCACCGGCCACGCGGGGTCGTCGTCGTCGATCGCGACGAGGATCTCGTAGTCCCGATCACCGCCGGCCTGCTTGCGAAGCGACCATAGCAACCGCTCCAGCATCTCGGGGCGGCCGCGCTCGGGGATCAGGACGGAGATCAATATTCCATGCCGCTGTAGATGTTATACAAAGGCGGTCGCGTCATACCCTCGGGCATCCGCAAACGGGATATCTGAGTATTCGCGTTGCGTATCGTGTTGAGCGACGCCTTCGCCAGTCCCGCCGTCAGTTCGTTCATGATCGCGCCGGGATACAGCGCGCAAATTCGCATCGTCAGGTTGGTCCAGATCGCCTCGAAATACTCGGGCGGCAGGTTTACGTTGCTGTCCACGGTCGGGAACTGATTCAACGTGTCCTTGATGAGCACATGCAACTCGAAAATCCCCTGAACCTGGGGGATCGGCACCGGGTAGATGTATCCAATCGGGAACGCACTGTCGTAGAAGACCGCCTGCGGCCATGAAAGCAGCTTTTTCAGCGCGATCTGGCTGTAGTCTTCCATCGATTGGAGGATATCGAGCGGGAAATCGACGAAATTCGGCGAACCGTTCGTGTATTGGCGGAAATACGCCGCCTCCAGCCGATCCGGACGCGGGAAGTCGTAGTCCCCGCGCGTGCCGATCGAATACCGCTGCTGACCGCCGGTCGTTGGCACGAAAATATCCAGCAAATGCCAGATCAGCCAGCGTCGACGCGACCATTGCGCCAGCATTCCGTTCAACATGGCGAAAATGTCGCTGATATCCTGCGGCAAGATCGTCTGGCCGACGCCCAGGATACCGGCGGAACGCGCGGCGAGGTTCACCATGTCCCGCGCGGTGTAGGACTGGACGAACGAGCCGCCAATCGCGGTTTCCCCGATCGCGAGGGTGCCGATGGCGCCGCTCATTTCAGTGGCTGGTCCACGCGCTACCGTTGCAAAACACCGGCACCACGATCGCTCCAGAGCCCGTCAGCGCCGCGTTATAAGTCGGCGTCGTGGCATCCGTGACCATCAGCAACGCGCCCTTGTTGGCCGTCCCGCACGCCGGCAGCGTGGCCACCGTGTAGGACTTCAGCGGATAGTCCGTTTTCCCGGCGAACAGCGCGTTCCATTGGAGCGCAGAAAGGACCTGCTGGTATTGCAGGCCGGGATCGGTCTGACCCCAGCCAAAGCCGATCCCCGCGGTGAAGAAAGCGAGGGCGGCGAGAGTGCGCTTCATGAATTGTCCTGCCCGCGAAGTTCCTTGATCCGCGCCCGAAGCGCCGTGACTTGTGCCGGCGAGAATCCCGCTGCGAAATGGGCGCCAGCCGCATCTTTCGCGGCGGCCTGTGCTACATCTTCCATTGAAGTCGTATCGCCACTGACAGTCCCGCAAAGTTTGCGCATAATCTCTGAGGATGCCCAAATACTTCCGTTTTTGATCACGCCGCCTGCTCCCTTGGCTCCGTTGCCCGCTCCAGTTCGTCGCGCAACCGCGCCGCGCCCCACCGCTTGTCGGCGGTGACGCCCAGATCAGCGAGTTGCGCGCGAAGTTCGTCGATATCGTCGGCGGGCTTCGCGATCTGCGCCCGGAGCGCGTCGATCTCGTCCTGCATCGCCTTCATCTTGCGAAGCGACGCGAGTTCCGCCTCCAGCTTCGCCATGTTGTCGCCCGGGGCCGGCGCATCGAGCGCATCGCCCAACAGACGCCGCAGACGCACGGCGGACCACGAAGGATCAGCGGCGATGTTCATGTTCGAACAACGCGCGAGCAAGCCCTGGCGTTCTTCTTCAAGCTGCACCGAGGTCTTGCCGCCGGCGAGAACGCGCTCCTCCTCTTCCTCGCTGTTGACGATGACCTGAGTGTAGACCGTGCGCGTCTCGGTGACGTGCTTCTTGGACCCATCGCACAGATCGACGATCCGGTCTTCCGTCACCTCGCGCTCGTCGAGGCGCAGCATCTTCGGGTATTCCATGTAAGGCGTGGCGCCTTCCTCCGGGAGGATGCTCTTTTCGCGAAGCTGCTGGAGAGGCAGTTCGTACGGACCACCGGCGCGGAGGTATTTCATCTGAGACGCTTGAACGGGAGAGACGGCCATGGTTACTCCTGGGTTGATAAATGAACGGCGGCCCCGAAGGACCGCCGCTCCGTTTCGTCACACGATGTCCGCAACAACACAGCCCCATTCCGGCCTCACCCAAAGCGCGCCCCACACCACATCGAGACGCGTCCCGGTCTGGCCCGTGCCGATGATGTATTGCCGCACCATCAGCATCGACACGCCGTCGAGTTCGTGCCGCGCGCTTTCGACATTTGGCGGGATTTCGAGGTCGGCCGTCGCCATCGTCACGGTATCGGGAACGAAGGCGATGTTCTTGCGGTAGGCCGTGCTCGCCGGGCTCGCCAGCGCGATGGCGGCCGAGTTCGCCGGGCTCACGTCGACGGTCTGGTATTGCACATCGACGCCACCAGGTCCGGCGGGGATCAGCGCGGGATAGATGGAAATCGAGGTGCCGCTGGTCGCCACGTCCGCGAGCACAACGAACTGTCGCAACTGACCGTAAGACTGCTTCTCGATGCGGTTGACGCCATTCACCCCGGCGAAGGTGATGATGTCGCCCTTTTTCAGCGTGCCGGTGATCGCGTTGGTGGTGATCGTGGTCCCGGTCTGCCCCGCGCCGTTGACGGTGCCGGCGGAGAACGAACCGGGCGTGTGAACCAACACGGTCTGGTCCATCATCCAGTCGAAGCCCAGCGCGTTCTTCATCGAGCCGGAACGATACTGCTCGCTGATCTCGGTGGCCGGGTTGAACAGGCCGCCGAGCGCGCCAGCCACGCGGGCGTCCGTGAACGGATTGACCACCAGGCGATGGTTCATCATCGGCGCGGATTGCGTCGCCAGGATCGCGTTCGCGGTCAGGATCGTGGTGTTCGATGGCGAGACGATCGCGCTCGACACCTGGTTGTCGACGTAGTTGCAAACGCCGCCTTCCGCGCCCGACATGATGCCGACCGCGACCTTGCCAGCGAGGTTGTTGACCGCCGGCGCGAGGTAACGCTCGGCATAGTCGTCGACCTGCAACATCTGCTGGATCTGGCTGAACGACAGACCGACATTGTTCTGCGTCGCCATGGTCAGGGTGGTGTAGTTCTCAGCGGTATCCTGGAAGGAAATCGCCGAACCCGTTCCGACCGGGTAATCGACCGGCAGGCGGATGCGAAGCTGAGAACCGATTTTCGCGCCTTCACGGGCGAACTGGTCGTCGTACTGCGTGTTGATGTTTCGCATGAACGCGTTCGTGTTTTTCCACAAACGAACGGCCAGACGGGTTACCATGTCGATGGTTAGGAGGGTGTTAGCCACGTGAGTATCCTTCGGACGCGGCGCGAGCGATGCTCAAGCGCCAGACAAAACAGGACCCATCTCACTCGAAAGTTCTTGATGGGGACTTGGATTGCCGTTGCGTCGGAAGTATTTCGGTAGTCGCGCGTCGCAAGGGTCAGTATAGGCACGTTGCGCGGGTTTCAGTCCCGGTCTGGCTCGTTTGAACTCCGGCGGCGCCGGGGGTTGGGATTAAGTCTTAGAGCGGTGAGTGGCGAAGATTTGGTCGTGCCCACTCAGTTCATTGTTCAACGTCCCGCGAAGTTGGTGGTAAAGATGCGCGATCAGTTCAAGGCGGTCGACGTCTTCCTGAGTCGCAATTCGTTTGTTTCCTATAGTGACGTCATAAACGAGCGGCGGCGACCATCCGTTGATCTCGCTCACGCGTTCCTCCTCTTCCCGCCCAAACTCGGCGGCAGAACGCGATCCATCATCGCGTTCCATTCCTTCATGCTCATGTTCGCCGGGTAGTCATAGATCGTCGGTTCCGGCGCCACGCCAGATGCACGCACCCGGGTCGCGGGCGTCGGCGCGTTGCTGACCGGCTTCACGACCGGCCGGCTCAGTTCCACATCCAGGCGCCCGATCCGCGCCGCCATCGCCGCCGGCGGCTTGCTCAGCAGTTCCATTAGCGCGTCGGTGTCGTCGGCATAGTGCGCGAACAGTTTGGCCGGGTTCTCGGCTTCGGCGAGCGCCTGCAAGAACGCCTGGTTGTTTACCGCGCCAAGGCTGGTGAGCGTCGCCTTGGCCTGCTCCCATGCGTCCGCGCCCAGATCGCGCTTGCCGGTCGTGTCAATCTCGACAAGGCGTTGCGTGAACTGCCGCTCCTGGAGCAGTTGCGCGGCGCGTGCCTCGACGTCCTGCGTGGTGTCCTGGCGCGGCGCTGGCGGCGTCTCGTCGCCTTCGGGACGATTGGCCCGCAACAGCGCCTCGGCGGCCTCAGCGCGGCGTTCGGCGGCTTCCCTGGCCCGCGCTTCATCCGCCATCTTCCGCGTGAGGTTGGCGATGCGACGCTCGATTTTGTCGGGCTTTGGCGCCGGCTCGGGTTCAGGCGTCTGCTCCGTGGTTTGCGGCGGTTCCTGACCACCATCGCCGCCGCCGTCCGCCTGTGTCTGGGGTTCTGGCGTCGGGGGCGGTTCAGGCGTGGGATCGGCCGCCGGCGTGGTGTCGGTGATGGTTTCGCTCATTCAGGCTCCTGTAGTCGCGCGGCGCGGTGGCCGGATTACGAACGGACGGTGAAGTCCATTGGGAGGCGGACGCCTAAAGCCGAGAGCGGTTTTTCGCCGGCCGTAAAGAGCCAATCGTTCTTTTGCGTCAGCAGCATAGTTGCGGCATGGGCGGCCGACTTCTTGAATAATTCAGCAAGTCGCCATTCCCATTCAGTCGGCGGTCCAAATTGCGGCGGCGGCGGAACATACGGCTCCGGATCAATACCATGATCTTCCAGCAACTCACGAAGCCGGGCGATTTCAGCGCGAAGGCGGCGTGTGTATTCCATCACATAATGACCGTCTGAGCCTTGTTTTCCTCGTGTTCGATCAGATGCGCCAAAGTTCGCAGCGCCGCAGTGGCATTCTTCGTCGTAAGGTCACCCTTGATCGTGACATCAAGGGTATTTTTGTCTGTACTGGCCTCCAGCATGGTAAAGGATCGGTCCTGACTAACTTTGATGCGCCAGATCATCAATGCAGCAACCTCGACGGCATATGTTCCGCCGCCTTGCGCCGGTTGGCGCGCATGTCGTTGTCCTTGATCAGCGCGTCGGCGATCTCGGCCTTCATGTGCGGCGTGCAGACATCATCGGGCTGCGACAGGCAGTCCGTCAGTGCGAGACGCGCCTCCTCCAGCAGCATCGGCGCGATCTTCGCGACGAACGCGGTGCGGGCCTGTTTTTCGGTGAGCACTTCGCGTAACGTTTTCCACAGTTCGTTGTTCACGCTCATGTAGTGCTCGAAATGCGCCTGAGCCATCTGCACGGCCGTTTCCGCGATCATGCGGTGCGCGTTCAGGCCGGTGCCCTGGCCGGAAATGCGGGAGGGATCGCGGACCTCGCGCGTGCGGACGTGGGGAGCGGCGAGACGGCGTTGGGCGCGGTTCATCCGCCGATCCTCCGGCGATCGCCGCTGAAGTCCCGTGTCCAGTCGTGGGATTGCTTCGGGGTTTCGGATGTCGGTCGGGCGGCGAGACGGGCGCATTCCTCCCTGGCCGCATCCCGTTCATCTGTCCGCACCTTCAGCAGATCGTGGAGGCGGGTGATCTCCTCTTTCAACGCCTGCTCCCAGGGAACCTGAGACGCTATCGTCACATCCGTCTCCTCTCCCGGCACGCCCCAGGCCGGCATTTTCGTCTCCAGCGCCCCGTGGAGAGGCGCGAGATTATCGAAGATCCCCGCCAGAAGGGCGAAAGTATCGGTCCATGTTCCTTCTGTGATTTCCATCACGCACCCCCAACCATGGCCGCCTGCCGCCCGAGGTCAGGCACGCGGATCGGCAATTCCCCGCCAACGCCCTCGACGCCCTCCGGAACCGGCTGCGTCACCTCTTCCGTCAGATGCCCAACGACCGGGCCAAGATTGTCCTGCGAGTTCTGCCGCATTACCTGCGCCACCATCGCGGCCACCATCGGTTGCAGCGCCGCCATCACGATCGGGTCGTCTTTCATCAGATCCTTGACCACGGCGAGCCGCTTCGTGTCGGCGTCGAACGCCTTCACCACGGCATCCTGATCGTCGTTCTTTGCCTTGATCCGCTCCTCGGTCAATGCCTGCATGGCCTCGCTGAGCAGCTTCTCGCCGTTGAGACCCTTTTCGGTGGCCTGCTGGAGCTGCTTCTGGAGCAACGCGATGGCCTGCTGGGCCTGCGGATCGAGCCCCGGCTTCAACCGTTCGGCGATTTCATCGGCCAGCGGGAAGTCCGCGACCTTGAACAGCAGGTCGCCGATCTTGTCGATCAGCGCCGGCGCCTGGGTAAGAATCTGCACGATCGCGTTGAACGCCTCCTGGCGCTGCGTCGCGTAGTCCGGACCCACGTCGGACACGACCTCGTATGATCCAACGCGCGGGTTGAAGATGCGTTGGATCGCCTCGCCGATCTTCTTTTCGCGATGCGCCTCCGGGCTGTTGGGGTCCAGAAGGACCTCTTCCTCTTCGCCCTTGGCGTTGATGATCCGCGCGACCCGCTCGGTATCGTAGATGACCGGTATCCACTCCTTGACGATCACGCCCTGCCGGCGGATCGCGAGCGCCTGGTTGTCGATGAAGTGGTACGTGGCACGGTCGCCCATGCGCTGGCGCTCGTTAATCGCCTTGCCGGACCTCTCGTTGCCCGGCTCACCCATCATCGCTTCGAACTGGCCTGACGCGATCTGCATGTACTGCCGCGCCATTTGCGCGCCTTCCATGTAGACCGGCGCTCCGGTCGGCGGCTGCTGACGCTGCGGAGCCGGGATTTCGTTGCCCTCGTCGTCGCGATGGTTATAGGGCAGGAACGCGTGGTTTTCGACGTTGGCCGTCGACCAGTAGTCGTTCAGTCCTTCGAACGCGGCCGCCGGGCCGACGTAAGGCGTCTTGCTCTGCAGCGCGCCGTATTCGACGGATGCGGACCAGTTGTAGTTCTCCATCTGCTGCGCCGAGATCAACGCGCGAGTGTGGCCCTTGCGGTCCATCTGCCGGTCGATGACGGTCACCTCGCCGATCCATGGCACGAGCGGCACTGAGGTTCCGGGCAGTTCCTTGGTTTCTTCATCGATCAGATCGTTGCCGATGATGAGATACGACTTCACCGACTTGCGGATGATCGGCCGGCGCCGCAGCTTCGAGCCGTTGGCCTCATGCTCGGCTTCCCACTGCTTGATGAGCGCGTTCGGCACCTTGCTGGCGAATGTCACGGTTCCTTCATCGTCGCCCAGCAGTTCGTCCTTATCCTCGGTCACCTCGTAATAGGTGCATTCGCGGACATGCTCCTCGCGTATCCACCCGGAGTCCTCTCCGTCCACCGCGTTGGCCGTCGCGATCTTGTTCCGCAACCACGGATACTTCTCGACCACCTCGTCACGCGGCCTATCGGTGAACACGAAGCCGTAGCGCGCGTCCGATCCGTCCGGTTCCTGAGCATCGCAATCGAGCATGACGCACATGGGATCGTCGATGCCCCGGATGTAAATCTCCTGGTTGAACGCATCGGGACCGGGGATTGGGCTTGCCTCGACGTAATCGGATTCGACGATGGTCCAACCCAGGCCGGAGATGACCTGAAAACTGATCGCCTGCCCCTGCGCCATCTGTGCGTTGCTGATGTTGCTGATGTGGCGATACATGCCTTCGTAGACCTCGGCGGCTTCCGCCGTCGCACCGCCGCCGGTCGGACGATACTTCACCGCCGCCTTGTTCTGCTTGGCCTCGTTGATGATGTGCAGGTTGTGCTGCCGGGTTTCGTTGACCGTGAGGCTCGGCCGCTCGCCGCGTTGGCCGACCATGCCAACGGGCCATTGGTAGTTGTTGTAAACGTCGCCGTTGGCGAACTTGTAATCCTCGCGCCAGTTCTGACGGGCCACGTTCTCCCAGTCCTGGCACTTCTTGAAGCGTTTGTGCGCGCGTCGCACCACGGGATTCGTGGCATCGATCGCGCTGTCAACATCGTCGTCGGCGAGAGTGTCGGACAAGGCTATTTCTTACCCTTCGCCTTATCCGCGACACGCAAAGCAATCGCCACGGCTTGCTTCTGAGGCTTGCCCGCGTCCACTTCCTTGCGGATGTTGGACGATATGGTTTTGCGGGAGGCACCTTTCTTCAGAGGCATCACTGCTTCCCTCGTTTCGTCGTCGAAATACGCGCCGTTCCTTTGTTCACAGCCGCCATCTTCGCGGGGCCATACTTCGCCGTTGACGATTTCTTCACCACGTATTCGCCGCGTTGAGCCGGGATCATGCCGTCATCCTTGCCGATCGGCTTGCCGGCGGTGCTGGTGATCTTGCCGCCACGGGATTTACCAGCGGCCGGCGGGGCGTCAGGCTTCTTGCCGCTCGCGGCGTCCTCCACCTTCCGCGCGAACCCTTTGGCGAGCGCGTCCGCGCCGATCGCACGTTGAAACCATGGCGCGGCCGGTGGTTGATCGACTTTGCCGCCATCTGCGTAGCCACGGCGACGGGTCAACGCTTCACCGGAATCCGCTTCTCCGCGACGGTATGATCCACGCCGCGCGGAATGGGTGTCGACAATCGCGAGGGGGGATCGACGCGCCTTGGCGTGAGTGTATTGACGCCGGGGTCGACGCGGCGCTCGAACAGCGGCGACGGGCGGTCGGCGGAGATGGTGCGAGGTTCGCGGTCGAGTGTGGACATCACCCGTGCTCCAGATTGGAGGAAGTGGGAGGCAGAGGTCTGGCCTCCAGCGCCTTGCGCGCGTCGATCAAGGCGACCAGCGCCTCCTCCAACTGCGCCTGCCATGCCTTCGCCTCGCGGTGCGCGGCGGCCAGCATCTCATCCTGTTCGGCGATGCGCGCTTCGAGGATGGCGATCGGGTCCGCGTCCGGGTCCGGGAAGTGCGGCGGACGCTGGCCAAGCGCAGCGATCGGTGTGACGGGGAGGCTGGACATTCGAGCGGCGGCTCCGGTCACTCTCACCGTACCTTCTGCTTCGCCGCCGACACGTTGACCAGGCCGCCGCGATCCGGCTTCCACGCGGTCTTCAGCCCGTCGCCACGCGGCATGGTGTCACGGCCGCCGCCAGCCGGCGCGGTCTTGCCCGATTTGGGCGGCATCCACGCGGTTTTGAGGCCGTCGCCGGATACGCGGTCTGATCTACTGGCCATTGGGTGCGGTCCTTTCGTGATTGAGCGCGAGAACGAACGCGCGCGGCATTTGTGCGATCATCGCGGGCGCGGCGCCTTCATCGAGTGCGTTGGCCATGGCGTTCAGCGCGCCGGGATGCGCGGCCTTGGCGGCGGAACGGAAGTCGCGCAACGCCTGGACGTGTTCGATCGGCAGGGCGTGAAGCCAGTCGTGGAAGGGGGTCATTGGCGGCGAAGACCGAACTGTTCTGGATGAGCCTCGATATAACCGAAAGGGACCGGAATTCCTTGCCAATCGGTTGGCCAGTTTTCTTTGGTCAGCCCCAAGGCTTCAGCGCGACGCTGTGAGTCTTCCAGCGCATTAATTGCCGTTTTCCATTCAC
>Ga0070679_100001017_pt1 | contig 24457 bp, 20 predicted proteins | sample KBSC63BmetaG_FD_65652 | JGI IMG/M metagenome (GOLD analysis project Ga0070679, IMG submission 65652) | Corn rhizosphere microbial communities from Kellogg Biological Station, Michigan, USA - KBS C6-3B metaG | ecosystem: Host-associated > Plants > Roots > Rhizosphere | place: USA: Michigan... | reverse complement strand
CAAGTTACGATCCTTGCTGGATCCGCGACGTGTGGGTCAACGGCGTTCGCATCGTCGATCCGCCGATCAGCGAGATGGCGATCGCACGCAAGCCGGAGGCGCCGCCACCGTTGCCACCGGTTCGCCGGGGACCTTCGGCGCCGAGTGCGGCGGCGCAGCCGCATCAGGCACCGGCGGATCCGTTGACGCATGTTCCGCTGACGGTGTGGTCGGTGCTCATGTCGATCAAGCCGGAGCACATCGAGGAGGTGAATTACGTCGATTGCTTCGACTTCTCGATGCCGGATCCACACGCGCGCAACGCCGTGTTCGTGATCTTGAAACCAGGCGTACGCTTCACGCCAGGCATCGGTTCGTACGTCGAACCGACGAGGATGGCCGCGGCACCTGACACCACGCACGCGCTTCCACGGTATCGCATGCGCGTCCTCGGCGTATTCGATGAGACGACGGGCGATCCGATCTCGGGCGTCGAGGTGATCGATACGGCGTCGGGGACGAAGGCGCTCACGACCGCCACCGGGACGGTGACGCTGGCGTTCCTTCCGGACGGCGGCAGCACGGTGCGCCTGCACAAGGCGGGATATCGGGATGTGACGGTGGATGTCGTGCTCGCGCCGAATCAGGTCTCGCCGGTGACGATGACGATGCGTCCGGAGTGATGCTTGGTCATCCCGAGCGACGCGAGGAGTGCGTGGCCGACGCAACTCTCTCTCACACCAGCCTACGCGCCAACTCCCGGAGTTTCGCGAGGATCATTATTCCAACGCCACCATGTGCCGCACACACGCCGCCGCCAATCGTTCCGGCGCATAGCCGCCCTCGAGCGAGCTGACCACTCTTCCCGAACACCACCGCTCCGCGCGCTCGACGACGAACCGCGTGAGTCGCTCGAAGTGCTCGTACTCCAGCGTGAACCCGCCAAGCGGATCGCCGCGCAGCGAATCGAAGCCGGCGGAGATGAGCACGAGATCCGGCGTGTAATCCTTCGTCGCCGCTTCGATCGCCGACTCCAACGCATTCACATATTCGTCGGGGGCGAGTCCGGCACGCATCGGCAGATTCCACACGCTGCCGTGTGGCCCCCGATCATCCGCCGCGCCCGTGCCTGGATACCATGGCCACTGATGCATCGAGATGAAGCGGATGTCGCGCTCATCCTCGACGAGCGCCTGCGTTCCGTTGCCATGATGCACGTCCCAATCGACGATGAGCACCCGTTCGACACCGTGCGTCGCGCGCGCGTAGTGCGCACCGATCGCGACGTTCCCGAACAGACAGAAGCCCATCGCGGATGCACGCAGCGCGTGATGGCCGGGAGGCCGCACCGCGCAGAACGATCGACGCGGCCCGTCACCGAACGCGAGATCGATCCCGTCGAGCACGGCGCCAACGCCCGCGGTCGCGGCATCCCAGGATCCTTCACTCGCCACGGTATCCGCATCGAACCGGCCTCCGCCGCTCTCCGAGAGCTCGCGAACGACCTCGATGTAGCGGGGGTCGTGCGCGAGCGCGATCTCCTCGGGCGTCGCGTGTCGTGATTCGACGTGCTGCACGCGCGCGAACAACTCGTGATCGTCGCGCAGCGCTTTCGGGATCGCGCGGAGGCGCCCCACATGCTCGGGGTGGCCCCATCCCGTGTCGTGGCGGCCGCAATCGGAGTTCGAGATGAAGGCGATGCTCACCGGAGTCCTCGCAGGCGTCGCGACGCCCACTCGCCCAGCAGCAGCAGGAGAGCGATCGTCATGAGTATTTTCTGATCAACGGTTCGGCTCGCGAAAGGCACGGACCGCGCGGCTCGAGCCGGTCCCAGTCGCGCCACGAGGTTGGCGACGGGCGCCGTTCCCTCGTCGGCCCGCGGAGCCGGCCCCGGTGCGTACGCCACCGACGCCACCACGCGTGACCACCAGACGCGATGCGCGGCCTCGGCGGACGCACCGCCCGTCATACGCCAGCGCCAACTGTCGTCATAGCCGATCTGAATCACACGCCCCGCACCGACGCGGCGCGCCGCAACCGCGATGTCACCCTTCGGTCCGCGACGCTCGAGTGGAATGCTGCCCGGCACGAGCGACGCGACGGGATAGAAGCCTGTTGCACCGAGCGCGATCGTGTCGCCCGGGAGCGCGGTTGGCGTGAATCGCGCGCTCGATGTGCCGGCGCGCAACGTCGCCAGCGCCGGCGACGAGCCCGCCGGTCCGGCAATTACGAGCCCACCACCGGAGCGCACGTAGGCCTCGAGTGATGACGCGACCGCCTGGACTGCCGTATCGACGGCGATGACCGCCGCGACGCGACTCGTGTCGAGCGGCAGCAGCACGCCCTGTGACACCGCGACGCTCGGCGCAACCGCAAAGTGTGCGATCACTGGCCAGCCGCGCTCCTCCAGCGCCGCCGCGACGAACTTCCCTTCCCAGCCCGCATCGCCGATGACGACGACGGCGCGCGTCTGCACGCTGTCCGGTGAATGAATCCTCGCACGCTGCGCTCCCGCGATCGCGACGAGATCCCCGCTCACGCCCGGCGTCGTCACGGTCGCGCCCATCGTCGAGACCCGAACGCTGTCGAGCGGACCGGCATCGTCGCGCAGATGAATCATGGCGCCGTCCGGCCCGGCGACGGCGACATGCACGCTTCCGAATGGGCCGGCCACCGCATCGGCCGCGAGCGCGAGCGCTGGCGGCGATCCGCTCCACGTCATCGCGTGACCCGAGTGCCGCAGCGCAGCGAGCCAATCCACGATCCAGGCGTCGGGAGCAGCGTCGAGATCCACGTGCAGCGCGACGTTCGACGACTGTCGTGTCCACGCCGGAAGCTGCGCCGACACCTGCGCGGCGCGCGCATGCTCCACTCGCACGCCGGCGTTCGGACGCAGGCTCTGGCCGAACATCCATCCGATCACGCCGAAGGCGCAGATCCGCAGCGCGATCTCGAGGCGGCTACGCGGTGAGCGCATACACCACCAGGTTCACGGCGAATCGCGTGTTGTCGACCGACAGGAACCGCTTGTTGTCGGGATGATAGTTCCACTCCGAGCTATAATCCTTGTTGCTATAGAGAACGCTGATGCGCCCGCGCCGCTGAACCGCGAGCAGATGCTTGTGCACGAGGTTGTCGCCCCATCCGTTCAACTCGTGGCTCGTCGTCGGTGGTCCGTCGAACTTGAAGAACGCCGAATACAGCGGATGATCGTTCGGCAGCTCAGTGAGCGGCGCAACCGTTCGCGCGATCTCCTCGGTCGCGGTCTTGTGAAACGTCCCGTCGATGTCGTGGTTGTGATCGTCGACGAACAACAATCCGCCGCGATCCACGAACGCGCGAACATTGGTCCGCTCGGCGTCGCTGAACCGCACCGGCAGATGCCCGGTCAGGTAGACGAGTGGGTAGCGAAAGAGGCGAGCGTCACTGAGTGGAACGATCACGCCCGTCGGCGCGACCGGGATCTCCGTGTAGCGCGCGATCGTATCGATGATGTTCGCCGGCAGCAGCGGCGCGCTGTCCCAGTCGCCGGACTCGTACTGCGCGGTGGCGAAGACGAATTCCGCGCTCATGGGATGATTCCCCAGCGCGACAGCGAGTCGCGCGCCACCGGTGAACCGACGAGCACTCGACGCGCGCGCGCGAGCGCATTCGTCGCCGCGGCGCCGTCACCTCGGCGAACCGCGGCGGCGGCATCAGCGAGAGCGGACGCGAACGTTGGCGCATCCGCGAGCGCATCGATGCGCAGCAGCAGCAGCGAATCAGCGGCGGCACTCGAGTTCGTACGCGCGACCTCGATGGCGCGATCCAGCCGGACGGCTCGCAGCGACGCCGCGGAATCGATCGGCATCTCCGGGCGCCGTGCGCTCGACGCACCCTTGTCCTTTCCCTTGAGCCGAACCTTGTCGATGTCGATCACCACCGACGCCGGCGCACCACGCAGATACAATCGCTCGGCCTGTCGTGCCTGCTGAATCGCCGCCAGTGCACGGCGCATGTGTGGCAGCGCGGTATCGGGCTCGCCCAACTCGAGTGCGGTGCTCGCGTCCCACATCGCATTGTACGCTTCGAGCAATGGCTTATTGACCGCCACGACGGGACTCTCGCCGCCCTCGAAATCCACGGGATCGACCGAGCGATTCGTGGCCGAATCGGCGCGCGCGAGCATGTCCTGCATCGTCTTCGCGCGCTCCGGCGAATCGTCGGTGTGTTCCTCGCCGGTGGGCACGCCGCCGAGTCGCGTGAAGACGACGTCGCCGATGGCGCGGCGGAGCTTCTTCTGATCGGCCGCGATTGCCTGCGACTCGTGGAGAACCGAATCATGCGCCAGGCGAGGCCGCTGTTTCTCCAGCGCCTCGGCGAGCATGATGAGCATTCTCTCACTGATGACATCCTGCTGTGCGTCGGGCGGCGCCGCTGCATCGACCGCGACCGAGTCGTACTCGCCCGCGCGCGCGATTCGAATCGCGCGCGTGTCGGATACGCCGAGGCCCGGACCGCCGACATCGTTCGCGTCGTGCGCGACGGCGCGAAGGTGGACGATGTCGCCGGGCTTGAGGTGGAGTGAATCGAGCGACAGCGTTGCCGCGAGCTGCAACTGCTTGCCACTCGCGCGCACGGCGCCGAGCACGCCGGACTTGAACGTGAACGTCTCGCCTTCGCCGGAGCTGACGATGTACTCGAACGACGCGCTCGCGATGCCGTAGTCGTCGGTTGCTTCGGCGGCGAGGGGAAGTCGCCCGCTTGGAGTGCGCAGCACCGTGTCGTGGACGGGACGCGTGAGCGCAACCTGCGGCGGCGCATCGACGATCGGCTCGACGGCAACGATGCGTACATGCCTTCCGTCGGTCAGCCGAATCGCGACGGGCCTGGCCGAGACGCGCAGCGTGATCTGCCAGCGGTCTGCGTCGCTCGCCGCGCGAATCGTATCGGCCGACGTGGTCGCAACGACCCCGTTCGCATCGCCGCGACCGCGAAGTGTGATGACGCTTCCCACGAGCGCCCGAACGTCGCGCGGTTCGTCGATCTCCTGTCGACGTTGGCCGCTGTACACCGGTGGACGCACTTCGGCCACGAGAGGCTCGATGCGATTCGCGCCTGTTCCGCTCGTACGCGCCAGTGAATCGCCGGGCCGCGGTCTACCGGCCCGCGCGACGGCGCCCGAAGGAAGCGCGAGGAGCACGACGCTCGCGGCAAGCAATGCTGCGAGCGGCGCGGCGAGACGCGAAAATCCCCGTCGCCATGCGAGCGTGGTCCAGTCGCTCGATCGCACGCCGACGACGAATGTCGAGTCGCTCATCTCAACTGCGGTCACGAGCGCGAAGGCCAACGAGGGTACGCGCTCCTCGATCCACAGCGCCACGCGATCGAGCTCGCGCACCCGACGGTCGCGCCAGAGAAATGTGAATCCAACGGCGAGACCCCCGACGATCGCGATTGCGCGCAGGAGGATGCGCAGTGTCAGGCCAATCGGCGTGATCGCATCCGCGATGGCGACGGTCGCAATGATCGAGATCGCCACGAACGTTCCCCAGAGTACTGCGCGCAGTACGACGCCCACAATGAGCACAGCGCGAACGCGCCTGAGTCGATCGAGCGCGCTCATGTGAGTCGACGCTCCGATTTCCGCAGGGACCATTCGGCGAGCAGCAGGATCGCGCTCAGGAGCAGCAGCCACGGCGTCCAGCGTGACGATGTGATGATTCCGGTGCGGAACATCGACGCGGGCGCGAGCGGACCACTCCCCGCAAGCGCGCGAAGCGCCGCGGCGTCGAGCGGACGTGTATCGCGAACGCCGCCGCACGGCGCAACGAGCGCTCGCGCGAAGGCACGGAACGGCGTACGCAATGCGACATCGGATGCGTCGTCGAGCAGCACGCCCACGTCGCGGATACATCCGTCGCCAATTCGGTGCTCGACAGCGGCCGGCTCGCCGTCCGACCAGCGTGCGACGGTCGATCCTGTGAGCGTCCACACGCGCGGGAAGCGCGATACGAGCGTTCCGGTCGGCGACGTCACGCCGCCGATCGCATCGATACTGTCTCGGTGCGGCCACGCCGCGTCAGCGGCGCTCGCGGGCCAGTGCACGAGGACATGGCCCGCGCTCGATGCCCACGTCGAGTCGTTCGCGGACACTCGCCCTCGCACGACGCGAACGCTCGCACCGTCGCCGACGAATCCGGCGAGCGCCAGCCCCGCCGCGACGCCGTCATTCGGGCCGGCGCTCATCTGAATCCGCGGCGCCGTCAGCACGGACGGACGAGCCGCAACGCGCATGACTCGCACGCGACCGGGCCAACTTTCACGAATCCTCATGGTCGCGCTATCGCGTTCGTCCATCCCGACCGGCGATACGAGCACGAGCTCGATCGAGTCCGTGCGCGTGGCGAGCGATGCCGCGGTGCGGATCGCCGCGGCCAACCCTGCGGAGAGGGATCCGTGCGCCGTGGACACGCCGGGGCTCAACGAGGCGATCGTCGTCACGCCCGCAAGCGTGTCGAAGGCAACGAGCACATCACCGTCGCGCATCGCGGACCGAGCGCTGTCGCGCACCTCCGCGATCGAGGCGACGTCGAGCGATCGGTCGGCGACAACGATCCTCGCCACACGTCCGCGCGCCGGGCCTACCGGGGCGGCAACCGCCGCGCCCAGCAGCGAGATCGCGGCGATGCGCAGCGCCAAGAGCAGCACGTCGCTCAGTGCGATCGATCGCGTGCGCGCATGAATCGGTCGGACGGGAACGAAGCGCGCCGTCGGCAATGGCTCGGCGAGCGGCCGGCTTCGCGCAATGAAGTGCAACGCGATCGCCGCCAGTGCGGCAACGCCGGCAATCGCCAGCGCCGATGGAAAGAGCCAGGTCATTCGCGCGCTCCGCGCGCCGGTTCAGCGACGCGCCGAACCGCACGCGATGCGGGTTCGTCGGTGACCACCTCGACATAGGACGCACCAGCCGCACGCCATTGCCGTGCGATCTCGGCGCGCCATTCGCCGAACGCCGCCTCATATCCGCGCCGCGTCGAATCGACGAGGAAGCGCTGCGTCCGCGGATCCTCAGGATCGGCGGCGAGCATCGTTCGGCGCGGCAGCTCGAGCTCCTCGCGCGCGACGACGTGGACGACATGCACCTCGCCGCCGGCCACGATGTGCACGCGTGCCGCGCGCAACAACGCGTCTGCGTCGCCGAGGAGGTCGGTGATGATCGCGATGCGCGCGCTGCGGACGGCGCTGAGCGTCGGAGCGAGCGGATCGAGCCCGTCTGGATCGGCGGCGTCGATCACGCGCGCGATCTCGCTCACGACGCCGCGCCGCGTGCGCGGCGGCAGCATGCGGAGTCGCCCGAGATCGTCCGGCACGGCAAGCCCGACGGGATCGCCCTGCGCATGCGCGACCGCCGCGAGTCCCACGCCAATCTCCTGCGCGCGACGCCACTTCAGGCGCGACGTGATCGGATAGGCCATCGACGCGGATGCGTCGAGCACGATGGTCGTGGGCAGGATGGCGCGATCGGTGGCGAGCCGAATGTACGCGCGATCGCTGCGCGCGAGCAGGCGCCAGTCGAGGCGGCGCGGATCGTCGCCCTGCCGGTACAACCGGAATTCAGTAAACTCTGATGACGTGCCGCGTTGCTTGGAGCGATGCACGCCGGACAACGCGCCCGCGACCGCATGACGCGCCGGCCAGCGCACACCGCGCACGGCGTCGAGGAGCGCGCCATACGGCGGGCTCGGCATGCTCAGAGATGGATGTCGCTGCGCGGCGGCTCGATGCGGACGAGCAGATCCTCGATGATCCGCTCCACGCTCACGCCTTCGGCTTCCGCGGCGAAGTTGGGGAGCACGCGATGACGCAGGACCGGCAGCGCGACACGCTTCACGTCGTTCGGCGATACGACCATTCGTCCCGCCAACAGCGCATTCGCCTTGGCGCCGAGGATGAGCGATTGGCCCGCGCGCGGCCCAGCGCCCCAGCGCACGTAGCGCTTCACGAGATCGGGCGCGCGCGTGTCGTCGGGCCGTGTTGCGCGAACGAGCGACGCGGCGTACCGCAGCACGGCGTCCGCCGCGGGAATCGCGCGCGTGAGCTGCTGAAGCGACAGGAGCTCCTCGGCGCCGAGCACCGTCGTCAGCTCGTTCGGCGGGGTTCCGGTCGTGTCGCGCAGAATGGCGATCTCCTCGTCCTCGGTCGGATAGCCGACGCGGATGTCGAAGAGAAAGCGATCGAGCTGCGCTTCAGGGAGCGGATAGGTACCTTCCTGCTCGATCGGGTTCTGCGTCGCGAGCACGAAGAAGGGCTCCGGCAGCGGCATCGTGTCGCCGCTCGCGGTGACGCTATGCTCCTGCATGGCCTCGAGCAGCGCGGCCTGCGTGCGCGGCGGTGCGCGATTGATCTCGTCGGCGAGCACGATGTTCGCGAAGATCGGCCCGTGCACGAAGCGGAACGAGCGCGCGCCGGTAGCGCTGTCCTCCTCGAGAATCTCGGTGCCCGTGATGTCGCTGGGAACGAGATCGGGCGTGAACTGAATTCGACGGAACTCGAGGTGCACCGCTCGAGCGAGCGAGCGCACCATGAGAGTTTTCGCAAGCCCTGGGACACCGACGAGCAACGCATGCCCGCCGGCGATGAGTGACATCAGAATCTCGTCGAGGACCGTCTCCTGCCCCACGATGCGCCGCTGCACCTCGGCGCGCAGGCGTGACGCGGCTCCGATGAGCTGGTCGCGATTCTGCGCCGGCGGAGCGATGGTCATGCGCTGGAGCGCCGCGTCGGCGGAGGGCGGTTCAGCGCACCGGCCGCCGACGCCGATGCGTCAGCAGCAGGATCGATCCGTCGATGACGCCCGCGTCGGCGAGCGACGCGCTCTCGTCGAGGACTTCCCAGCCACGGAGCTTGACCACGAAGTCCTGATGCATCTCCGCTTCGGGGAAGAGCGCTTCCAGCGCGCGCACCTTGACCGCGATCACCGGCTCGGTCGGAGCGACGACGATCGCCACGACGTCCCAGACCTCCGGCATCTCGACGCGAATGGTGATCGTGTCCGCGCCCTCGGGCCCGAGGCGGATGATCGACTTGCGTGAACGCAACGTCGTTACGAATGGCGCGCTCATACGGCCGCCTCCGGCAGTGTCGAGAAGAAGCGCGACACCTGCATGTCGAAGAGGTAGCTCGAGCCGGTGACGCGCGTGCCGCCGTTGGCGCCCGCGCTCGTGGCGATGATCAATTCTTCACCGCCCTGCCCGCGGAACGAACAGAAGCCCGGGCCCTCTTTGTCGATGAACGTCGCGTACAGGGACGGACGCGACGAGAAGAACGTCTTGGCGCGGGCCATCACTTCGTCCGCACTCAACGTGGTTGTGGTTTCCTGAAGCGTGCGCTGCGACGTGCTCATGAATTCTCGGTCCTATGGAAAGAACAACAACTCAAGAACAGAACACCTACCGCAGAGGCGCAGAGAACGCGGAGGACAACCCGAAAACGGTGACATCAGAAAACGCATCTCCTCTGCGTCTCTGCGTCCTCTGCGGTGAAGATGCTGCAGTTCGATATCGAATGAATCCTATCAATGGTGCAGCGGCAACTCGAGCGTGAACGTCGAGCCTTCGCCCGGGTTCGACGTCATCGTGATGTCTCCGTGCACCAGCCGCGCAAGCTGACGCGCCAGCGACAGTCCCAATCCCGATCCGCCGAACTCTCGCGTCAACCCGCCCTGCACCTGCCGAAATTCCTCGAACACCGCCCCGTGCGCATCCGCGGGAATACCGATCCCCGTGTCCTGGACCGAATACACGATCCGATCGCCCGACACGCGCAACGACACGCGCACGCTGCCTTCGCGCGTGAACTTGTACGCATTGTCGATGAGCGCCTGCAACGCCTTCGCCACCGCTCGGCGGTCGGTGCGCACCATCGGCACGAGATCCGGCAGCGCGACCTCGAGCGCGACCCGCGCACGGCGCCCGCGCGCGGCCGCGACCGCATCGCGCAACGGATCCCTCGGGTCCACCTCGGCGATCAACACACCCAACGACCCGCGCTTGAGCGCCGTCAGGTCGAGCAGATCGCCGATCAGCGACAGCAACTGCTCACTCGCGTCCTTCACCTGCAGGAGCGACTCGCGTTGCTCGGTCGTGACCGGGCCGGCGAGTCCCTCGAGCATCAAGGAAATGTAGCCGATCACAGCCGTGAGAGGCGTGCGCAGCTCGTGAGAGATGTTCGCGAGAAACTCGTCCTTGATGCGGCGCGCCTCGACCAGATCGGCGTTCTGCTGCTCGAGTTGCGCGTTCGACGCTCGAAGCGCCGCGTTCGCCGCACGCAGATCGCCGATCAGCCGAGCTTTCTCGGCCGTTGCCGCCATCTGGTCGGCCACCGTGCGCAGCAGGTGCCGAGTTTCGGCAGCCTGCCGGTTGGACGACGCGAAGTAGAAGGTGACGACGCCGTGGACCGCATCGGCCGTCTGCAGCGGCAGCGCCACGAGCGACCGGAAGCCGAGCTCGGCGGCGACCTCCTGCCAGTCGGCGAGATGTTCGTCGGCAAAGACGTCGGGGACCTCGATCATGCGCCGAGCGCTCGCGGCCTCGCCGCTCGGACCTGCGCCGACCCGGACCCGCATCTGGTCGAGGAATGGCGCGTACCTGGACGGCCAGTTGTGCACGGCCACCAGCCGCATGAGCGGCGAACCCGGATCGATCAGATAGGCGCAGGCGAAGGTGGCGCCCACGAGCGGGCTCACCCGATCGAGCGCGAGCTGATAGACCTCTTCGGGCCGGTCCTGGGTGAGAAACGCGTGTGCGACCTCGCGGATCGCCATCAGCTCGCGGGTGCGCGAGTCGGCGGCATCGTCGTGCGGATGAAGCTGTGTGGGCGACGACATCACAGCCCGCTATTTCCGGCGCGGCGGAACGAGAGTGCGGACCTCGACGCGGTGCACCAGCACATTCGGGGGCGTGTCGATGACGTGAGCAACGGCATTCGCAACGTCCTCCGGCTTGAGCTTCCAGCTCTGGTCCGTTCCATCGGCGAACGCGGAAAAGCCGGTCGCGACGCCGCCGGGGTGGACTACAGAAACTTTGATGCCGTACTCCCGCAATTCGAGCATCAAGCTCTCGGTGAACGCCTGCACCGCGGCCTTGGTCGCCGCGTAGCCCGTGCCGCCGATGAAGGCGCTCCGTCCGCTGATCGACCCGATCACGATGATGTGCCCGGATCTCCGCTCCACCATTGGCGGCAGCACGGCCCGCGTGACGTCGTAGAGTGCGTTGAAGTTGAGGTCCACCATCTGTCGCCATTCGTCGCGCGTGAGCTCGAGAAATGGCTTGATGACCCCGATGCCCGCGTTGTTCACGAGCACCTGCGCATCGATGTCGCCGAGTGCCGCCTGGACGGCGACCGGGTTGGTGATGTCGACGCTCCGCGGGCGGCACATGCCGCCAGCAGCCTCGATCTCCTCGGCGAGCTTCTCCAACTCATCGCTGGATCGCGCGACGGCGATGATCTCGAACTCCGGGGCGAGTCGGAGCGCGATGGCGCGCCCGATTCCTTTCGACGCGCCGGTGATGACAGCGATTGGCTTGGACACGTCGCTCAATCTAGTCGATACGGCGCGCAACGCCTGCGTTGTCAGACGGGCGCCAAGGGCCAAGATTGAAGACATCCCGGCTCGAGGCCACCGATGCGCACCGCTCGTCTGCTCGCAGTCGCCGCGGCACTCCTGACGCCAGCGGCACCCAATGCGATCGTGCGGGCGCAAAGCTCGCTCGAAGCTCGCGCTCGGTTCGCGACGCGCGCCGACTCGCTCGTGAAGGCGTTCATGCGGGCGTCGAATACGAGCGCGGTGAGCGTCGCCGTGGTTCGTGGCCGCGATACGCTCGCGCTCGCGGGCTTCGGAGTCGCCGACAAGGCGGCGCATCGCCCCGCCACGGCCACGACGATCTATCGCATCGGGTCGATCACGAAGCAGTTCACGGCAGCCGCGATCATGCGCCTCGTGGACGAGAAGCGCTTGAGTCTCGACGATGACCTATCGAAGTACGTGCCGAACTTTCCGCTGCAAGGCCATCACGTGACGATTCGGCAGTTGCTGAATCACACCTCGGGCATTCACAACTACACCGCCGTGCCGGCGTGGCGGTCGCATTGGGCCGAAGCAATGACGCCCGATTCGATCGTGAGCCTCGTCGCGGACAAGCCGTTCGACTTCACACCCGGCAACGCATGGAGCTACAGCAACACGGGCTACGTGCTCCTCGGCATGGTCATCGAGAAGGTGACGAAGCGCCCGTACGCGGATTACCTCCGCGACGTGTTCTTCCGGCCACTCGGTTTGCATTCCACGAGCTACTGTCCGTCGCATCCGACGGACCCGGCGTTCGCCGCCGGCTATGATCCCTCGGGCGCCGACGCTCCGTACCTGAACATGACGCAACCGTTCGCCGCGGGCGCGCTCTGCTCCACCGTCGGTGATCTCGTGCGATGGCAGCGGGCGCTCGCCATGGGAAAAGTCGTGAGCGCGGCGTCCTATGCGCAGATGACCACGCCCGACACCCTCAACGGCGGCAAGCGCCTCGACTACGGTTTCGGGCTCGGGACCGGCACGTTCTTCAATCACCGGTTCGTCTCGCACGACGGCGGCATCAACGGCTTTCAATCATCCGCATTCTACTTTCCTGATGATACGCTGAATGTCGTCGTCTTCACGAACAACGGCGGCGGCCCCAGCCCCAACGCGCTGGCCTTGAATCTCGTCCGTCTCGCGTACGGGATGAATCCGGCGCCGCCAATGCCGCCCGCCGCGCCGCTGGACGCCACGCTTCGTGATCGCGTGCAGGGGACGTACAATCTCCAACTTCCAAACGGCGGCGTGCTGCCGCTCCGCGTCTTCAGCGACGGCGACCGGCTACTGGCGCAGGGACAGGGACAGCCGGCCAATCCACTCGTGTATTTCGGGAACGACGTATTCGGCATCGCGGCAGATCCCAGCATCCGCATCACCTTCTTCTTCGATGCCAACCGTACACCGACGAAGCTCACGCTGCTGCAGGGCGGCGTGACGCTCGACGGCCCGCGCGCGCCCTGACATGAACGCATCCGCCACTCGACTCGACATCGACGACCGGCCGCCAGCCATCCACTGGTCCTGGGTCGTCGCGCTCTTCGCCGCGGCCGGGCTGCTTCGCTTCGGCTATTTCTATCTCGACGACCTCACGCGCGGAATGCATGGAACGCTCGTGCGCCGCGTGCTCGAGGAAGGCACCGGCATTCTCGCGTCGGCGCTGTTCTTCCCCATCGCCGTGCTCATGGAGCGGCGCTTCCCGGTCGATCAACGGCGCTGGCGCCGCAACTGGCCGCCGCATGTCCTCGGCTTCGTCCTCTACTCCGCCGCGCACACGAGCGTGCTCGCCCTGAGCCGCTCGGCGCTCGCGCCCTCGCTCGGCCTGGGGCCGTACGACTACGGGACCATGTCGGTGCGGTACTTCATGGAATCCGCACAGGACGCGTTCAGCTATTTCACGTTCATCGCGATTCTGACGCTCATTCGCGTGAGTGCGCGGCTGCGTGCGAACGAAGTGCGCGCCGCGACCCTCGAGCGCGATGCGGCGAACGCGCGGCTCCACGCGCTCAGTCTTCGCCTTCAACCGCATTTTCTGTTCAACGCGCTCAACACGATCTCGTCGACCGTGTACGACGATCCCGCCACCGCCGACGAGTTGATCGGCCGACTCGGGGAGCTGTTGCGCGCATCACTGCGCACGGGCGAGCGACACGAGATCTCCGTCGCCGAGGAGCTCGAGGTGCTGCAAGCATACGTGTCGCTCGTCGAAGCGCGGTTCGGCGACCGGCTGGCCATCACGACCACCGCATCACCGGAGGTCATGCGGCTCGCGGTCCCTGCATTTCTGCTTCAACCGCTCGTCGAGAATGCCGTACGTCACGGCAGCGCGCTGGAATTCGAGCGCACGACTATTGGCGTCGACCTCGCGGTGCGAGCGGGCCGGCTGGAGCTCGTCGTCGAGAACGACGTCGCGGACCGCGAATCGGCCGAGCGAGTCGGAACGGGACTCGGCGCGACGCGCGACCGATTGCGCCTGCTTTACGGCGCCGAGCAGTCGCTCGAGATCACGCGTGTCGAGGGACAGTTTCGGGTGACGGTGTCGCTTCCGGCGCATTCGGCGCCGAGCGAAGCTATCGCGGTCGCGGAGTCGGCGCATGCGCGTTCTCATCGTTGATGACGAGCTTCCCGCGCGCACGAAGCTGCGCCGCCTCCTCGGCGCCTCGGCGGACGTGGAGATCGTGGGCGAGGCCGCGACCGGCCGGCAAGCGGTTGCGACACTCAAGCGCTCTGCGGTCGACGTGATGTTCCTCGACATCCAGATGCCGGGCCTCGACGGCTTCGGCGTGCTCGATGCGATCGCCAGCGACGTCGCGCCGCAGGTGGTGTTCGTGACGGCCGACGAACGATCGGCCATTCGCGCCTTCGAGGTCGGCGCGATGGACTATCTGCTCAAGCCGTTCACGCCGTCGCGCTTCGAACAGGTGCTGGAGCGCGTGCGTGGACGCGTCCGCGATGCATGGGTCGCGGCGGCGCCGATGCCCGCGGCGCCTCCGGCGCTCAAGCGGCTTCTCGTATTCGAGAATGATCACGCGATGTTTCTGGCCATCGAGCGCATCGATCGGATCGCGGCGGAGCGGAACTATCTCTCGATCGTGAGCGAGGGGCGCACATTTCGGGTGCGCGGGACCATGGCGTCGCTCGAGGCGCGGCTCGACCCCGCGCAGTTCCTCCGCATCAACCGGTCTACGCTCGTGCGGTTGGACGCCGTGCAGTCGATGCACGAGTGGTCGCATGGTGATTATAAAATCCTCATGCGCGACGGGACGGAGCTGATGTGGAGTCGGCGATATCGCGCCGCGGCGGAGAAGGTGTTTGGGGTGGGCTGACGAAGTCTTGCCGGGACGGAAAGCCAGAAAGCAGAACAACGGCCGCCTACGGACGACTGCACGGAGACATCGACGGACTCTACGGACTGGCTCCGTATGGCAGGAGAGCTCCATGCACAACGAGCCCGGATTTTTTGTTGTGAAAATCCACTCGGGCCGCTTCTAGAAGCGGCCGGAGTGGTCGTTCGTTCAATTCATTCCCGGCTCGTGGCGAGACGCCACCTCCGCCCGCGCTCGGAGCAAGTCCGTAGAGTCCGTCGATGTGTCCGTGCCGTTGTCCGTCGGCCGCCCTGCCGATCTCGATGCCGCATTCACCCACTCGTCCCCACCAGAACCCGGTCGTCCCGCCTTGCTGTGACCGTCCTCGATGCGCGAATAGGTTCGATTGACCCACAGCAACGGCCACGGCGTCAATGCGTATCCGACTCCCGATAATCCTTCTCCTCGTAGCCCGCACCGCGGCCTCGCAGTCGCGTGATTGGCTCGCTTACGGGCACGACGCGTTCGGCACCCGCTTCTCTCCCCTCACGCAGATCGACCGCGCGAACGTCTCGCGGCTCAGCGTCGCGTGGACGTACCGCACCGGCGAGATGGACTCGACCAGGCAACCGGCGAAGTTCGAGGCCACGCCGCTCATGGTCGACGGCACGCTGTATCTCTCCACGCCCTTCGGCAAAGTCATCGCCCTCGACCCCGCGACCGGCCGCGCGCGATGGACGTACGACGCACACGCGACGAAGCAGGGGAACTGGGGGGACTTCGCCAACCGCGGCGTCTCCGCCTGGCTCGACCCACGGGCCGGCGCGTCCGCATCATGCCGGCGTCGCATCTATCTCGGCACCATCGACGCGCGCATCATCGCGCTCGACGCCAGGACCGGCGCGATGTGCACCAGCTTCGGCGATCACGGCACTGTGTCGCTGCGCAGAGGTCTGCACAACTCGCCGTACTACACCGAGGAGTACCAGCTCACGTCGCCGCCCGCGGTGATCAACGGATTGCTCATCACCGGTTCCTCGGTCGCCGACAACAATCGCACGAATGCCGCAAGCGGCGAGGTGCGGGCGTTCGACGCGCGCTCAGGAGCACTCGTATGGAGCTGGGATCCGGTTCCGCGCGATTCGACCGATTCGGCGTGGTCGAGCTGGCGCGGGCCGATGGCCCACTCCACGGGCGCCGCGAACGCATGGTCCGTGATCGCCGCCGACTCCGCACGCGGACTCATCTTCGTGCCGACCGGCAGCCCGAGCCCCGACTACTTCGGCGGCGAGCGCACGGGCGACAATCACTACGCGAACTCGATCGTTGCGCTCCGCGCATCGACCGGCAAAGTCGTGTGGCATTTTCAGACGGTGCACCACGACCTGTGGGACTACGACAACGCCTCTCCACCAGCACTGGCAACCATCACGCACGACGGGCGGCGCGTCGACGTCGTCCTGCAAGCCACGAAGACCGGCCAGCTCTTCGTCCTCGATCGCGACACCGGGCGGCCCGTGTTTCCGGTCGAGGAACGCACGGTGCCGCAAAGCACGATCTTCGGCGAGCACGCGTCGCCGACACAGCCATTCAACGCGGTTCTTCCCGCACTCAGCCCGCAGCGCTTGTCGATCGACAGCGTCTATGGTCTCACGGCCGCGGACCGGGAGTCCTGTCGCCAGCAGATCGCGCCGCTTCGAAATGAAGGACCATTCACGCCACCGAGCCTGGAGGGTACCCTCCAAGTGCCCTCGAACGTCGGCGGCGCGCACTGGGGCGGCGTCGCATTCGATCCGGTGCACCAGCTCGCGATTGTTCCGGTCAACACGCTCGCCGCGTTCGTGCAGTTGATCCCGACTGATCAGATCGACACCGCACGCATCACGCTCGAAGCATCACGACTCGGCGATCAGTATACTCGAATGCACGGAACACCGTACGTCATGCGCCGCCGCATGCTCAAGGCGGCCAGCGGCGCGCCATGCAATCCGCCGCCGTGGGGCGCGCTGGTCGCGATCGATCTCGCGCACGGTACACGCGCGTGGAGCGTCCCACTCGGCGACCCGGCAAACTTGATCCCACAGCTCGCGTCGATGCCGAATCGCCCACAAGGGCTTCCGAATCTCGGCGGACCGATCATCACGGCAGGTGGCCTCGCGTTCGTCGGCGCAGCGTTCGACCACTACCTCCGCGCGTTCGACGTCGAGACGGGCAAGGAGCTCTGGCGGGGCGCGATCCCCGTCGGCGCACGCGCGACGCCGATGACCTACGAGATCAATGGGCGGCAGTACGTCGTGATCTGCGCCGGCGGAAACGAGGATTGGGGAAAGGGAGATTACGTGGTGGCGTTTGCGGTGCCGAGCGAGCCGCGCAAGTGAGCCGCGCCGGGCTTTCGATTGACCTCGACAATCTCCGCTATTCGATTGGGCCTATTTGGAAGTACTCATCGGCACCCGAGGTACTACCGACCAGCCCAGCGAGCAATGCGCACCACTCGGTTGCCGATCGTCACTCACCCTCGCCGACGCCTACCGGCACCGCTCGCGAGAAATTCCATGCAGAAGCTGACCCGAGCGGTTTTTCACAAAATCATCACGCCCGCGCGCGACGACACTGTCCCGGCGAAACGCAGTCCGGTTGGTTGCCCGTTGGCAGTTCCCGGCGGTTGCCCGTATCCAGACGATGCCTCTGTACCCGCGGCCGTGGGCAGCGACGCACACGCACGCGTCGGCGGCATGCGCCAACGGACAGCCGCACGTCGAACCATCCGCCCGTCAACTATTCAGAGCCCCGTGAGACGACACCCGAACAGCAGTTTCGTTCGATCAGTCTAATCGCCGTCACCGAAGCGGTTCCGTAGCGCCGTCGTCTACGCCAACATCTTCTCGACTGCCCGCACCAGCGGCGCGAACGAGAGCTCCTTCCCCGCCACACGCCGCGCTTGCTCGTGCGCGAGCTCGCGCTGCCCCTCGCCGAACAGCGCCGAGCAGATCCACGGACCCGCGCGCGGGTTGCGCCACCAGTCTTCGTCATAGCGCTCGACGAGCGTTTCGTTGAGCAACGACTGAAGCTGCCACGCCCGGAGATAGCGCGCCGAGTAGTAGCGCGGGTCGACGTCGACGAATGCGTCGGCGGGATCGTACCGGAACGACGTCGCCGTCGTGAGCTGATGCACGTAAAGATCCGGCAACGACTCCCAGCTCGTCGTGCCGCCATAGAGCTCCGTCTCGTAGATCAGCTTCGCGCAGTAGCGACGCAGATAGTGCAGCTCCTCGAAGCCGGCCGTGCGCATGAACGACTCCGTCCGCGTAGCGCCGAGCTGCGTGTAGCGCTTGAGCCAGCCCGCGTCCTTCATGCGGTGGTCGAAGAGCATCGCATAGCCTTCCGTGATCGAGTTGTCGCCGAGATGACGAAACTCGAATGGGAGGTCCGGCCGCATGTAGCCGAAGTGCAGCGCGTGCCCGAGCTCGTGCAGGAACGTCATCCAGTCCGTCTGCCCGCCGTGCGGCCGCAGCACGAGATACACCTCGGCCGGAATGCGCACCGGCGCGCAGAACGCACGCGAGCGCTTTCCCTCACGATCGCTGGTGTCGAGAACGACGCGGCCCGCGGCGAGCGGGTCGATCCCCATCTCGCGCACCTGGCGACGGATCGCGTCCTCCATGAGCTGCGACGGGAAGTACGTGTCGAACTCGCGCGCGCGAAAGAGCGCCAGCGCATCGGCGCGCGTGACATCGTCGGCGCTCATGTTGAGCACACGCTTCGTGAACTGCGGAAACACGTCGCGCCAGAGCGCCGCGGTATCGCGAAGGAACTGCTCGCATTGTGCACGCAGATCCATCAAGGACACGCCGCTCAGCAGCTCGAACGCGGCGTTGTAGCCTGACGCGAGGCCGAGCTGCTCGGTGATGTCGCGCTCGCGCTGAAAGCGTTCACGGCGAATGGGCGCAAACTCCTGCTGCACCAGTTTCGCGCGCGCCGCCTCGATGCCGTGCCGCTCTTTCTCGTCGCTGCTGTTCGCGATCTGAATCGATACGGTCTCGAACGGCAGTTCGCGTCCATCGGCCATTCGCACGACCGCCGAGCTCTCCCACGCGATCTCGCGCTCATCGAGATGCGCGAGCTGACGCGAGCTCTGCGCATCCGCCTGCCACTCGAGCAGGAGACGCGCGGAGCGCTGTGCTTCACTGCCGTCGGGCGCGTTGCGAAACAGGTCGAGCGTGAGCTCGAACGCGTCCGTCCCCAACACCGCCGCATGTCGCTGATAGATCGGCTGCAGCTCCGCCGTGGCCTTCTGTCCGGAGTGCGCGAGATAGTATTCGCGTGAGATCTCCTCCTGAAACGTCTCGCCCTCGCGACGAAGCCGATCCAGCGACAGCGCGCTCATTTCGCCAGCCGTTCCTGAATCACCGCCCCCACGCGATCCGCCGCGATCCGCTCCTGCTGCAACGTGTCGCGATCGCGCAGCGTGACGGTTTGATCTTCGTTCGTCTGTCCGTCGATGGTGATGCAGAACGGCGTGCCCACTTCGTCCTGGCGGCGATAGCGCCGGCCGATCGCACCAGACTCGTCATAGAACACTGGAACCCGCGCCCGCAGCTCCTTCGCGAGCTTCTCGGCGAACTCGGGCATCCCGTCCTTCTTCACGAGCGGAAACACGCCCGCCTTGATCGGCGCGAGCGACGGATGGATGCCCAGCACCGTGCGGCCCTCGTCCTCGCCCTCGACCTTCTCCTCGCGATAGCCGTTCACGAGCACCGCGAGCGTCGTGCGATCCGCGCCGACCGACGTCTCGACGACGAACGGCACGTAGCGGCGATTGTTCGGCTGATCGAAGTACTCGAGCTTCTTTCCAGAATACTCCTGGTGCCGCGTCAGGTCGAAGTCGCCACGGTTGTGCACGCCCTCGATCTCCTGAAATCCCAGCGTGCCGCCGAAATCGAACTGGATGTCGAAGGCGGCGCGCGCGTAGTGGGCGAGCTCCTCCTCCGTATGCTGATGGAACAGCAGCCGCGCCGGATCGAGGCCGAGTGACTTGTGCCAGCTCATGCGCTGCTCTTTCCAGTAGTCGAACCACTGCATGTCCGTGCCCGGCTCGACGAAGAACTGCATCTCCATCTGCTCGAACTCGCGCGTGCGGAAGATGAAGTTGCCCGGCGTGATCTCATTCCGGAACGCCTTGCCGATCTGCGCGATGCCGAACGGAATCTTCTGGCGCGTCGACTGCTGGACGTTCAAAAAATTCACATAGATGCCCTGCGCCGTCTCCGGCCGCAGATACGCGACCGAGGCACTGTCCTCCACCGGGCCGATGAAGGTCTTGAACATCAGATTGAACATGCGCGGCTCGGACAGCGTGCCCTTCATGCCACAGGCGGGACACTGCGCGTCCGGCGTGCCGGGCGTGCCTTTGATCTTGGGGTCGTCGGCGCGAAACCGCTTCTTGCAATTCCGACAGTCTACGAGAGGGTCCGTAAAACCAGCGACGTGGCCGCTGGCCTCCCAGACGCGCGGATGCATGAGGATGGCCGCGTCGAGCCCCTCGATGTCATCGCGCGCCCGCACCATCGCGTGCCACCAGCGGTCCTTGAGATTCTTCTTCAGCTCGACGCCGAGCGGCCCGTAGTCCCACACGGAACCGGCGCCGCCGTAGATCTCGGACGACTGGAAGATGAATCCGCGGCGCTTGCAGAGCGAAACGAGCTTTTCGAGGACGTCGGGCGTGGCCATGGCAGCAGTAGGTACGAGAGTGGGAACGTCCTTTCAAGTTAATGGCCCAGAGGGCTTGGCCTAATACCGAGGGTACTCGCGTAACGGCACTCTAGGCGGGAGGCCCGAGACCGCAGGCGGTGGGAGACCTTCGGCGTAACGCCTCCGGCCTAACGCCTCGAATGCCGTATGCTGTGACCCTCGGTATCAGTCCGAGCCACGCCGTCAGGTATCCAGCTCCGCGCTCAACTTCGGCTCCGCGGGCGCCGTCTGCCCGAGGATGCGCGCCACGATCTTGTCTCCGTGGTAGCGGCCGTTCTCGATGAAGACCTTGTTCGCGTCGTACCCCGCGACGACCACGCCCGCGATGAACAGTCCGGGAATCGACGTCTCCAACGTCGACGGATCGTGCGACGGAATGCCCGTCACCGGATCGATCGGCACGCCCACCTGCCGCAGCAGATCCATGTTCGGCGCGAAGCCCGTCATCACATAGACGCGATCGGCCGGCAGCGCCTCTTCACCGCGCGACGACGTGATCGTCACCGCGTCGGGCGCGATCGACGACACCCGGCTCTCCCATCGCGTGAAAATGCTCCGCTCCTTCTCGCGATTCAGAAAATCCGGAAGCACCCACGGCTTGATCTTCTTGTCGAACGTCGGACCGAAGTGCACCAGCGTCACGCGCGCGGCGCCCGAACGCCAGAGATCCAGCGCGGCCTCCGCGGCCGAGTTGCCTCCGCCGACCACGACCACGCGCTGCTCGAACGCTTCGTGGCCTTCGCGATACACGTGCGAGACATTCGGCAGATCCTCGCCCGGCACGCGCAGATAGTTCGGCGAACCGAAGTAGCCTGTCGCGACCACGACCGCGCGCGCGCGCGTCTGGCGAGCACCGGCAGAGCGCGAGCTGGAGTGCACGACGAATCCGCTGTCCGCGCGCTCGATGGCCGTCACACGCTCGTACTGGCGCACCGGAATCTCGAAGTGTCGGACCACCGCGCGGTAGTACGCGAGCGCGTCACGACGCGATGGCTTCTCGCTAGCGACCACGAATGGCAACCCACCGAGCGACAGCTTCTCCGCGGTCGAGAAGAACCGCACGTAGTACGGGTAGCTCGTGATGGTGCTGACGACGGACGCCGCATCGAGCACGAGCGGGCGCAGCCCCCCGCGCATCGCGGAGATCGCGGCGGCGAGTCCGCACGGCCCCGCGCCGACGATCAACAGGTCGACGTCGTTCAGATCGGCTGTCATAGGCCGATGATCTGATCGCGACGCGTCCCGACGCTGACGTAGGTGATGGGAGTTTCGATCAGCTCCTGCATGCGATCGAGATAGCGTCTCGCTTCCGCTGGCAGCTCCTCGAGGCGGCGCGCGTCGGCCGTCGACCGCTGCCAGCCATCCATCCACTCGTACTGCGGCGTGATCTGATCGAGCATCGCGATGTCGCCCGGAAACTCCGTGTGGACCGACCCGTCGTACTCGTAGCCCGTGCAGATCGCGATGCGATCGAGTGTGTCGAGGACGTCGAGCTTGGTGACCGCGACGTCCGTCAATCCGTTCACGCGCGTCGCATAGTGCACGACCACCGCGTCGAACCAACCGCATCGCCGCGCACGACCCGTCGTCGCGCCGAACTCGTTGCCGAGCGAGCGCACGCGCTCCGCCATCTGCGCGTCCATCTCCGTTGGCAGCGGACCGGTCCCCACGCGCGTCGTATATGCTTTCACCACGCCGAGCACGGCGTCGATGGATGTCGGGGCGATGCCCGCCCCCGTCGCAGCACCGCCGGACGTCGTGCTGCTCGACGTCACGAACGGGTACGTTCCATGATCGACGTCGAGCAGTGAACCCTGCGCACCCTCGAGCAGCACGGCCGCGCCGCTCTTCTGCGCGCGATGGATCATGAGGCCAACATCCTCGGCGAGCGCGAGCAGACGTTCTTGCAAGCTGTCGAGCAGCTCGAGCGTCGCCGATGCATTCGCGCGCTTGCTGCTGCCGAAGGCCGCGAGCTGCGCATTCGCGCGCTCCACCGCGCGCTCCACGAGCTCCGCGAGTCGCTTCGGGCTGCGCAGATCGAGCACGCGGATGCCGCGCCGCGCGATCTTGTCCTCGTAGGTCGGGCCAATGCCGCGCCCCGTCGTGCCCAGGGACTGCGTGTGCGAGCTCTCGCTGTCGAGCAGCTTGTGGTAGGGCAGCACGAGATGCGCGCGATCGCTCACGTAAAGGCGCCCTTCGACGTCGATGCCGTCCTTGACCAGCCCGTCGATCTCGGTAAACAGGGTCTCGGGATCGAGCACGACCCCGTTGCCGATCGCGCAGCGCACGCCTTCGTGCAGAATGCCGCTGGGGATCTGGTGCAGGATGAACGAGTGCTTGCCGAGGTCGACGGTGTGCCCCGCGTTCGCTCCGCCCTGATAGCGCACGACCCAGTCGGCCCGCTCGGCGAGGACGTCAACGAGCTTGCCCTTGCCCTCGTCGCCCCACTGCGCGCCAACGACGACGATCGTGCGATTGTCCTGACTGAACATGACGGTGAGGTGGAAGGCGAGGGCAAAAAAATACGCCCCGACGGCAGCCGGGGCGTTGTCTGAATCTACGGGGCCGAGAATGAGAGTCAACTTGGGTGCAAGCTCGTCGATTCAGAGTAGTTCGCGAGTCATCCAGCTCCATCGCCCATCGCCCGTCCTTCAAACGATCAACGCAAACACGATCCACACCGCCATCGCCAATCCGATCGCCACTTTCATCGCCGCCGCCGTCACCCGCCCCAGGAACGCTCCCCACGCCACTCGAGTCGCCGCCCCATGTCCCGACCCTCCGCTGTACTCGAACACGAACGCCCCGATGAACGCGCCCACGAATGCGCCGATGATCGATCCGACCACCGGCACCGGCACTCCCATGAATGCACCGATCATCCCACCGATCACCGCGCCCCAGCCAGCGCGTCGCGATCCACCGTACCTCTTCGTGAAGCGCGCCGTGAGTATCCACTCCAGTCCTTCGGCAACGATCATCAACAATCCCATGACGATGACCGTCGCGAGACCGATCGCGCCGTGCGGCACGAGCAGGTAATAGCACAACGCGGCACAGAAGATCACGAGCGTGCCCGGCATCCCGAACGGGATCATGATCAACCCGAGCACGATCGCGGCGATCAGCAGCAGTGCCTGCATTCAGCTCAACTCCAATGCGGTGGCGGCCAGCACACGAGCGGCGCCGGAGATCCCGGAGCCGCTCATCCACGCGAGCGAGTCGCGCGACGTGTGAATCCTCCGAAGCGTACGCGCCGAGCCGCGGCTGAGTGTCAGCGTCTCCCAGCCGGCATCCGCGAGCGCGACGCTGTCGGTCAATACCCCTGGAAGCAAGCGAAGTACCCGCACTGGTTCGCCAGCCTGCGCGGCCGCGCGCATCACACCGTCGACGAGCCGTTGCGGCTTCCCGCGGGTGTACATCACGGTCAACTGGCCGTCGTCGTCGATGCTGTCGCAGTTGAGGGCGACGCCCGCCGCCCGCCCGCGAGCCCACGCGCGCGCGCCGGCAAGCGCGAGCTCCTCGGCGTCGGTGATCAGCACACCGACGCGCGCCTCCGGCGGCAACAGCTCGGCGGCGTGCAGCACCGCGGCCGCGCCGCTCGCGTTGTCGAGCGTTCCGTGATTGCGGTCGCTGACCACTGAGAGGAGGAGGGGGATCGCTGCCACGAGCGTCACGATCAGCGAGACCGACGCGACACGATCCGAGAAATGCACCGGCGCGAAGCAGACGGCCAACATGACAACCGTGCCCACACTCGTTGCGACCACGCTCAGCACGCGCTGAATCATCGACACCGGCTGCCACTTGGAGTCGA
>Ga0070679_100001015_pt1 | contig 24474 bp, 20 predicted proteins | sample KBSC63BmetaG_FD_65652 | JGI IMG/M metagenome (GOLD analysis project Ga0070679, IMG submission 65652) | Corn rhizosphere microbial communities from Kellogg Biological Station, Michigan, USA - KBS C6-3B metaG | ecosystem: Host-associated > Plants > Roots > Rhizosphere | place: USA: Michigan... | reverse complement strand
CCTTGTTCGAGCGAATCGCCTCGAGCGCGATGCTCACGCCCTCGAATGCGTGAATGAATCGAGCGGCAATGCTCATGTCTCGTGCCTCAGCGCCTCGATTGGATCGAGCATCGACGCACGCCGAGCCGGGTAAACGCCGGAGATGATCCCTACGACTGTGCCGAGCAGCGTTCCAGCGACGAGAGACCACGGAGCGACCGCGGCGGGCAGCGGCGTCTTCATCGAGATGATCTTCGCCGCCGTGAGACCGAGCAGGATGCCGATCATCGCGCCAACGGTGCTGAGCGTCGCCGACTCCACGAGAAACTGGCTCAGAATGTCGCGCCGGCGTGCACCGAGCGACTTTCGAATCCCGATCTCGTGCGTCCGCTCCGCGACCGAGACGAGCATGATGTTCATGATCACCATGCCGCCGACGATGAGACTGATGCCCGGCAGCGCGGTGCCGATGATCGTCATCGTCGACTTGATGCGATCCATGAACGCCAACGCGCTTGCCGACGTCTCCATGACGAAGTTGTCTTGCACGCCGGGATGGAGATGCCGGTGCGCGCGCAGCTCTTCGCGGACGAGCTCCATCACGTCGTCCATCTGCATCATGTTGGCGCTCTGGACGATCAAGCCGCCGATGTCGCCGCGTGGATTGCTCAAGCGATGGAGCGGCGAATTGAACGGCGCGATCGCGAGGCGGTCGAGCGACATGCCGAACAACGTGCCCTGATGCTCGATGACCCCGATGACCTGGTAGGGAATGCCGCCGAGGCGCAGCTCGCGTCCCACCGGATTGAGGTTCGGAAAGAAGTTGGTCGCGACCTCTTCTCCGATCACGACCACGGTCGATCCGAGCTCGTACTCCTGCGGCGCGATCGCGCGTCCCGAGCTGAGGTTGTACTTCTTGATCGAGAAGTACTCGCCGTCGACCGCATGAATTTCGACTTGTCCCATCCGCGCGTACGGCGTCACCGCGGGCGCGCTTCCCTGGCTCTCGATGGCCGATTGCGTTCCGCCGGGCAACACGGCGCGCACGAACGCGACGTCGTTGGCAAAGATGCGCGGCCGACGCTGCCACTCGAGCCACTGCTGCGCCGTGGTGTTGTTTCCGAACCACGGAAATCGCCGCAGCGTGAACGTGTTGGCGCCGAGGAGGCGTCCGGCGAAGTCGTCCTCCATGTAGCGCGCCATGCCTTCGACGATCGACACTACGGCGATCAGGAACATCACGCCGATCATGACGCCGACGAGCGTGAAGAAGCTTTTGAGCTTCTGCACGCGAATCTGGATCAGCGCGAGACGAATGGATTCGATGAGAGGCACTGAGGGAAGGGGGAAGAGGGAAGCGGGAAGAGGGAAGAGGGGCGAAGGGGTTTGAGGGAAGAGGGCAACACCAGCTTCGGGGGCGTGGTCCCTCTTCCCGCTCACCGCGTCCCCCTATTCCCGCTTCCCTCTTCCCTCTTCCCTCTATTCGTATCTCAACGCATCCACCGGATCCAACCGAGCTGCCTTCATCGCGGGCAACATCCCGAAGATCACGCCTGTGATTGCGCTCGCACCCAGCGCCGCGATGATCGCCAGCGGCGGGATGGACGCCTGAATCGGCGTCGAATTGCGAATCAGGACGGACACGATGCCACCGAAGACCAGGCCGAAAATTGCGCCGATGCCGGTCAGCGTCACTGCTTCCACCAGGAACTGCCACAGGATCGTGCCGCGCGTTGCACCAAGCGCTTTGCGCACGCCGATCTCGCGCGTCCGCTCCGTGACCGAGATCATCATGATCGCGATCACACCAACGCCGCCGACCAGGAGCCCAACCGCCGATAGCACGATCATCACGAGAAAGAACATCCCGAAGATCTTGTTGTACGTGTCCATCAGCTGATCTTGCGTGATGACGGCGAAGTTGTTGTCCTGCGCCGGCCGCAGCGCGTGGCGCGCGCGCATTGTCGCGATGACCTCGTCCGCAGCCTGATCGCGCGTGACGTCGTCCCGCGGAACGATCGAGATGCGGACATCGCTCCACGACGCATTCAGCGACCGGTATGCGGTCTCGAACGGCACGATCGCTCGCGGGCGATTTCCGCCCATCAGGAAGCTTGCCTCATAGTGATAGACGCCGATCACCGTGAACGGCACGCCGCCGATGCTGACGACCTTATCCAGCGGATCGGATTCGTCGAACAGCCGCTTCGCCATCTCGTCGTTGACGATGACCACGTGTTCGCCGTTGGCTTCCTCGTTCTCCGTGAAGCTGCGGCCCGGGTACAGGTCGCCGGCGTGATCGACGATCGTCCAATTCGCCGTATAGCCGATCACCTGCGTGCTGCTCAGCACTTTGTCCTTGTAACGGACTTCGCGGCCCAAACCCATCATCGCGCTCGCCGCGCGCACGCTGGGCAGCGCGTTGAGCACCTTCGAATCGGCGAGCGTGAGCCTCGGGTTGTGCCGCCACTTGCACGTGTCGTCCGTGCCGTCGCACGCTTCGAATGTGATCGGATATCGGCTGAGCGAGAACGTCGTCGGTCCAGCCTTCTCGAAGTCTCGGGCGACGCTGGCGTTGATGCCGTGAACGGCTGCCGAAATAATGACGACGACGAATACACCGACCGCGACGCCGAGAATCGTCAACGCCGCGCGCACGCGATTGGCGCGCAGCGACTCGAGGGCGATGGTGACGCCTTCGAACAGGCTGAGGATGCGAACAATGGCGTTCGACATCACGTCTCCTGCCGCATGGCGGCGATAGGATCGAGCAACGCCGCGCGGCTCGCGGGATAGATCCCGGAGATCATGCCGACTCCGGCGCCGACTCCGACGCCGACGAAGATCGACCAGACCTCGACCGCCGCGGGCAGCGGCGACACGGCGGCGATGCCCTTCGCGAACGCGATCCCCAACACCACGCCGAGCGCGGCGCCGAGCGTGGCGAGCGTGGCGGATTCCACGAGGAATTGATTCAGGATGTCACGCCGTCGTGCGCCCAGTGATTTCCGAATGCCGATCTCTCGCGTGCGTTCAGCGACCGCGACGAGCATGATGTTCATGATGACGATCGCACCGACCACCAAGCCGACCGTCGGCAGGGCGACGCCGGCGATCACCAGGTAGCCCTGCAGCTTGTTCCAGAATTCCAGCGCCGAGTCCGACGTTTCGAGGGCGAAGTTGTCGGGCTGCGCTGGATGGAGATGACGCCGGGCGCGCATCACGCCGCGCGCTGCTTCCATCGCCTGGCGCATCGATGCCTCGTCCTGCCCCTGGATCAGCATCGCGTCCACGACGCCGTGCGCATTGACCCAGCGGTTGAGCGGCGACTTCTCCGGCGCGAGCACGAACTTGTCGAGCGAGATGCCGAACACGCTGCCCTGTTTCTCGGCAACGCCGACGACGGTGTAGGGAATGCTCTGAATCCTCAGCTGTCGGCCGATCGGATTCAGGTTCGGAAAGAAGTGGTCGGCGACATCTTGGCCGATGACGACGACCGGCGTGCCGAGTGCGTATTCCTGGAGTCCGATCGGGCGCCCCTGCGACACGCCCATCTTTTTGATCGTGAACCAGTCCGGCGACACGGTCGAGCATTCGAGCGTTCGTGGCGACCCATAGGGCGATTCGACGCTCAGATTGTCGGTGCTCTGGACAGCCCACAGCACGTCTGGCGCGAGCGACGGCGCGACGGCCTCCACATCGATCTGGGTGATTCTCGGACGACGCCGGTACTCTTCCCACTGGGCCTGCGTCATGTCACCCATCTGAAAGTCGGGACGCTGACGCAGGTTGAATGCGTTCACGGCGATGATCTTCCCGACCAGGTCGTCCTTCATGTAGCGACCCATGCCGCCGACGATCGAGACGACGGCGATGAGGAACATCACGCCAATGGTCACGCCGATGACCGTGAAGAAGCTTTTCAGCTTCTGCACTCTGATGGTCTCGAACGCGATGCGAACGGCTTGGAAAAAGAGCATAGACACTCAATGAAAAAGCGGCGCGCTTGCGCGCGCCGCTGAGTCGTGCCGAAGATCGGAGCTCGCGGCCAACCCTACGCGCGAAGGCTGCGGGAGGTTACAACACTGTCATCCCGAGCGAAGCGAGGGATCTGCACCTGGACGGGCCGAAGTGCAGATCCCTCGCTTCGCTCGGGATGACCGTTACAACCCGAGTCTCGAGGTGAACGCCTCACGCCGCTCGTCGGTCGAGATGAGCCCGTCGCGCAGCACGACGATTCGTCGCGCATGGGCCGCGATGTCAGGCTCGTGGGTGACCATGACGACCGTCTGCCCGGTTTCCGCGAGGCCCTCGAACACGCGCATGATTTCTTCGGATGTCGCGGAGTCCAAGTTACCGGTCGGCTCGTCAGCAAGGAGGATCGAAGGGTCGTTGACCAGCGCGCGGGCAATCGCAACGCGCTGGCGCTGACCGCCCGAGAGCTCGTTGGGCCGGTGGTCCATGCGGTTCTCGAGCTGCACTTTCGCGAGGGCTTCCTTCGCGCGGCGCTTGCGCTCGTCGCTGCTGACGCCCGCGTACACCAGCGGAAGCTCCACGTTGTGCAGTGCCGTCGCGCGGGGAAGCAGGTTGAACGTCTGGAAGACGAAGCCGATCTCCTTGTTCCGCACGCGAGCCAAGGCATCATCGGACATCTTCGAGACTTCCTGCCCGTTGAGCCAGTACTCGCCCGCGTTCGGCGTGTCGAGGCAGCCGACCACGTTCATGAGCGTCGACTTGCCGGAGCCCGACGGTCCCATGATCGCGACATACTCGTTGCGGCCAATCGCGAGATCGACGCCGCGAAGGGCGCGCACGATTTCGCCGCCCATGTCGTATTCGCGCTTGATGCCGCGCGTCACGATCACCCAGCGGCTGTCGGGTGCCTGGCCTGGTGTACCTGTAACTGCACGCCGCTCGGCGGTTTCTCCGAGCGGTGTTTCCACGGTCTGAGCGCTCACGACTTTGTCCCCGGCGTCGGCTTCTTCGCGTCTGGTTTGGTCTCGCGCACGAGCGCGCCGTCCTTCAGCTCGCGAATCGCCTGGTAGGTTCCCGCGACGATCTTGTCTCCTTCCTTGAGACCACTGATGACCTCAAAGTGTTTCTCACCAGCGATCCCTACTTTTACGGGCCGGAAGGTCACTTTGTTGTCGGAACCTACCACGAAAACGCCTTCGACGTCCTTTTTGCCGATGTCCTTGGCGGGCTTGGCTTTACCGAGGCCTACCGCGGTGTCTCCGGACGGAATCGCCTGGTTTTCCCGAACCGTCAGCGCGATGATCGGCACCGACAGCACGTTGGTGCGTTTGTCGGTGATGATCTTGGCCGTGGCCGAGAAGTCTGGCCGCGTATCCGCCGGGGCGTTGAGGAGCTGGATCGTCACCTCGTAGTCGACGGCCTGATCCGTGCTCGAGGCCGTGGTCGCTTTCACCGAGCTGTTCGAGATTTTGGTGACGCGGCCAACGAACGTGGTGTCGGTGAACGCATCGAGCTGAACCTGCGCCGAGTCGCCCACCTTGATCCGCGCGACGTCGGTCTCGTCGACCTTCACGCGCGTCTCCAGCACCGACATGTCGCTGATCGTGAGCAGCGTGGCGGCGTCCTTGTTGAACGTGCCGGGCACTGCCGTCTCACCCTGCTCGACGGCAAGGCGAGTCACGCGGCCGCCCATCGGCGCGTAGATCGTCGTCTTCGACAGCGCGCTCTTCGCGTCGTTCAGTGATGCCAGGGCCTGGTCGACGGCATGCTTGTTCGACTCCACGAGCGCCTTGTTGACGTCCACGGACGTGCGAAGCGTCTCGATGTCAGCGTCCGCGATGAGTTGCGGATTGATCTTCTTCATCTGCGCAGAGCGCTCGTAGCTGCGCTGCGACTGGTCGAGGTTGGCCTGCGATTGGGCGAGCTGCGCGCGCGTAGACGCGATGACGGCTTCAGATCGATCCACGTTGGCCTGTGCCTGCGTGGGATCGATCTGGAGTAGAAAGTCCCCCTTCTTCACCATCTGGCCTTCTTTGATCGCGAGCTTGTCGATCCGCCCGCTCACGTCCGCGGCGACGTCGACTTTCGTCTGCGGCCTGACCTGGCCGGAGGCGGTCACCGAGGCCACGAGGTCGCGCTTCTGCACGGCCTCCATGCGAACCTCAGTGGCTTTGTTGCCGCGCTTGGCCGCGCTCATCGCGAGCGTGGAGCCGATGCCCACGATCGCGATCAGGCCAATCGCCCATTTTCCTTTCTTACCCATGTAGGAAGCTCAGCCTCAGCGGAGAGGACGCCCCACCGCGCTTTCGAGCGCGGCGAAGATCCGGTGATAGTCGTAGATGGCGTTGACTTGGTTGATCTGCGCCTGCTCGTACAACCCGCGCGCCTGCGTGACGTCGAGGAACGTCTTGGCGCCCACCTTGAAGCTCGCCTCGCTGAGCGCGAGATCCTCGGCAGCCTTCTGCGCGATTTGCGTATTCAGCTCGACCGTCTTCACCGCCGTCACCAGATTGAGGTACTGCGTTGTGACGTCCGTCGTGAGCTGAAGGCTGCGTGCTTTCACGTCGAACAGCGCATTGTCGTGCGCCACGCGCGCTTGCTCGATGCCTGCCTCGCGTGCGAATCCGTTGAAGATCGGGAGCGACAGCGAGGCCGAAAGGCTGTATGGAGCCTTGTTGAAGCTCCATGGCTTGTTGCTCGCGCGAATCGCGTCGAGCTGCGAGGCGCTCAGCGTTCCCGTCCCGCATCCGCGGGCCGCCAGTCCGGCGCCGACGCGCAGTGAGTCCGAAGCCACGCAGCTCTTGTACTGCGACGCTGCGCCGCTAACAGCCTGATCGGCGAGCGCTTGCGCGTTTGCATAGCCGGACGCCTGTGCGCCGTAGCCCGTGCCCAGCGAAATGAAGGGCAGATAGTTCGACTGCTGAACGCGAATCTGTTGCTGCGACGAGTACTCGCGCGACTTCCGCGCGGCGAGATCGGGATTCGAACGCTGCGCCAGCGAAATCAGAGAATCGAGCGTGAACGACGGCAGCGCGACGGTGAACGTCGTCGTGAGCTTCGCGTCCACGTCGGGGGCCACGCCCATGTCCTGGAATAAGCGGACCTTGGAGATGCGCGCCGTGTTATGGCCGGTGAGCGCCTGCACCTGCGCCTGGCCGAGCGCGACTTCGGCGCCGCGAACGTCGATGATCGTACCGGCGCCGACTTCGAGCTTGGCGTTCACGAGCTGCAGCTGTCCCTGCGCCGTCTGGACGAGGGTGTCCGCGACGGCCGCCTGCGCTTCGCTTTGCAGAGCGGTGATGTAGTCCTGCGTGATCGTCGAGCGGAGAAGCTCCGTCGCGTTCGTGATGTCGGCCTGCGCGGCGGCGCGGTTTGCCTTCGCGGCGCGCGGCACATACGCCGCCGCCGCCGAGATGTTGTAATTGAGTCCGATGAAGTAGCGCGAGCTGTAGACGTCGGGGTTCGTCGGGAGCGCGACGCCTTGGACGAACTGCGTACCACCCTGCGTGTAGCTCGTACCGAACTGCAGGTTCGACGTCGGCAGCAGCGCGCCGTACGCTGACCGCACTTGGGCGTCTGCGTTTCGGAGCGAGTTTTTCGTCTGAGCCAGCGCCGGGTTGTTCTGCTGGGCGATCGAGATCGCTTGCTCGAGGCTGAGCGTGGTGCCAACTCCGCCGGCCGGGGTTTGCTGGGCGGCGGCGAATTGCGCAGGGATCGCCAGGATCGCGACGAGCCTCAACGAACGCATGGTGGGAGTCCTTTATAAAAGAGTCTGCGGGGATTACGCGGGCGGGACGACCCGGGTTTCAGGCCGTTTCACGCGGTGCACACACGGGCGCCGCGCGCCGCGGCAGCGTCGCGACGGCCCGATTTCGACCGCAAGAAATAAAATCTATCGCGGCGGCTCTTCGCGAGTCGCCGACAGCCCTTGGGACGGAATATCTACCCGCAGCAGCCGCCCCTGATTGTCGACCCAAAAATCGGCCTCGGCGGCGAGACCGGTCAGCGAGTAGCGATTTGCCGTCATTGACTTCCCGCCGATTCTTATGTTGTCGAGGCCTTTGAGCGTCACGACGGCATTCGAAACGCGCGCCGCTCCAGGCTCGAGAATCTCCACACGTCCGTTGCGTCCGCCGAGCGGAAGGAAGAAAAGCTGGTGGAGCAGGCCGGGCTCGAGTATCACGCTGTGACCGGCGGCCAGCGGATATTCCTTCATCCCGTCCTCGCCGGTCGCGGCGGTGGAGGACGCGGTGAAACGACGTGGGCCGGTGGCCGTCGCGTGGACCTTCAACGCGAGAGCGCCGGACTTCGTGACCCGCAGATCGTACTGCATCGGCGTGCCGAGACTGTCGGTCGTCAGCGATGTCGTCGTGAGCTGGCTCCCGGCGGTCTGGCTACCAGTGGCGGTAATCAGGCCGCCCGGCCCATGCTTGATCTTGAAGCTCTCGGTAAAGCTTTGCGCTCCGGCCTTGGCCACAACGAACGTCCCCTCGTCCACGGGCCACGTTTGGGCCACGAGCGGCGAGGCGCCGAGCGTCAACAGGGTCACTGCGGAACGAAGGCGCATGTTGGGGTAATCTACCCGAAGTCGATGAACCCGTTCACTTTTCGGGTCGCGGGGCGACGAAGACGCGGTCCCGAATCCGGCTATATATCCGCTCGTACAATGCTTGGCCCTTTGCCGCGCTCGCAAGGCTGGGCCGGCCAATGGAGCCGGAGCTCGCGCTCGGGATCCGAAACGACCCCCGGCGGTATCGTCGCAACTCCTCTCGCGACATCATATAATCTTGGGCCTCGTCCATCTTGACCAGCTCCGGCGCGATGTACAGCAGGAGGGACGTATCGACTTCGTCACCATGCATGGGCTCGGCTTGTCCCTCCAACAAGTCGCCGAAAAAGATGCCGAACATGTCGATCACTCGCACGCGGGCGTCCTTCGTGATGACCGTCGACATCGCCTCCAGATGCGGGTCGTGCTCGTGAGCCGTCAACAGGATGAACTCGCGGATTCCCGTCGCCTCCCATGTGTCGACGAGGTCGTTGAGCATCCGGTGCAGCGTTTTCTTCCGCATCGACGCGTTGCCCGCGAAGCCCTTTTCCGTCTCCACGTTCACACCGTACTCCACGGTGGGCGCGAGCAACACGCCAAACTCCGCCGACAGGTCGCTGGCCAGGCGCTCCACGATGATCGTGTCGCACGAGATCGGCAGATGAGGACCGTGCTGGTCGCACGACCCGACCGGCAAGATCAATCTGGGTTCACGTTCGATCAGCAACGCGACCTCGGCGGGCCGCATCTCCTTCAGACGGCGAGGCTGCGAGTTGGCGCCGGGAGACTGGCTCATTTCGGCTGAGCGGGAGGTTCAGAACACGCGCTTGCCGTCCGGCCGGTCGCGAGCGGGTCGGTGGACCTGGTGGGCAATCGCGTCCGGTGCGGCGCTGCTCGCCGCGAGTCAATGGCTTCACGCACCGAGCGTAGAGTATCTCGTCCCGTTCGTCATCGCCACCGCTGCCGCGCTCGGAACGGCGTTCGTGATGACTGGACCGGCGCGGTGGTGGGCCCGCGCGTGCTCGCTCGCTCTGGGCTTCGCGGCAGCGATGGCGCTTCCGGCGCAGCGCGAGCTCATTCGTGTGAGTCACGACTGGGACGCGTGGCGGCGCGAGACGGCGACGCACGCGCTCGACGCACTCAGGCACGGGCTCGATGATGCGATCGCCCGAATGACGATCGACACCCGTGCGGCGCTCGATGCCCCGAGGGATCGCGCACGTGCCTTCGGAACGCTGTCGCGCTACGTCGGCTCGAACGACGAGCGCGGCATTGTGCTGTACCAGGGCGACAGCGCGCTCGCCTGGGGAGGCGTGATTCGTCCTCCGCTCGATCCGTCGCGCGATGGCGTCTCGATTGTCGCGACGCAGTTCTATTTGGCGATCCAATTGGTGCAGGTGCGCGGCAACCGTCGCGCAATCGAGGTCACGCTGCTCGACGCGGCGCCGCCCGCTGACCGTCTTTCACATCCGCTCACTCGCGACATCGCCGAGCGCTCACGGCTCGACGGTTTCTCGTTCGCGCCGCCAAGCGACTCGGGAACCGGACCGATTCTGCACTACGGTGCGGCGGGTAACCCGATGTTCGACGTTCGCGCCGCGCCGCTCGTGCAGGACGAGATGTCGCAGCGCATCATCGAGAGTACGCGTGCCAGAGCCGGTCTGGCGTTCGTCGCGGCGCTCGCGTTTTTCGTCATCGGTGTTTGGCGCTCGACTCGCCGGCTGACGCATCGCGTCGCCTCGCTCGCAATTGGACTCGCTTGCACGGCGCTGCTTCCGCTCGCGCAGTACTCGAATCTCACACGGCTGTTCGACCCTGCCTTCTACTTCACGCCGGAAGGCGGGCCGCTCACGGGAAATGCCGGCGCGTTGTTGACGACCAGCGCGCTCGTGCTGCTCGGTGTGCTTGCGGTCTTCCGGCGGCAAATGCAGCGCGTGTCGAGATGGGCCGCCATCGCGACCGTCGTGCTCGTCGCCGTGCTCGGTCCGTTTCTGCTGCGCAATCTCGCGCGCGGCGTCCAAATTCCGTTGAATGGTGCCGGCGCGCGGCTGTGGCTCATTTGGGAAGTTCCGCTCTTTCTCGCCGCGACATCCGTGCTGCTGGCTGGCGCTGCCGCCGGGGCGACCGTCGTGGGACCACGTCGTGGTCTGCCGGCATGGGTCGCGCCCGCGGCAGCGGCGATCGCCGCCGCGCTTGCTCCGATTGTCTGGGAGGCGCCGGGGCGTTGGCCCTGGTGGTACACCTTCCTATGGATTGGCGCAATCGCGCTGCTCGCGTTCAGTCGCCGAAGCCGTGCGGTCATCATCAGCGTGTCGGCCGTCGCCGCACTCGGCGCCACGACACTCGTGTGGGGAAGAACATCGCGCGGCCGCGTCGATGCGGCGGTTCGCGATCTCGAGGGACTCAGTCAGGTCGACTCGGTGTCCGTCACGCTGCTGCGCCGATTCGGCGTTGGCCTCGCGTCTGATCTGGCACCCACGACGCGCGAGACGCTTCTCAAACGCTACGTCCAATCGGAGATCGCGGCCGCCGGAAATCCGGTGGCGCTCTTCGCGTGGCCCACTGACGTGCGTCCGGCGGCGAGCTTCATGACGGCCGTCATCCCTGTGCCGATCGCGGAGGTCCAACGCATCGTCGTGGAGGCGCGTCGTTCGCGTGCGACCATCATCGAGGCCGTACCGACCGACACGGCTGTCGTTCTTGTCATGGCCGCGCCGTCGCCGGACGGTAACGTCACCGCCGCGGTCATGGCGCCGAAGAGTCGCCTCTTCGAAGCAGATCCGTTCGCGCGACTTCTTGGCCTCGACGTCGGCGCCGACGTCGAGCCGCCGTACACGGTTCGCCTCCGCGAGCGTGCGCCGACCGCCGCCGTGACTGGCGTGATCCAATGGCGTCGCGATCCACCAACCACGCTGCACGGTGATTGGGTCGTTCGCACCGGGACGGGCGCATCAGAAGCTCACGTCGACGTGGAGCTTCGTCCCACCAGCGCCCTCATCCAGCGCGGCGCGCTTCTCGTTTTGCTCAATCTCGCAATCGTCCAGGCGCTGTGGCTTGCGAGCGTCATCGCCGACGGCGGAGGTGGGCGCTGGCTGCGCGCTCGGCGGCGAACATGGGGTCGAAGTTACCGCGCGAGAATTTCGCTCGCGTTGTTCGTCTTCTTCGTGATTCCGGCCGCGGCGTTCGCGATCTCGTCCTACCGCCAGCTCGCGACTGACACCACACAATCACGCTCGCTGCTCGTCCGTGAAACGTTGCGCTCACTCGGCGTGCCGCCCAACGCGCCCGCGTGGCTGCCGGCCGAAGCCGATCGTCTCGACGCGCCGCTCTTTCTCTACTACGGCGGACAGCTGCGCGAGGCGAGCGATCCGCTGTACGAAGACATTGCTCCAACCGGCAGATTTCTCGATCGCCAGACAGAAGTATCGCTGACCGTGCAGAGCGAGGCGACGGACACTCGGATCCAACCTGTTGGCGCGGGTGCGATGCTGTTCGGCTTTCGCTCGTTTACCGACGCGGGTTTGCCATCGGTCGTCATCTCGACGCCGGCGCGCGCGAGCGAGCTCGCGTTGGATCGTCGTCGCCGCGACCTCAGTGTCCTCGTCGCATTCGCTACGGCAGTGGGCGCGCTCGCCGCGCTGTGGTTGAGCGGCTTGGCCGCGCGAGAGTTGTCGCGACCCATCGGCACGCTGCGCGAGGCTGCTCTCGCGATCGCCGGCGGCTCACGCGTACCGCCGCTTCAGACCGAACCCACGGTCGAGTTCAATCCGGTGTTCACGGCGTTCCGCCGCATGGCCGCGGATCTCAACGCGAGTCGCAGCGCGCTCGAGGAAGCGCAGCGACGCACGTCGACGGTGCTCCGCAACGTGGCGAGCGGCGTCGTCGCCGTCGATCTCGACGGCAGCGTCTCGCTCGCCAATCCCCGAGCCGAACAATTGTTGGGCCAGCCGCTGCCACCTGGCACGCCGTTCACGACGGCCGCGCCGCCGGAGCTCGCTGAGGTCGTTCAGCGTTTCCTGATGAGCACCGATGAAGAGGAAAACTCGGAGCTTGCCGCGCGTGGACACCAATTGCGGTGCTCCGTCACGAGGCTTGTGCGCGGCGGCGCCGTCGTAACGCTCGACGATGTCACCGAGCTGGCGCGCGCTCAACGCGTGCTCGCGTGGGGCGAGATGGCGCGACAGGTCGCGCACGAGATCAAGAATCCGCTCACGCCCATTCGGCTCGGCGTGCAGCACCTGCGCCGCGCGCGCGCCGATTCGCGCGTCGACTTCGATCGAGTGCTCGAGCACAACGTCAACCAGATTCTTGCCGAGATCGATCGCCTCGACGAGATCGCGCGGGCGTTCAGTCGCTACGGCGCGGCGCCGAGCGAGCGTCCACGCGCGGAAGCGATCGACGTCGCCGCGGTCGTGCGCGAGGTGGTGTCGTTGGAGCGCATGGGCGCGGAATCCGGCGTCGAGTGGGAAGAGGAGGGCGTGGACGTACCGGTGCGCGCGATGGCGCTCGGAGCCGAGCTCAAAGAAGTGCTGCTCAACGTGCTCGAGAACGCGCGGCTTGCGGCGGCGAAGAAAGTCTGCGCATCGGTCTCGTTGCTCGAGGACGGCGACGGAGGCGGCCGAGTGATCATCACCGTGCGCGATGACGGCCACGGCATTCCCGCCGACGTGCTGCCGCGCATCTTCGAACCGCACTTCTCCACGCGCACGAGCGGCAGCGGCCTGGGCCTCGCGATCAGCCGTCAGCTCGTGGAAGGGTGGGGTGGTTCGATCACGGTCGACAGCGCCGCAGGACGCGGTACGACCGTAGAAGTTCGTCTTCGCGAGGCTACTCGGTCGCGGTCCGCGGCGCCGTCCCGTTCGCCTGCACCCGAACTGTCTTGATGTTCACGAACTCGCGAAGCCCGAACTCGCTCAGCTCGCGGCCGTAGCCGGACTTCTTCACGCCGCCGAACGGAAAGCGCGGATCCGACGCCACCATTCCGTTGATGAAGACACTGCCTGCTTCGAGGCCGCGCGCGAAGTAATCGATTTCCGCGGAGTCTCGCGTCCATGCGGCCGCGCCCAAACCAAAGCGTGAATCATTCGCCAACGCGAGCGCGTGCTCGGCATCGCGCGCCCGAACGATCGCGGCCAGTGGCCCGAACGTCTCTTCGCGAAACGCGGGTGCGTCTTCCGGAACGTCGACCAGCACTGTCGGCTCGTAGTACCAGCCGCCGCCAGGGCAGGGATGACCGCCGAGTGCGACGCGCGCACCAGCTTTGACGGAGCGCTCGACTTGGGCATGCAGGTCGTCGCGAATCTGCTTGGTCGCGAGCGGACCGATGTTCGTTTTCTCGTCCATCGGATCGCCGACGACGAGCGCCTTCATTCGCGACACGAACTGCCGAATGAACTCGTCGGCCACGGCGTCCGCGACGATGAAGCGCTTCGCCGCGATGCATGATTGCCCGTTGTTGATTGCACGGGCCGTGACCGCGGTCTTCGCGGCGGCGTCGATATCTGCGCTCGGCATCACCACGAACGCGTCGCTGCCGCCAAGCTCGAGCACCGTCTTCTTGATGTGCTTTCCCGCGATCGATCCGACGCTCGAACCCGCGCCCTCACTGCCGGTGAGCGTTGCCGCCGCGACGCGCTCGTCGGCCACGATGCCGCCGACTGCGTCCGAGCCGATCAGCAAACTCTGAAAGACGCCGCCGGGCGCGCCGGATTCCGAGAACAGCTGCTCCAGCGCGAGCGAGCACTGCGGCACGTTCGACGCGTGCTTGAGCAGCCCGACATTTCCCGCGGCCAATGCCGGCGCGGCGAAGCGAACGACTTGCCAGAATGGAAAATTCCACGGCATCACCGCGAGGACGACGCCGAGCGGTTGAAACGCGACGTAGCTCCGTTCTCCCGCGATCTCCACGCGTTCGTCGGCGAGGATCGCTCCGGCGTGATCGGCGTAGTACCGACATCCGGTCGCACACTTCACGGCTTCCTCGATCGCGGCCTTGATCGGCTTGCCCATCTCGAGCGTCATGAGTCTGCCGTACTCGAGCTTTCGCTCTTCGAGCAATTCCGCCGCGCGCCGGAGCACCGCGATGCGCTGTTCGATCGGCGCGTGTCGCCACGCGAGGCTCGCGCGATGCGCAGCGTCGACGCGGTCTTCGATCTCGCGTTCGTTCAGCGTTGGGAACGACGCGACGGTTTCGCCGGTCGCTGGATTGATGGTCTGCATCATGAGTGCACTCCGTTCGCTCGACAGCTGCGACTGATCCTGACGACTGAAGTTGGTAAATGCAGATCTGTCGCTGCGGCTCGGGATGACTCAGGACGTGTAGATCGAGTCTCCAGTCCATGCGACTCCCGCGCCATCGGCGGCAAACCAGCGCCGCCACCACGGCACCTGACGCTCCCGCTCGAACACCGTCTGCACCGCCTCACGCCACGCCGTTTGCATCACTCCCGCATCGGCGAAACGATCGCCCGCCGTCGCCGAGAGTCCGCGCCGCAGCCAGTCCGCGATCTCCGGTGCGTACGCCGAGAGATCCACGTCGCCCTGCAACTCGCGCGCGAGGATCGACGCACTGTCGCGCTCGCCGAATGGCGGCGTTCCACTCAGTGCAAACGCGACGATCGCCGCGAGCGAGAAACAGTCGGCCGACGCGTCTTGCTGTTCGCCAAGCAGTTGCTCGGGCGCGGCGAACGCGGGCGTTCCTGACGCGCCCGCTACTTCTTCGCCGGTGACGTTCGCGATGCCGAAATCCGCCAACCGCCACCGGCGATAGCGATCGATCAACACGTTCTCGGGCTTGAGATCGCGGTGAACAATGCCGATCGAGTGTGCGGCGGCGAGTCCGCTCAGGATGAAGTCGACTTGCGGCGCGATTTCCGTGAGCTGTCGAGGGCCGGAGCGCGCGATCAGATCCGCGACCGACCCACTCTCGGCGAGCTCCATCGTGTACCACGCCACTTCGCCGCGCGAATCCCAGTCGAAGATCGGGACAATCGCCGGATGCGCGAGCTGCGCGGCAAGCTTTGCTTCGCGCCGAAATCGTCCGACGATCCGCTCGTCGCGCGCGACGTGTGGGTGAAGCAGCTTGAGCGCGACTTCGCGGCCCAACGTGAGATCACGCACGCGCCACACCGAACCGAACGATCCCGATCCGAGCGACGCGAGCACCTCGTAATCATCCGCGAGCGCCCACCGCAGTCGCACTTCCGCCGATTCGCTCGAGAGCTGCACGTGCGGCTCGTCGCGCGACAGCATCACCATCGTGCGGCTGCCGACCACGCGATCCACCGCGCGCAGCATCGCCGCGATTGATGGATATCGACGCTGCGGATCCGGATGAAGCGCGCGGTCGATCACCGTTCGAACTGACAGCGTTGCGTCCGGCCTGAGCAGCTGAAGCGGCGGCACCTCGTGCGACGGTGGGGTCTCGCCCGTGAGCATCGCGAAACAGATCGCCGCGAGCTGCCACTGATCGGTGAGCGGGGTCGGCGTCCACGGACCGTTCACCCATTCACTTGGGATCGGCATGAATCGCTGGTCCGGGATGATCGCGGACGGGATCTCGCCGGCGGGAACCGCCCACTGCCAACCGATGATCCACAAGCGGCCCATCGGCGTCGTCCACACGGTCTCGGGCGACATCGCGCCGTGTGTTGCGCCGAGGTCGTGCAGGTAGCTGAGCGCCGATCCCGTCTCGCGGAGGACGCGCATCACGCCGGGAACATCGTCGGTTCCCATTCGGCGGAGACGCGCGGCGACCGTTTCACCGGCGATCCATCGGCGCAGATACCCTGGGCCGCGTCGACTGTCGGAAACGGCAGCCCAGTAGTGATACGTCGTCGGCATCGCCGGGTGATTGCGATGCGCGAGCTGTCGCGCTTCCGCCTCGAGCCAGGTGTGGTGACTCGGATCGGGTGCGCTGACGAGTGACAGCGATCGGCCCAACGCATCGATCACTTCCTGATAGTGTCGATGCTCCGTCATCAACCCGTCGGTGCCCCAGCTCCACCCCGGCGGGAGTTGCCAGCCGCGCAAATGCTGCGGCAGCTCCACCGTGGCGCTGTAGAGGCTTGGTTGCGATTCGGTCATCCGCGACGGGGTATGAGGCTTACAGCTTGGATTCGGAAAGAATCTTCGCGGCGGCCGCCTCGAACTCTGGGACTAACGCGACGTCCGGCAGTACGGCGACTTCCACGGTCCGTACGGATTTCGGCGTGCCGTCGGCGGGCGCCGACGATGCGAGGGATGGAACGTGAACCGTCACCGAGACGACGCGCCACAGCGTGCTCGGGCGTGTGGGCTCTCCCGTCTCATTGACGGTGTCGAGTTGCATCACCTCGCCGCGGGACGGGAGCACATCACTCTGGCATTCGGCCAGGACCTGCTCGTGGCGATCGTGGCGGGTGACGCGCAAGGTGACCATCGGACGCTCGGAAGTACGAGGGCGGGCGACTGGTTTGTTCTTCGTGCTTCGCGCTTGGGGGCGCGTTCGCCGCCTAGGACAACCTACCCGCGCCGAACGAGCCGGACCAGCGGCCTCGTGAAACTCGCCGGCCACGGCATCGTATAGATTACCACGCAAGTGCACGTACACTGGAGGCACTGTGTTCCACGCACTCGGAACGTTCCTTACGCTCGCGTTGGCTGGCGGCGCCGGCATCATCGGCTACTGGAAGGCGCGGCAGTTCACGATGAACAAGCTGCGCTACGTCGACGGCATTCATAAAATGACCGCGCCGATTCTCGCGGGCCTCGGCGCCGTGCTGATCGCGACGCCGGTCGCGTGGCTGGTGCCGTTCATCACGAGCTTCACAGTATTGCTGTTCGGCAGCGGAGTCGCCCTGGGCGTTGCGGCGGGCGCGCGCGATGTTCGCCGCCGAATTGGTGCCGGCTGATATCACGGATCGGCACGGTCACAAGCGGATCGACACTGACCCGCGTTGTCATCGTGAGCGAAGCGAAGGATCCGCCGCAACCTCGGTCCATCGCTCGCGGTCGAGCGTGGCGACGCGGTCCCGCTGGAGGACAGTACTGGCTACTCGTCCCGCCTCACGGCAACATTCACGCATCCCACTGGCCACTCGGAGCCCAAGATGCGCGTGCCCGTCGCCCGCCTTTGCCTCACAGCACTTGCCATCCCCGCGCTGCTGTCGGCGCAGTCGTTGTCGCCGCACCAGCAGCTCGCGCACGACATCTATAAAGAGCTGATCGAGATCAACACCGCGGACTCGGTCGGCAACACGACGACCGCGGCGAACGCCGTCGCCAAGCATCTCCTCGCGGCGGGCTTCAGCGAAGGCGACATCTTCCAGGGCGGTCCAAAGCCTGACAAGGGCAACCTCGTCGTGCGCTATCATGGCTCCGGCGCACGCAAACCGCTGCTCCTGCTCGCGCATCTCGACGTCGTGCAGGCCCGCAAGTCGGATTGGTCGGCCGATCTCGATCCATTCAAGTTCACCGAGCGCGACGGCTACTACTACGGCCGCGGCACGAGCGACGACAAGGCGATGGGGTCCATCTTCATCGCCAATCTCATTCGCTTCAAGCAGGAGAACTATCGGCCCGATCGCGACATCATCCTCGCGCTGACCGCGGACGAAGAAGGCGGCGGCTCGAATGGTGTGCGTTGGCTGATTGCGAACCATAAGGATCTCATCGACGCCGCGTACGTCATCAATGAAGGCGGCGGCGGTGCGTTGCGCGACGGCAAGCCCTTCATCAACTCCGTCGGCGCCGCCGAAAAAGTCTCGGCAAATTTCACCGTGTCCACGGCGAACAAGGGCGGACACTCGTCCGTGCCGCGCGACGACAACGCGATCTACCAGCTCGCGCAGGCGCTCACGCGCATCGGTGCGTATCAGTTCCCGGTGATGCTCAACGAGGTGACCAAGGCGTACTTCGCGAAGACCGCCGCCATCGAGACGCCCGAAGTCGGCGCCGCGATGCGCGCGATCGTCGCGAACCAGAACGATGCCAGCGCCGCAGCGATCATCTCGAAGGATCCGCGCTACCGCTCGATGCTCCGCACGACGTGCGTGGCGACGATGCTGAGCGGCGGACACGCGCGCAACGCATTGCCGCAGGCCGCGACCGCGAACGTGAACTGTCGCATGGCACCGGGACATGATCCCGCCGACGTGCGCGCGAAGCTCATGGCGGCGATCAACGACACGGGCGTCAGCGTCTCTCGCGGACCTGCGATGGAGCACGCTGCACCGTCACCGCTCTCTCCCGAAGTCATGGGTCCGATCGAGAAGGTGACGCGCGAGGTCTTCGGCCCGAACGTGGCCGTAATTCCGACGATGGGCACGGGAGCGACCGACAGCAAATATCTGCGCGCCATCGGCATTCCCGGCTACGGCGTTTCCGGACTGTTCGGCGATCCGAATGACGGTCGCGCGCACGGCAAGGATGAGCGTGTGCTGATCAAGTCGTACTACGACAGCCAGGATTTCCTGTATCGCTTGGTGAAGGAAATGTCGTCCACGAAAACGGTTCCCTAGTGTCACGCCGAGCGCGCCCTCTGTCATCCCGAGCGGAGCGAGGGATCTGCACTTCACGTCGTTACGTCGCGGCGACACTCGTTGTCGCCGCGCACGTTGCGCTCGCGCAACCGAAGGCTCCGTCCGACAAATGGACCGACCCGACGAAACACAAAGTCGGTTTCGTCAACGTCACGCCAACCGTCCGGTTGCACTATCTCGACTTCGGCGGAAGCGGCCAGTCCGTGCTCTTTCTCGCCGGACTCGGCAACACTGCGCACGCGTTCGACGATTTTGCACCCGCGCTCACGGACCGTTTTCACGTCGTCGCGCTGACGCGTCGCGGCTTTGGTCAATCGACGCACACCGCCAACGGCTACGACACGCCGCGATTAGTCGAGGACATTCGCGGCGCGATTCAACGTCTCCATCTCGGACGCGTGATTCTCATCGGCCACTCGATCGCCGGCGAAGAGATGTCGTACATGGCGGCAAAGTTTCCCGACGAGATCGCGAAGCTCGTCTATCTCGACGCCGCGTACGATCGTGTCACCGTCGACTCGGCGCTGACCGAAGCGTTCCCGGTGCCGCCAGACGTTTCGGTTCGTCCCGATCCGACTGCCGCCGATACCGTGACGCCGGCGGCGTACGTCGACTACGTGCATCGAACGCGCGGCGTCAACATTCCCGAATCCGACATTCGCGAGCGATACAAGTACGACGGCTGGGACGAGGAGAGCACGCTCGCATATCAATCGATCGGCGCTCGGCATCCTGACTACCGCGCGATTCGTGCACCCGCGCTCGCGATCTACGCGATCAGCGATACGGTCACCCAGCTCGAGCCGTGGCAGCGCTCGGATAAGGAGCACGTCACCGGGATGATGGAGATGCTTCGCGGCATCGAGTCCGTCGAGAAAAAGCAGCGCGAGCAATTCCGGCGCGAGGTCGCGCACGGCGGCGTCGTCGAGATCCATGGCGCACATCATTGGATCTTCGTGAGCCATCGCGACGAGGTGCTCGCCGACGTTCGCCGATTTCTGACGCTACCCTGACGCGCCCGCGATCGATTCCCAATCGATGAAGCGCGTTCGCTGCTCCGGCGTGGGCAGCAAACACGACGCCGCATCGCGCACGAGCTCGTGCCGGTGCCGCGCGATCAGGTCGTAGATCCCGTTCCGCAGAACTCGCGGCACGATTCGGCCAATCGCCGCGACGGCACTCCACCCGCCGCCGAGGTAGCGCATCACTTCGAGGGCCGCGTCGGATCGGACGAGCACGCGTTCGGTCTGCGTCGAATCGCCAGGCTCGAGCCAGATCACGGAGTCGACGTTGGCCAATTCCGCGTGTCGCCGCGTTGCATCGAGCCCCGTTGGACTTTGAAGGCTGGCGAAGCGAAGCGTTCGGCGCCGCCGCTCGCGCGCGAGCACGAACTGCACGCTTCGCGCGCAGAAGCCGCACGTTCCGTCAAAAAGCAGGATCGCCGAACGATTGCTTGTCATCGCGAGCGTGGCAGCCTGCCCTGATGCGAGCGCAGCGAGCGGAGGGAGGGATCTGCACGTTAGGGCGTGAACTTCCTAGGATACGGACACTAACGGATCAACAGCACGGGAACTAACTGGACTACGGTCTTGTCTTTTTCCTTTTCTCGCATCCGGCAGTCCCGTTAGTTCTCCGTTCACTCCGTTACCGTCCGTATCTCACCGTTGATGCCAGACCGGGCGCATCAACGCTTGTCTCGCGGCCTCACCAACTTCTCCGCCGTGTGCGTCTCGGACACGCGAGCCACTTTCGTATACACGAGACCGAGCGCCTTCGCCTTCGCAAAGATCGTCGTGTCGGCCATGCCGTTTGCTCCCTTCGGGTGAATCACCCAGACGGCCCCGCGCGGAGTCGTCGCATCGATCGCGCGAGCGATGCGATCGAGCTCGCGTTCCCTTTCAACGCCGACGAACACGACATCGCAAGCCCTCGCGGCCTTTCCGCTCGAGACATTCTCCGTGCGCTCGCGAACCTGAGCTGATAGCGTTTCGTCGTCGACAGAGAAGAGCCACACCTTCGCGCCCGGCTTCACATCGAGCTTGTCGATGAGACGCTTCGGCGGCTCCTCGATCTTCGCACGCCACTTCGCCGCCGCTTCCGGGCCAAGCGTCAGCGACACGACCGCGGACGATGCGGTCACGGTCAGCACACCTGCGCGCGTCGTCACGCGCTCGATCGACGTGCGCGGAATTCGCACGCGCGCCTCGCCGCGGATCACCAGCTCATCGGTCTCGAGAAGCACGGTCGCACTCTCGGCTTCGCGAACGTGACCGGCGCGATCATCGACTCGCGCGCGGCACTTCGTCTCATACCCCATGGCTTTCTCCCGTCACAACGCTCGGCGTCGGCTCGGCGCCGAAATTCCGGCCGAGTGCGCGGAGATATGCGTCCATTGTCGCGGTGTGGCCCATGATGAATCTCGAAACAAAGCGAAAGATCGGATTGTAGACGGAACCGTCTTCGGTGATGGTGACTCGGCTTGCCGAGTCGCCATCGGGCGCGATCTCGTAGATCCACTTGCCACCGAAGGGCAATCCTTCGTCCGCGATTCGGCCGATCATCTTGCGCGGTGGCTCAGCGAGATCGACCACCATCGTGATGGTGCCGTTGCGCGAGTGCTCGCGCCAGGACGGACCCGTTGCAGCCGATGGCAAGAGATCGACCTTGGTGACGTCCTTTCGCCACGTGGGAAACTTCGCCGGATCCGCGATCACCGCCCACACCGCGTCAGGCCGCGCCGCAATCCGCGCGGTCAGCGACGCCACGTGATCGCGCGGCAGCAGAGCGCCGACGATCGCAACGATTGCAATGACGGCCGCGATTGAGCCGAGGATGATGAGGGCGACTTTCATGCGGGGATCTGCACTTATCCAGCCGTTCGCGTGGTGCGCTTCGGTGCCTGAGTGCGTGCCTTCTGCGCGGCACCGGCAGCGCGAGCGAGGAGTTCGAGACCCTGCAGCGCGGCGCGCCGATCCGCCGCCGAGAGTTGGTCGAGCATCTCTTCGACCAATGTCGGCTCGAGCACCGAATTCGCGTTCGTGACGCGCACGCCGGCGGCGGTCAGCCGAAGCTGCACCTTCCGACGATCCACAGGATCGAGCACACGCGTGACGTAGCCGCGCTCGACGAGCCGCCCGATCGCCAGCGACATCGTGGCGGGCGTGACGCCGAGGTGGTTCGCCAGATCGGAGAGCATGGTCGGGTGCTTCGCATCGAGGTGATCGAGGATCGACACCTGGCGCGCGCTCACGTCGACGCCGCGCTTCGGATCGCGGACGTGTTCGCGGTGACACGCGAAGTAAATGCGAGGGTAGTCGCGAAAGACCTGCGCAACATCGGCCGAGAGGGGCATGCCTGGAGTGTACGACAGATATTTAGCTTCGTCAACACAAAATGTTCGGCGAGCCAAACGATGGGAGGCGAAGCCCCGGTGGCTGCTCGCCAAGTGCCGTGCGGTGCGATGATGTCGCCCGCAACACCGCGATGACGGGCAGGCGTGCCGCGGCAGCTAGCATCACGGCATGCTCGCCGCGGTCCGCTCAGCCGCCGTCTCCGGCATCGACGCCTACGACATTTGCGTCGAGGTCGACGTCGCGCGTGGACTACCCAACTGGTTCCTCGTTGGGCTGCCCGCCGGCGAGGTCAAGGAAAGCCGGGAGCGCGTCTCCGCCGCGCTCGCGAACTCGGGCTTCGACTTGCCCGCGCGACGGATGACAATCTCCTTGTCGCCCGGCGATACGAGAAAGTCGGGCACCGGGTTCGATCTGCCGATCGCGATCGGCTTACTCGTCGCAACCGGCGTCCTCACCCCACAGTCGGTCGACGGCCTCGCCATTCTCGGCGAGCTTGGGCTCGACGGCAGTGTGCGGGGCATCCGCGGCGTGCTGTCGGTCGCGCGTCACCTCGCGAGTGCCTCGAACATACGCGCCTTCGTGCTGCCGCCCGCGAACATCAACGAAGCGTCCCTCGTTCGGGCCTTGCCGCTCGTCGCGCCGCGCACGCTGGCCGAACTGGTCGAGATGCTGCGCTCGGGCGCATTCAACCACGCTGAGCCGGTGTCGCGGGCATTTGTGAGCGATGATCTCGCGGACTTCGCCGACGTCGTCGGTCAGGAAACCGCGAAGCGCGCGCTCGAGATCGCTGCGGCCGGTGGGCATGCGTGTCTTCTCATCGGCCCGCCCGGCGCCGGAAAGACGATGCTCGCGCGCAGGCTCCCGTCCATTCTGCCGGCGCTTACCGAAGACGAGGCGCTCGAGGTGACGGCGATTCACTCGGTGGCCGGACTCCTTCCCGAGTCCGGTGCGTGCGTAGCAGCCCGGCCGTTTCGCGCGCCGCATCACTCGATCTCGTCGGCCGGATTGGTCGGCGGCGGCGGTGCTCCGCGGCCGGGTGAGGTGAGTCTCGCGCATCATGGCGTTCTCTTTCTCGACGAGCTGCTCGAGTTCGAGCGCCGCGCGCTCGAGTCGCTTCGTCAACCGATGGAGGATGGCCAGGTGGTCATCGCGCGCGCGGCGCAGTCGGTCGCGTTTCCGGCGAAGTTTTCGCTCGTGGCGGCGATGAATCCGTGCAAGTGTGGGTTCGCCGGAGACGCGCGACGGGTCTGCGTGTGCTCAGAGTTAGAGATCACGAAATATCGCGGGAAGCTCTCCGGCCCGTTGGCGGACCGCATCGATGTCCATGTTACGCTCGGGGCGATTCCGCCTGACGAATTGAATCGCGTGAGCGACAGTGAACGCTCGACGCTGATTCGAGCGCGCGTTGAGCGCAGTCGCGCGCTCCAGCGGCGCCGGTACGCGTCGGTCTTCCCCGCGGCATGCAACGCGCATGCGCCCGGTCGCTGGCTGCTGTCGCATGGTGAGGTCAGCGCTGAAGCGCGATCGTTGCTCGCGAGTGCGATCGAATCGCTGAACCTGTCCGCCCGCGGGTTTCATCGTGTGCTCCGCGTTGCGCGAACGATCGCAGATTTGGCTGAGTCTCCGACCGTTGAACATGGGCACGCAGCAGAAGCGCTACGCTATCGGCCGCGATGAGCCATGAAGGTTTAGCAAATCGGAACTCAGGATGGTCGCGCCGAGATAGTGGCGTTCCGTGAGGGTCAAGCGCGTCGCATATAGGCATGCGCGGTTCCACTCCGTTCGACGGCGTGGCTATGACCGCTCACGCGCCGGGCCGGCGGCTATTGATGCACCGCGATATTCAGGCGCCGCGGCGTCGCTACTATGCCGTGCGAAGCAGCGTCGACCGATCGATCGCACTTCCGACGCTTGCGCGTTGATGCCATTGGCTGCGACGCCGCGTAGGGCACGGCTCAGCGTCCTGCGCACCCAAGCCGGGGTGAGTCCCAGATCTAGTTGAAAAAACAGGTGGTGCCTCAAAAACTGGAGTGTTGATCCGGCCAAGGATTCGCACTCAGCACCCGAGGACACCACCTATGCGAAGAGTACGACGTCC
>Ga0070679_100001014_pt1 | contig 24478 bp, 20 predicted proteins | sample KBSC63BmetaG_FD_65652 | JGI IMG/M metagenome (GOLD analysis project Ga0070679, IMG submission 65652) | Corn rhizosphere microbial communities from Kellogg Biological Station, Michigan, USA - KBS C6-3B metaG | ecosystem: Host-associated > Plants > Roots > Rhizosphere | place: USA: Michigan... | reverse complement strand
GCGCTCGAACATGCCCGACAGGCAGCCCATGCCGATGTCGACCGTGCCGCCGTCACCGCCCTGACCGACGATGCGGACATCGGTGCGGCCCTTCACCTTCAATGCCGCCGCGATGCCGGTTGCGACGGCAGGCGCGTTGCCGAACAGCGAGTGCATCCAGGCGATGCGCCACGACGACTCGGGATAGGGCGTCGAGAACACTTCGAGACATCCAGTGGCGTTGGCGACGACCATCTGCCCGTCGGTTGCGCGCATCGCGGCGTCCAGCACGTAGCGGGCGCCGAGCGCCTCGCCGCAGCCCTGGCACGCACGGTGTCCGACGCTCAACGCGTTGCTACGACGCCGGTCGGCTTGCACCGTCCGCTCGCCAGGGTCCAGCAGCCGGTTGCCCACCACCAGGCTGCCCGTCTGCTTGAACGGCACGTGTTGGTATGGCATCTCGGGCTCCTACGGCCGGTCGGGCCGGCGACGCTGCGCCTCGACGACGTCGATGTCGAGGTCGAGGAAGGTGAGCGGGGGCAACGCGTCCGCCACAGCAGCGCGGAGCATGGCGCGGAGCGAGGCCGTCGTGATCGGGCGACCGCCGAGGCCCGCGACGACGTCGTACACCCGCACGTGCTCGTCGGCGAGGGCGCCGCGGACATCGGCCGCGACGACACCGCCCATGCCCGCCGAGAGCGCGCGGTCGACGACGATGACGCGAGTCGCGCTGCGCAGCGCCTTGCGGATCGCCTCGGCCGGAAACGGCCGGAACGTGGTGACGCCCAGCACACCGATCGGCACTCCGTCGTCACGCAGCTGGTCTACCGTGTCCTTGATCGTGCCGAGCACAGAGCCGAGCGCGACGACGACGGTTTCCGCATCATCGAGGCGGTAAGGCTTGATGAGCCCGCCCGACGCGCGCCCGAACGCGCCCGCAAACGCGGCGGCCACGCGGGGGACCTCGACCAAGGCGTCGAGCTGGCGCAGATGCGCGAGGTAGCGGACCTCGGTGAACGCCTCGGGTCCGACCATGGCACCGATCGAATAGGGCTCAGCCGGGTCCAGCACCTGACGTGGCTCGAACGCCGGCAGGAACGCATCGACCGCGTCCTGCTCCGGCAGGTCGACCCGCTCCACCGCATGCGTGAGGACGAAGCCGTCCATGCACACCATGACCGGGAGTGACAGCGCCTCGGCGATCCGGAACGCCTGCACGTGCAGATCCGCCGCCTCCTGGTTGTCCTCGGCGTAGAGCTGCAGCCATCCGGAGTCGCGCATGCTCATGGTGTCGCTGTGGTCGTTCCAGATGTTGATCGGCGCGCCGATCGCCCGGTTGGCGACCGTCATGACGATCGGTAGACCCAGCCCGGAGGCGTTGAACAACGCCTCGGCCATGTAGAGCAGGCCCTGGCTCGCCGTCGCCGTGTAGGCACGGGCGCCGGCGGCAGAGGCGCCGATCGCGACCGACATCGCGGCGAACTCCGACTCGACCGTGACGAACTCGCACGGCAAGAGATCGCCCGACTTCACCAACCGCGACAGAGCCTCGACGATGTGCGTCTGCGGCGAGATCGGATAGGCGCAGATCACCTCGGGCCGGCAGGCGCCGACCGTCCGCGCGACCGCTTGCGAGCCTTCAACCTGCAGCAACACGGGACTGGTCCTTGCTGGTCGCGACGTGCGCGTAGGCAGCACGCGCCGCGACCACATTCGCATCGGCGACAGCTCCGGAGAACGCCGCCCGGATCGCGTGCTCGACGCCGTCTAGCGAGACCTGCCTGGTGAGTCCCGCGAAGGCGCCGAGCAGCGCTGCGTTCGGCAGTGGCCGGCCGATGTGCTGACGCGCGATCTCGCCTGCCGGCACGACGTCGATTGCCTGCGTCGTGACAGCGGCGGCCCATGGCTCTGCAACCAACTCGGCGAGCGGGCGGCTGCTGTTGAGGATCAGGTGCGCATGCGGCGCCAGGTCGGAGACGACTCCTGGGAGGGACAGCACCGTCGGGTCCTGGACGATGATCGCGTCTGGATCCGCGATCGGCTCACGGACGCGGATCGGCCGCAGGTCGATGCGGCAGTAGGAGACGACGGGCGCGCCGGTCCGTTCGGACCCGAAGCTCGGGAAGGCCTGAGCGTGCCGGCCGTCGTAGAACGCCGCGACGGACAGCATCTCCGCGGCTGTGACCACGCCCTGACCACCGCGGCCGTGGATGCGCACCTGGAACATGAACCCTGGATACGCGCGGCGGCACAAATCCGGACAGTGGCGAACGTCCCGGCGGGCCGGGCCGAACGCCATCTGCCGGTCGGGATGAGCGGAGGGCGTGGGATTCGAACCCACGATGACGCTTCCGCGCCATAGCGGTTTTCAAGACCGCCGCCATCGGCCACTAGGCGAGCCCTCCAAGTGACGCCGAGGCTACGGCAGACAGCCCATCACTCGGTCGGCGGCTGAGCACGCCATAGCGTGCTCAGCGGCTGACAGAACCTACTTGCCGTCGCGACGCCGTACGACGACGTCGGCGGTCGACCAGCCCAGCCCCACGCAGGCGATGCCGAGCAGAACGAGCAGGGCGTCCACGGCCAAGGCGTGCATCTATCCCCCCGAGTCAGGTTGCCCTCCCACCATCGGCCATGACAGGCGCTCACTGCAGCCTTTTGACCCAACGAAGCGCGGTTCGTCGGCGGCCGGATCGGCTATAGCCCTCTCAGCCGCTGACATCGACGGAGGCCCGGCATGACGGAACGGTGGTACAAGGAAGCCGTCATCTACTGCGTCGAGGTCGAGACCTTCCAGGACTCCGACGGCGACGGTTACGGCGACCTGCAGGGCCTGATCAGCCGCCTCGACTACCTGTCGCGGCTCGGCGTCACCTGCCTGTGGCTCAACCCGATCCATCCGTCACCGCACCGCGACGACGGCTACGACGTGGCGGACTACTACGGCGTCGACGGGCGGCTGGGCACGCTCGGCGACTTCGCCGAGCTCACCCTGCAGGCCCGCGAGCGGGGCATCCGCATCCTGCTCGACCTCGTCGTCAACCACACCTCCGACGAGCACCCATGGTTCCGGAGCGCGCGCAGCGACCCGGACTCGCCGTACCGCGACTGGTACGTCTGGAGCGACACCGAGCCACCCGACCGCAAGCAAGGCGTCGTCTTCCCCGGAGAGCAGTCCGAGACGTGGACCTACGACGACGAGGCCCGTGCGTGGTACTTCCACCGGTTCTTCGACTTCCAGCCCGACCTCAACTGGGCCAACCCGAAGGTGCGCGAGGAGATCCGCAAGGTCATGGGCTTCTGGGTGCAGCTCGGCGCATCCGGATTCCGCGTCGATGCCGCCCCGTTCGTGCTCGAGCAGGTCGAGCCCGGCCGCGACCCGGCGCCGCAGGACTTCTCGATCCTCGACCAGTGGCGCGAGGACCTGAGCTGGCATCGCGGCGACGCGATCCTGCTCTGCGAAGCCAACGTCGACCCGGACAAGCTGCTCGCCTACACGACCGCCGCGGACGCGGACGGGCCGAACGACCGCGCCCACATGCTGTTCGACTTCCTGCTCAACCCCAAGCTGTGGCTCGCGCTCGCGCGCAACGACGCCGAGCCTGTCGCCGAGGCGCTCCGCAACGCGCCGAAGTTCCCGGCGATGGCGCAACGAGCGACCTTCCTTCGCAACCACGACGAGCTCGACCTGTCCCGGCTGCCGAAGGAGCAACAGCAGGAGGTGTTCCGCGCGTTCGCGTCGAAGGCGGACATGCAGCTGTTCGACCGCGGCGTACGACGACGGCTCGCGCCGATGCTGCGCGGCGACCGCAAACGCATCGAGCTCGCCTACTCGCTGCAGTTCACGATGCCGGGCACGCCGGTGCTGAGGTACGGCGAAGAGATCGGCATGGGCGAGAACCTCGACCTGCCCGAACGCAACGCGCTGCGTACCCCGATGCAGTGGAGCGCCGACGCCAACGCGAACTTCAGCACCGCGGCACCAGAACTGCTCGTGCGGCCGGTTCTCAGCCGAGGCAGCTACGGCTACAAGCGGGTCAACGTGCAGGCCCAGCGCACCGATCCCGGCTCACTGCTGCGGTGGTTCGAGCAGATGATCCGCACGCTGCGCGAGTGCCCGGAGATCGGCGTCGGCACGTGCACTGTGCTCGATGTCGCCCTGCCGCGCCACGTGCTCGCGCACCGGTGCGACGCGCCGGAGGGATCCGTCCTGCTGCTGCACAACCTTGCCGACAAGGCGGTCACCGTCGACATCGGGCGCCTCGACGGCGTGGTCACCACGCCGCGCGAGATCTTCGCCGACGACGGTTACTACGCACCGACGAAGCAGCTGTCGGGCCTGCGGCTCAACGGCTACGGCTACCGCTGGATCCGCTTGTCGCTGCGGTGAGACGCCCAGCCGGTCAGGGATGCGTCGGGACCCTGAACCGCGGTTTCCCGTTGGCACACCATGGGTTGGCCGGCACGCCCTTGCACGGGTTGGGCATGGTCAGCTGCGCGTCGGGGTGAGGTCCGGGCCCCTTGTAGTCCTTGGGCTCGGTGACACCGAGAGCGTTGAGCGCGTAGACGACGGCGTAGATGGGGTCGCCGGGCTCGTAGATGCCACGCCCCTGCTGCCGCAGCGGATTGGCGTCGCCGCAGTTGTTCAGGTCGGCGATGTTCTGCGGGTCGGTCGTCGCGTCGCGGCGGTGGCCGCCGGTCACGTCGACGTTGCCGAGAACGCAGTTCTGCAACGCACTCGTCTCGTACGCGATGTCCGCGTCGCCCGGGCCGTTGGCGTAGCCGACGTGGTCGAACCGGTTGTAGAGCACCTGGTTGTTGATCGCCGGTGTGAACAGCCAGGACAGGGCCACGCCGTTGTGCTTCTCGTTCTTGATCAGGTTGTTCCGGATGATGTCGTCGGTGCCGCCGGCGATGTCGATGCCGATACCGACGGGGGACAGCGCGGTGATGCCGCTGCCGGGGATGTCGGTGTCGTTGTTGTCGTGGACGTAGTTGCCGATGATGTTGACGCCCTGCTGCGGCGGGTCCGGCTCGCTCGTCAGGGTGTTGGGCACGATGCCGCTGGCGTTGTGGTCCCACTCGCTGTCGATGAGGTAGAGCTCGCCGCCCGCGTTGGTCCCGGAGTAGCCGATGGCGTTCTTCTCGGACTTCGAGGCGACGACAACGGCGTTGCAGTCCCGGCAGCCGCCGATGTAGATGCCGCTGTCGGCGTTCCACGACGCGTAGATGTGTGCGAACACCGACGGATACTTGCCACTCGACGTCGAGTCGTAGGCGTAGACGCCGTAGTCACCGTTGTTGTACGCCGTGAGGTAGTTGCCCCAGTAACCGTCGACGCCGGTCCAGTAGAAGGCGTTCGCGGCCCCGGTCTGGTAGTTCTGCCCGGTCATGTTCTCGACCCAGGTGTTGTTGACGCCGAGCACGTGAACGGCCGACCCGCCGGTCTTCTTGCCGTCGAAGACGACGCCGTTGCGGTTCATCCCGCGGATGTGCAAGCCGCTCGTGAGGGTGCCGGAGGGGCTCACCTGCACGTTCTCGTTGTACTTGCCGGGCCAGACCAGGATCCAGTCGTTGTTGGTGGCATGCGCGACGGCGAGCCCGAGCGAGCGGTAGTAGTGCACCCCCTTGACCTTCGGGCAGCCCGCGGAGCCGTTGCAGACGAGCAGCACGTGCGACTTCGGCGCCGCGCCGGACGGAACCGCGGCGAAGCCCGCGGCGGCCGTTGTGAGCGCAGCCACTGCCGCGGTGATCGAGTGACGCCTGTTCATGGAGACTCTCCAACGGATCCGCGGGACAGGAACGACGCCCGCGACGAGTAGGGCTTCGCAGACGAGCGATGCGATGCCGGCCGGGTCAGCCCAGGCACCGATGTGGTCGTGGATCTGAGGCAGCCCGACGCTTCGGCTGGCGATGTAACCGGCGATGGTGAGCGCGGCGGTGACGGCCGCGAGCCGCTCGATGCGCGCGGTGCGGCGTACGGCGGCGGCAGCAACCGCGCCCAGGCACGCCGTGGACATGAGCAGCGTGAACGCGACCGCAAGATAAGGCGCCTCGGTCAGCTTGCACAGGAAGTCGCTCGCATGAGTGACGGCCGTTCCGCCGAGCAGCACGATGAGCAGCGCGCGACGTCCGAGGGCGCGCGGGCGACGGCGCCACAACAGGAGCAGCGCGAGAACGGGAACCTCCACCGTGACCGCCCGGGCGAGACGCGTCGCCACCACCATCCACGCCGGCGTGACGCGCGCGATGTCGCCGAGGTGGGCCATGGCCTTCACCGCCATGCCCGACATCCCGGCCATGTCGATCGGGGCGGACTTGGACGGCCCGAGGTGGTAACCGGCCGGAAGGACGGACGACCCGCGCTTCACCACCGCGAACTGCGCCATCATGCCGTGGTCCTCGTGGTCCAGCATGTGGCAATGGATCATGAAGACACCGGTGTAGTCGGTGAACTTCGCAGCGACTTCCACGCTCTCGCCGGGGTCGAGACGCCACGTGTCCTCGAGGCCTGACTCCTCCGGTGGAGGCGCCCGGCCGTCACGAGCGATCGTGTGCCACTGCTCCTCGTGCAGGTGGATGTAGTGCGTGATCGGCGACAGGTTCTGCAGCAGCCACGTCTGCGTGGAGCCCAGCGGCACCGTCGCGTCGATGCGGGTCGGGTCGTAGCGATGGCCGTTGACGGTCCAGTAGGTCCCGCTGTTGGCATCTCCGCCGAGGCCGAACGTCCACACCTGGTTCGGCACCGCCGGCGCGGACAGCTTCGGTACCGGCAGCAGCGATCCCGGGATCCGGGACGTGTCCTTGGCGTGCTTGGTGACGCGGAACTGCATGATCGGGACGTCGGGTGTCCCGAGCCCGCCTGGCTGGCTGTCCTGGCGCGGCTCGCTGGCCAGGGTCACCGACTTGCCGTAGTCGTGGCCGAAGTCGACGATGACGTCCGCGCGCTGCGCCGGCCCGAGCAGGATGTCGGTGCGCACCACCGGCTTGGGCAGCAGGCCGCTGCCGTTGCCGATCTGCACGAACGGCTGTCCGTTGGACAGGTGGAAGTCGTAGGCCTGGAAGCCCGAGCCGTTGAGGAGGCGCAGGCGGTATCGGTGCGCCGCGACGTTGAAGTACGGCGCGTAGACACCGTTCACCAACACCCGGTCGCCGACGGTCGCGTCGCCCGGCGCGGCGTACTGCCCGACGAACTTGCTGGTCGAGGTCTCGCCGTCGCCCGGGTGCGGGAAGGGCTCCTGCAGCTGGTTGTTGACGTCGAGCGAACGGTCCGAGACGAGCAGCGGGACGTCGTAGCGCCCACTGGGGAGGTCGAACCTGCGCTCCTTCGGGTCGGTCGTGATGAACATGCCTTGCAGGCCGTTCCACACGTTGCGCCCGGTCTCGTCCATCCGGTGGTCGTGGTAGAAGTCGAATGCCGCCCGCTCGGGCCGGCCACCGTCGGTCAACGGGTAGTCGTAGGTCCGCCGCCCACCCGGCCTGATCAGCTGGCTGTCCGGCTGCCCGTCACTCGCCGATGCGTGGTGGTCGCCATGTAGGTGCACGGTGATCGAGCCGACCGACCCCGGCAGGTTGTTGACGAACGTGACCTTGGTGTCATGCCCGACCGGCCGCTCGATGGTGGGGCCGGGATAGGTGCCGCCGTAGGTCCACATCGACGTCTTCGGGCCGCCCGGCATCACGCGAACGTCGGCCACCTTCACCGGCACCGTGATGTGCGAGCCCGTCAGCACCTTCGGCAGGCGCAGCGACTGGTGGAAGCTCGGCGTGGCCGGCTTGGTCCCACCGCCGTGCCCCTCGACGATGAGCGTCCCCTGCATGTTCGGGTGGAACTGGCAGTAGAAGGCGTAGGTGCCGGGCGCGAGCTTGTCCGCGCCGGTCACCGTCGAGGTCGTGCCGGGCAGCGCGTTGCCGCTGAACAGCGGCGAGCCGTCCTGCTTGCGTCCGACGCTCGTCACCGTGTGGGCGAGCTCGTCGAGGTTGACGAAGGTCAGGGGCGTGCCCTGGGTGATGACGACGACCTTCGTGTCATAACCCGTGGTCGCACCACCCGGGCCGACCACCACGGCACCCACGAGCGGAGTCGGCGACGTCGGCGTGTGGCCGAGCACTACCGACGGCCGGCTCGGCGCCGCCCCGGCCAGCGGCGCGAGCGCGAATCCCACCGCCGCCAGCCCGGCAACGACCCCCGTCAACCATTTCCGCACTCGCTTGGGATTCGACGGCCCGCGCGGGCACTCCTCCCTCAGCTCACGAACGTGATCAACATCTGGGACAGCCGCGCGTGAGGGCTGCTTTCAACGCGCGAAGTTGATCAGGTTCGTGAGCTGGTGGACGGCGCGGAAGCGGGCCGGCCGCCGCCCATGCCCGGGCAGGGGCCGTGGTGCCGGCCGCCGAACGCGGGGGCGTCCTTCGCCTCGTCACCCGCATGCAGGACCGCGATCGCCGACGTGCCCGGCCGGACCGCGAAGCGCGCCGCGTCGCCGACCTTGAGGTCGGACAGCTGCGCCTCGCCGTTCTTGTCGATGTCGCTGTTCGCGTCGACCGTGTAGGTCTTGGTGCCGGTTGCGGACTTGATGGTGACGGAGTCGGAGCCGACCGAGGTCACGGTGCCGGCCGACATCGGGGCGAACGGCCGCATGCCGTGATGATCCGGACCGCCGTACGCCGGGCCGGCCGTATAGGTGCCGCCCCCCGCGAACGGCGCGGACCCTGTCGATGCAAATGGGGTCGAGGCGGACGCGCCGATCGTGGCGGCGAGGATGCCACCGGCGACGGCGCCGGCGATCAGGAGACCGCTCGCCTGGAATGCGGTACGGCGGGACGACGTCATGCCTGCAACCTCCTGCGGACGGATCCGGCTGTAAAGGAGCATGGCGCGCCAACCTTGGAGCCACCCTGTGGCAGACCTGTGAGTTCTAGCCGCCGATCGCCGACGCGGGCAGGGCGGCGATCCGTTCCTCGAAAAGGTGGACGATGTTTGCGATCGAGGTCTGGCCCTGCACCGGCGGCTGGTCGCCCCCCGGCTGCGGGAAGTAGAGCCCCTCGAGCACGCGGCCGCGCCGGAGGTAGACCGCGATGTTGTCATTCGTGCTGCCGAGGTCGTCGGTCGTCGTGAACGAGTACGCCTGCCGCTGCACCCCGTCGACGGCGGGCCAGGACTTGTCCGGAGCCGCGCCGAACTGCGTGGTCACGGTCGGCTCGTGGACCGGGCTCACCACGGGATCGTTCGGGCAGGCGGCGGCCACGGTCTGCAGCTCGTGCATCGCCTGCGCCGCATCGGCCGGCTGGCGATAGAGAACGGCCTCGGTCGACAGCACCGACGAAGCGCCGGTGTCGTACTCCACCACCTGCAGCCGCGCCGTCCGTAGCGACTCGCTCGGGTAGGTGCCGTTGCACAGGTCGAGCGTCGTCTCCCCGCTGACCTGGTTGCCGCCGGTCAGCAGCTGCACCTGGTTGCCGGGACGCACGTCCTGCTGCCGTACGACGAGCCCTTGCAGCAGCCCCGCCGCCCGGTCGGTCGACTGCGGAGCCGACGGCGACGGGGCCGGAGTGAGCGGCGCAGGTTGCGGAAAGAACGGCGCCGGCACGGCCGCCGCGGGTTTGTGGCCGTGGTGCGACACCACCTGGTAGACGATGACGAAGCCCAGCACCAGGCCGGCGGCGAGCGCGAGCGCGTTGATCTGCATCGTCGTGAGCCGGCGAGCCGGCCGCTCCGGCGACCCGGACTCGATCAGCTCCCACGGCTGGATGACGGCGGTCGCCGTCGGCGGCGCCGACGGGTGCGCGGCGTACGCCCAGGTCGGTGGCGGGGGTGCGACCGTGCTGCGTGTCGTCGGCGGAGGCGTGGGGGGCCGCTCCCCGACCGGCCTCGCCACCACCTGCGGCGCGTCCGGGCCGGCCCCGCCGGCCGAGACCGGGCCGTGCGGGAAGACGTCGCCGGTCCACACCCGGCCGTCCCAGAAGCGGTGCTGCCCGGTGAACCACGGGTCCGGGTACCACCCCGGACCGGGCGCACCGGTGTCGCTCGTCATCACGCTCCGTCCCGCGGGCCGGCCGGCCGCTACCGCAATCTGGTTCATCTTCAGCGTCGCACCTGGACGTTTCCTGAGAACCCTGCCATCTGCGATTCAGGGGGCGTTCACACTCGACGTCGAGCATCACGCCGACGCCGACGAAGGAGCCCGAGCCGATGCCACCCGCCCGACCGACCAGAGACCGGCAGCCGACAGACCTGACCGCACCCGAACTGGCCGCGCTGCTCGAGGACGCGCTGTTCCAGATCAAGCGCGTCGTCGTCGGCCAGGAGCGCCTCGTCGAGCGGGTGCTGCTGGCCCTTCTCACCGGCGGTCACTGCCTCATCGAGGGCGTGCCCGGGCTCGCCAAGACACTGACCGTCTCGACCCTCGCCCGCGTGGTCGGCGGCAACTTCACGCGCATCCAGTTCACCCCCGACCTGGTCCCGGCGGACATCGTCGGCACCCGCATCTGGCGTCCATCGCACGAGCAGTTCGACATCGAGTGGGGGCCGGTGTTCGCGAACGTCGTCCTCGCCGACGAGATCAACCGAGCGCCGGCCAAGGTGCAGTCGGCACTGCTCGAGGTGATGGCCGAGCGGCAGGTGTCGATCGGCGGCACGACGCGCCAGGTGCCCGACCCGTTCCTCGTCCTCGCGACGCAGAACCCCATCGAGAGCGAAGGCGTCTACTCGCTGCCGGAGGCGCAGCGCGACCGGTTCCTCATGCACATCAACGTCGACCACCCGTCGTACGCCGAGGAGACCGCGATCGCCGAGCGGATGAGCGGAGCGGCGCCACAGGCGGAGCAGGTGCTCACGCTCGAGCAGCTGCTCTCCGCGCAGGCCGTCGTCAACAACGTCTTCGTCCACCACGCCGTCCGCGACTACGCCGTACGCCTCGTCATGGCGACGCGCGCGCCCGCCGAGTGGAACCTCGCCGAGCTCGCTCCGCAGATCAGCCTCGGTGCCAGCCCGCGCGGCACCCTCGGCCTGATCGCCGCCGGCCGCGCGCTCGCGACGATGCGCGGCCGCCGTTTCCTCGTGCCGCAGGACGTGTACGACGTGGCGCCCGAGGTGCTGCGCCATCGCATCCTGCTGACCTACGACGCGATCGCGCAGGAGGTCACCCCTGACGATGTGCTGGCGAAGGTGCTCGCGGCCGTGCCCGCCCCACGCGTCGCGCCTTCGCAAGACGCTCTCTCATCGGGTGCCGGCGGTTCCGACGTGCGGTTCAACGAGACGCTCGAGCTGTTCGACCGGCCGGCGGCCGGATGAGCCGCACGCCCACCCCTCCGTCAGCTCGTCCCACGGACCTGCTGACGAAGTCGGCTGCCCTGCGCCGGCTCGAGCTGGAGCTGCGGCGCCGGCTCGACGGTCGGCTGACCGGCGACTACCTGTCGCTGGCGACGGGCTCCGGCAGCGAGCGGGCGGGTGCGCGGCGCTACGAGCCGGGCGACGACGCGCGCCGGATCGACTGGAGCCTCACCGCACGTTCGCTCGAGACGCACGTGCGTACGACGGAAGCCGACCGCGAGCTGCACACGCTGTGCATCGTCGACCGCTCGGCCAGCCTGGATTTCGGCACCGCGCGACGGGAGAAGCGCGAGGTCGTCCTGGCGACGCTCGCTGCGTTCGGCATTGTGACGGGGCGCAGCGGCAACCGACTCGGTGTCGTCATCGCGGGGGGCGACCGGCTCACCCACCTGCCGCCGCGGCAAAGCCGGGAGGGACTGCTCGCAGCACTCTCCCGCGTCTACGACACCCCGCGACGTGACGACCGGCCCGGCCCCGGCGCCGACCTCTTCGGCGCGCTCGAGTGGGCACATCGCACCCAGCGGCACCGCGGACAGATCGTCATCGCGTCCGACTTCCTCGAGAACTCCGACTGGGCGACAGCGCTGCGCCGGCTCGGGCTGCGCCATCGCGTCGTCGCGGTGCACGTGACCGACCCACGCGAGCTGCAGCTGACCCCGGTCGGGATCCTCGGCGTCGTCGACGTCGAGACCGGCCGACGGGTGCACGTGCAGACCAACTCGCCGACACTGCGGGCGCGCTACGCCGAGGCGGCGCAGGCGCGGCACGGCCGGATCGGCACGTCGATCCGGCACGCCGGCGCCGACTACCTGCACCTGTCGACCGACCGTGACTGGGTCCTGGACCTCGCCCGCTTCCTCACCCGCCGGAGAAGCCCGTGACGTTCCTGTCCGGGGCCCGGCTGTGGCTGCTGCTCGCGCCGCTCGCGTTGCTCGCCGCCTACGTCTTCGCGCAGCGGTCGCGGCAGCGCGCCGTCGTACGGTTCACCGACGTCGACCTGCTCACCTCGGTCGCACCGCGTCGGCCGGGATGGCAGCGCCACATCGGCGCCGCGTTGCTGCTCGGGACGCTCGTGCTGCTCACCGTCGGGTTCGCGCGCCCCGCAGCGACCACCCGGACGCCGCAGAAGAGCGCGACGGTGGTGCTCGCCCTCGACACCTCCGCCTCGATGGCCGCGACCGACGTCAGGCCCAACCGGCTGGCCGCCGCCAAGGCGGAGGCCGAGGCGTTCGTCCGCGGACTGCCGCCCGGCCTGAAGGTCGGCCTGGTGTCGTTCGACTCGAACGCCCGGATGCTGGTGTCGGCGACCAGCGACCGCAACGTCGTCCTCGCCGCGATCGACGGGCTGCAGACCGGCGCCGGCACTGCCACCGCCGACGCCATCGACGTCGCACTGACGGCCATCCGCGCCTTGCCGAAGGCGGCGAACGGGAAGCCGCAGCCCGCCGCCATCGTTCTGATGAGCGATGGCACACCCACGATCGGCCGAGGGGGCATGAGCCCCGCCGTCGCCGCCGACGACGAAGCGACAACGGCCAAGCACACCGGCATTCCGATCGACACGATCGCGTTCGGCACCGCCGAGGGCACGGTCGTCCTGCGCGGGCAGATGGTGCCGGTTCCGTCCGACCCGATCGCCATGGCACGTATCGCGCAGGAGAGCGGTGGGAAGTCCTTCACTGCGAACAGCGCGAAGCAGCTGCACTCGGTCTACGACCAGATCGGTCGTGCCGTGGGGTACGTCGTCCACCACCACGAGGTGACGGCATGGTTCACGGGTGCGGGCCTTCTGCTCGCCGCACTCGCGGCCGCCGCCGCTTTGATCTGGAGCTCACGCCTTGTCTGACAACGAGAGAGACATTTGGGACGGCCGCTGGGTCGACCACCGGTGGGGCGATCCCACGACCCGCGCGCAGGTCGACCAGCAGATCGCCGAGCCGCTCGACGGCGGCGGGTCGCCCGAGCCGGCGTACGCCGAGGCACCGCCGGCAGCGCCGGACCGCCCGCCGCACCGGCTCATCCCTCTGCTGGCCGGGCTGATCGGCATCGCCCTCGGCGCGGCGATCGGGGTCCCGGTCGGCCTGGCACACCGCCCCGACGCGCCGCCCGCCGCCTCCTCGGTGCCGATCGTCCCGGGCAACACCGGCTCCGGATCGACCTACTCGCCCGATGACGTCGCGGCCAAGGTCGACCCGTCGATCGTCGACATCACCAGCCGCATCAGCTACCAGAACGCGACCGCGGCCGGCACCGGAATGATCCTGACCGCGGATGGCGAGGTGCTCACCAACAACCACGTCATCGAGGGCGCCACCTCGATCACCGCCACGTCGGTCACCACCGGCCAGCAGTACAAGGTGACGGTCCTCGGCACCGACCCGACGCAGGACGTCGCGCTGCTGAAGCTGACGAACGCGTCGAGCCTGGAACCGATCTCCGTCGGCGACTCCTCCCGGGTCGGCGTCGGCGACTCCGTTGTCGCTCTGGGCAACGCGGGTGGCGTCGGCGGGACCCCGATCGTCGCGACCGGCGTCGTGACCGCGCTTCAGCAGTCGATCACCGCGAGCGACTCGAATGGTCGCAACCCGCAACGACTCAGCGGCCTGATCGAGACCGACGCGCCGATCCGTCCGGGCGACTCGGGCGGACCGTTGTCGAACATGTCGGCACAGGTGATCGGCATGGACAGCGCGGCGTCCGTCAACGGGTTCGGAGGCGGCACCGACCGCGGCTATGCGATCCCGATCCAGCACGCGCTCGACATCGTCCACCAGATCGAATCGGGCAACGGCTCGTCCACCGTGCACATCGGCCCGCGCGGGATGATCGGCGTACAGGTCTCGGCCCTGTCGACGGGCGGCGGCGCGATGGTCGAGAGCGTGACCTCGGGCTCGCCCGCCGACCGCGCGGGGATCGAGGCAGGAGACACGATCACTGCCGTCGACGGTCGCCCGGTCACGACGGCGGACTCGCTCGGCACGCTGATCAAGGCGCACGCCGCCGGTGAGCACATCAACGTGTCGTGGACGAGCACGGACGGCAGTCACCACTCCGCAGGCATGACGCTCGTCGCCGGCCCGCCCGACTGAGCTCGCCGGGCCGTACAGTTGCCGGCGATGCGGATCCTGCTGTTCAGCTACAGATACGCACCCGGGGTCGGCGGCATGGAGACGATCGCCGTCGTGCTCGTCCGGCAGTGGCTGCGAGACGGTCACGACGTCACGGTCATCACGCATCAGCCGGACGCGGGCACCGACACGGACCGGCCGCCGCGCCTGCTGCGTCAGCCTTCGGTGTGGCGGATGTGGCGAGAGGCGCGCGCAGCAGACGTGGTGGTCCACAGCCACGTGTGGGTGCGGGCTCAGGTGCCGGCCTGGCTGTCCCGGCGGCCCTGGGTGATCGCCGTGCACGGCTGGTTCGGCGACGACCGCGCGTCCGAGCGGGTCAAGGCCGCGTCACTGCGGATGACCCGGGTCATCGCCCCCAGCGGTGCGGTCGCCTGGCACGTCCGGCACAGCCGACCGACGGTCGTTCCAAACTGCTACGACGCCGAGGTCTTCTCCAAAAGGTACGACGTCCCCCGCGACGACGGAGCCGTCTTCGTCGGTCGGCTGGTCGGTCAGAAGGGCATCGACATGGCGATCGACGCGGTCGCGGCGATCGACGACCTGACCTTGACGATCGTCGGCGACGGCCCTGACCGGGCAGCTCTGGTCGAGCAAGCGGAACGGCTGGGCGTCGCGGACCGCGTGCGGTTCACCGGGGTGCTGCAGGGCGCGGCGCTGGCCGAGGAGCTCAACCGGCACGAGGTGCTGGTGGCGCCGTCGCGATACGGGGAAGCGTTCGGCATCTCGGTCCTCGAGGGCATCGCCTGCGGCTGCGTCGCGGTCGCAACGGCCGACGGCGGTCTGCCCGACGCGGTGGGGCACTGCGGGGTCACGTTCCCCAACAACGACCTCGACGCCCTCGTCGCCGCTCTGCAGTCGGTGCGCACACCCGAGACACGCGAACAGCTGCGTGCAGCCGCGCCGCGACACCTCGCGAGGCACTCACCCCAGCACGTCGCGAACGCCTACCTCGACGTCGCGCGCGGCATTGCGGTTACGCCGCCTTGACCGCCGAGACGAGACCCGTGAGCGTGTCCTTCGCGTCCCCGAAGAGCATCGTCGTCTTCGGGTCGTAGAGCAGCGCGTTGTCGATGCCGGCGAAGCCGGGACGCATCGAACGCTTGAGGAAGACGACCCCGTTCGCGTGGTCGGCGTCGATGATCGGCATGCCGTAGATCGGTGACCCGGGCAGGTCGCGCGCGGCCGGGTTCACGACGTCGTTCGCACCCACCACGAGCACGACGTCGGTCAAGGGCATCTGCCCGTTGACCTCGTCCATCTCCTTGAGCTGCTCGTAAGGCACGTTCGCCTCGGCGAGCAGCACGTTCATGTGACCAGGCATCCGGCCGGCGACCGGATGAATGCCGTAGACGACCTCAACCCCCCTGCCCTCGAGCAACTCGGCGAGCTCGCGGACGACGTGCTGCGCTTGCGCGACCGCCAGCCCGTAGCCGGGCACGATGACGACCCGGCGCGCGTAAGCGAGCTGGATCCCGACGTCGTCGATGGTGCCTGTGCGCACCGAGCGATCGACCCCGTCGCCCTCGATCGCCGCAGCGGTCGGCGTGGCGGTGATCGCACCGAACAGGATGTTCGCGAGGGGGCGCCCCATGGCTTTGGCCATCAGCTGAGTGAGCAGCGTGCCGGACGCGCCGACGAGCGTGCCCGCGACGATCAGGAGCGTCATCCGCAGCACGGCGCCGCTCGCCGCGACCGCGAGACCGGTGAAGGCGTTGAGCAGCGAGATGACCACGGGGACATCGGCGCCGCCCACCGGCAGGACGAACAGCACACCGAACACCAACGCGACCAGCGCGAGTAGCACCGCCGCGGCCATGCTCCCGGTGAGTCCCCAGACGATGAAGACGACCGCCGCGACGCCTAGGCCCAGATTCAGCAGGCGCTGGTTCGGCAGGACGACCGGCCGCCCGGTCATCAGCTCCTGAAGCTTCAGGTAGGTGACCGCGCTGCCGCTGAACGACACCGCCCCGATCAGCACCGAGAACAGCACTGCGGCGGCCGTGCCGATGCCGGCCGTCGAGTGCGACTTGTCGAACTCGGCGAGCGACACCAGCGCGGCCGCCCCACCGCCGACGCCGTTGAACGCCGCGACCATCTGCGGGATCGCCGTCATCTTCACGAGCCGCGCGGCCGGGATCGCAACAGCGACCCCGACGACGATCCCGATGAGGATCAGCCAGATGCGATGCAGGCCCGGGAGGAAGAACGTCGTGACGATCGCGACGAGCATCCCGGCGGCGCCGACGAGGTTGCCCTGCCGCGCCCACCTCGGCGACGAGAGACCTTTCAGTGCGACGATGAACGACACCGCGCAGAACAGGTAGATGAGCTCGATCGTGTCGACGCGGTTCACGTCCCGCCTCCGGGACCTGGTCGGCTGCCGGTGCGCCGGCCCTTGAACATCTCGAGCATGCGGTCCGTGACGACGAAGCCGCCGACGACGTTGATCGTGGCGAGCACCACGGCGAGGAACCCGAGGATCGTCTGAGCCGCGCCGTGACCGGTGCCGAGAACGATGATGGAGCCGACGAGGATCACACCGTGGATCGCGTTGGCGCCCGACATCAGCGGCGTGTGCAGGATCGGTGAGACCTTCGAGATCACCTCGAAGCCGATGAACACCGACAGCACGAAGATGGTGAACAGACCCAGCGTGGTCTCTGTCATCTCTGGCGCCTCCGGCACTGTGTCATTCCTGCAGCACCTGGCCCTCCCGCGTCACGCAGCTGGCGGCCACGATCTCGTCGTCCCAGTCCGGGACGAGATCACCGTCGCGCACCATCAGCAACAGCAGGTTGGCGACGTTGCGCGCATACAGCGCGCTCGCGTTGGCCGGAATCGCCGACGGTGCGCCGCGCATGCCGATGACGGCCACTCCACCGACGTCCACCGTCTCGCCGGCTCGGGTCACCTCGACGTTTCCGCCACCCTCCGCACCGAGGTCGACGATGACCGACCCCGCGCGCATGCCGCGCACCATGTCCGCGGTGACCAGGCGCGGTGCCGGCCGGCCGGGGACGGCCGCCGTCGTGATGACGACATCGGCCCCGGCGATGTGTTCGCCAAGGATGCGTCGCTGCTCCGCCAGGAACTCCTCCGACTGCACCCTGGCGTAACCGCCGGCGCCCTCCTGCGTCTCCAACCCGAGGTCGAGGAACGTCGCGCCGAGCGAGCGCACCTCGTCCGCCGCGGCCGACCGGACGTCGTACGCCGACACGACCGCACCGAGCCGGCGAGCGGTTGCGATTGCCTGCAGACCCGCGACCCCGGCGCCGAGCACGAGCACCTTGGCCGGCGGCACGGTGCCGGCCGCCGTCATGAACAACGGGAACATCCGCGGTGCCGCCTCGGCCGCGACGATCACGGCGCGGTAGCCGGCGACGAGCGCCTGCGAAGACAGTGCGTCCATCGACTGGGCGCGGCTGATCCGCGGCACGAGGTCGAGGCTGAACGCCGACACCGACCGCTGTGCCAGTGCGCGGATGACGTCGCCGTGCGCCCATGGCTGCAGGAAGGACACCGTCGCCGTGCCAGGACGCAGCGACTCCGCATCCGCCACCGGCAGCGGCTGCACCGAGAGCACCACATCACCGCTGGCCAGCAACGCTTCCCTGTTGGTGCCGATCTCCGCCCCCCGCGCGACGAGCTCGTCGTCGTCGACATAGGCGCCGAGCCCGGCGCCCGCCTGCACCGCGACGGTGCAGCCGGCGTTCACCAGACGTGCGACGGTGTCGGGTACGACGGCGACGCGACGCTCCCCCTCCGCCACCTCTTGCGGCACGACTATCCGCACCCGCTCAACCTAGGTGGCAGCGGCGTCGGCCGCAGTCTGACGCGCCCGGAGACCGCCTAAGTCCCGTTCACCGCAGCGATGGCGAGAACCGTCGCGGTGTTCGGCGCCAGCGCGACGTCGAGTCCACCGGTCAGGTCACGACCGTGGAAAGCGCCCAACCGCTGCCCGGATCGAACATCCGTGACGAAGTAGACCTGCTGCGGGTCCAACCCGTGCAGCGAAAGCCGCTGGGTGCCCGGTCCGCCGCTCTGCCGGAACGCGAAGACGTAGCCGCTGGTCCCGTTCCAGGGCTGCCACGCCGCCCACGACTGCCCGTCGAGCGGATCGGCGCCGGTCAGCTCGTAGACCGCGGGTCCGAGCTGGTCGCGGTGCGCGTCGTACCAACTGATCCACCACGCGGTCTCCGCCTGCTGCTCGGGCGTCAGCTTGGTGAGGTCGGTCCAGAACGTGATGTGCGTCAACAAAGCGAGCGGGAAGAGGAAGTCGACCCCTGCTGTGCCGGCGTAGGCACCGGTCAGCGTGCCGTCATAGACACCGAGTCCTATCGACGGCGTTGGCACCCACGGAGCTGCGCTCCATACGTCGTGCAGCAGCTTGGCGACCGGCGTGCTGCCGTGAGTGTGAGCGTTGTCGAACCACGACGGACCGAGCGCGGCGGACTCGAACGGCCATGCGCGCTGGTCGTTGGTCTCGTCCAGCTCGAACGTCACCGTCGGGTGCTGCGCCTGCATGCGTCGCACCATTGCGACGAACGCGTCCTCGTAGTCCGCGTAGTCGTGGTCGCCGCAGTCCACCCAGGCCATGAAGTCGAACTTGAACTCGGTCACGCCGTAGTCGTGCACGAGCCGGTCGACGACACCGACGAGGTAGTCCTGGAACGCCGGGTTGGTGGCGTCCCACACGCCGAGCCCGGCGTCGTCCTGCACCTCCGCCGTCACGTCGCCGACCGGTGCGCAGGCCCAGTCCGGGTGCGCGGCGTAGGTCTGCGACGCACCGTTGAACTCGACCGGTGACATCCACAGGCCGAGCTGCAGCCCTTGCGCATGCACATAGTCGACGAAGTCGGGCCGGCCGTTGTGGTCGTTGTCGGGGAACCGCGCCGGGTCGAACTGCCAGTCGCCGCTTTCGCCGCCCGTGCCGCCCTGCCACTGGTCGTCGAGCATGAACTTGTCCACCCCGAGCGCCTTGGCGGCGTCGACCTGCGCCCGCAGGTTGGGGTCGCTCATGCCGTCGCCGTGGCTCCAGGGATGGAACGTGTTGAGGTCGACCGAGCGCTGGAACGCCGGCTCGCCGCCGCCGACGAAGTCGCGCGCGAACGCCGCCGCCGCCTCTTGCGCGCCGCCGCCGTAGACGCCGAGGTACGACGTCCCGAGCTGCAACGTCTCCAACGGACGCAGGACCCGGGCCCGCACCGGCACCGGATACGCCGGGTTGTCCTGCCGGTTGTAGTTGGGCGGCGAGGTCTGCAGCGGGCCCCAGTCGAACGCGTCCCGCGCCCAGTCGACGCCGGCGTACGACCGCCCGGACGCGTCCCGGCCGACCCGGCTCATCACACCGCCGCGGCGCTGCGACACGAGGAAGAAGCCGCTGTCCGTGCCGAACCGCGCGACCTCACCTTCGTCGTCGAACGCTCCCGGCTCGGTGCTGACGTGGCGGTAGTCGTCGCGCCAGTCCGACCCGCCGTTGTAGGCCTGCACCTCGGCCGGCAGCGACGCGTTGGCCGCCGTGACCTGGTCGAGCGTGTACGACGCGACCCGCACCGGGGCCGGACCGTGGTCGACGAGGGTCGATGTCGTCTCGAGAACCGCCGACCCCGGATGCAGCACGACCAACCGGTCGAGCTCGATGCCGGCGACGTCGGCAGCGGACGCCACGAGCGAGTACCTGAACAGCAGTGCCGCCCCGGTGCCGGACTGCGGGCGCCCCGGCAGGCTCGGCGGCCGCTGCGCCTCGACCGACACCAGCGACCACCCCGTCGACGCGGTCGTGGGCACTCCGGCGACGTCGATCGAGAAGTCGTCGCCGGGCACCGCCCACGACTGCCCCGCACCCGTGAGCGCAACTGTCCGCGCGACACCACCGGCCAGTGACCACGTGCGCGTGACGACTCCGTCGGACAGCGTGGCGCTCGTGGCCGTGACGGTCGCGACGACGCCGTCGCCCGGTGCGGAGGGACGCTGGGCGGCGACGGCCGTGACCGGCAGGGCGACGGCCGCGGCGGCCAGCAGTGCCGTCGAACGGGGGTTCACGGGACGAACAGTTCGCCACCGTTCACGAGCCACCTGCCGGCAGGAACCACCGGGGCGGTCACGAACTCCTCGGCGTGCACCGAATTGCCATGCCCAGAATCGATGCGCACAGGATTGCCGCGGCCGCCGCAGCTGTCGCCGTCGCGGTCGCGACTCCGGTGCTCGCTGCACCTGGCAGCGGAGGCACCGCCAACGGCCCGAAGCCGCCGACCGGCTTCTGGGTCGCCGGTGACCTGCACGTGCACACGATCTACGGCCACGACACCTGCATCACGCCGACCAGCGCCTGGGACCCGTCGTCTCCGGACCGAGCGGCGCGCACGTCGTGCGCCGACGCCTACACGATCGGCTTCACCCCGGCACAACGGCTGGCGGAGGCGCAGCAGCGCGGGCTGAGCTTCGTCGCGCTGACCGACCACAACAACGTGGTCAACCAGACCGACCCCGACGTCCTCGCCTTCGAGGCCGCGAACTCAGGGTTCGTGGTCGTCCCCGGCTACGAGAACTCCCAGCCCGGTCATGTGCAGATGCTCGGCGCCCGGTCCTGCTACGGCAACGCGGGCGCCCTTCCGGGCACGACGATCGAGTGCGACCAGAAGGTGGCCGACAAGAGCGCGGCCGGTGAACAGGAGCTCGCCGACTGGCTACGCGCCGATGGTGGCGTCTTCCAGATCAACCACCCCAGCGACATGAACTGGCTGTCGCACTATGGCTGGTCCGTGGTGCCCGACAACGTCGAAGTCTGGAACATCGGACCGTGGGCGTTCCAGCATCCGTTCCCGTCGAGCAACGACAACGACTTCTCGCTGCAGTGGTACGACGAGTTCCTGCATCGCGGCGAGCAGGTCGGCGTGACCGGCGGCAGCGACTCCCACTGGGTGACGACCGACAGCGTGCAGGGCGTCGGCGATCCCACGACATGGGTGTTCGTGCGGACGCTGTCCGTCCAGGGCGTACTCGACGGACTGCGACAGCACCACACCTTCGTGTCCGCACTGCCACCGGCCGAGCAGGGCCCGCAGCTGTTCCTCGAGGCCGACCGCAACGGCGACGGTGTCTACGAGGCGATCGCGGGATCCGAGACAGCGCCGCGCGCGACATTCCGCGTGCGCACCGTGGGCGCGTTGCCCGGCAGCGTCGTACGCATCGTCACCGACAGCGGCCAGGTCGAGCTGCCGCTCGGCGCCGCGAGCACGCTGACCTTCCGTCCCGGGGTGGCGGGCATCCCCGCAGCGGGCAAGTTCGTCCGAGCCGAGCTGCTGGAGTCCGACGGCAAGGCGCAACGCCAGTCGACGTGCGATCCCGTGGTCGGCTCGCAGACCACGCTCTGCCACAACGACCTCGCCATGGAGGCCCTGTCCTCACCGCTATTCATCGGTGACTGACGGATGAAGCGCACCGCGACCGGGCAGTAACAAGTCATGTTCTACGTGGTTCTGCTCATCGCCGTCACGATCGTCGCGTTTGCCGCACGCTTGATGTGGCACGGCCTGCAGACCGCACCCGCACCGGCGATGACCGACGACGTACGCCGCGCCCGCGGTCGCTTCTTCGCTGCGGCCCGTCGCCTGCGGCGCAGCGACAGGTCGGCGCGCTGGGACTTCGGCGACGTGCTGCCGAACCGCGGCTAGGGGTCAGGCTCGCATCGACCTGCCGAGCAGTCGCCGCGCCGCCACCGCCGCACCGAGAAGCTGCAGGCCGCGGGTAGTCGACGGGTCGAGACCGGTGAGGTCGACGATGCGTCGTAGCCGGTAGTCGAGGGTGTTCGGATGCACGTGCAGCGCGGCCGCCGTCTTCCGCCGGTCGAGGTCATGCTCGAGGTAGACCTCGAGAGTGAGCGGCAGGTCCGGGTTGCGGTCGATCGGGTCGAGCAGCTGCGCAAGGTCTGACTGCGCATCGCTGGGCCGCGTGAGCTGGTACTCCAGCAACACGTCCCGCAACAGATAACCGCCGGGCGGCCGGCCCAGGCTGCGCGCGAGGCGGACCACATCGGCGGCCTGCGCGGCAGCACGCGCGACGTCGTGCACCCCGACCGCGATCGACCCACCGGCGGTGACCTCAGCACCCGCCGCGATCGAGATCGCGGCGGCGAGCTCCGGCAGCCGCTCCGCGAGCGGCCGGGCGGTCTCCTCGTCGGCGGGCAGCAGCACGGCGCCGCCGAGCGGGTCCATCAGACCGATGACGGGTTCGCCGGCCCACTCGTCGAGCGCGCGTTGTGCGCGGCGCACCTTCCGCCGCGCGGCGATGGCGCCGCCGACGCCGCGGTCGCTCTCGTCCGGGTGCGGCTCGATGCGCAACCCCACGACGACGTACGCCGGCGCGATCGCGACCCCGACGCGCGCCGCGAGCGCCTCGGCCGGCTCACCCGACAGCAGCGCGGAGGCGAGCGCCCGCCGCGCGTCGCGCTCTTCACCGTAGATGGTCTGCTGCTCCTCGAGGTAGGCCGCCGCGACCTCGGCGGTCACCTGCTGCGCGTAGGCGAGCACGCGCGCGCCGGCGGCGACGACCGCATCGGTCTCGTCCGGCTCGGCGGCCTCGACGATCGCCTCCCAGCCGATGCGCGCACCGACGTGATACGCCGTGAGGACCGCGTCGAGCGGCACCCGCTCTTCCGCGCGTCGCGCGGCGGACAACCGGACGTCGCCCAAGGCGCCGGGCGACAGCGGTTCGCCCGAGCGCAACGTCGCAAAGAACAGCCGCAGGTTCTCGTCGGTGATGGCGAGGATCTCGCCGTCGAGCTGCTCGCGCGGCAGCTGCGCATAGAGCGGGATTTCGGCCACGAAGGTGTCGATCATCCGCCGGGCCAGCCTCGGCACCGTCCGCTCCACGCGCTGGTAGAGCGGATGGTCGGTCGAGGTTGCGGCGGGGTCAACGCCTGCGCGTGGCACCCGGGCATTGTGCTCCGCGTTTTGTGCTCTGTCACAAGAACGTCGGAGCGGTCGTCGCTAATGTCCGGGTCATGCATGCGGTGCTCGTGCGGGAGCCAGGGGACGTCGACGTGCTCGAGTGGGGCGAGGCCCCGGACCCGACGCCCGGACCTGGCGAGGTCCTCATCGACGTCGCGGCGACCGCGGTGAACCGCGCGGACCTGCTGCAGCGCCAGGGGTTCTACCCACCCCCGCCCGGGACCTCGGACATCCTCGGGCTCGAGTGCAGCGGCTCGGTCGCAGCGCTCGGCGACGGTGTCACCGACTGGTCCGTGGGCGACCCGGTGTGCGCGCTGCTGTCCGGTGGTGGCTACGCGGAGCGGGTCGCCGTGCCGGCCGGGCAGTGCATGCCGCTCCCGGACGGGGTGGACGTCGTCACGGCCGCCGCTCTACCCGAGGTGGCGTGCACCGTGTGGTCCAACGTCGTGCAGAACGCCCGGCTGACGGCCGGAGAGTCCTTCTTGGTGCACGGCGGCTCGAGCGGCATCGGCACCATGGCGATCCAGGTGGCGAAGGCCCTCGGCGCCGGGCCGGTGCTCTGCACCGTCGGCACGGCTGAGAAGGCGCGGGCGTGCACCGACCTCGGCGCCGATGTCGCGATCAACTACAACGACGACGACTTCGTCGCGCGCGCCAAGGATGCGACGGACGGGCGTGGCGTCGACGTCCTCCTCGACATCATCGGCGCGAAGTATCTCGCCGCGAACGTCGATGCGCTCGCCCCGGACGGGAGGCTCGTCGTCATCGGCCTGCAGGGCGGTGCCCGGGCGGACATCGACCTCGGCGTCCTGATGCGCAGCCGCGCCACCGTGGCGGCGGCGACGTTGCGCGGCCGTCCCGTCGAGCAGAAAGCTGCGATCTGCCGGGCCGTCGTCGACGACCTCTGGCCGCTGGTCGCCGGCCGGCGGGTCAGACCGATCGTGCACACGAGCATGCCGATGACCGAAGCCCGCGACGCGCACCGACTCGTCGCGGACTCCGGTCACATCGGCAAGGTGCTGCTCACCCGCCCCTGACGTTCACGGCCGTGGCTGCGCGCTCTTGTCGCGCAGGTCGATCTCCTGGTGGTG
>Ga0070679_100001011_pt1 | contig 24495 bp, 17 predicted proteins | sample KBSC63BmetaG_FD_65652 | JGI IMG/M metagenome (GOLD analysis project Ga0070679, IMG submission 65652) | Corn rhizosphere microbial communities from Kellogg Biological Station, Michigan, USA - KBS C6-3B metaG | ecosystem: Host-associated > Plants > Roots > Rhizosphere | place: USA: Michigan... | reverse complement strand
TGGGGGTTCTAATGCAGCCGTCACGGTGACGGGTGTGAATGTCTCGTTTGACGGCTGTACAGCCGTCACTGTGACGGGTGTACCACGCTTCTGACCCGTCACCATGACGGGTGTGCGTTGCTCTGTCTGCAGTCGAGCGTCGTTGAGCATGTAGAGGTTGTTTCTGTGAAGCATCCCGACAGCCTTGCGGCGAATCTCTATCAAGCCGCGCGCAGCCAGGGCATCGAGATTGCGGCTCACAGCGCGCTCACTCAACCCGGTTTCAGCCTGCAGCAGCTCATTGCTGGGCCAGCACCTTCCTGACTCGTCGGCATGGTCCGCCAGCGCCGCGAGCAGAAGCCGTTGCGATGGATTACCACAGGTTTTGAGCCCCCACACCAGCCGCAGGAACTTATTGCTCATCGCTTCTCCATCCGTTCAAATTTGGTGTCTCGCGGCGTCCGCATTGAGTCTGCGGAGACGCGCGCTACAGCAAAAATTGTACGGACAACACGCGAAGAAAACACGAAAAAAGCGCTTACTCACTACAGAGTAAAGTCTGCGCCGCATCCATCGGCTCTATTGCCCAGCGAACATACAGTTCATGGGACTTGTGCAGAGTCTTTTTAGAGCAAATCTCCCGTTACTGTGATCCGGGATACATGGCGAGTAAGAACCACCCGCAAGATGGTGGGGCATCTCTTTCCAGGCTAGACGCGATAGCGGGTTGGCTTTATCAGATGATCGGGAAATTCTCCCAGAGAGGGAAGTCCGTCCGGCGCAGAGTGCGTGTTCGCTTCAGCAATGTAACCGGCCATCGCCTGACTAAGCTGGGCGTCCACTTCATCAGCGATGCTCATGACGCTAATCAGGAGGACGCTGAAGTCGATGGTCGCCAGATTTTCCTGCAAGGTTTGAAAGATGCTGACCTGCAACGTTCGCGACTCTTCGACCAGCATCGCGGCCGTGTAACCCTGGCGCCAGCGCGCGGCGCCGTGTTTCGACGGAAAGCTCGATAGCGGTTCCTTGGTCCCAAGCGGCCTGAAGGACCGAAGGCACATCACGAGGTTACCCAGAAGCCGAGGAAGATGGGCACTGCGCAACTCGTCGCTCATGGGAATCGCCATGATGGCTTCTTCCCGATGAATGCGGGCAAGCCAGGTACGTATGCAGGCTTCGGCTGTTCGCTCAAGAATCGCCGCCACCGATTCCACCGGATAGGGTAGAGATGGACCTTGCTCAAGATGATGGTGAATGGTTTCGACCAGAAGATTCACATCAATGGGTTTCACCATCACGCGGTCGGGCTGCAGCAGAATGGCACGCGCTGCCGCGTCCATGGCTGGGAAGGCACTCAACAACAGGGTTACAGCTTCGGGGTTTGCATGGCGCATGGCACTGACAACAGTAAGTCCATCACCCGCACCCGGCATGTGCAAGTCGCTCAGCAGGACATCGAATTTCTCTGAAGAGATGTACTTCAATGCTTCTGCGACACCCGTCGCTTCGGTTACATGAAAGCCGTGTATCTCAAGCACCATTTTGATCATGGTGCGTACCGTATTGTCATCGTCAACAATTAAAACTCTGGCAGTCGACATTAAGGGGCCCCTCGGCCCTGTAGTCCCGGGTAACAGTTCTGGATAACTATACTCATTTCTGTCAGATACGCGACATAGTTATGTGTGATACGCAACATATGGCAGGCTTTATTTCTAAACTGGGATTTTTAACCAGAAACTGGTCGCTAGAGCAGCAGAATCGCCGCCAAGCTCAAAGCCATATGCGCGACCCATGCCGGGACCACGGCCCCGTTATTCGTATCGGATCACCTGCCGAGAACCTGCTGAAGCCGTTTGAGCGGTTCCTCGGCCAGTTCCGCATATCTCGAAATCCGCGATCCGGCTTCTGGGTCGGTTTTGATGAGGTAAACGAGATTGCCAACTACCTCAAGTGAATCAATGATCTCGACTTCTTTGCGGTCTACTTTGCCAGGTTCAGAATTACTCACGAAATCTCCATTACCGGAGGATTACGTTCTTAAATTTCTCGGATGGCATGGAAGGGAAGAAGGTTGGATTTTCAGCGTTTATGGGCTGGTGTGACAATTCGCGAGCGCGTTCGCCATGGATTTGGGACGCGATCAGGTAACTACGTCAGCTCTGCCCATCCTGGCATATGGCGGTTCCACCTGGTGTCAATGGAGTGGCCAAAGGCGCAGGGAAGAGCACAATGATCTTTGGTTCATCCGACAGAAGCGAAGGCCACCATCCTATCCACTGCTATCGTCAACTCTTTCATTCCCGTCGTGACGGAGTGCGTACACAGCCTCCATATGTCTAACCCTGTTACGGCCATCGTGCCATCTGCGGCATTAGCGGGCCAGCCTGACGAGAGGTGCGTTTCGCCGGGACGGAGAATTCCGCTGCTCCTGGGTGTATACGCCTGGTGTCACGCCAACTACCTGGTGGAAGGCCCGGGTAAACGCTCCGGCACTCTCATAGCCAACCTCGAGAGCGGTCTCCGTCACCGACCGTCCCTCCGCCAGTAGTTCGAGCGAACGCAGTAGCTGCATGTGCCGACGCCACTGGCCGGGGCTCAGTCCGGTTTCTTTCTGAAAGTTCCGGAACAGTGAGCGCTCGGACAAGCCGACCTCGCGCGCCAGTGCGCTCAGGTCCCTGGCATCTCCGGGAGTCTCCGCCAGGCGCATCGCCAGGCGTCTCAGCGCCGGATCACGAGGAACCGGCAAGTGCAGCTCGACCTGAGAGGCAGCACGAATCTCGTCGTGCAGCACATCCACCAGGCGTTCCCTGGCTACATTGGCCTCCGGGTTGTCTATCCAAGTCATCATCCGAACGACGATCTCTCTCAGCAGCGGAGACAACGCCAGAACGCGCGGCTCTACGGGCAGGCTTGCTCTTTCGCGTGCAGCTCTTTCCGCTGTAGCGATGCGCATCATCCAGCCACTGATCTTGCCGCACGATCGCAGGGAATGCACCATGCCGGGCGGAATCCACACGCAACGCCCCGGCGGGCACGTCCAGGCGCCTGCCTCTGTCTCTAAAATCGCAAGCCCTCCGTCGAGACCGCACAACTGCGCCTCAGCGTGGCTGTGAGCGGGCGTTTGCCGAATCCTGGCTCGGGGCAGCTCCCACGCAACGACGCCCAGGCTTTCAAGAACATCTGGCAGTCTCGGGTCATCCTTTGGCATACACAGTCAAGCGTCGCACAAACAGTCTTCTTAGACTGCTTAAAGAGGAGCACTCGTATGAAAGCAGCTATCGTAACGTCCGCTGGTACGAAACCCGTCTTTGGCGAATTCGATAACCCCGTCAGGCAGGAAGGTTTCGAAGTTATCGCGGTCACTGCCGCAGCTTTGACCAATCTGACAAGAGGCCGGGCCGCCGGCTCGCACTACAGCGCAGATAACCACTATCCTTTTGTTCCCGGCGTGGATGGCGTGGGTACCCTCGCCGATGGACGCCGCGTGTACTTCGCCATGCCCGAAGCTCATTTCGGAGCGATGGCGGAGCAGACCCTTGTCGACCCACGCCGCACGCTTATCCTGCCCGACAATCTCGACGACGTAAGCGCTGCCGCGCTGGCAAATCCCGGCATGTCCTGCTTCGCCGCGCTGGTAGAACGCGCCCGCTTCCAGGCTGGGGAAACTGTCCTCATCAACGGTGCAACAGGGGCCGCCGGGCTTGTTGCCGTTCAGGCCGCGAAAGCACTTGGAGCAGCAAAGATTATCGTGACCGGCCGCAACGCACAGGAACTCGAAGCGCTGCGCCCTTTCGGCGCCGATGTCGTCATCCCCTTCGATCTTCGTCCGGAGAACGAGCATGGAGTTGACGACTTTGAACAGGCCCTCATACCTGTGTTCGCGGGTGGGCTGGATGTTGTCGTCGATTACCTATGGGGCAGCAGCGCGCGCACCATCATTGTCGCGGTCGCCAAAGCGGTGGAAGACGCGCACCCTGTCCGTTTCATCCAGGTAGGAGAGGCCAGTCGCGAACCCGTAGAGGTGCCCGCCGCGGCATTACGCTCCTCGGCCATCCAGATCATGGGCAGTGGTCTCAAGTCTGTTCCTATGCCGAAACTCTTCGAAAGCATCCGCCAGACGTTCGAACTTGCTGCCCACGGCAAGCTCTCCCTTCCTACGAAAGTCGTTCCGCTCGCCTCGGTCGCAGAAAACTGGGACTCTCCCGGCAAGCCCCGACTCGTATTCACTAGCGCGCGATAGCGCAGCGATCACCTTGAGTGTGATGAGTCAGTAGCTCGTCTTATGCGAGAAGAGGAAAGGTTCTCCGCCGGGGCCACATCACTAAGTGCTGAAGGCCCGACGATATGCCAGTCGTCCACCGGCTGTGGCCGACCCGGCGGGGATGAAACGTTCGTTCCGAGCAAAAGGCGATGATGATCACAGTTCTTGTAAGCAACATTCTCTGGTTTCTTATCAGCCCAGGGGACCTCCGCGCGGAGTAAAAAAAATCGAGCGGATACTGTTTCCTGATTTTAACGACTGGATTGGTGACGTTCGTGGAAAAGTCCCGTCCATTCTCCGATAACGAAAATCGAGAGCGCATCAGGGGTGCAGCCTTGAGATTCGCTTGGGTGCCTGGATGTCAAGACTTAGCCTTCCACTACAACGTGTCAACATAACGAGCCGGAGCGCAATCAGACTGCTTTGTTGCGGATTGCTAATGGCCGCAACACACCTCACCCATTGCTTCGGACAGTCCACCAGCGTCGCCGCGCACCCGTACATGGGCTGGAGTAGTTACAGTTCGCAGACGCAATCCAGCGGATTCCTGACCCAGGCAAACATCGAAGCGCAATCGGACGCGCTGAGTTCTTCAGTCCTCGAAGAGCATGGTTTTACGTATATCAATATCGACGACGGATGGCAGATGGGTTACGACTCGAACGGGAGGCCCAAGCCGAACTCTTCTCTGTTCACAGACATGGCGGGCTTGATCACGCACATCCATCAGAATGGGCAGAAGGCCGGCATCTACTGGCGGCCCGGAGTCGCGCAGGAAGTCGTGCAGGCGAACCCTCTGATTGCAGGGAGCAGCCATTCCATCAAAGACATCCTCGCTGTTCCCAATGCTCCCGGAAACGCTTTTGCGGCGTCGGACCCGACCACGTCTCTGTCCAATCTCAAGATTGATTTCGGTACCTCGGCGGCCCAGGGCTACGTGCAGTCGATCGTCGACCAGTTCGCCTCCTGGGGTGTGGATTACATTCGCCTCGACGGCGTGATGCCGGGCTCGTCCGTGCTGACCATGGACAATCAGCAGGAAGTGCAGGCATGGGCGGAAGCGATCGGCAAATCGGGACGGCCCATGTGGCTCACCGTTTCTACGGGAGTCGAGTTGAGCCACTTCAATACCTGGGGAAGCTACACGAATGCCCGTCGCATCGGGGTTGGGATCGAATGCAGCGGTTCCTGCGGCACCCTTACCGATTGGACCCTGACGTCAGAGCGTTTTTACGACCTGATAGGGTGGCAGAACTTTACCAGTGCTCAAACGGGATGGAACGATCTTGGGCCGCTCGAAGTAGGAAGCCCGGCAACCACCGGGTTATCGGGTGTGGAGCAGCAGACGGCGATCACGCTGTGGGCCATGGCCAATGCGCCGCTGTATCTTGGCGGCGACATCAGCGCCCTCGATACCGGTGCGACCGACCTGTTGACCAACGACGAGGTGCTGGCCGTCGATCAGTCGGGGCGGCCTGCCACGCAACTGGCCGGTGGCCTTACGCCGGTGTGGGCCAGTGACCTTGGCGATGGGACGTTCTACGTTGCGCTGTTCAATCTCCACGCCTTTCCAGCGGAAGTTACGGTGCGTTGGAAAGATCTTGGTTTCGTGGACGCTTCCAATGTCCGCGATGTGTGGAACCGCAGGAACCTGGGGTCGTTCAAGCAGCAATTCTCCAGCGTCATTCTCGGGCACGGCGCTCGCCTCTTACGCGTGTCGAAAACCGGTGTTGTGGACCCACAAAAGTCTTACGGATATCCAGCGTTCTTGGGGATTACGCATGGAAAGACCGCCTTCATTCGCTGCCCCTCCACCTGCGCCTCAGGACACGCGGTGATCAAGCTCGGGCTGGAAAAGGAGAACTACGTCGATGTCATTGGTGTGGATGTCCCGAAGGCCGGCATCTATCGCATGAAAATCGACGCCGCAACCTATGGGCCGAGCGACCTGTTTTACCAGGCCAACGGCGGTATCGAAACTGCAGTAAAGATCAGCGGAAGCAGCTTCGGCATACCCTCGAACACGATTGTTCCTGTGTCGTTGAAAGCGGGGAATAACACCATCCGGTTCACGAATCCCACCGGCATCGCCCCTTACCTTGACCGCGTCACGATCATCGGAACCGGAGACCTTCCTGAATCTCCAATCGGAGTCTACGAGGCCGAGCTCGGTGTTCTCGGGGGAAACGCGACCCACACCGCGTGTGAATATTGTTCAGGAAATACGAAGATCACTTCTCTTGGAATGAAGCCGGAAAACGATGTCCGCTTTGACGATGTCGTGGTGCAGGCCGCCGGCGTGTACATGATGGAGATTGATTTTGTGGCAAAAGGATCGAAGCCGCTCTGGGTCAAAGTGAATAAAGATAAGCCATTTCAGTTGAGTCTCGCAGGCGATAGCGACTCGCTTCCGACAAGCATGGTTGTTCCGGTCCCGCTGAAGGATGGCAGGAACAGCATCGTCCTTGGTGGCGGCGAGGATGATGCTCCCGCAATCGATAAGATCGCCATTGGGCCTCAGGAACCAGCCCGGAATCTTTCCCTGGGCCTCGTCTCTCGTAAGGGCTCCAGGGACAACCGAACCTGGAAACTTGAGCTTGCGAACTTCGGAAGCGAAGTGTCCAAAGCAGCGCAACTCAATTCACTGGCCTTCGTGCAGGTGAGCGGACCGGGGTCTTGCCAGCCATCGATCCTGACGCCGTTCCCGATTGCTGTAGGAGACATCCTCCCGCAGTCCTTCAAGACCTTTGAGCTTGCGTTGGACTTCTCCAAATGCTCTGCCGACGCGCGCTTCAACACGAGCATCTCTTACTCGTCCGACCGTGGAGCTGTTGCCGCTGGTGTTGTCGACGTATCGGTTGAGCAGTAGTCCATCTCTATGTCGCGCCCTGATCAGGTGATTCGTTCGAACCAAGGCCTTCAAGTTTGAGAAGGCCTTGCACGCGCCGCTTCACTTCGTCACGGATCGGCCGGACTTCTTCAACAGACAACCCCTTGGGGTCGGGAAGGGGCCAGTCGTCCCGGCGCAGACCTGGAACATACGGGCACTTGTCACCGCATCCCATCGTGATGAGCAGTTGTGCATTCTTCGCCAGCTCCTCGGTGAGCTTTTGCGGTGTCACGTTGCTGAGGTCTATCCCAATTTCCTGCATCACACCCTGCACTTCAGGATGCACGCGCTCGCCCGGCTCCGTACCCGCTGAGACGGCCTGTGCCTTTTGTGGATCTGCGAGGCGATTGAAGAATGCGGCGGCCATCTGCGACCGTCCCGCGTTGTGGACGCAGGCAAAGATGACATTGAGCATGATGTCTCCCTTATGAGCAGCAGCCAGGCGCACAGCAGGGCGCGGCTGCCTTATCTGCCTTTCCGGTCCCGGGCTTGATTGCGTAGACCTTCACGCTCGCGGCTGCCGCGTTCACGTCGTACTTGCTCAGGAGGTCTGAAAGCTCCGCGTGAAGCGTGGCTGAGTCTGTATCTGGCATGGGTGAACAGCATGAGCCTTCATTCATGGCCGGAGAACAGCAGCCGGATTGGTTCTCCACCTTGGCGTACGCGTTCAGGTCCGCCCCGCTGTCCACAATCTCTACATGCTCGAATCCGGCAGCCAACAGCCCAGCGCGGTAGTCGTCCATCCCAATAGCGCCACCGATGCAGCCGACATAGGCTGCCAGGCTGCGAGCGAGGGCCTCTGGCAGCTTTCCCTTGAGTGCGATGTCACTGACAGCGAGGCGGCCGCCCGGCTTGAGAATGCGGGCAATTTCGCGGAACACAGCGGGCTTGTCCGGGGCGAGGTTAAGAACGCAGTTCGAGATCACGCAATCGACCGAAGCATCCGGCAAGGGGATGTTGTCGATGGTGGACTGGTAGAACTCTACGTTGGTATATCCACCGGCTTCAGCGTTCGCTTTCGCCCGTTCGATCATGGCCGGGGTCATGTCGATACCGATAGCCCGGCCTTCAGGCCCAATCATTTTCGCGGCCAGGAAAACATCCAGACCGCCGCCGGAGCCGAGGTCCACAACAACTTCGCCGCGCCGCAGGTGAGCAGTGGCGGTGGGATTTCCGCAGGACAAGCCCATGTTGGCTTCTGCCGGAATCGACGTTAGCTCTTCAGCCGAATAGCCGAACGCCTCCGCCACGGCCTTTACACCCGCATCATTGCTGGAAAGCGTGCTCTCTGCCACCGCACCATACTTCGAACGCACCGAATCAAGAATCTCTGTCATGCCACCACCTCCTGAGAAAAACATATTCGCCAAGGTGAATATATGTCTTGCCATCGTATTCGTCAAGGCGTATATATTATGCATGGCCCGGAAAGCTCCGTTCGACATGCAAACCTTCTTTCAGGCCCTGGGGGACAACACCCGGCTGCGGCTGCTCAACCTGATAGGGGACCAGGAGGTCTGTGTCTGCTACTTCGTGGAGATCCTGGGCGGCCCTCAGCCGAAGATTTCCCGCCATCTGGCCTACCTGCGCAATGCAGGCATTGTTTCGGCCCGGCGCGAGGGCAAGTGGATGCACTATCGCATCGTTATGCCACCGCACATCGGAGCGACGCAGATTCTCCGGCAGACGCTGGACTGGCTGAAGGAAGACAAAGCGATGCAGACAGACCGTGCGCGGCTCGCGAAAGCCTGCTGCTCACCGGCGAAGTACGATCTTGACGGCGCTCCACTACCGGCCGCCGTGGAGTCCTGCAAGGGTTGCCCGTGAGCACGATGGCGCCGGGTCGCAGCCGAAACGCAGCTCGAAGAAGCTGCGGTGGAGTCGTCGAGAGGCTGGCCGCTGGAGCGCAGGACGTTCTGCACGGAGTGGGGAGCCGTGGACAATTCGGCGAATTGCGGCGTCGCCCTGCGGTGGATCTTTTCCCCTTCTTCCAATCTCACTTACAAAAATTGATGACGAAGCTCAAGCGTTTGCCGATGCAGGTGCGCCTCCGCCACTTGCGCTGGGTGCAGCCGCTCCGCCGCCGGGTGCGCCTGCGGCAGCGGTAGGACCGGCCGATGCTCCCGAACCGCGCCCACTGCCACGGATAATGCCCATGACGATCATGGCTCCGGCGTACCCGAGAGCGGCAATCAATGCAGCAAGTTCGCAGGGGCCGGAGAGACAGGCGGCGATCGCAGCGACCGCGGCCGCGGTAAGAATGATGCCGGCAGCAACCAGGGCCGCGACGATGGCCCTGTAAAGCATCTCCATAGCGACGGAAGTCCATTTGCGGACGTAGCAGATGCAACCCGTAGCGATGGCGCCGGACCAGATACAACTGCCGGCACCCTCGGTTGCCGTCGTGCAGCTCCCACTGCATTCGCGGTAGGACTTGCCGGCGCACTCACCGACGCGGCGGACGGTGTTTTGATTGCCCGCGCCGATGGAGGGAGCGCCGCCGCGGGATGCGGCGCCAGACTTGCTTTCGCCCTGCTGGACGGTGTGGGTGAGCTCATGCGCGATGAGGCGGCGTCCCTGCGGGGTGCGCGGCGCATACTGGCCGGGGCCGAAGACCATGTGCGGACCGAAGGCGTAGGCCCGCGCGCCAATGCTGCGGGCCGAAGCGGCGGCATTCTGATCGAAGTGGACACGGACGCCGGAGAAGTCGCGGCCGAAGCGCGTTTCCATAAAGAAGCGTGTCTCCTGGTCGAGCGGCTGGCCGGAGGAGTTGAGTGTGTGTTCCACGTCGCTGGTGGCCTCAGGTTCAAGCCCGGAAGACATGGCGTCAGGTTTGGCGTGGACCTTGTCTTCCTCCTCGCAGGAGGCGCATTTGCGCTGAATCTGCGGGCCGGATTGGGTGGTGGAAACGGCCGAGTCGGGAGTGCGCATTACCTGGTCGGCGACGCGGTCGGCTTCATGTTCAAGAGGATCGTCGGTACGTCCAACGGCGAGTTTGCACTGCACAGCTTTGAGCCGCAGGGTGGCTTGATTGCCGAGGCCACGGCCAGGATCTTTACCGGCACCGGGACGCTGCGGGAGTGTTCGAGTGTTAGCGACGAAGGGGGACTTGCCCTTCGGCTTCGACATGGTGGAAGAAAACATTCGCCCCTGCTTTCCTTACCCGATTTTGTACGCTAAGACGGCCGATGGTGCCATAGAACTCCACCTGTTGCCAGGCTTTCCGGAGCATTGGTGCAGCAGCGTTTTTCTTTGCCAAAAAGGCCCATGAAGATTGCGCCGTTGGACGACACCGACAGGGAAAAGCTCTACTCGCGCAGAATAACGCTCCACGGAAGTCTTGTCGACAGAATATATAGGCCGGAATCAGAAATAATCAGCGTGTCGCCTGTCCGCCGCCTTGAAACCGTGAACGTTTGATTTACGTCACGTCTTCCGGCGGGCCGGAGAGCCGCGACGGGACTTTAGTCATAGGCCTGTGCTGCTTGCTGTCGGGTCCCTTAAAGGATTCGGGCTATAACTAAAACTAAACGATCTAGAAAGTGGCAATTTGATGGTGCACATAGAGCCGCAGGTGCCAGCGAATAGAATGAACAGTCGTTCCCTCGCGGGACCTCTGACAAACAGGGAACTCAGCCAGGCTGAAATTGACGCCAACACGGTTCTCCGCAATGCATCTTCGACGGATGCGCGGAGGATACTGCCACTTTCCATGCGTGGAATAGAATCCTACTTGTTTATGCCGAGTCGTCTTTTCAATTTCGGAAGGCGCAGTGCTCCGTAATACGATCTCCATGGCCACTGCGTTACTTCATCCATTTTTTAGACAGCTTCTTAGAGCAACTCGTAGCATGGATAGGGCCGCCTCTCCTGCTATGCCGTAGCCAGTATTCCGGCAGCAGGGCCTTCGATAGCCGGCAGTTCATGTAAACATTGGGGAATGCTTGCCGGAGATGCGCCGGCTGTGGCAGGCAGTTCGTTTAAATGTTGGGAAATGCTTGCCAACGATTCCTCGACGAAGGACTCAAACTGGGCGTCTGGCAAAGCGGGGCTATAGAGATATCCCTGGTACAGGTGGCAACCCTCTGCCTTCAGAAATACGCGTTGTTCTTCGGTCTCCACTCCCTCGGCGATTACGGAAAGGCCGAGATTGCGTCCGAGCATGATGATGGTGCGCGCGATAGCCGCGTCTTTGGCATGGACCAGCACGTTGTTGACGAAACTCCTGTCAATCTTGAGTTGGTCCAAAGGCAGATGTTGCAGGTGTGCGAGGGAAGAGTAGCCGGTACCAAAGTCGTCGAGTGAGAAACTGACACCATCCACCTTGAGTTCCGTCATGATGGCGATCACTTCGGATAATTTTTCCATCATCGAGCTTTCCGTGATCTCCAGCTTGAGTCTTTGCGGATTGGCCCCGGATGTGTGCAGGGCTTCTCGCACCAGGCTTACGAACTGAGCATCGAGAAACTGGCGTGCGCTTACATTGACGGCTAGCGTCAGGCCTCGCATCGATGGATGATCAGCCCATGCTTTCAACTGCCGGCAGGCAGTCTGCAACACCCATCCTCCCAACTCGACGATGAGGCCTGCCTCTTCGGCCAGAGGAATAAATTCATCGGGCGGCACTCTTCCGCGGGTTGGATGAGACCAGCGTATTAACGCCTCTGCCCCGATAACGACACCATCACTGTTGACCTGCGGCTGGTAGTGTAACTGGAACTCATTATTCGGGAGAGCCCGCCGCAGGTCTGACCGTAACGCCGCGCGGGCATCGACTGCCTTCTGCATACTGGGGTCGAAGAAACAGATGCGGCTTCTCCCCTCGGTCTTGGCTTGATACATGGCGAGATCGGTGTGCTTCAACAGTAGGTCCACGGTATCGGTAGCACCGGAAAAGAGTGTGGCCCCAACGCTGGCGGTAATTTCGCTCTCAAACGTGCCAATGACAAACGGCTCAACGAAAGCAGCGAGTATCTTTTTACCGACCGTCTTCGCCACGGTCTCGGCTTGCTGGGCATCACCGCTCAAGCTCTCCAGCATCACGACAAACTCGTCCCCGCCCAACCGTGCCACGGTATCGCCTGGACGCAGGCAGGCCCTGAGACGGAGAGCAACCATTTGCAGAAGCGTATCGCCGGTGTCATGTCCCATGGTGTCGTTGAGTGTCTTGAAATCGTCAAGGTCGATATAGAAGAGCACACCTGTGTTCTTCTGGATGCGGGACGTTACGAGTGTTTCCGCGAGCCGCTCTCGCAGTAGTTGCCGGTTGGGAAGTCCGGTGACGGCGTCATAGAAAGCGAGGTACTGGATTCTCGCTTCGTCCTCCCTGCGGGCCGTGACGTCTGTGTTGATGGCAAGCACCGAGTGTGGGGTTCCGTCATCGTCGCTTACCAGTGTAAGACGGCTCTCGACAATGATTTTGTGGCCGTCGCGACAGCTCTGGAAGATTTCTCCAGACCATTCCCCGTCCCGGAGAATAAGCTCGATTCGCTCTTTTAAGGAAACAGCCTCATATTGAAATATATCTCCCGTCGTTCGCCCCATGACTTCATCCGAGGTCCACCCATAGAGCCGTTCAGCGCCCTTATTCCAATAGATCACCCGCCGGTCAAGACCGGAGACGAAAATGGCGTCCTGCGCCTTATCAAGAAGCTCTGCCTGTTTGCGCACATTGCTCTGTGCCTCGTCCAGCTTGAGCCGAGAGCGCATGGACTCGGTGATGTTCCGGAAGTAGAGCGACAAGCCATCGGGGCGTGGAAAGCAGCGCAGGTCGTACCACGATCCACTCTCTTCGTTGAGCACTTCGAAGAAAGACGCAAAGTTCCTGCCGGATGCCGCCCACAATTCATCAATCACGGCCTCGGGGAGGAAGCCTGGAACGGCATCGGAAAGAGTGTGATGAATAGCTGTCTGGCGATCCACTACTAACTCGGCACAGGCGGAATCATTCAAGTAGATGAGCCGGAAGTTTGAGTCCAGAGAAAGAAAGCAGTCGGAGATGCTTTCAAGAATGTCGCCTTCGACCTTGAGCGATTCCGCGCGTGTGCGCGCGACAACATATATTTCCCGGTACCTGGTGATGAGGTTCACGGTAAGCGCATAGCAGGCGTAACTAAGGCAATAGACGCCGAGAAGAACTTTTTCTTCCAAGGTAAGCAGCACGACCCATCGTGGTGCGAGGGATGTTATGAGAGCCAGTGGAACGAGGAGCAGGATTTTGGAAAATACTTTCGCAACGGCCGGCGAGTTGGCGAGATTGTTGAATGCGAGCAGAGGAAAAAACCAGAGCAGAGGCACAAACAGGTTGAGATGTTTACCCCCGCCGCAGATTGCCGTCAAAATGCTGACACTAAGATTGATCGAAAAGTATGCCGTTGCTGTAGTGGCAACGGTCTGAAGGGCTACGCTGCGGAATAAGACAAGCGTTAGAAGAGCTCCAAGCGAGAACACGAACGAACAAATCGCGAGGCCTGTTTCACTACGGGTCAACAGGCCCTTTTCCGCACTAACAAATCCAACGGCTGCGCCTGCCAGGGCCAGTAACAACGCTGTCAGGAGCACACGGCGAGCCAGCCGACCCGACGCAGTGTCAAAATTATGTATGTCAAGCATATAAATCGCCTCCAGGCGGGTCTTTCTCAGCACGCATGCAGAAGCACGTCGAGAGACGCTGGAAATTTATTTCAGTAAATGGGCCCGGACATACCCCCCAGTTCGCAATCGTTTGCTCAGAGATCGCCTTGGCATCTCTTATCTAACAAAAGCCATCGAGGCAATCTTGTTGTAAACATATCTACTTATACGCCCGGGATGAGCCGGATAGGCGACACTGCCCGTGTTCCAGACCTACAACTTTCGTTAGTTGAACTACCTCTCTGAAAAGCGCAAAGTAGTTGCTCTAATCGATGAAGAGCTCACATCCATCAAGAGATGAGTAACTATATTTATGGGAATGTATAAAATGAAACAGTCACGCGTCCTGCTTCTCTGTATATTCACCACCAGAAACGGCGGGCGTCTCATTGACAGCTAAGCAAGTAACGCAGACCAAGGCGTCGACAGGCATTGTCGGGTTTGATGAGATCACTGGTGGCGGACTTCCGCAGGCTCGCAGCACGCTCCTAACGGGCGGGCCGGGTTCAGGCAAAACTATATTCGCCGTCCAGTTTTTGCTGCATGGCGCAGAGAGATGCGCAGAGTCCGGCATTTTCGTCGCTTTTGAAGAAGCTCCGAAGCGCATTGTAGGAAATTTCGCCGGGTTTGGGTGGAAGCTTGCAGAGCTACAGGACAAGAAGCTCTTCTTCATCGACGCCCAGCCCATGCCTGATTTGATCCAGTCTGGCAACTTCGACCTCAGTGGCCTGTTGGCCGGCCTTCAGGCCAAAATTAAAGAGACGAAAGCGCGACGCATCGTGTTCGATGCGCTGGATGTCTTATTGGCATTACTGCCCGATCTGGCGGCGAGAAGGCTGGAGATGCATCGCCTGAATCAGTGGCTGCTGGAAAATGAAATGACCGCACTCGTGACCGCCAAAGCGGGGTTGGAAGATGCTAGTTCTCCCAGCGAACAGCCGTACGCCTTTATGCAATTCATGGTGGACTGTTCGGTGATATTGAATCACCGCGTCGACCACGGGGTTTCGCAGCGGAACATTCGAGTACAAAAGTATCGCGGCTCTACCTTCATTGAGGATGAATCGCCATTCGTTATTGGCAAAGAAGGGTTTGATGTGGCGATTTCCCGCATACTGGGAAGAGTGGAGCCCAGCGTGACGGCGGAACGCGTATCCAGTGGCGTAGCGCGCATGGATACGATGCTGGGCGGCGGATATTATCGCGGCGCGAGCGTGTTGATTACCGGTTTTCCAGGCACGGCCAAGACTACGTTGAGCGGGGCTTTTGCGGAGGCTGCCTGTGCTCGCGGCGAACGCACGATGTTCGTCAGTTTCGACTCCGATGGTTCTGAAGTCGTTCGCAACCTCACCTCCGTAGGCATTCGCCTGGAGCGCTTTGTCAAAAGCGGCATGCTCCGCATGGTTTCGGCCCGCACCATTAGTGGCAGTGCGGAAACGCTGCTGGTCAGGATGAAGACGCTGGCCAAGGAACACAGGGCCCGTTGTGTCGTGATCGACCCTGTATCCACTTTCTCGAAAGCGGGCAATGAGTTGACGGCGCACGCGGTGGCCGAACGGTTGATCGACTGGGGGAAAGCCGAGGGAATCACGCTGGTATGCACCAGCTTGCTGGACGAGATGAACGGCCCCGCAAACGGTGGCACACCGCTGCAGATATCGACGATGGCCGATACATGGATCCACCTGAACTATCTGGTCCAGGCCGGCGAACGCAATCGCGGTATGTCCATCGTCAAGTCTCGCGGAACCGCCCATTCGAACCAGGTACGGGAAATGGTTCTTAGTGGCGACGGCATCACTTTGGCCGATATCTATACAGCCGGTGGAGAGGTATTGATGGGCACCATGCGCTGGCAAAAGGAGAGCGCGGAGCGTGTCGCGAAAGAAGTTAACGAAGTTGAACATCAACTCAAGCGGGTTCGCCTCGACGCGGAGGAGGCTGTGCTTGAGGTGCGGGCCAAGTCCCTACAGACGGAGCTCGTCGCCAAGCAGGTGGAGAAAGCTCTGCTGGTGAGAGCTACAGATAGCGATGAGCGGGAATCGGCGGTGAGAAAGGTCCGGATCAGCGAACTACGCGGCGCCGACGCGCCCAGGGCACGACGAAAAGTGAAGCCTCAATGAGCGGCCGTCCCATGTATAAGTTTCGTCTCTATGTAGCTGGCGACACACAGAACTCCGTGCAGGCACTTGCGAATCTCAGCGCTCTCTGCCGGAAGTATCTTCCGGACCAACACCAGATCGAACTGGTGGATGTTTTCCGCGAGCCGAAACGTGCCCTGAAAGACCACATCCTCATGACGCCGACTCTGGTCAAGCTCGAGCCCGCGCCAGGCGCACGGATCGTCGGCAACCTGAGTCAGACACACTTCGTGTTACAGGCATTGGGAATCGAAACATCCGCAGCCTAAGCCTTTCGCTCGAATGACTCACCCTGGCGACTCTGAACGGTCGCTAAGATTGGGTCATCCAAGACCCCGGCCATACGCCAAATCATGTCCACACTTTTCTTCATTGGAGCAGGGAAGTGTGTGTATGATTCCGCTAAGCTTTTTAACTCAAGCGGCCTCGCCGCGCGTTTCATCGCGACGGGCGGGTCCATCGGATCGAGCGAACTATGCAGAGAATCACGTTCGTCCTCTTGTTTCTGGTTGCGGCGTTGTCTGCGCGTGGCCAGAGCGGCGTCAATCCTTGCCCCAATGCCCGGCCTGTTCCGCAGCAACTCAAGCTGCCTGCATCCCTCCCGCCGGGCGAGCCCGTGCAGGTGGAAAAGCAAATGCTCGCCTACGTAAGCACGCTACAGTACCGCGAACTGGGCTGGTGCCACGACAAATGGGTCCGCGATACCGGGCCGCTGATCGACAACGTGGACGCCATCGTGCATCCGCCAGTGCATATCTATTACTCACCCGAAGTTTCGGAGTGGCTCCTGCATGGCCGCAAGGGAGAAATCCCCGATGGCGCCGTGATTATCAAGGAGCAGTTCGCGCCGTCGCCGGCAGAACGCTATCGCAATATTCCGCTCGACAAGCTGGGCTGCTCCAACGACTGGACGATCATGGTGCGGAACTCCAAGGCCTCGCGCGATGGATGGTTCTGGGCTGAACTTTGGACCAGCACCGATCCGCAGCGCGGCATGAAGTTCAACAACGCCTTCCAGTATCCCAACGCGGGGTATGGCATTTACTGTCTGCGCTGTCATGCGTCGGCGGAGCACGAGCTGACGTTCTCTTCGCTGAGCAATATCGAAGGAGCGCCCGGATGGCCGTTGCAGTTCCGCGTCGACGACAGTTGGCGTGGCGAGAAAGCGCCTCTGCCACCGCACGCCTGCGCCGTTAGTAAGTCCACGATCGACTACGAGATCGAGTCCGCGGAATCGCTGCCAACAAGGAACGCCGCCGGCGAGCAGCTCGTGCCACCCGAACACTTTCCGCAGCATGAGCAAAACGCGGCCATCCAAGAGAACCTGAAGGCGATGCGCTTCCTGCATGCGCGCACGCTGCCGAATATCCAGACCTTTCCTCCCGAACCGCTCGATGACCGGCTGGCCCCGCCGGAAGCGGCGATCAAAGCGCATCCCGACTGGCCGCATCTGCTGACGTCGTCGCAGTGCCTCGGCTGCCACAGCGGGCTCACAGGCATCAGCGTGGGACCCACGATGGTGCGTACCATTACCGACGCCGCAACCAAGAAACCGCTGACGCTGAATTTCTCTCCCTACGGAGAGTGGCGCTGGTCGCCCATGGGACTGGCCGGCCGCGACCCGGTCTTCTTTTCGCAGCTCGACAGCGAACTCGTTCCGCTGCCAGAGCATCGGCAGAAGCAGCTTGTCATCGACACATGCATGACCTGCCACGGCGCTATGGGCAAACGCACGTTCGCCGCCGAGCACCCCGGTGAAGACTTCAAGATCGACTTCGTCTACGACCGCGATCCGCACAGCCAGGGCTTCCGCTATGGCGGTCTCGCACGCGACGGCATCAGTTGCGAAGTGTGCCATCGCATGATGGCGCCCAAAGACCCGGGCATCGACTACTTCTTCAAAAACCAGATCAACGGCGTCTATAACATCACTCCGTCAGACGAATTGCACGGGCCTTTCAAGGATGTCGAAATTACGCAGTACCAGATGAACACCGGTCTAGGCGTGAAGCCGAAGTACAACCCTTACATCCAGTCGGCGCAGATGTGCGGAAGCTGCCACACGATCGTGCTGCCGGTGCTCGACAGCACGGAGAAGGGCAAGACATCGGTGGAGCAGGCGACGTATCCGGAGTGGCTCAACAGCGCCTATCGCAATGAGTACGGATCGGTAGGTCCAACGCCGAAGACATGCCAGGAATGCCACATGCCTCCCGGCTATACGAGCGCGCAGCACGGCGCTTCGATTCCCGTCATTCAAGATAAGTTTGCGATTGTGCAGGACCTGACGTATCCGCAGACTGAGCACCTGACTAAGCCTGCCGACCTGGACGTCCGCTATCGCGAGACAGGGTTCAAGCGGCATGAGCTGCTGGGCACCAACGGGTTCCTGCTGCAGATGTTTGCCAAGCCGTTGAATGAACTCGGCAACAACGAAACCCTGGGGGTGCGTACGTCCGACTACATGACCGGTCTCAGCACAGACCTCGTGGAAGCGGCCGCCAACGTCGTGCAGCAGGCGCGCACCATCACGGCGACGGTTGCGATCAATAAGTACGAGATAAGTGGAAACACGCTTATCGTCGAAGCTACGGTGACCAATCTCGCCGGGCATCGCTACCCCAGCGGCGTGGGTTTCCGGCGCGCATTTCTTGGCGTGACCGCGACGGTAAACGGCAAAACCGTGTTCACCTCGGGCGCGACCAACGATAAGGGGGCGATTGTCGACATCAATGGCAAGGTGCTGCCAACCGAGAGCTTTGCGGGCGGAGCGTATCAACCGCACTTCAGCCAGTCGAGAGCGATTCGTGCAAGCGACCAGGTACAGATCTACGAGGAGTTGACGAAAGACGCTGATGGCAAGTTCACCACCAGCTTTACACGCCGCGACGACGATGTGAAAGACAACCGGCTGCTTCCGATCGGCTGGTCGGAGCATGGGCCAGCGGACATGAAGATTCCCAAACAATTTTTGCTCGCCACGGAGCCTGTCGGCGATGCGGCCAAAGACCCGGTCTACCTGGCGGGCACGGGGCAGTCCATTGTTCGCTACGAGATTCCTCTGCCTGCCGGCGCCACGGAAGGGAATACACACGTTCGGGTTCAACTATTTTCACAAACGCTGCCGCCATACTTTCTCGCAGATCGCAGCCGCACCCCGACACCCGCTACCAAGCGTCTGGAATATCTGACCGGCACCTTGGGAACGCTTTCGGGAACGGATTACGAGAATTGGAAATTGCTGGTCGCCAGCGCAGAACGTTAAGGTCTACTTAGCCGCCTCGCCGAAGTGACGGGCGAACAGCTCCCGCGACCGCTGTTTGCCCTCCTCCGTCAAGACCACCGACTTCGCCTTGGACTTAGGGTTGGAGATGTACCCCTGCTCATGCAGCCGATCCATCGCGTCCCAGTCGTGCGACTTCCACGCCCGCCCGTCACGGTCAAGCGTCAGCCACAGCAGCGCCAGAACCATCTCGTCCACCTTCGCCCGGTCGTATACCATCCGCCCCTCCGGCAATTTCAGAATTGAGCACGATCCTAGCACCGCCCACCGCCGTTGTGAGTTTCATGTTCTCGAACATGCATTCTTCTCATGGCCGACAACTCTCAGCAGCAGAACCGCGGTTCGGCGCTGCGTCTGGCTGGTCTATAAACTGCAATCTTGGTGGGGGCAAAAGGAAGTGGCGGAGAGACAGGGATTCGAACCCTGGATACCTTGCGGTATACACGCTTTCCAAGCGTGCGCCTTCAGCCACTCGGCCATCTCTCCAGTGCTGCACGAGGCAACCTTCTGACTTTACCACAGACGGACGTGGAATTCCGTCGCAAGGGAAGGTCTGATTGAAGAGCCATCAACGCAGGCTAGACGTTCAGCAGGGCGACCGCCTAGTTAGGGTTTGTGGTGCCCGTAGGGCCGAGGCCCAGCTTGATGAGCGCGCGGGAGTCGGGGACGATCTTGGTTTGCCAGCCGTTGTCGGACTGCAGTTTCTGCATGGCCGCCATGCTTTGCGCGTCCCAGGTGCCGGAGGCTTCACCGGAGAGATAGCCCTGCTTGATGAGCGCTGTCTGGATGGCGGTGGCGCGGTCGTGGTCCATCGCGAGCGTGGGTCTCGCCGCGGCCTTCGCGACATGTGTCTTCGAGCGCTTTGAGGCCGCGCGGGTCGACGTCCGTCTCACATTCGTATGAGTTGCCGTGGAACGAATGGCGGAGGTGCGGGTCTTATGCTGAACGGGCGTTGCGGACGCGGTGAGCGTGGCGCAGAGAAGGAGCGAAAGTACGGGGAGGAGAACTGGTCGCATAGGCAGTGGGAAAACAGTGGGTAGAGAGTAGAAGATAGAGGATAGAGAAAGCAAAGACTCCATGGCGTGGCGATGACGCCCTCGCCATGGAGCATGCGATTCAGGTTATGGGAGAGTACCGCCGACGTAGGAGTTTCCGCGGATATCGCGGACCACGAAGACGACGTCGTCGCCGGACTTGAGGCCTGAAACGATGGAGCGATAGGTTGCTTCATCGGTGACAGGCTTGCGATTGATCTCGATGATGACCGCTCCCTTGAGCAGATTGATTTCATCCGCGAAAGAGCCGCTGCGGACGCTGGTCACCACAACACCGCCAGACTTCAGGTTCAACTTCGAAGCCATCGCGGCAGGTACGGCGGAAACAGTGATGCCGAGTTTGTTCTGGCCGGCGTCGACTTCGGGGGTCGGAGAGTTATCGTCGTCACCGGTCCCACCGGCGATGTCGGCGTAGGTTTTGGCACGGTCGCCGATCGCCACAGTTGCGGTGTTTTGCTTCCCGGCACGCAGGTAGCCGAGCTTGATGGTCGACCCGACCTTGCGAGCGGAGATGTCGGCCACGAGATCATCGCCGTCCTTGATGGGCCGGCCGTCGATGGTGACAAGCACGTCTCCAGGTTGCAGGCCTGCCTTCGCAGCGCCGCCGCCGGGGACGATCTGGCCGATGATGACGCCGCCCGCAGCGAAACCGTACATGCGGCTGACCGCGGACGACGGGGCAGCCTGGAAGGTAACGCCGATGGAGCCGCGCGTGACCTTATGTTCCGGCGAGATGAGCATGTTGTACACACTGGCCAGGACGTTCGACGGCATCGCGAAGCCGACGCCCTCGGAACCCATGGACTGTGTGTAGATAGCGGTGTTCATGCCGATGACCGAGCCGGTCATATCGACCAGTGGACCGCCGGAGTTGCCGGGGTTAATAGCGGCGTCGGTCTGGATGAATCTCTGAAACTGGTTGGCGGCAACGCCATTCGCCGAAGGCTCGTCGATGGAACGGTTCTTCGCAGAGACGATGCCCGCTGAAACGGTCTGTGAGAGGCCGAAGGGGCTGCCGATGGCGAGCACCCAGTCGCCAACCTGCGCGCCGTCGGAGTTGCCCAGCTTGATGGTGGGCAGAGGCTCTTTGGTTTCGATTTTGATGACGGCGATATCGGTGTCCTTATCGACGCCAACGACCGTGGCAGGACGGCCATGGTCGCCTGGGCCGCCGTCGGGGTCGGTGGAAAGCTTGACCCAGATTTTGTCGGCCTTATCGACGACGTGGTTGTTGGTGATGATGTAGCCCTGTGCGTCGACGATGAAGCCGGAGCCGAGCGCCGCGCGGACGCCGCCGCCCTGTCCTTCCTCGTCACCGCCCTGGCCGCCGCCGAAAAAGCGGTTGAAGAAGTCCTGCATGTCGCCCTGGTTGTCGCCGTCGGGCGGCTGGGGCTGGAGCGGGCCGCGCTGAAGGCCGCGGCGTCCGCGCGGGGTTGCGGACTGCTTGGGCAGAGATTCGGTATTGATGTTGACCACAGCCGGGCCGACCGCTTTGGCGATCTTGGAGAAGCCGTTGGAAAGTGTGACCGGGTCGGGGATGGTGAGGGGACGAGCGTTGCTGGAGTCGATGTGCTGCTGCTCTTTGCCGCTGACGCTGTTGGTAAGCACCGAGCCGGCGAGGATGCCGATAGAAAGTGCGGCGAGGACGGCAAACGTGGTAGTGAAACGTCCGTTGCGGAGTTTCTCCAGAAGTCCGCGTCCGGAAAAAGGATTCGGTGAAGCCGATGTAGTCATCGATGTATTTCCCTCATTCAAAATTCTAGTGTCCGCCGCGTTGTCGTCTCGGCGGAAATGATTGCTGCGCGGGTGCAAAACACAGCTTGCCATACTCTTAGACGCTATTTGCACCTATAAAGCTTCGCTGCCCGGATGCAGGCCGTGCGAGGCGGCAACCGGCCAGAGTTCCGTCACCAGAATACCGCCAATGATGAGCGCTGCGCCGGAAAGGGCGCGCGGGCCCAGACGCTCGCCGAGAAACAACAGCGAGGTGAGCCAGGCAAAGACCGGTTCCAGCGTAAATATGAGGGCGGTGTGCGTGGGGGAGAGATGCTGCTGCGCCCAGCTTTGGATGGTAAATGCGGCGGCGGTAGCCAGGACGCTGGTGATGGCGAGAGCAATGAAGAGACGCGGCGTGGCATGAAGGAACGGTCTTTGTCCGATGGGCAGCGTGAGCAGCATCAGAAAAGCGGCTACCCCGATCTGCACCGTGCCGAGGGTGCGTGCGCTGGTGAAGCGCGCAGCATGGCCGAGGGTAAGCAGATGCGCGGCGAAGGCGATGGCGCAGGCAAGGGTCAGCGCTTCGCCGAGGCCGATGCCTTTGAATAGCGAGGCGCCTGAACCAGGCGGTGTTGTAAGCAGGATGAGGCCGGTGAAGGCAATCAGGGCGCCCACGAGGCCTGTCCAGCGCGTGGCGGGCAGACCAGACGGCCTGACGCCGGGGATGAGGCAGAGCAGGGGAACGATGACCACGACCAGACCGGTGATGAAGGCCGATTTTGATGGAGTGGTAAGCGCCAGGCCGGTCGTCTGGAACTGGTATCCAAGCCCGAGGAAGATGCCGGCGGTAGTCGCATAAAGAAGCTCACGACGGGAGATGCTGCGAAGGGACTTCCAGTTCAGCGCGGCAAGAACCATGAACGCGAGCAGCATGCGAAGGAAGTTGAAGAGCAGCGGTGATGTGTCCGCGAGAGCGGTTTTGACGACGGTGAACGTGGTGCCCCAGACCAGCACGACCGCCACCAGAAGCAGGTGAGCGGCGACGACGGGAGAACGCTGGATGCGATTGAACATCAGTCGAGGTCAGGAGCGTTGCGGTGTAGCGCTTCGGCGGTGTTGGAGGGCGCGGTGTAGACCGTTCGGCCGGCGACTACGGTGCGCAGGACTTTGGTGTGGAGAAGGTCTTGCGGCGAAGCTTTGGTGATGTCGCGGTCGAGGACGATGAGGTCGGCGAAGAAACCGGGCGCAAGACGGCCCTTCTTCTTTTCAGCGTTCTCGGCGAAAGCCGAGCCCTGGGTGTAGGCGTAGATAGCTTCGTCGATGGTGAGTTTTTCCTGCGGCTGAAAAGTCTGCGTCCCGGCCTCGTTCTGGCGCGTGACGGCTGAGTAGAGGCCCCGGAAGGGGTTGATCGATTCCACAGGGTAGTCAGTGCCGAAGGCGAGAGTGACGCCGTGGTTGAGGAACGACTTCCAGGCGTAGGCGTACTTTGCGCGATCGGGGCCGATGCGGTCGGTGGCCCAGGCCATGTCGGTGAGCAGATGGACGGGCTGCAAGGAGGCGACGATGTGCAGTTTGGCGAAGCGGGCGAAGTCTGCTGGTAGAAGGACCTGGGCGTGCTCGATACGGAAGCGCGACTGGTCGGTGACGCTGATGTGAGCGTGCGTGCTGGCTTCGAACTGCGGCAGCAGCTTTTCGAGGCGCTTCATGCGTTCGGTTTTAGCGACATCGAATGCGGTGAGTGCCATCTCGTTCGCGCGGTCACCGATCGCATGGAAGCCGATCTGGAAGCCGGCTTCGGCGCGCTCCGTTGTCATCAGGTTGAGCTGTTTCTGGCTGTAGCGTGGGAGACCGGAGTTTGTGGGGTCGTCACTGTATGGAGCGCCTAGCGCCGCCGTTCGCGAACCTAACGACCCATCCATGAAGCCCTTCAGCATTCCGGTGTGGAGCATAGGATCGTCCAGCGAGTGGTGCGCCTGATGCTGCTTGAGAACGTCGATGGGGTCTCCGAACGTCAGCCATTCGGAGACGCGGACGGGGAGTTGGTGGTCGCGCTCCATGGCTTCGAGGGCGAGAAAGTCATCCCAGTCGGAGTAGTCCTGCACGGAGGTGACACCGTGGGCGATGGCGTCGTCGAGTGCGATGGTGAGGGCTTGACGTCGGACAGCGGGAGACGGTGGCGGGATGTGGCTTTCGATCAGAGAGCGTGCCGGGCCTTCGCGGACGATGCCGGTGAGTTCGCCGTTGGCGTCGTGATCGAACTTTCCGCCGGAAGGGTCGGGAGTTTTGGCTGTTACGCCAGCGATGGCGAGAGCCGCAGTGTTGGCGACGGCAATGTGGCCGTCGGTGCGGGCGAGGAATGCGGGATGGCCTGCGGTGACGGAGTCGAGATCCTGGCGGGTGGGAAGCGTTTTGCTGGGCCACTTGGTGTGGTCCCAACCGCCGCCGAGGATCCACGTACCGGGCGCTGCTTTAGCGGTGTAATCCTTGATGCGCTGGAGCATTTCGGCGAGGGAATTTGTGTTGTCGAGGTCAAC
>Ga0070679_100001009_pt1 | contig 24547 bp, 20 predicted proteins | sample KBSC63BmetaG_FD_65652 | JGI IMG/M metagenome (GOLD analysis project Ga0070679, IMG submission 65652) | Corn rhizosphere microbial communities from Kellogg Biological Station, Michigan, USA - KBS C6-3B metaG | ecosystem: Host-associated > Plants > Roots > Rhizosphere | place: USA: Michigan... | reverse complement strand
CCGTCGCTGATGCTGTACGGCGGCTCGATCATGCCTGGCCGCTTCCGCGGCAAGGACGTCACCATCATGGACATGTTCGAGGCGGTGGGCGCTTGCACCGCCGGCACCATGACCGAGGCCGACCTGCGCAGCCTGGAGGACGTGGCGTGCCCTGGCGCCGGGGCCTGCGGCGGCCAGTACACGGCGAACACCATGTCGATGGCGGCCGCGCTGCTGGGCCTGTCGCCCATGGGCCTGAACGACATCCCGGCCGTCGACCCGCGCAAGCCCGACGCCGCCTTCCAATGCGGCCAGCTGGTGATGAAGGTGCTGGCCGAGGATCTGCGTCCCAGCAAGCTCCTGAACCGCACCGCCTTCGAGAACGCCATCACCGGCGTGGCCTCCAGCGCCGGCTCGACGAACGCCGTCCTGCACCTGCTGGCCATCGCCCACGAGGCCGGTGTGAAGCTGGAGATCGACGACTTCGGAAAGATCGCCGCCCAGAGCCCCATCATCGTCGACATGAAGCCGGGCGGGCGCTTCGCCGCCGTCGACCTGGACCGTGCCGGCGGCCAGCGGCTGATCGTGAAGCGGCTGTTCGAGCTGGGCCGCCTGAAGGACAACCCGACCGTCAGCGGCAAGTCCCTGAAGCAGGAAGCCGACCTGGCGGTCGAGACGCCGGGCCAGGAGGTGGTGCGGCCCATCGATCAGCCGCTGTCCCCGACCGGCGGCCTGACCATCTTGAAGGGCTCACTGGCGCCGGACGGCTGCGTGGTGAAGCTGGCGGGCCACAAGCGCCGCCACCACACCGGCCCCGCGCGTGTCTACGACTCCGAGGAGGAGTGCTTCGCCGCCGTCCAGGCGCGCCAGGTGAAGCCCGACGACGTCGTCATCATCCGCTACGAGGGCCCCGTGGGCGGCCCCGGCATGCGCGAGATGCTGGCGGTGACCGGCGCTCTGATCGGCCAGGGCCTGGGCGACAGCGTGGTCCTGCTGACCGACGGCCGCTTCTCGGGCGCTACCCACGGGTTCATGGGCGGCCACCTGGCCCCCGAGGCGGCGGTGGGCGGTCCGGTGGCCTTCGTCCGCGACGGCGACCTGATCACGCTGGACGTGGACAAGGGGACGATCGACGTGGCGGCCGACCTGCAGTCGCGCAAGGCCGGCTGGAAGGCGCCGGCCCCCCGCTACAAGTACGGCGTCATGGCGAAGTACACCCGCAGCGTGGCCTCGGCCTCACTGGGCGCCGTCACTTCCCCCGCCAAGGTTTGAAGATCTGACGGCTTCCCGTCGTCCCAGGGCACTGACAGCGACACACGTGCTTCGTCCATGCGGTCAGGGTCGTCAATGTTTCCGGTAGGTAACAGGGCGACCCACCTCTCTTGCCCGTAGGGGCTCGGGGCAATATGGTGTGCGACTTCAGGCGACACCTACGTCGGTGGCGTCCAGGCCTTAGATTCAACCGGAAGGGTTCAAACATGAAGCGATCTGTGCTCGATTTTGGTCTTGTTGGTCTGCTCGGCCTGGCGCTGGCGGCCGGGTGCTCGTCCAGCGGCGGTTCGTCCTCTGGCTCGGGTGGTAACCAGGGCAACGGCTCGGGCGGCAACAGCAGCAGCGGTGGGTCGAACGGCAGCGGCGGATCGAGCAACGGGAGCGGCGGGTCGACCAGCAGCGGCGGGTCGAACGGCAGCGGCGGATCGAATGGCAGCGGCGGGTCCAGCAGCGGCAGCGGCGGCGACACCGGCAGCGGTTCGGGCGGCACCAGCGGATCGTCGTGCGCCGCTCCCACCGCGGATCTGATCACCGACTTCGGCTCGGGCACCTACCCGGTCGGGGCGCCCTACTTCGGCGCGGAGTCCGATCTCATGGCGCCCAAGGTGAACATCGCCGACGGGGCCATGACGATCATGCTCGATTCGGGCACCTCCACCATGATGTACCCGTACGCGTACGTCGGACTGCCCTTCAACGCCTGCGTGGACGGCAGCGCCTACAAGGGCGTGAAGTTCAACATCGCCGGCACCCTGAGCGACGGTTGCACCATCCAGTTCTCGACCGTCGACAAGGAGCACAACACCGTGGCCAACAACGGCACGTGTGACCCGGCCAACACCTCGGGCAGCTCGTGCTACGCCTCGTCCAAGGTCTTCGCGCTGACCGCCGATGCCACGGACGTGACGATCAACTTCCTGGATCAGTCCGGCGGCGGCGCCGCCGCCGACGCGGCGGTGGTCGACCCGACGCAGATCCTGGGCATCCAGTGGCAGCTGAATCCGCCGGCCATGGGCGCCTGCACCGCCATGGTGACGATCAAGAACGTCAACTTCACGAAGTAACACCGGCTGACCGGCGAAAGGGCGGACGGGCGCGGCGGAAGCCGCCCCAAGCCGCCCTTTCTATTTGGCGGTCAGGCGCCGCGTGAACAGGTCGATCAGGCCCTGATTGGCGTTCGCGGGGTCGACCTTGCCGTTGCCCCGGTACAGCCCGAAGCCGTCTTCGTGATAGGCGTGGTACGTGAACGACAGGCCGCTCTGGTCGGCGATGTCCAGCATGTCCTCGACCCACCGCAGACCGCCCCGATCGTTCTCGAAGCAGGGATGGTGCAGGCCGAACTCGCCCAAGAACAGCGGCACGCCGTGGGCGTGGCCCCAGGCCAGGTAGCGGTTCACCTGCGTCTGCAAGAAGGCCTTGTCCCGCCCCGTCACGGGCGAATCGCTGCCCAGAAAATCCAGGCGGATCTGCACGCGCGCGCCCGCCGGCAACGCGCGGCCCTTCATCCAGCCGCTCACCGTGTAGGCGTGACCCGGCACGGGTCGGAATTCGCGCTGGGCCGACCCCAGGTTCGCGTCGTCCGTCGTCCCTTCGATCGTCAGCGCGCCCGGACCACCGTGACCGTCGAACTCGATGCTGGGGTGACCGCTGCCATTCGCCGTCCAGTAGTACCAGCCGCCCAGCGACTTCAGATCCAGGCGCATCACCTCCCCGACGTGCGTGCCGCGCTCGTCGTACTCGTCGACGGTCAGATCGTCGAAGAAGGCCTTGCCCGTCGCCACGCCCCGCGCGACCAAAGAGATGTGTCCGATCACGGCGCGCGGATCCTTCGCCACCAGGCGCGGGCTCTCGGTGTGGGTCCAGTCGCTGTCGCCGGCCGGTAGCGCGGGGCTGTCGAACGTGGCGATGTTCAGCCATTTCGTGTCCGCGTGCGCCACCGCCTGTTCGTCCGGATACTTGCCGCCTTCGCCCATGTGGGCCCAGCCGGCCAGCTGGTGGGTGTACGCGAACGGCTCGTAGAAGTGGAACGTGTACACGACGTCCGGGTCGTCGATGAGGAAGAAGTTCATGTCGGCGTCGTTGTTCCACTGCTTGGCGATCGAGTTCACGCGCTCGACGATCAGCAGGTGGTTCCGGTCGACCTCGCGGATCGCCTTCGCCGTGCGGTTCGCCAGCGCCTGCCACTGTTGCTTTCCCCGCGTGACGCCCGGCTCGTTCAGCAGGTCGTAGCCGGCGATCATCGGCTCGCCCGCGTAGCGCGCGGCGATGGCCCGCCACAGCGCCACCATGCGGTCCTGGTTGGCGGGGATGTCCCACAGCTTGCCGCCGTCGCCGTTCGACTGGAAGCCGCCTGGCGGCACGTGCATGTTCAGGATCAGGTACACGCCGTGGCGGCGCGCCCAGGCGACGTTGTCGTCCAGCCAGCGCCAGCCGGCGTCCTTGTACACACCCGGGGCGGCGTCGTCCTCGAAGGTCCCGTAGTACATGTAGAAGCGCACGGCGTTCATCCCCATGTCACGCACGCGCTGAAAGTCGATCTCGCCGTGGTGGGTCAGCGGCAGCGCCTTCGAGCCCCACACCTGGTTGCCGAAGGCGACGCCGCGCAGCCGGACCGGCTGTCCGGCGCCGTCGACGATGCGCTCGCCATCGCGGCGCAGGAAACCACGCCGGGTGGCGGGATCATCCGTGGCCGCGGGCGCGGGCGGCCGCGACGAAGGGAGGGCGACTTCGGTGCTGGCCGAGGTCCTTGCAGTACCACACGCCGCCAGCGCGGCGAGGCTCAGAACGAACAGCGCCCGGCGTGGGCGGGACAGCACAGGCGTCATGATCGAAAGAGTCTCCGGCCGCGCGCCGCGGATCAACCGCTTCAGAACTCGCGGCCGGCGGTCAGCTGCGCCCACCACAGGTGCGAGAAGCCCGTGTGCACCCACTGGTTGTTCGCCTCGAAGACCCGGAAGTCGGCGGACAGCGGCTCGAGCGACACGAACCAGTGGTGCGCCACCAGCGACACCGCGCCGGCGATGCCGCTCTCGATGCGGAACAGCGACGAGTTGTCGGTGTTGGGCGGCGACGACTGGAACAGGATCTCGCCGCGCGCCACGTGGACCAGCGGTTCCACGTGGATGGCGACGTCGCTGTTGGCCCACACCAGGATGGGGAAGCCCAGCGTGATCAGATCGAAGCGGAAGCCCTTCGCGGCGTAGCCGTTCTGGCTCTCCCACTCGGTGCCGACGCCGAAGTGATAGCGCACGTAGCTGCCCAGGCCGATGCCCAGGTCGACGCCCAGCGCGGCCGGCGAGGGCAGGGCCCCCCCGTTGCCACCGTTGGGCAGGATGAAGCGGGTCAGGTCGCCGCTTTGCCCGAATGCGTGCGCATAGAAGATTCCCAGGCGGAATGGTAGCGGCGCGCCGGGCACCGCCGCAGGCGGCGGTTCGGTCGCCTCGGCTGGCGTGGGCTTGGCGGCGACGGGCTTGGTTGCCTTCGCGGCCGGGGCTGCGGCCGGGTCGGTCGGCGCTGCCCTTTCCGGGGCGGCCTCATCGGCGCGCGCGACGGTCGACGCCGGCACGAGCGAGCAAAAGGTGACGATCAGGAGCGGAATTCCGGACGAGCGCATGCGGCACTATCGCATGACGCCGCCAATTCTTGCATCCCCCATTACGTCTGCCGGTTTCGAGTCGGAAGAGGCCTCAACCATTTCGGGGACCTGGGGCCGCAGCACGCGTCCGGGCGCAGTCCCCGCCTGTGAAGGCGGGGTGAAGAAGTGTGAAACGGCGTCGCGCCCGCTTGACCCGTTCCGGTCGATCGATTATTTCGATGCTTCGAAATAACTGACGCACCTTCGATTTTTACAATTCCGTGACGGATAAAGCACACAAGACCGGCTCTGCGACACCATCCATGGGCGCATTGCTCGGGGAACTGCTGAAGCACGTCAACCGGCGCTCCGCCGGCGAGACGCTGGCGATCATGAATGATTCGGGCCTCACGTTGCCGCAACTGGTGACCCTGCACATCCTGGAACAGGCCGGTGTGCGGACGATTTCGGCCATCGCGTCTGCGCTGCGGCTGTCGCCGGCGGCGACCAGTCACTTGATCGACCGTCTGGTGACGGGCGGCTTCGTGGGGCGGATCGAGGATCCGCAGGACCGCCGGCAAAAACGTGTCACCATCACGTCCGCCGGGCGCAAGCTGGTCGATCGCGTTCAGCGCGAGCGCACGCGAGAGATGACCGAGGCCGTAGCTGGTCTTTCGCCGGAGGTCTGTCGAGACTTCGGCCGGGTTTTGAGTCGGGTGATCGGAGAGCTGGAAAAGATGTCTTGCACGCCAAAGGAAGTCCCATGAAGACCATCGTCGCCGTGAAGAACGCCACCAAGAACTACGCCCTGGGGAAGGTCACCGTGCCCGCGTTGCGAGGTGTGGATCTGGAGGTCGCCGAGGGCGAGTTCCTGTCCATCGCGGGCCCGTCGGGCAGCGGCAAGACGACGCTGCTGAACCTGATCGGCTGCGTCGACACACCGACGTCCGGCATCGTCGAGGTGGCCGGCAAGGACACGCGCAAGCTGTCCGAGCGCGAGCTGACCAACCTGCGGCTGAACACCATCGGCTTCATCTTCCAGAGCTTCAACCTGGTGCAGGTGCTGAGTGTGTTCCAGAACGTCGAGCTGCCGCTGCTGCTGCAGAAGAAGCTGAACGGTGCCCAGCGCGCCGAGCGCGTCGAGGCCCTGCTGAAGCGCGTGGGGCTGGGCGAGCACATTCGCCACCGGCCCAGCGAGCTCTCGGGCGGCCAGCGGCAGCGCGTCGCCATCGCCCGCGCGCTGGTGACCCGCCCGCAGCTGGTGCTGGCGGACGAGCCCACCGCGAACCTCGACTCGGTCACCGGCCAGAACATCCTCGACCTGATGAAGGAGCTGAACCAGACCGAGAAGACCACCTTCATCTTCTCGACGCACGACGCGCGCGTGATGTCCCACGCCAGCTCGGTGGTGCGGCTGGCGGACGGCAAGTTCGTCGATCGGCTGAGCGGCGCCGAGGCCATCGCGGCGGGGGTGAACCGCAAGGCGCCCACCGCGGGAGTGTCGTGATGGAAGGGCGCTTCGCCACGTTCGGGATCATCGCCAAGATCGCCTTCCGCAACCTGTTCGCCAGCCGCCTGAAGACGATGATCGTGGGCGGCATCATCCTGGGCGGCGCCCTGCTGGTGGTGGTGGTCGGCTCGTTCGTCGACAGCGTCGTGGCCGGCATGCGCCGCAGCATCGTGGGCAGCGTCGCCGGCGACATCCAGGTCTACTCGGCGCAGTCGAAGGATCCGCTGGAGGTGATGGGCGGCTTCTCGCTGGAGGCGCCCGATCTGGCGTCGCTGGACGACTTCGCCAAGGTCAAGCAGGTGCTGGAGGGCGTGCCCAACGTGAAGTCGGTGGTGCCGATGGGCATCAACGGCGCCATCGTGCCGTCGGGCAACACCATCGACGTGGCGCTGGCGCACCTGCGCGAGCTGGTGCGCCGCAAGCTGTCGGGCAAGGCCACCGCGGACGATCTCGCCGCCTATGACGCCGAGAAGGGGCACGTGCACCAGATCCTCTCCGTGCTGCAGGGGGACATCAAGAACGCGCGCCAGTTGCAGGACGAAAAGGCGCTGTCCCCCGAGGACGCGGCGGCCGTGAACAAAGCCATCTCGCCGGCCTTCTGGGCGGACTTCGACAAGAATCCCCTCGATTCGCTGGAGTTCCTGGAGAACAAGATCGCGCCGCAAGCCATCGACGCGGACATGCTGTTCCTGCGCTACGTGGGGACGGATCCGGCGGCGTTCGCGCACGCCTTCGATCGCATGAAGATCGTGGACGGCACCACCATCCCCGAGGGCAAGCGGGGCTTTCTGTTCTCGAAGTTCGTCTACGAGGACCAGGTCAAGCTGAAGACGGCGCGCCGCCTGGACAAGATCCGGACCGCCCGCAACGAGCGGGGCGAGAAGATCGCCACCGACGCCGAGCTGAAGCGCTTCGTGCGCGAGAACAGCAACCAGGTGCGTGAGATCATGCTGCAGCTCGACGCCCCGAAGACGGCGTTGTTCCGCGACAAGCTGCAGAAGCAGATGGGCAGCAGCGAAGCGGACGTGGCCAAGCTGCTGTCGTCCTTCTTCCAGACCGACGACGCGAACTTCGACGAGCGTTACGCTTTCTTCTACAAGGAGCTGGCGCCCTCGCTGGAGCTGTACCGTATCCGCATCGGCGACACCCTGACCATCAAGGCGTTCACGCGCAGCGGCTACGTGCAGTCGGTCAACGTGCCGGTCTACGGCACGTTCGACTTCACCGGGCTCGAGAAGTCGCCCCAGGCGGGCGCCCTGAACCTGATGGATATGGTGTCGTTCCGTGACCTTTACGGGTTCCTGACCGCCGAGCGCGCCAAGGAGATCGGCGAGCTGAAGAAGGAGATGAACGCCCGCGAGATCTCGCGCGACAACGCCGAGGCCGAGCTGTTCGGGACCAAGGAGGAGATCGCCAAACCCGAGCCGGCGCCGGGGGCTCCCGCGACCGTGGCGCTGGCGGCGGGCAAGCATGGCCGCGCCAAGGGCAAAGGGGCCGGCGACGCGGTCAAGCCGACCGGCCGGACCATCGTGGCCGAGGCCACGCCGGGCCTGAACCCGCCGCCAGGAGAGGGCCTCGGCGCCAAGCTGGCGCGCGAGGAGCTGGTGAAGCGCGTCTACGACCCGGCGCAGCTGGAGTCGGGCGCGGTCCTGAATGCCGCGGTCATCTTGAAGGACGAGTCGAAGATCCCGCAGACGATCGCGGCCATCAACGCGGCCGGCAAGCAGGCCGGCCTGCCCTTGAAGGCCATCACCTGGCAGGAGGCCTCCGGCTTCATCGGCCAGATGGTGGTGGCGTTCCAGGCGGTCCTGCTGGTGCTGGTGCTGATCATCTTCCTGGTGGCGCTGGTCATCATCAGCAACGCGCTGGTCATGGCCACGCTGCAGCGGGTGCAGGAGATCGGCACGTTGCGGGCGGTGGGCGCGCAGCGCCGGTTCATCCTGGCCATGCTGGTGCTGGAGGGGCTGGTGGTGGCGGCGGTGTTCGGCGGGGCCGGCGTGGTGCTGGGGGCGGTGATCGTCAAGATCGTCGGCAAGGTCGGCATCCCCGCGCCCAACGACGTGTCGTACTTCTTCTTCTCGGGCCCGCGGCTGCACCTGACGCTGGGCACGGGCAATCTGGTGGCGGCGCTGTTCATCGTGTTCGTGGTCAGCGGGCTGTCCAGCCTGTACCCGGCGTGGCTGGCCATGCGCGTGAACCCGCGCACGGCGATGCAGGCAGAAGAGGGTTGAGGAGATAATCATGGCGACTTTCGGAACCAATCTTCAGATCGCGGCGCGCAGCCTGTTCCAGCACCGCCGGCGGGCCCTGTTCCTGGGGGGCGCCATCGGCGCGGTGACCGCCCTGCTGGTGCTGCTGAACGGCCTGTCCACGGGCGTGCACGAGACGATGGAGCACACCGCCACCACGCTCTCCAGCGGGCACGTCAACGTGGGAGGCTTCTTCAAGGTCAGCGCCGGCCAGTCGGCGCCGGTGGTGACCGACTACCTGAAGGTCCTGGACGTCGTGAAGCGCTCGGTGCCCGAGATGGACTTCTCGGTCCAGCGCGGGCGCGGCTGGGCCAAGCTGGTGTCCGACTCGGGGTCGATGCAGGCGGGCGTCAGCGGCATCGACATCAAGGACGAGCCCGAGTTCAAGAGCGTGCTGACCATCATGAGCGGCAACATCGAGGATCTGTCCCAGCCGGGCACCATCCTGCTGTTCGAGGATCAGCTGAAGAAGCTGGAGGTGAAGGTCGGCGACGCCATCACCGTGTCGGCGCAGACCACGCGCGGCGTGGCCAACACGGTCGACTGCCGCGTGGTGGCCATCGCCCGCGACGCCGGCCTGATGAGCAAGTGGAACGTGTTCGTGCCCATGGAGACGCTGCGGGCGCTGTACCAGCTGAGCCCCAACACCACGGGCGCCATCCAGATTCACCTGAAGCCCCGGGATCAGCCGAACGCCACGCAGATCGCCGGCCGCCTGCGCACCACGCTGGAGCAGGCCGGCTACCGCATGATGGACGCCGATCCGCGCGCCTTCTGGATGAAGTTCGACACCGTGAACCGCGAGCAGTGGACGGGGCAGAAGCTGGACGTGACGACCTGGGAGGACGAGCTGTCCTTCCTGACCTGGACGCTGAACCTGCTGAACGTGCTGAAGGTGCTGCTGCTGCTGATCCTGATCGCCATCGTCGTCACCGGCATCATGAACACCATGTGGATCGCCATCCGCGAGCGCACCCGGGAGATCGGCACGTTGCGCGCCATCGGCATGCAACGCCGGGGCATCCTGTGGATGTTCCTGTTCGAATCGTTGCTGCTGGGACTGGGCAGCGCGACCGGCGGCGCCATCGCGGGCTCGCTGATCGCGGCGGCCCTGAACGGCGCCCACATCGCGGTGCCGGTGTCGATGCAGCTGTTCCTGATGTCCGATCACCTGCATCTGGCCGTCCACCCGGGCGCGGTGGTGCAGGCGGCGGTGATGCTGACGCTCCTGACCGGGCTGGCGGCGCTGTACCCGTCGTTCCGCGCCGCGCGCCTGCGACCCATCGAGGCGATGTCGCACTTCGGCTGATCCCGTCGCCGGTTGCCTGAACGCAAGAGAACCCCAGATAGAGCACAAGAGAGAGACCACCCATGAAGCCCATCTCGCGTCCGCGTTCGCACTCGTTGCTGGTTCGCCTGGTCCGTATGTCCCTGGGCCTGACCGTCGCGCTTCCCTTCGCCGCCACGCTGCTGGCGGGCCACGTCGCCCACGCCGCCAAGACGAAGGACGAGATGGTGAAGATGCTGAAAGAGGTCGACGTGCGCCAGAACAGCCAGGGCGACTGGCACTCGCACATCTACATGGAGCAGAAAGAGAAGGACAAGGTCGACGTCGTCTACGAGGGCGACGTCTACCGGCGCAGCGAGGACCAGAAGTTCGTCATCGTCTTCACGAAGCCCAAGGCCTCGCAGGGGCAGGGTTACCTGCGCATCGATCAGAACCTGTGGTTCTACGACCCGGCCGTGGGCAAGTGGGAGCGGCGCACGGAGCGCGAGCGCATCGGCGGCACCAACTCGCGCCGTTCCGACTTCGACGAGTCGCGGCTGGCGATCGAATACGACCCCACCGATGACGGCGAGACGAAGCTGGGCGCGTACACGGCGCAGGCGATGACGTTGAAGGGAAAGCCGGGCCAGGATCTGGCGTTCCCGGTGGTGAAGATCTGGGTCGACAAGGACACGTTGAACGTCCTGAAGCGACAGGAGTTCGCCCTGTCGGGCCGCCTGCTTCGCACGTCGTACTATCCCAAGTGGAAGAAGGCCTACAGCGAATCGAAGAAGGCGGACACCTGGTTCCCGGAAGAGATCCGCTTCTACGACGAGGTGGAGAAGGCGAACTCGACGTTGATCCTGATCAAGGAGGTCGACTTCAAGCCGCTGCCCCAGAACCTGTTCACGAAGGCCTGGCTGGAGAGCAAGAGCCGGTGAGCGCGGGGACGCGAGCGCGAGGCGAGGCTGCCATGAGACGACGGAGAGGGATGGCGCTGCTGGCCAGCGCGGGGCTGGGGCTGCTGGCGGCGCAAGCCCGCGCCGCGGAGCCGAACCGTCCCAACGAGGACGAGATGTTCGGCGGCGCGCCGGCCAAGCCGGCGGATGCGAAGCCGGCGGAAGCGAAGCCGGTGGAAGGCGCGACGGGTGCCGGTGGCGCGGCCGCGGCGACGGGCAGCGCCGTCTCCACCGAGCCCAGTTCGTCGTCGCCGCCGGCCGTCGGCAGTCCGGGCACGCCGGTGCAGCCGGTGGCGCCCCCCGACACTGACCGCGGCACAGCGCGCGACGTCGATCTGCTGGGCGATCCCAACGCCGGCCCCAAGCTGAGCCAGGAGGTCGCGCCCGACGACCCCCTGAAGATCGGCGGGCAGATCTACCTGCGCGCCGCGTACAACAACCCCGGCTCGCAGAACTTCACCAAGCTGCTCAACGGGCAACCTGGCCAGTACACGACGTTCTCGGCGCCCTCGCTGGTCGATGCGTACTTCGACGCGCGTCCCAACGATCGCGTCCGCGGCTTCGTCCTGGGTCGGTTGTTCTTCGATCCCACGCTTCCGTCGGTCGCCGAACCGCTCAACGGCACCACCAGCATGTCCACCAGCATGTCGGGAACGGGGGGCAGCAGCGGCTCGATGACGTCGTCGAACGCGCAGAGCGCGAACCCAGCGACGCTGGGCCTGTCCGGGGTTTCGAACACGCGTGGCCCGACATCGTTGCTGGATCAGCTGTGGCTGCGCTTCGACATCGCGCGCACCGTGTTCGTCACGGTGGGACGCCAGCACGTGAAGTGGGGGACGGGACGCTTCTGGACCCCGACTGACTTCTTGCACCCGCAGCATCGCAACCCGGTGGCCGTGTTCGACGCCCGTCCCGGCTTCACGATGCTGAAGCTGCACCTGCCCTGGGAAGAGCGCGGCTGGAACTTCTATGCGTTCGGCCTTTTCGAGGGCGTACCGCGCTGGGATCCCGTGAGCAAGACCTACCCGGCGGGCAGCGACGTCGTGTCGAACCTGAACCAGCTCGGTGGCGCCGCGCGCGCCGAGTTCGTGCTGGGCCCGGCCGAGCTGGGCCTGGACATCGTCGCCTACGATGGCCAGAAGCCCCGCTACGGAGCGGACCTGTCATTCGGCGTGGGCGACTTCGACTTTTACGCCGACGCCGGCTTCCGCTACGGCAGCGAGATCCCGCGCGTGCCCGAAGTCGCGCTCGACGACCTTCACCCCATCTACTACTCCGTCGGGATCAAGCCGCAGGTGGTGGCGGGTACGACCTACTCGTTGAAGTACAACGACAACGACGTGTTCACGCTGGCGGGGGAGTATTTCTACAACGCCCTCGGCTACTCGGATCCGCACGCGTACGTGAACCTCGTTCCGTCCGGACTCTTCGAGTTCTTCTACAATGGCCGTCACTACGCCGCGCTGTCCGCCATCCTGAACGCGCCCTGGTCCTGGAACTACTCGAACTTCAGCTTCAGCGAGATCGGCAACATGTCCGATCAGTCCTTCATCAGCCGCGTCGACTATTCGTACACGCTGTTGACGCACATGACGTTCGAGGCGTTCGGCGCCGTGAACTACGGGCACCGGGCAGGTGAGTTCCGCCTGGGCTTCGACAGCGTGACGTTCAACGGGATCACCGTCCCCGTGTCCCAGCGCGCGCAGGAGTTCAGCCTGGGTCTAGGACTGCGCATCAAGATCTGACGGAGGCTTGTGGGCACCGTCACGGCGGTGCCGCGGTGCGGGCTTGATCGAGGCGCGGGAACGGCCCATTCTGCGTCCGTCGCGTCGAGCGCCCGGTGTCCCCCCCCACCGATCGCCTCGGAGAGCGAAGGAGGCGGTCATGAAGCTGCGCGCGCTCTTGCTTTCGTCAGCGCTGCTGTTCGCGGCCTGCGGGTCGTCGTCCAGCACGCCCACGCCTGTCGACCCCGGTTCGGGGGGCGCGCCCGCCCCGGGAGGCACGACGGGCTCCGCTGGTGTCACAGGCCCAGGCATGACGGGCGGCGTGATCGGTTCCGCCGGCGTTCCTGGCAGTGGGGGTGCCAAGGGCTCCGGCGGCGTGATCGGTTCCGGCGGGAACGCGACCGGCGGTGGCGCCCCCGCGACGGGCGGCGCTCCGGCGGCTGGCGGGAGACCGGCCACTGGCGGTCACGCCAGCGGCGGCGCGGCGGCCGGTGGTTCGCCCGGCGCGCGCGGTGGCGCCGGCGGCACCACGACGGTGGGTTCGGGCGGGGCCGCGGGCACCGCTGGCGCTCCCGCGAAGCTGACCATGTTCTATCTCGACGTCACCGGCGGTCGCGTGATGACGGCCAACGTGCAGAACCCGAAGGCGACGGTGCTGGTGTCGAAGGCAGGCCAGGGCCCCGACGGCGTGGCGGTCGATGTGGCCGGTGGCCACGTCTACTGGACGGGCATGGGTGTGCCGGCCGACGACGACGGCTTCATCATGCGGGCGGACCTCGACGGAAAGAACGTGACCACCCTGGTGCCGGCCGGCGGCACCTTCACGCCCAAGCAGATGAAGCTGGATGTCGCGGGCGGCAAGATGTACTGGTCCGACCGCGAGGGGATGCGCGTGATGCGCGCGAACCTGGACGGCTCCAGCGTCGAGGCGCTGGTCACCACCGGCACGACCGATCAGGACCGCATGGACAACTCGCGCTGGTGCGTCGGCATCGCGCTGGACCTGGCCGGTGGCTGGTTCTACTGGTCGCAGAAGGGCCCTGCGAACGGTGGCGTCGGCACCCTGCGCCGCGCCCACCTGGCCATGCCCGATGGCCAGACCAGCGCCACCCGCACCGACATCGAGATCCTGTACGACAAGCTCCCCGAACCCATCGACATCGACGTGGACGTGGCCGCCGGCATGATCTACTGGACCGACCGGGCCGACAACACCCTCAGCCGCGCGCCCATCCAGATCCCCGCGGGCATGACGGCCGCCACCCGCACCGACCGCCAGATCATCGTGAAGAACATCCCGGTCGCCATCGGCGTCGCGCTGGATCTGTCGCGCGGCAAGGTCTACTACACCTCAGGATCGAACGGCGATCTCGGCCGGGCGAACCTCGACGGAAGCAACAACGAATCATTGGTCCCGATGGCGGGCAACCTGACCGGCATCGCGCTGGGGGAATTGCCGTAAGTCGAGCGGCGATCCCCCGAAGGTTCGGTCGCTCCGGCCGCGGGGAAGCGAGGGGAGTGCCCCTGCCGTGGTCAAACCGCTCAAACACCGCTTGCGCCCCGGGCCCGGATTTTCTTGTCGTAGGCCGAGGGGCGCTCGCGAACTGCGCGCGGCAGGGGCACTCCCCTCACTCCCCCGCGACCTCCACTCCCTCACGCCCCGCCCAACTCGCCGGATCCAGAGCCAGACCGCATCGCAGACTCGCGAATCAGACGGACCCCTCGTCCGGCTATCTAAATATTTATTACTGCTACCAGATGGCCTGCGCTTCATTGCAACGTTGTTTGTCGCTTGAAGACCGGCGTTCAGCGAAGGAACGTAGAGAGTGGGAGAGGCGAGTGGGTTGGGTCCCCCTGCCGCGCGCAGTTCGCGAGCGCCCCTTGGCCCATGACAAGAAAATCCGGGCCCGAGGCGCAAGCGGTGTTTGAGCACATTCGCGTCGAGTGGCGACGGGCTTGGCCCGTCGCTACTCATCGCGGGAGGGTTTGGGACCCTCTCAGGGTTCCCATTAGAATCGACGGACCCAACCCGCTCGCCTCCCCGCGACCGAAGTGATTGAGCCGATCAACGCGCGATCAAAGCGCTTCCGACTCAGCCTTTGTTCGGGCGGGGGATCTGGTAGCGGTCGAGCTTGGCGACGAAGGTTCGGCGGGGCATGCCCAGGCGCTTGGCGGCGCGGCTCTGGTTGCCGGCGCAGGCGGCCAGCGCGTCGAGGATCCGCTGGCGTTCGTCGCCGCCGGCAGGAGAGGTGGCGTCCGCCGCGGCAGGGGGCGGGGCGAGCGGGCCGTCGGCGCGGCCCGAACGCAGCGTCGGCAACTCGGGGACGATCGGGTAGACGGAGGCCTTTCGCTCCTGCGGCAGGTGCTCGATGTTGATCGACGGGGCCGTCGACAGCAGCACCGCCCGTTCGATGGCGTTCTTCAGCTCGCGGATGTTGCCGGGCCACTCCCGCTTCTGCAGCGCCTGCAGCACCTCGGGCGACAGCGGCGGAACGGGGCGCCCCAGCTCCTGGCAGATGTTGCGCAGGAACGTCTCGGCCAGCGGCCGGATCTCGCCGCGCCGCTCGCGCAGCGGGGGGATGCGGATCGACACGCCGTTCAGTCGGAAATACAGATCGCGCCGGAACGCGTTCCGTTCGACCTCGGCCTCCAGATCCCGGTTCGTCGCCGCGATGAACCGCACGTCGACCCGTCGCGGCCGCACGCTGCCCAGCCGGGTGACCTCGCGCGTCTCGATCACCCGCAGCAGCTTCACCTGGGTCGACAGCGGCATCTCGCCGACCTCGTCCAGGAACAGCGTCCCGCCCTCGGCCGCCTCCAGCAGGCCCAGCTTGCTGTTGGTGGCGCCGGTGAACGCCCCCTTCTCGTAGCCGAACAGCTCGCTCTCCAGCAGCGACTCGGATAGTGCAGCGCAGTTCAAGCAGATGGACGGACCCGACCGCCGCGGGGACATGCGGTGGATGGTTTTGGCCATCACCTCCTTGCCCACGCCCGTCTCGCCCAGGATCAGGATGTTGATGGTCCCGGCGGCCGCCTTCTCGGCCACCGCGTAGATGGCCTTCATGGCGTCGGGGCCCGCCATCGCGTCGGCCAGGTTGGCCTCGGTGTAGGTGGGGACGTCCGTGACGGGCCGCTCCGGCTGCCGCTTGGACCGGACGTGGACGATCAGGACGGACGACCCGATCGCGATCGTTTCGCCCGACTGGACCGCCACCCGCTCGCCCCGGGCGATGGGACGGTCGCGCACGCGCGTGCCATTGATGCTGCCCAGGTCCTCGACGAACAGCGTCTCGCCGATGGTCAGGCGCGCGTGCGAGCGGGACGCCTGCAGGTCGTCCAGCCGCACGTCGGCCGACTCTGACCGTCCGATGGTCACGGTCCCCGCCGTCGGTAGGTTATAGGTCTCGTACGACCCGTTCCCGATGACCAGCAGGCGGACGCCCGGTGGGTCAGTGCCCCAAACTACCGGGTCGCCTGGAATCGTCGTCCGCTGTTTCACGCGCACCATCGCGGGAAGCCTTCCCGCGTCCGTCGCGCGATGCTAGGCGCCCCGGGGCCTCTCGGCAAGCGCTGCTCACTATGTGCATCGTTGCACAACTTGAGCAGCACAAGGCGGGCCGTTGCACAGCCCGGCCGAGCCTCGCGGCGGGGGTCCGCCTACCGGATAGGCCCGATGCGGCGGGCTTTTGAATTTTCCGAGGCATCGGGTGTTCCCTGGAACACCTCTTGCTGAACCCGGGCGCAGGTCAGCGAGAGGAGAAAGTTCCATGACGGCATCGCACGCTCGAACGCACGCGCACACCGAGACGGAAATCGACGAGACGGGGGAGTATCTCGACGAGCTTCGAAACGACCACCTGGGGCTGGTGGGCGGCTCGCCGGCGATGGTGGGTTTGCGGGACCTCATCCGGCGGGTGGCGCACTCGGAGCGACCCATCTTGATCTCCGGACCCGAGGGGGCCGGGAAGTCGTTGGTCGCGGTGGCGATTCACCGCCTGGCGCTGGGGGAGGCGGGGCTCGGCCGCCTGGTGTTCGCGAATTGCTCCGAGATCGCGGAGAAGGATCTGGAGGCCATGCTGTTCGGCTCCTCGAGCCGGGCACCCACCGTCTCGGCCGCCGACATGGTGGTCCTGGACGAGGTCGAGCTGCTGTCGGCCGGCCTGCAGGCGAAGCTGGTCCGGGCGCTCCAGGCCAGCGGCGCGGTCCAGAACAGTCGCGGTCACGGCGGGGAGGTACGGCCGGCGCCGCGCATCCTGGCCATCACGAACCACTCGCTGTCCCGGGCCGTCCGCGAGAACACGTTCCGGGCCGATCTGCTGTACGAGCTGGGGGTCCTGACGGTCCCGGTCCCGGGGCTGGACGAGCACCGGACCGATATTCCTGCCCTGATCAACCACTTCCTGCGGCTGGAACAGAGCGACCTGCGGTTCTCGCCGGACGCGCTGGATTTCCTGAGCGGACGTGTCTGGCGGGGCGGCGTCCGGGAGCTGCGCAGCCTGGTCGAGCGGGCCGTGTCCCTGGCTGTCGAGTCGGTGGTGGGCGCCGACTTCCTGCGCCGGCTGGTGGCGCCGGAGCCGATCGAGACGGACATCAACCACTCGTTGCAGGCGCTGGCCGAGCGGCTGCTGCGGCTGCCGGTGCGCAACAAGCTGGCGGCCGTCGAGGAGGCGCTGCTGTCGATGGCCATGGGTCACTGCGATGGCAACAAGAGCGCCGCGGCGCGCATGCTGGGCCTGCACCGCAAAGCGGTCGAGCGGAAGCTGGAAAAGTACGACTTGCGGGCACATCCGGCGAACATGGTGGAGGAGGCGGAGGAGCCGCTGGTGAAGGTGGCGGGCGGTCGGGCGCGGCAGCAGGAGGAGCAGCTGGCCGGGTGAGCGGCCCATTCTTTAGAGGGCGGGACGGGCGGCGGGGGTCGAGTCGGGGCTGGGGTTGGCGACAGGGGGGAGCGCGCGCGGCGGCGGACGGGGGTGGCGGGGTGACCGCCGCGCGCGCTCGGCTGGGGGGCTTTTTCGGACCGGCGGGTGCCCAGGACGTGTGCTACCGTTGACGGGTTTTCCAATCCAGGAGGCGCACGATGAAGTGGGAACGGCCCGAGATCGTTGAGATCGGAATGAACGCCGAGATCGGTGGATACCAGTCGGACTTCGGTGGCGGCGAGGCCCCAGGTCCCCGCGCGCCCACTGCGAAGCCGGCCTGCGACGAGACCCGGACGCGCGACGCGTCCTAGGTCCCTGTGAAGGTTCGGGTTCTCGGCTCTGCCGCGGGCGGCGGCGCGCCGCAGTGGAACTGCGGCTGCGCCAATTGCCGGGGAATGCGGACCGGCACCGTCGCCGCGCACGCGCGGCGGCAAGAGTCGGTCGCCGTCAGCCCCACAGGCGATGCCTGGCTGCTGTTGAACGCGTCGCCCGAGATACGGGCCCAGATCGAGAGCTTTCCGGGGTTGTGGCCGCGCGAGCCGCGCCACTCGCCCGTCGCCGGCATCGTGTTGACGAACGGCGATCTGGACCACGTGCTGGGCCTGCTGTCGCTGCGCGAGTCGCACCCGCTGACGGTGTACGCGACGGACACGGTGCGCCGCGGATTCACCGAGGGCAACGTGCTTTACCGGACCCTGCAGCGGTTCGAAGGCCAGGTGACGTGGCGTTCGCTGCGGCTCGGTGAGGAGCTGACCGCGTTCACCGAGGGGGGCACGACGTTGTCGCTGCTGCCGTTCGCCGTTCCGGGCAAGCGCCCCATTCACCTGGAGGGGCCAGGCGCGTTGCCGACCAGCGACGAGGACAACATCGGGCTGCTGGTGCGCACGCGTGGTTCGTCCGGTACGCGGACAATGGCCTATGCGGCTGCGGCCGCCGGCTGGACGGACGAGATGGAGAGCCGGTTCGCCGAGGCGGACGCCGTGTTCTTCGACGGGACGTTCTGGTCCAGCGACGAGCTGATCGCCGCCGGGCTGGGGACCAAGCGCGCCGAGGACATGGCCCACCTGCCGGTAGGCGGGCCCGAGGGCGGCCTGGCGCGCCTGGGCCGGCTGCGGGCCCGGCGCCGCATCCTGATCCACATCAACAACACGAACCCGATCCTGCGCGAGGACGGCCCCGAGCGCGCCGCGGTCAGCGCCGCCGGGGTCGAGGTCGCGCACGACGACATGGAGCTGACGCTGTGACGGAAGGCGGTCCGAGCAAGCTGAGCGGACCCGCGGCCCAGCAACCGTTGCTGTCCCCCGACGCCTTCGTCGAGCGGCTGCGCAGCGAAGGGGCGTCCCGCTATCACGACCATCACCCGTTCCACGTCGCGATGCACGAGGGGCGCCTGTCGCGCGCCGACCTGCAGCGCTGGGTGCTGAACCGGTACTACTATCAGACGCGCATCCCCATCAAGGACGCGCTGATCCTGGCCAAGAGCGAGGACGCGGCGTTCCGGCGCGCCTGGATCCGGCGCATCCACGACCACGACGGCGAGTCGGAAGGGGAAGGCGGGCTGGCGCAGTGGCTGCGGCTGGCGGCGGCGACAGGGCTGGACCCGGCCGACGTGAAGAGCTGCCGCCTGGTGCACCCGGGCGTTCGCTTCGCCTGCGACGCCTACGTGACGCTGGTGCGTGAGAGCAGCCTGGTGGTGGCGGTGGCGTCGTCGCTGACCGAATTCTTCGCGCCCGATCTGATGTCGCGGCGGATCGCCGCCTGGGAGCAGCACTACCCGTTCGTCGAGGCGGCGGGCCTGGCCTATTTTCGTGGTCGGGTCACGCGCGCGCGCCGCGACTCGGAAGAGGGGGTCGCGTTCGTGGTGGCGCACGCCACCACGCGCGAGGCGCAGGAGGCCTGCGTGGGCGCGCTGATCAAGAAGACGGAGATCCTGTGGCACCTGCTCGACTGCGTGGCCGCGGGGTCGGGCGGCGCCACGCCGTGAACGACCTTCCGGGCGCCGCGCGGCCCCGGCTGGCGCGCGGGGTGCGCCTGAGGCGCGACAACATCGCCGGGAAGTACCTGCTGCTGCGGCCCGAGCGCGGCTTCGAGCTGCGCGGCGCGGCCCTGGAGATTGTCCGCGCCTTCGAGGCCGGGCCGACGGTGGACGGCTTGATCGAGGAGCTGGCTGCCCGGTACGCGAGCGCCAGCGCCGAGGCGGCGGCCCAGATCGCCGGCGACGTTCGCCGGTTGCTGGCCGAGTTGATGGCGCGCGGCCTGGTCGAGCTGGAGGGTGGCGGCGAGCGCCCGCCCGGCGAGGCGGCCCTGCGCAGCCCCGCGGTCGCCGGGGAGACCCCACGGCCTTACACGGTCGTGGCGGAGCTGACCTACCGCTGCCCGTTGCGGTGCGCGTACTGCTCGAACCCGGTGCGGCTGGACGCGATGGGGCCCGAGCTGAGCGCGACCGACTGGGCGCGCGTGTTCCGCGAGGCGGAGCAGCTCGGCGTCATGCAGGTGACGCTGACCGGAGGCGAGCCGCTGCTGCGGGCGGACCTGGAGGAGATCGTCGCGGCGGCGCGCGCCGCCGATCTGTACACCACGCTGATCACCAGTGGCCTGCCGCTGGCGCGCGAGCGATTGGTGGCGCTGCGCGACCGTGGCCTCGATGGCGTGCAGCTGTCGATCCAGGACACCGACGCCGAGACCGCCGAGCGCATCGCCGGTGTCGACGCGCTGACGCAGAAGACGGCGGTGGCGGCCTGGGCGCGCGAGCTGAACCTGCCCCTGACGCTGAACGTGGTGTTGCATCGGGCGAACCTGCCCCGGCTGCCACAGTTCATCGCGCTGGCCGAATCGTGGGGCGCCGAGCGGCTGGAGCTGGCGCACGTCCAGTATCTGGGGTGGGCGCTGGCCAACCGCGAGGCGCTGCTGCCCACGGCGCAGATGATCGCCGACGCGCGCGCCGAGGTGGCGCGGGCGCGCGAGAGGCTGGGAGGCCGGATGGAGCTGCTGGCCGTGCTGCCCGACTACTTCACCGATCAGCCGCGCGGCTGCATGGAAGGGTGGGGCCGGCGCTACATCGTGATCGCGCCCGATGGCCGCGCGTTGCCCTGCCACGCCGCGCACACGCTGCCCGGCTTCACGTTCGACTCCGTGGCCACGCAGGCGCTGGGCGACATCTGGCACCACTCGGAGGCCTTCAATCGCTTCCGCGGCGACGCCTGGATGCCCGAGCCCTGCCGCGGCTGCGAGCGCCGCACCGTCGACTTCGGTGGCTGCCGCTGTCAGGCCTTCCACCTGACGGGCGACGCCGCGGCGACGGATCCCACTTGCACGCTGGCGCCAGCCCACGACATCGTGCTGCGGGCCCGCGAACTCAGCGACGCCGGGACCCGAACTCAGTCTGTGATCCAGCTCCGCCGCGCGCCCGCAACGGGCTGACCCGACCTGAGCGGGGCCAGCCTCCATTCGCTCAACGCCATCAGATCCATCGGAGCTCGGCTTTGACTGCGCCCATGACTTGCCCACAATGAAGCCCGATGCTTGATCGTCCTCGACGAGCTGAAACACGTGCTGGCGGCGCTCGATGAGGCGACTGTGCCCTATGCGCTGTGCGGCGGTCTGGCCATGGCCGTTCATGGTTTTCCGCGGGCAACCGTCGACATCGACGTGCTGGTCGAGGAGGGCGAGTTTCCGCGCGTGGAGGCCGCCGTCGCGCCGCTCGGCTTCACGATCCACGCGCATCGCGACGACATCGAGCAACTGGAAGGTAAGGCCGAATGACCGTCGATATGTCGGCCAAGGCGATCACCAATCGGTTGCGCGTGGCGTGCCAGCTGGCGGCCGTATGCCTGGCGCTCGCGAAGGCGCGCCCTGCTGCCAAGCCGCCTATTCGTCCCGGCCGGTAGCCGTTCGACGGCCGCTACGCCGGCGCGCCCTCGGGCCCCAGCATCACCGGCTCCGGCAGACCCAGTTCGCGCAGCGCCGGCTCGACAGCCGCGCGATCACCCACGACGATGACGCCCAGCTTCTGGGGGTCCAGGTAGCGCGCGGCGGCCTGGCGCACGTCGTCGGCGGTGGTGGTGGCGACGGCGGCGATGAAGCGGGCGGGTTCGTCACCGGGTAGTTCGTACAGGCCGATGTCGGCGAACGTGCCGGCCACGCCGGACGCCGTGGACAGCGCCTCGGCGGTGCGATCGAACAGCGTCGCGCGCGCCTTGGTCAGCTCCGCTTCCTCGACGTCGTCGGTGCGCATGCGATCGATCTCGGCCAGCGCGTCGCCGACGGCGCCGCCGGTCATCTGCGTGAACACCGACGTGCGGACCGTGAACGACGAGGGGCGGCGGAAGGCGCTGAAGCCCGAGCTGGCGCCGTAGGTGTAACCCTTCTTCTCGCGCAGGGTGAAGTTCAGGCGGCTGGTGAAGGTGCCGCCCAGCACGACGTTCAGCATCGACACGGCCGGCCGGTCCGGCGAGCGGCGCGACGAGCCGGGGCCCACGATGCGCAGCACGCTCTGGGGCGCGCCGGGGCGATCGACCATCACCAGCCGCGGCAACGGGGGAAGCGGGGGCGTGGGGCGCGTCTCGGGCAGCGCGGCGCTGGGCCAGGCGCCGAACGCCGCTTCCAGCTCGGCGCGCAACGTCGCCGGATCGAAGTCGCCGGCCATGGTGATGACCGCGTTGTTGGGCCGCCAGAACTGCCCGTGGAACGCCCGTACATCATCGAGGCTGATCGCGTCCAGCGTCGACTCCATGCCGTCCACGGGGCGACCGTACTGGTGCGTGGGACCGTACAGCGTGAGGGCCGTGATCAGATCGGCCACCGCCTCGGGTTGATCCCGGCGCTGCTGCAGGGCCGTCAGGCGATCGTGATGCACGCGCTCCCAGTCGGCGGCCTCGAAGCGCGGGCGCAGGATGACGTCCGCGGCGATCTCCAGCGCCGGCCGGAAGGCGTCGCTTGGCACCTGCAGGTTCAGCTGCGCGCCGTCACGTCCCGAGCCGACCCACAGATCGGCGCCCAGATGCTCGAGCCGCTCGGCGATCTCCATCGCCGAACGGGTGCCGGCGCCCTCGTCCATCATCTCTGCCGTCAGCGAGGCCAGGCCGGTGCGATCCAGCGGATCGTGATCGGCGCCGGTGCGCAGCACCAGGTTCAACGCGACGATGGGAGCGGCCTCGCGGCGCACCGCGATCACGTCCAGCCCGTTCGCCAGCTTGAACGCCACCGGCTTTGGCATCACCAGCGCGGGGAAGGGGCCCACCACCGGCTGCTGGTGCATGTGCGGCGGCGAGACGGGCACGCCTGCGGGGGAAGTCTCGTCGGGCGTCTGGTCCGGCGTCCTGGTCGTCATGGCGACACCCGCCTCGCTTCGCGGTGGCTCCGGTGGGGCACGGCGGGATCGTCGATGTCGTCCTCGACCTCGGCGCCCTCCTCGTCGTCGACCTCGGCCGACGGCGCCGTCGGATCGGGGACGATGCTCAAGGCCAGCCGCTTCCCGGACACCATGTCCGCGAACGCCTGCCGCACCGAGCGCGCGTCGGCGCGCTGATAGCGGGCCAGGTCCTGGGACATGCCGCCCGGATCCCCCAGCGCGTACTCGTAGTGGTTCAGCAGATCGGCGCGCGTCTGCAGGCTGTCCAGCCCCTTGTAGTAGTCGGCCAGGTGCGAGTTGCGCGCCCGCTCCAGCTCATCCTCCGTCGGGCCGTCGGTGGCCAGCCGTTCGATGATGCTCATCGCCGCGGCCTCGATCGACTCCAGCGTCTGCCCCGGCTTGGCCGTCAGCCCCAGCCCGAACAAGCTGCCCAGCGCCTGTGAACTCTGGTACGCCCAGGCGTCCTGCGCCACCCGCTGCTCGAACACCAGCGCCTTGTACAGACGGCTGGACTTACCGCCGCCCAGGATCTGCGCCGCCAGGTCCAGATCGGCGTCGCCCGGCGCGAACATGGCGGGCGAGTGCCACTCGACGCGCAGGCGGGGAAGCTGGACGCGATCCTTCACCGTCTCGCGCCGCTCGGCGGGCAAGGGGACGGTCGTGGCGGTCACGCGTGGCGGCGCCGGACGCGCCGGGATCCAGCCGAAGTACTTCTGCACCAGGGCGCGCGTCGCGGCCGGCTCGAAGTCACCCGCGATCACCAGCGACGCGTTCGAAGGCCGGTAGAAGCGGTCGAAGAACGCGCGCACGTCGTCCACCGTGGCCGCCTCCAGGTCCTCGTGCGAGCCGATCACCGGCCAGTGATACGGATGCGGCATCGCGTACATGATCTCGGGGATCAGCAGCTCGGCGCGGCCGTAGGGGCGGTTCTCGTAGGACTGGCGGCGCTCGTTCTGCACCACCTTCAGCTGGCGCTCCAGCTCGTCCTTGGTGATGACGACCGGCAGCGTGGCCAGGCGATCCGCCTCCAACCACAAGATCGTCTCCAGCAGGTTGTTGGGGCCCGTCTCGTAGTAATTCGTCCGGTCGTTGCTGGTCGAGCCGTTGTTGTGGCCGCCCCAGTTCTCCATGATCGAGTCGAACGAGGGGTAGGGCGCGTGCTGCGAGCCCATGAACATCAGGTGCTCGAACAGGTGGGCGAAGCCGGTGCGGCCCGGCTGTTCGTCCTTCGAGCCAACGTGATACCAGATGTCCACCGTCACTAGCGGGCTTTGCACGTCGCGGTGCAAGATCACCGTCAGCCCGTTGTCGAGGGTGAACTTTTCGAACGGAATGTTCAGCGTGGGCATGAGGGTAACCGGGGCACGAAGCCGAAATGGCCGCGTAGGCGAAACGGGTGAGGATACAATGCCGGGACAACGCGGTCAGCGAGATCTCGACGAGTGACATATCTAGCATTCCTCGGTCAAAGCCGAAACCGCAGTCGGAGAAACATCCGCCTTTTTCTCGCTGCGCTGGCGATCGCGGCGGGTGGCACCATCACGCGCGCTCGCGCCGCGCGCGCCAACGGCGCTTTCCCCGATGCACAGGCGGTGTTGCTGCCGCGCGATCGTGGCGACGAGATCATCCTGGGCACCACCTTCGGGCTGGTGTTCAGTCAGGACGACGGCGCGACCTGGACGTACGCGTGCGAAGCCGATCAGACGGTGAACGGGTTTCGCTACACCATCGGGCCCCCGTCGGC
>Ga0070679_100001008_pt1 | contig 24553 bp, 16 predicted proteins | sample KBSC63BmetaG_FD_65652 | JGI IMG/M metagenome (GOLD analysis project Ga0070679, IMG submission 65652) | Corn rhizosphere microbial communities from Kellogg Biological Station, Michigan, USA - KBS C6-3B metaG | ecosystem: Host-associated > Plants > Roots > Rhizosphere | place: USA: Michigan... | reverse complement strand
GCGGACATGAGCCGTGCTAGCTTCGGGGGAACGGGTCGACGTGGTTGACATAGACTCCTCCTGAGGTTTGGCGACTTTCAGAAGGAGTTAACCACGGCGCCCCGTTCTCGCATCCTATGCGTACACACATAGGATCTCGGGATGCCAGTAGCTGCATCCCGAGCGGTTGTCGTTCATCAATCGCGCGTCACCCGCGAATGAGGAACGCCGGATCTGTGTCCTTCGATGCTTTTTTCGCTGCGCCCTTCCGAGTTCAGGCTGTTCGGCGTTTTCACCTCCGACGACGTCCGCCCGCCGCCTCCGAATCGTCCGGATCACAAAATTGTGAAATCCACATTCGCAACTCGATCGAACTCCAAGTAGCGCAACGGGTTGCGTCGTGACCATCTTGTTGTGCGCTCGTCCAGCATTCCGGAGCGAGCCTCCCCGATCCTGAGCCGCATCGCCGGTTCGTTCCCACCAGCGCGCTGCACCGATCCCCGAATCTCACGCATGCAATTTCATTCTGCCGCGTCGGTCGCGTTCGTCCTCGTGCTCGCCGCGCTCCCATGCACGGCGCGCGCGCAGGCGCCGATCGCCGCTGATGGATCCGCGGTCGGGATCACGCGCTTCGAGATGCAGCGCGGACTGCTCGAGATCGACGAGCAGCGCCGCCGCCTCGAGCTCTCGCTCGAACCGGTAGATTCCGTGCTGCGCGTGCTCGCCGCCGACACGCTCAAGATCGCGTCGCTCAAGCGCTCGCCGGCGGTCGATCAGGACGCCGCGCTTGTGGCGTCGCTGGGCCGCCAGCTTCGCATGTACCCGGCGGATCCCGATCTCACCGCCAGGCTCATCGACGCGGTGACCACGACGGCGCGCGACTTCTCGCTCCCCGATCACGCACTCGGGAGTCGCGTGCTCCCGCGGTCCGCGGCGCAGGACCTCCTCGTGCGTTCACCGAACGCGGCGGTCATCGTGGTCGACGACACACTGCCGCCCTACGACACGTCGCTCTGGAACAAGGTTGGAATGAGCGATTTCGGTCGACGGCAGTTGCCGCGCGTCACGCTCGCCGACGTCAACGGATTCACCGCCGCGGTGAGCGATACGGGCTTCGCGGCGTATCGAGCGGAATTGATGTCGGCGACGATGAGTCGCATCGCCGAGGTGCGCCAGACGCGCGACAGCACGCGCGCGGAGATTCAGCGATTGCGCCGTCGCGCGGGCGACCTCGCGCATCTCATCGGCTCACAGGACGAGGTACAGGCTCCCGACGGCCGCGTCATCATGATCGGAATTCCCACGTTCGCGATCATCCTGCTCGCGCTGCTCCTCGTTCCCCGCGCCTACCGCAGCATCGAGCTCCAGCAGTGGCTCTTCCAGTCCGGCGTGCTGCTGGAATTCACGACGCTGGTGCTGATCGTCGCCGGCGTATTGCTGCTCGCCCTGGCCGGCCGCATCGGCGAAGCCGTCATCGGAACGGTGATGGGCTCTGTGCTCGGCTACGGCGTCGGCCGAGGTGTCGGACGCCGGGCGGAGAGTCCCGTTCGCGTCGTGACCGCGCACGGGGAGCCGGCGACGGTCGTTCGACAGACGCCACTCACCGCGACGACGACGCGCGCTTAGACGTTGAACGGCAACGGCACGCGCTGTCGGCACTCGGCGGCGGGAACGACGACAGAAACTGCCGAACAACCACGGAAGAAAAGGAAACTGCACGGGGACGAGCGCTCTTCATTGGCGCTCTCCCACAAGCTCTTGCCAGAGCGCTATTCAACGAGCGCCCTCAGAACAGCGCCGTTTGCGCCGTTGACCTTTACTCGTATCGTAGCGCCTGCATTGGATCGACGCGGGACGCTTTGAGCGCCGGCAGATAGCCGGCGCCGAGCGCGACGACGGCCAGCACGACCACCGACACCGCGATCACCACGGGATCGTATCCCTGGAGCTGATAGAGCAACGACTGCGCGCCGTGACCGATCGCAATGGCGCCCGCAATGCCGATCAGCGCGCCCACGACGGTCATCACGCCGACCTGGCGCATCACCATGCCACGCACCCGCGACGCGTCCGCTCCGAGCGCCATGCGCACGCCGATCTCACGTGTTCGCTGCGCCACGGAGTAGGCCAGAACGCCGTAGAGACCGACCGCGGCGAGCAGCGTCGCCAGCAGTGCGAACGCGGCCGAGAGCGTGCTGATCATGCGATCCATGAAGACGTTCTCCTTCACCTGCTGCGGCATCGTCTTGAGCTCTTCCAGCGGCAGGTTCGGATCGATGCGCGACATGGCGCCGGGAATCGCACGAAGGATCTGCATCGGATCGCCGGCCGTGCGCACGTAGAACACCGCCGAGCCGAGCGTCGAATCCTGGCGATAGGGAAGCATGAAGACCGGAGGCACCTCGTCCTTCACCTGGCTGTACTTCGCATTCTTGATCAATCCGACGATCTGCGTGTCGAGCGAATCGCCGTTGCCGCTCATGCTCATGAACTTGCCGACCGCATCGCGGCCCAGTCCGAACTTCTTCGCGAAGGCTTCGTTCACCACCGCCACCTTCGCGCCGCCGAGGTTGTCGGCGGCCGTGAATTCACGGCCGGACAGGATGGGAATTCCGAGCACGCGAAAATAGCCGGCGCTCACTTCGTTGAAGCGCGAGTTCGCGTCGGTGTCCGGACCCTTCTTGAAGCCCTGCACGTTCACGTCGTTGCCCCAATTGCTGCCGGTGAGCAACGGCACGAGGCCGACCGCGACGCCGTCGACGCTCGGAATGGCCGCGAGCTCCTGCTCAATGCGCTCGAAGAGGCGGCGCGTCTGCGGCGGCTTGTAGCCGTTGAGATCCGGCGACACGCCGAACATCACGACCTTGTCGATCTTCACGCCGAGATCGACCTTGCTGACGTTGAGCAGACTCTTAACGAACAATCCGGCTGACACGAGCAGGGCCATCGAAAGCGCGATCTGTGCGGTTACGAGGCTCGTCCGGAATCGCGCGGCCGAGCGTGCGCCGGCGAGCTTGCCGGATCCGGCGCGAAGCGTCGTCACGAGATCGGGCCGGGTGCTCTGAAGAGCGGGGAACAGACCGAACAGCAGGCCCGTGCCGATCGACAGCGCGGCGGCGAAATACACGACGCTCATGCGAAGCTCGAAGTGCATCGAGCTCGACGCGTCCGGCGGAAGCAGCGTGAGCAGCGCGCCGAGGGTCCAGTGTGCGATGAGCAAGCTCACGATGCCGCCGAGCGTCGCGAGCACCACCGATTCCGTGAGCAACTGCGCGATCACCTGCTTGCGCGTCGCGCCAAGCGAGAGTCGAACGGCCATCTCGGTCTGCCGGCCGGCGGCGCGTGCCAGCAGCAGGTTCGCGATGTTCGCGCATGCGATGAGAAGAACGATCCCGGTGATGCCAAAGAGCAGGATGAGCGGTGTCTTGGCATTTTCATGGACCGAGCTCTGGCCGCGTCGCCCGTCCTCGAGCTTGAGCACGCGCGCCTTGAAGCGCGCCATCGTCGCCGCGCTCATCCCCTTCTGCAGCGGCGCCTCGACGTCGTTGATGATCGGCTTGAATCCCAGATTCGCCGCGATTCGCGCCTGATCGATCGACATGCCGGGCTTGAGTCGCGCAAAGAGGTAGATCCAGTAGCTCTGGCGATTGGTGAATCCCTTCGCGCCAGGCTGCATCAGCTCCCGCATCGTGATCGGCACGAACACACTCGGCGTCGTGCCGAGTGTGGTTCCGTCGAACCCCTGCGGCGCGACTCCCACGATCGTCAACACCTGTCCGTTGATCGTGATCTTCTGGCCGATGATGGCGGGATCCGAGCCGAGCTTGTTCTGCCAGTAGTTGTACGAGAGCACGGCGACGAAATGGCCGCCGATGGTTCGATCGTCGTTCTGCGTGAAGAGGCGTCCGAGTGCCGGGGAGATGCCGAGCACCGGGAAGTACGATCCCGAGACCAGCATGCCCTCGGTGCTCAGCGTCTGATTCTTGTAGGCGATGTTCGCTCCGAACGCGCGATGCGCCGCGACGCCCGCGAACGCGGTGTGCTGCGCTTCGAGGTCGCGGAACATGGGATAGCTGAACACTTCCTGGCAGCTTCCCGCCTGGTTGCACGAGTTCGATCCCGGCATGGGGCCCGGGGCGGAGAGATTGACCAGCTCCTCGGGATGCAGCACCGGCAACGGTCGGAGCAGGAGCTGATCGAACATCGAGAAGATCGCCGAGTTGGCGCCGATGCCGAGGGCCAGCGAGAGCACCGCGACGATCGTCACGAAGGGCGTCTTGAACAGCGTCCGGAAGGCGAGCTTCAGATTGGCCACGAGTCGGAATGGCTGGTGTGAGGGCGCGAGGCTCACGGCCTTACGGAGCCGTCGCCGGAAAAGTTGCTCTGGGTTAGACCAATCCCGGCTCGAAATCGTTGAAGCCACGCGAGCTCACGGGCATATTCGGCGGTCCCACGTCCGGAGCGGAAATGCGATTTGCCCTGTCGTTTCGTCGGACGGCGTATGCGCTGTCCCCCGTGCTCGTGATCGGTTGGTCGCGCGCGAGTGCGCAGCAGTCGTCGCTCTCCGGGGGCGACCTTGCGGCGCGCATCGATCGCATCTTCGCGTGGTACACGCCGGACCGTCCGGGATGCGGCGTCGGCCTCGCGAAGAATGGCCGTCCGCTCTACATCCGTGCGTATGGAGCGTCCAACCTCGAGTATCGCGTCCCGAACTCGGACTCGACCGTCTTCGAGAGCGGCTCCGTCGCCAAGCAATTCACCGCGTCGGCGATCCTGGCGCTCCAGGCCGATGGGAAGCTCAGTCTCGACGACGACATCCGGAAATACTTGCCCGAGGTGCCGTCGTTCGGCGGACAGAAGATCACGATCCGGCATCTCCTGACGCACACGAGCGGCCTCCGTGATCAGTGGGGCCTGCTCGGCATCGAGGGACGCGGGCCGGGCACCCAGGTCCATTCGGCCCTGACGACGCTCGATCTCGTGGCGCATCAGAAAATGCTCAACTTCCCGCCCGGGAGCCGCTATCTCTACAGCAACACGGGCTATGCGCTGGCTGGACTGATCGTGCAACGCGTGAGCGGCAAGTCCCTCGACGCCTTCATGCAGGAGCGCTTCTTCCGACCGCTCGGCATGACGCACACGCAATGGCGCGACGACTACACCAAGGTCGTCCCGAATCGTGCGACGGCGTATTCCGGCACCGACGGCGCGTATCATCAAGACATGCCGTTCACGAACATGATCGGGAACGGCGGCGTGCTGAGCACCATGGGCGATTTGATGATCTGGAATGAGAACCTCGATAATCCGCGCGTCGGCGGCGCTGACTACGCCCGCGCGATCCAGACGTCGATGACGCTCACGAGCGGCCGGAAGATCCCGTACGCGCTCGGGCTCATCAACGGGAGCTTCGACGGCGTACGCGAAGTCGCACACGACGGATCGACAGCCGGCTATCGTACGTTCCTCGCGCGCTACCCCGACCAGCATGTATCCGTAGCCATCTGGTGCAACTACGCCGGCGCTGAGCCGGCGTCGCTTGGACATCAGGTCGCGTCGCTCGTGCTGACGAAACCAGCGCCCGTCGCCCACCAGGCGAGCACCGATCGAGTCGACGTGCCGGCATCGGCGATTGCACAGTGGGCCGGAACGTACCGTGACGATTTCACGAACCAGACGATCGTGTTACGCGCGACGTCGAGTGCGCTGACGGCGCCCTCGGGCCGTGGGACGGCGCAGTGGCTCCCGCGAGGCGATGCTCGCTTCAGCAGCCCGCAAGGCGATGCGGAGTTCTCGCGTGCAGATGGGAAGCGCAGCTTCGTGCTCGTACGCGCTGGCGCGGACACGTCACGGTTCGTCGAAGTTCCGCCGGCGGCGTCACCCGTGCCGAATCGCGACTACGTCGGCACCTACGTCAGCGACGAGCTCGATGTCCAACTCATCGTCGCCGAACGCGACGGAAAGCTCGTGCTGCGGCGTCGGCCAGCGGATGAGCTCGAGCTTCGACCCGCGTATCGCGACGACTTCCAGGCCTCCGGTGGACTCGGCAGCCTGCTCTTCGCGCGCGACGCGCGCGGCGCCGTGACCGGCTTCTCGATCTACGCCGGCCGCGTGCTCGACGTGCGGTTCAGTCGGGTGAAGTAGATCTCGTTCTGTCCGCGCTTCAAAGCACAAAACGGGGCCAGCACGACGCTGGCCCCGTTCGCTTCTCTAGAAGCAGAAGTGCGGCGGAAATTATCGCGGGACGGGTCCCGTGGCACACGTGACCTTGGTGTGCATCGGCGTGAAGATGTTGTACGTGATCGAACCGACCAGCCCATTCAAGAAGCTCCGTTCGGTCTCCACCTGTGCCACGCCCTGAGCGCATTTCTCCTTGGCGTCGATCTCCGCGGGCGGCACCAGGCCGAACACGAACGAGTTCTGCCACTGCTTGTCGATCGTGGTCGTCGACGGCGGCGCGCCGGTGACGACCGTGACGTGGTAGCAGCCGCCACAGAGCACGGCCGCGAGGATCATCAGCGAAATCCGTTTCATGAGGAAGCTCCTATCAATGCGAGAAGTGAAGAACGACCGGCGCGCTGAGCTCGGCCGATGCATGGATCGCCCGCGCGACGATCTCACGTTCCTCATCCAGCGACGCGTTGGCCGGAATGGCGAACTGTCGCGCGTCGGGCGGCAGCGCCGACGTGCTGGTCGCGCACGTGATGCGCACGTGCTGCGGTGTGAAGATGCCGAGCGTGACGACGCTGGCGAGGCCATTCAAGAAGCTCGTCTCGGTCTCGACGGTCGCGATTCCGCCCGGGCACAGCGGCCGCGTTTCGATCGGATCGGCCTGCACGAGCCCGAAGATCCACGTCGGGACCCACGGCTTGTCCACGACTGCGGTTCCGGGTGATCGCCCGGTTTGCACGACTTGGTGAAAGCATCCCGTCGACAGCAGCGCCACGAGCGCCGTCGGTAGCCATCGTTTCAATGAGGCCATCATCGACTCCAGAAAGAAGGGGACGTACGCGCAGCCGCCGAACTGCTCGGCAGAAGGAGGTTCATAATAGCTTGAGCCCGCTCGGGACGCCAAGCAGGCCGATGAGAAGTTCGAAAGCGAGTCTCGCGGCACCGGAGATGACGAACCGGCCCGGCGTACCGAGCCGGGACGCCGGCGTTACCGGGCGCGGCATGGATCACGCATTCTCTCATGGTCAGACGCGTGCGATAGCGCGAGACCCGCGGGAGAATTCGATGAGCGACGAGCAGAAAGCGCCGGATGTCAGGGTTCTCGAGGATCGGTATCAGATCCTTGGCGAGCTCCGCGGCGCCGCTGGACCACAGACATACATAGGCAAGCGCAGAGCCGATGGCGCCGACGTCTTCATTCGCGTCATCCGAGGTGCAAAGGATGACAACAACGCGCTCGCGCACCTCGCGTCCGACGCGCAGATCCTGACCGGCGTCGATCACGCGAACGTGCTTCGCGTGCTCGAAAGCCGATGGCTCGGGCCAGACACGATGGCCATCGTGAATGAGCGCGTTCGCGGCCGCACGCTGGGCGAGATGCTCTCGACCGGCGACGTGCCATCGCATCAGCACGCGGCCGTGATTCTCGACGACGTTCGCTCCGCACTCGACTGGGCACGTGAACACGGCATCGTCCACCGCGGCGTCGCCCCCGACACGCTGCTCTTCAACGACGGCGACGATCGACCGCTCGTGCTGTTGTCGCCGACGCCGATCCCGATGGAGAGCATCCCGGATGCATGTGAGGACGCGCGCACGATCGGCACGCTGAGCTGGGCCATGCTCACCGGCGAGCGCTTCGACGGTTCCGAATCCGCCGACGAGCTCGCCGAGCGCCGTCCGGACCTCGCGCGGCGAGTGATCGACGACACCATCGCGATGACCGCGTGTCGCAACGGCGGCGAGGTGCCCGACGTCGCCAACTACCTTGGCGTGATCGCGAACGCCGACGCGCTGCGGCAAGGCGAGATCGAAGTCGCGCGCATGGAGGCCGAGCTGGAGGAGGAGCGCAGAAAAGAACGCGAAGCGTTCGAGGCCGAACAGCGTGCGTGCGAAGCCCGTGTGCGTGAGACGGAAGAGCAACTCGCGGCGGAGCGCGAAGATTTCGCCCGGCGGATCAAGGAGGAAGAGGCACGGCTGGCGGATGCGCACCAGCAGCTCGACGTCGAACGCGCGCAGCTCGAGCAGGAGCGCATCGAATTCGACGAGCGCTCCGCGGACCTCGATCGCGCGCGCGCGGAAGTCGAGGCCATCCGCGCCGAGCAGGAGCGGCGCGTGGCGGAAGCGGTTGCGGCAGCCGTCGCCGCCACAAAGGCCGAGCTGCGTGCGCAGATGCCGAAGAAGCCCAGCAAGTTCGTGCTCTGGGGAGGCGGCGGCGACAAGCCGGTCAACCGACCCGTCCCCGTGCTCGGCGACTCCGCCGATCGCGACATCGCTTCCGAGGCGGATGAGAAAGCTCTAAACGACGAGAAGATCACCGACGACGAGGAAGACGACGTCCCGTCGAAGAGCCTGCGTCGTCCGGACGACGTGTCGTTGGTGCCGGCTGCGGTCCCGGCCGCGATGGCGACGACTCCGCGCATCGTTCCTCCGGTCGGCGGCGGCCCGCGCGCCGTGGATGAGAACGGACGAACCTCGAGCGCGGCCAGCAGCTTCAGAAGCAGCGTCGTTCCGTCATCGCGGAGACCGTGGCGGCTGCCGACGGCGATCGTTGGCGCGCTGGCGATCATCATCGCGATCACCATCGGCATCAATCACCACGAGAATGGCAGCACGCCGTCGGTGGTGAGAATCGGCAGCACGTCGATCGTGCCGACCGCGCCGGCGCAGCAGCCTGGTATCACGCCACGAGGCGGATTCTTCACGCAGTCGGCGGGTGGAACGCTTGCGCCCCGCTCGATGTCGCCGGTGCTGCCTACGGGAAGCACGCCCATCGACGCGCCGGCGCCGTCGCAGCAGCCCGCGATCTCGCCGCTGATGCCGGACACCACGCGGCTGGACACGGCCAACGCCAAGCCAAAGCCGAGCACACCGCCCGAGGAGCGGCGGCACGAGCGCGACGCTGCCGAGTCGGCTCGCCAGTCACAACGTCCGGTGACCGCGCCGCGCGATTCATTGTTCTCACTGCCCGCGCCACCCGCGCGCGATTCGTTCCTCCGGCGCGATACGACAGTCCGACCCGACACGTTCACGCGGCCGAGCACCGGGGCGCGCAGCGATACGGTCGTTCACTACGGCGTTCCGCGTCCACTTCGCGACACGACGGTTCGCCGCGATACGATCGTGCGGCCGGATACCGGGTTGCGCCCGCGTCCGGATACGATGAGCATCCATCGGTAGCGAACGCCTTCTCGCCGTGACGGTTCGACGGCACCCAGCGTCGTCCGCCACCCCGGGCGAGCGACGCGACTGAGGAATCTACTATTCTCGTTCTCGAAGCCAGCCACGAGGATCGCGCCGGAGATCCTGCGTGGCTGTCGCTCGTCAGGGTGCCACGGCTCCGCGCATCGGCGCGTCGCGTCGTGGTGCGCGTCGGCATTGGGTTGATGCTCTCGGCAGTGCGCGCCGTCATGCATGCGCAGGTCACGGCGCGCGACTCCGCTGTGAGCGCACGCTATTACGGGAGCCGCGACTTCGGGAGCGAAGCGCAGTTCAATCCGCTGACACAGATCGTGAACGAAGGATACGACATCCTGCGCACACGATTCGAGGATCGCCACATCTTCTCGCGTGACTATGCGACGGGGATTCGCAACGTCGCCCGCTCCGTGTGGCATGCCGACGCAACCTACCGCTTCTACGGCGTGCCGAACGCCGTGCGCAACGAGTGGCTGCCGTTGACCACGCAGCGCTCGACGGGCGGCGGCGCCTGGGTGCCGAATTACGAGTATCATCTCCTCGGCGCGGGAATGGTGTCGGTTCGCATGGAGGAATGGTTCGAGCAGCACGGCATCCCGCATCCCGCGCTCCTGTCGGCGACGACGCTCATGGCGTCACACGTGCTCAACGAGGTTGTCGAGAACGGCGCCCAACGGAGCTGGAACGAAGATGCAGTCACCGACCTGCTGATCTTCGATCCCGCGGGTCTGCTCCTCTGGCGACTCGGCGCGGTGCAGCGCTTCTTCAGCAGTCCGGTGCAGATGACCAACTGGCCGGGTCAGGCATCGATCGACGTCGCCCATCACACACTCGAGAACGCGGGCCAGCAGTACGTTCTCCGCGCGCCGATCCCGTTCATCCGAGCCTGGAGCGTCTTTTATGATTTTGGAATGTCGACGCTGCTCGGCCTCTCGCGTCGTGGCGCGGACGGCTCTGCCTGGTCAGGCGGCGTTGGCCTCGATGCGGTCGACAACCCGGTGGTCGACGAGCGCACCGGCGCCAAGACAGCCACGCTCGCCTTCAAGGGCGGCCTGTTCTACGATCGCGACGGCTCGCTGCTGTTTTCCATCCTGGCCGGGTCCCGTCGGGACGTCGCGCGGATGACGATCAACGTGTATCCGGGAACGTTGAGCGTGGGCGGAATGCGGCCTGGCTTCTGGTTCCAGCTCCCGGACCGCGGAGCTCTGCGATTCGGGATCGCGACCCGGCTTGGGATCGGAGCAGGAGGCTGACGGCGCGCGCGCACCAGGCGCGCGCGCGCCCTGGAGATCAGAACACCACCGGCTTCGTCACCGTGATCGGCGACAGGCCGAGGCTCGTCGCCCGCGCGTTGAACGCCGGCAGCTCGTTCGTGAGAATTCTCTGAAGCCTGTCCGTCTGCACCTTGAGCTCGCCCTTGAGGTCGTTGAAGATGACCGGCGCATTCGCGATCGGCTTCGCGTCCGCGCGCGAGACGACGCCGAGCAGCGACGCAAGCCGATTGTTGATCTTGATCGGGAAGTTGAGCGGATCCTGCCCACTCTGATTCCGCACCTGATAGATCGCTTCCTCGACCGTGCTCAGATCGCTCGCCAGCTTGTCGCCCGTCGACTTGAGCTGTGCATCGTTCGACTTCGCCAGCCGGTCGGCGACGTCGTGCTTGACGGCGCGAATCTGAATCACGGCGCCATTCGCCTCGCTCACCTTGTCTCGCAGTTGCAGCGCGAGCGCGAACTGCGCCTGGAGATCGGCGTCCGTCGCGTCGTGCAGCGGGTTGCGCTTCACGACGATTGGTTGCGTCACGGTCTTTCCGTCCGCGGTGAGACGCACGGTATACCGGCCGGGCGGTGCCGTCGGACCATTCGTGCTGCCGCCCCACAGAATCATGCCGGGGAAGGTGAGCGCAGGCGCGTATGCGAGATCCCAGTTGAACGATTCGAGTCCTGCGTTGCGCGAGGGATTCGCGTTTCCGAATCCGCCGCGTCCGCGTCCACCGCCTCCGCCACCGCCAACGGTTCCGACGACGCCTGGCATCGTCGAATCAGCCGCACCGCCACGTCCGCCGCGACCACCGGCCGCCGTCGTGTCCGGATAGCTCCGAACGATCTGGCCCTTCGCGTCGAGAACGTCGATGCGAACGTTCTGCGCGGGATGTTTGAGCCAGTACTGGATCGTCGCAGGACCACCCGATCGAATTGCGGCGGCCGGTTGGAAGAGCACCACGTCGGGCGCCGAGGCCATCGATGCAGTGTACTGTCGCAGCGGCTGAATGTTGTCCAGGATGTAGAACCCGCGGCCGTGCGTCGCGATGTCGAGATCGTGATCCGTGACGATGAGATCCCACACCGGAACCACCGGCAGATTGAGATTCAACGACTCCCAGTGATCGCCGTCGTCGTACGAGATGTACACACCGTGCTGCGTGCCCGCGTAGAGCAGACCCTTCCGCGTCGGATCCTCGCGCACCACGTGCACGAACTCGTTCGGTCCGATGCCGTTCACGATCTTCGTCCACGTCTTGCCGAAGTCGTGCGTCCGATAGATGTATGGGGCTTTGTCGTCGAGCAGGAAGCGCTTCACGGCGACGTAGGCAGTCGCTGAATCGAACGCCGACGCGTCGATGATGCTGACGCGGCCGAAGTCCGGCATGTCCTTGGGCGTGACGTTGCTCCACGTCTTGCCGGCGTCCTTCGTCACGCTGATGATGCCATCGTCCGATCCTGTCCAGATGACGTTGGTGGTGCGCTTGGACGGCGCGATCGCGAAGATGACCGCGTACACTTCGGGGCCGTTCATGTCACGCGTGATCGGACCGCCCGACGGACCCATCGTCTTCGGATCGTGACGCGTGAGGTCGCCGCTGATCATCGTCCAGCTCTGGCCACCGTTCGTCGTCTTCCACAGATGCTGCGAGCCGGTGTAGAGCACGTGCGGATCGACGGGGGAGAAGACGATCGGATACGTCCACTGCCAGCGCTCCTTGATGACCGCGGACTCCTCGCCGGAGAACATGCGCGGATACGGGCTCACCTCGCGCGTCTCACCCGTGCGACGATTGAGCTTCGTGAGGAAGCCGCCGCCGTTCGCGTTCGTGCCCGAGTAGAAGATGTCCGGATCGAGCGGATCGGGCGCGATGTAGCCGTCTTCTGATCCACCCGGGCTGAACGTCGTCGGCGCCGCGTTGCCGCGACCGCCGCCGCGGGCGCCGAAGCCCGCCGGCGTCTGCGCGCTCGACACGCACATCTCGCTCGCGTCCTGCTGCGAGCCGCAGATGTAGTACGGCGTGTGCGTCGTGGCGACGATATGATAGAACTGCCCCGTCGGATAGTCGCGGCTCGACCACGTGCGGCTGTCGTTCGACGCGTTGTAGGTCACCGCGCCGCCGCCGTCGCTCGCGTGCATCACGTGATCCGCGTTGTCGGGATCGACCCACATGTCGTGCGAGTCGCCGCCCGCGAAGTTCGTCAACGTCTTGCCGCCGTCGACCGAGCGAAATGCGCCGACGTTGAGCACGTAGACCACGTCCTTGTTCTTCGTGTCTGCCGTGACGTGGGTGTAGTAGAACGCGCGTTGGCGGATCGCGCGGTTGTTGTTGATGAGCGCCCATGTGGCGCCAGCATCGTCGGAGCGGAACAGACCGCCGTTCTCGTTCTCGACGAGGGCGAAGACGCGATTCGGATCCACCGGCGACACCGCGACGCCGATCTTGCCATCGATGCCGCTGGGCAATCCCTGTGCGCGGGTGATCTCCGTCCAGGTCTCGCCGCCGTCTGTTGATTTGTACAGACCGCTGTTTGGACCGCCGCTCGACATCGTCCATTCCTTGCGATACGCCTCCCACAACGCCGCGTAGATGATCTTCGGGTTGCTGTGATCGATCGAGATGTCGATCCCGCCGGCGTTCGGTCCCTTGTAGAGCACCTTGCGCCACGTCTTGCCGCCGTCGGTGCTCTTGTAGATGCCGCGTTCGTCGCTGTCCTGGCCGTACTTCCCGAAGTCGGCGACGAAGACGATGTTCGGATTGGTCGGGTCGATGCGGATGCGCGAGATCGCATCAGAGTTCTCGAAACCGACGTGCGTCCACGTCTTGCCCGCGTCCGTCGACTTGTAAACGCCGTCGCCCGGCTGGATGTCGCCGCGGATGCACGACTCGCCCGTCCCGATGAAGACGACGTTGGGATCGGATTCCGAAACCGCCACCGCACCGACGGACCCGGAGCTGATCTGGTGATCGGTGACCGGACTCCATGTCTCGCCGCCATCGGTCGTCTTCCAGAGGCCGCCGCCGGTCGCGCCGAAATAGCCGACCTTCGGTTGGCCTTTCACTCCCGAAACTGCCAGCGAACGACCACCGCGCTCCGGTCCGACGCTCCGCCAGCGATATGCTTTCCAGATCGTGGTGTCGATGGGCGGAACGAAGCGTCTGGGCGCGCGATCTTCCGCGCCGCGGCTCAGCCGAAACGTTCCGGCGATGGCACAGGCAGCCACCAGTAACGAGATACTTACCCGAACAAACGGACGGGACATGGACAACGTCTCCTCGGATGCGAGAGTCGTACGAGGGGTAGGGCCAGGAAGGGTGACAACGCCTAGAAATAGACCGTGGCGGCGCACGCTGCAACCCGCCGACGGCGCCGTCCGCCGCTAGCTTCTTCTCGAAGGCGAGACACTCACGGAGGTTCTCGGATGCCGAAGGTATACACGGTCACGGTGCGCAACCGAGCAGCGGGCATCGCACTCGGCGTCGTGATCCTGGCGCTCGGCGCCGTGCTGCTCACCGTCGGCTTCGCGCTGCTCGCCGGGCTGATGATCGCTGGCGGGGTGCTGGGAACGGGCTACGCCATCTATCGCCGTCTGCGCGGAACACGGCAGACGCTCCCGTCGTCCGGCGGTCACGGGCTCGATCCGGAGCTCGAGGTGAAGCCGACGCGCGCCACCGTCGTTCGTCCGCTTCCGTCGAACCGTGACTCGCAGGACGACTCGCAGGACGACCGCTCGCGGTGAAGCGGTGACGGCCTCGATCCGCACCGCGGTCATCGGCTACGGACTTGGCGGCGAGACTTTCCATGCGCCGCTGATCGCGGCGACGCCGGGCCTCGAGCTCTCGGCGATCGTCACGCGCGACGAGGGACGGCGTGCCCGTGCGCGGGCGGCGTATCCCGACGTGAGGCTCGTGAGCGACGTCGAGGCGATACTGAACCCGGAGGCGAACATGGGACTCGTCGTCATCACCACGCCGAACGCCACGCATGCCCGCATCGCGCGCGCGACGATCGACGCCGGCATCGCCTGCGTCGTCGACAAGCCATTCGCCGCCACCGCGAACGAGGCGCGTGCGATCGACCGTCTTGCCCGGGAGAAGGGCGTCGTGGTCGTGCCGTTCCAGAATCGCCGCTGGGACGCGGACTTCCTCACCCTTCGACAGTTGATCGACGACGGCGCGCTCGGCAGCGTCTTTCGGTTCGAGTCGCGCTTCGAGCGTCTGCGCGCCTCGCCGAAGCCACGCTGGACGTCGCCGGATGCGCTTCGCTCCGCTGAGGGAATCATCTACGATCTCGGGCCGCACGTGGTCGATCAGGCGCTGGTGCTCTTCGGCCGAGTGCGCGACGTCTACGCCGAGGCGGATCGTCGCCACCCGGCAGTGAACGCCGAAGACGACGCGATGATCGCGTTGACGCACGCGTCGGGGGTACGATCGCATCTCTTCATGAGCGCCGTCGCCGCCCAGTCGGGTCCGCGGTTGAGCGCGTACGGAACCAGCGGTGCGTTCATCAAGTACGGCCTCGACGCGCAAGAGGAATCTCTAAAGCGCGGACTCCGTCCGGGGCAGCCAGGTTGGGGCGACGAGCCCGCGGACGCGTGGGGCACGCTGGTATCGAACGGGGAGCGAAGAACCGTTCCGTCGCGACCGGGTGCGTACGAGACCTTCTACCGGGGAGTGGTGGCGACGCTCACGCGCGGCGCGCCGCCGCCAGTGCCGTTCGAGGACATGGTGACGGGGCTCACCGTGCTCGAGTCCGCCCATCGTTCGGCCGCGGAGCGTCGAGTCGTTTCCCTCTTGTGACGTGGTGAACCGGCCTTTATCATGGCCGGGCCGATAAACAGGCGATTTCGACAGACCACCGACCGTCGCGACGTCGCGGCGCATACCAAACGATGCGCAACGTCGCCGACGCGACTGCGCGCGCTCACGTTGGAGGAATCCGATGTCGCGTTCGCTTTCTCTGATCTCCCGGTTCACCGCTACCGGCTCGGCCGCGGCGGCGCTGCTCGTCGCCGCATGCGCCGAGCCAACGTCCGCGCCGACTCGCGCGATCAGCCCTGGAGCCGCGAGCAACACGCAAGCGCCCGAGTTGAACAATCAGCCGGGTCAGGTTCACTATTTCCACGTCCGGTCCTGGGATCCCGAGGGTGACGCCTCGAACGGCGCCGGCGGCGGGGGCAGTCTGAATAGCCCGATCTCGTATCATGGAGGTCCGGTGCTCCAGAGCGGGACCAAGGTTGCGGCGGTGTATTGGGCGTCCAGCCCGATCTTCGCTGGTGGACCCGCGAGCGGGACACACGGCGCCGGCTCGAGCGACGGGTCACTCGTCGGATTCTTCCTCCGCAACCTGGGTGGCTCACGCTACTTCAACATCAACACCACCTACACGGACGGCTCGGGCCGCGCGATCGTGAACTCGGTGGCCTACACGCAGTACTGGGCGAACAACACCAGTGCACCGTCCGGTACCCAGAGCGTGTCGGATGCGCAGATGGTCGCGATGCTGCAGAGCGGCTTCAATTCCGGCTCGCTCACGTACGACGCGTCCACCGTCTACGCCATCTTCACGTCCGGCAAGGTCAACCTCGGCGGCGGCTTCGGCACCCAGTACTGCGCATACCACACGCACGGTACCGTGACCATCAACGGCGTGAGCCGGACGGTGCTCTATGCGGCGATGCCGTACAACTACGCGTATCCGTCGGCGTGCACGTCGGGGCTCAAGGCCGCGAATGGAACCGCGGACCCTGGCGCCGACTATGAGGTGAACACGCTCGGGCACGAGATCGAAGAGGCGACCACCGACATGCTCGGCACCGCATGGTTCGATCGCCGTGGTTATGAGAATGCTGACAAGTGCGCGTGGACCTGGGGCACGACATACACGACCGCTGCCGGCGGTGCAGCGAACATGAACCTTGGCGGCAAGGACTTCCTCGTGCAGCGCAACTGGGTGAACGCCGGCTCCGGCGGCTGCGCGGTGTCGTACTAGGACTGTCATTCTCCGCTCGCGAAGCGAGCGGCGAATCTGTTGTCCGTCCCTCAGTGGTTCGGAAAGCACCGAGCCGCAGGGTGAAAAAAAATCGAAGGTCATCGCGACAGCATCGGCATAGATGCTGTTTCGGTGACCTTCGATGTATCCGGTCTGTTCGGTGGTTTCTGAGGCGACTCGCTAACGACGCGTGGAACCTCGTTCGCTCCGATTCCGTTCACCCATCGCCATACGGGCCGCGGTTCGAGCTCGACTGCCCGCCGCCGCGCCGCCGACGACGACGCTTCTTCTTCGCGGGACCGCCTGACTCGGCGCTCGCGCTGTTACCAGCGGCCGGACGGGCAGGACGAGGCGCCGTTCCCGCCACATTCGCTGCTTTCCGCTCCTGCTTCGCCTTCGCGCGCGCTCGCTCATCGGCTTTTCGCGCCCTGATCTGCGCGATACGCTCGGCGATCGGAACCTCGAAGCGCTGCACCGGCTTCGCGCTATAGTCGAAGTCCGGCAGCGTGACGCGCGGAAGGGCTTTGCCGATGGCGCGCTCGATGGCGCGGAGATCGTCGGCTTCGTCAGGCGCCACGAACGTGAACGCTTCGCCCGTCATCTCGGCGCGCGCCGTGCGGCCCACGCGATGAATGTAGTCCTCCGCGGCCGCCGGGACGTCGAAGTTCACGACGTGTCCGAGCGCTTCGACGTCGATGCCGCGCGCGGCGATGTCCGTCGCGACGAGCACGCGATAGCGCCCGTTCTTGAAGCCGTCGAGCGCATCGGTGCGCTGCGCCTGCGAGCGATTTCCGTGAATGCGCGCGACGCTCACACCGCGCTTGTCGAGATACTCCCACAAGCGATTCGCGCGATGCTTGGTGCGCGTGAAGACGAGCGCTTCGTGCATGATGTCGCGCTCGATCAACGCGGCGAGCAGCGCTGACTTCAGCTCCTGCGCCACGGGATAGATCGCCTGCGTGATGCCCGACGCCGGCGCTTGCTTCCGCTCGAGATTGATCGTCGCGGGATTGTGGAGCAGCTCCCGCGTGAGCTCCAGAATCGGCGCGGGCATGGTCGCGCTGAAGAACAACGTCTGCCGCTTCGTGGGCAGATGCTTGAGCACGCGTCGAATATCCGGCAGAAAGCCCATGTCCAGCATGCGATCGGCTTCGTCGAGCACGAGGTGCTCGATGCGATCGAGCTTTGCGTACGGCTGCTTCATATGATCGAGGAGCCGGCCCGGAGTCGCGACGATGACGTCGACGCCGGCGCGGAACGCATGCTCCTGCGGACCCATGCCCACGCCGCCGAAGATCGCCGCCGCCGTCAACGGCGTATGCACGGCAAGCTCTTCGAACTCCTGAAGGATCTGCGCGGCAAGCTCGCGCGTGGGCGTGAGGATCAACGCCCGTGTGGTGCCGCGCGGCCGATCGAGCAGTTGGTGAAGAATCGGAAGGAGAAACGCGGCGGTCTTGCCGCTGCCGGTCGCGGCGCACGCGAGCACGTCACGGCCGGTGATGGCAACGGGAATGGCATCGCTCTGAATCGGCGTGGGACGGGCGAAGCCGAGCTCCTTGATACCGCGGAGAAGATCACGGTGCAGCTTGAGACTGGAAAAGGGCATTCGGGAAACGTAACGACTTCAGAACAATCCGACCTTGCCGCGTACGGACGCGATGAGCTTGGCGGGGTCGTAGCCGATGCCCTGCTTGAACACGATGTCGACATGGCGAATGTCTTCGATGCGTGTCGACGGGTCGCCGCTGATCACGACGAGATCCGCCTGTTTTCCCGCCGCGATCGAGCCCACCATGTTCGCTCGGCCCAGGTACGTCGCGCCGTTCATGGTGCCAACCTTGATCGCTTCGAGCGGTGTGAGGCCACTCTCGACGAGCAGCTCCAGCGCGCGCTGATCCGAGTACCCCGGAATCACCCCGCCGCCGCCGGTGGGATCTGTTCCCGCGAGCAGCGTTCCACCAGCGCGAAAGAAGTCGACTTCGAGCTGGCGCGCCTTTGGAAACAACGTCGAATACACCGACGGACGCGTGCTCCGCTGCGTCTGCATGAATCGCTGCTCGAATTGCGCCTTCAGCTCAGGCACGAGCACGTCGAGGCCCGGCGGCATCGGGCGATTCGGCGTGAACGTCTCGAACACCGTCAGGGTCGACGTGAGCGCCACGTGCTTCTGTATCAGCTCTCGAATGAGAGACTTCACAGCCTCGCTGTTCGGATCGACTGCCGCGAGCGCGGCCTGACCCGCGCCCTGCCCGGGGCAGACGTCGGGCTTCTTGTCGGGCACGAAGTCCGTCGCCGCGAAGAAGCCGTGCTCCAGGTTGTCGATGCCGAGCTCCGCGGCCTCGCGATAGGTCACGGAGCAGAGGTGCCCCGTGAGCTTCATGCCGCGCTTGTGGCCTTCGTCGAGCGACGCCTTGAGCTCATCGCGCGTGATGTGCATGTACGCCTTGAGCGACGTCGCGCCCATGTCGTTCCAGAAGTCGACCATGCGTCGCGCTTCCGCGGCGTCCTTCAATTCGTGCACTTGCAGCAGATTGAGCCCCGGCCCCTCGAGATACGGCGCGGTTGCGTCCATCCACGGGCCGGCGCGCTGTCCGGCATCGATCGCCTTCTTCATGTCGATCTCGCCGAAGCCGTTCATGTTGCCGCCCGTGCGCATCGACGTCACGCCGCCGGCGAGATAGAGGCGAACGAAGCTCTCGGTGAGGTTGGCGTAGACGCCGGGGCCGGTCGGGTAATAGAGATGCTCATGCACCATCACGAGCCCGGGGATCACCGACTTGCCCGTGAGATCGATCACCTGTGCGCCGGTGGGAATCTGCGCCCCAGCGTCCGGCCCGACCGACGCGATGCGTCCGTCGCGAATGACCACCGTCTGGTTCGGGCGTGCCGGCGCGCCCGTCCCGTCGATGACTCGCGCGTGAACGAGTGCAACTGTCGGCGTGTCGACGGACACGAACGCGCGAACAGCCTGCGTCAGCGTCGCCCGTTGGGCATGCACCGCCGATGTCGCGCACGCGAGCGCGACGGCAGGAAGGAATGACCGTGCGAGGAAGTTGGGTCGCATACGTGGAGAGGCCTCGGAAAAGTGCCCGCGTTGTGCTCACGCGAACCTTCGCCGAGGCCACGCTTCGCGGCAATACCCGTGGCGCTCACATCGTCACGGATCGCGCACCGGCAGTCCACTCGGCACCGCCGCGGGGATGATCGACGACAGGTCGCGCGCCGCCGGGTCGGTCAGCGATTTGAGAAACGCGACGATCTGCCGCTGTTCGTCCGCGGACAGGTGCAGCGGGACGCGCAATCGACCGTCGACCGTGGCGAGCACCTGCGCGATCGTCGCCGCGTCACCGCGATACGAGGATCGATAGGCCGGATCGAGCTCTGTGGCACTGAACGCCTTCATGGCGGAATCCACGTTGTTGTAGTGGCTCACGACGGCCTCGAGTGTCGCGTACGCGCCATTGTGCATGTATGGCGCGGTGAGCTCCACGTTTCGCAGCGGCGCGACGCGGAAGAGAAACTGCGGCTTGCCTTGCGGATTGAAGTCGTCGCGCCCGCCGTCCAACGGCGCGGCCTTACCCGTTCCCGGGCCGAGTTGCGGCACGCCGACGTTCGCGAAACTCTGTCCGCCGAGCAGCGGGCCATTGTGGCAGCCCGAACATCCCGCGTGTCCGAAGAACAGCAGTGCGCCGCGCTTCGCGTCCGCCGACATGGCGTTGTCGTCGCGCGCCAGGAAGCGGTCGAACGGAGAATTCGTCTTGGAGAACGCTTGCGTCTCAAAGGCCGCGATGGCGTTCGCCGTGTGCTGAAAGCCGAACGCAGTCGCAGGCAGGCCGGGGAACGCGGCGTTGAACCGCTGCTTGTACTCCGCGACCGCCATGACGCGCGCCATGACCGCGTTCCAGATCGCCGTGTTCTGGCTGTCGGGGATCTGTGCGATCTCATTCAAGTTTCCGAATACGTCGCGATCGCCGGGGCGGCCGCGCATCTCGACACGGTCGGTTACGGGAATCATCGCCTGCGCGGCGGCCAGGCCCGACAGGGCCGATGGCAAGGTCAGGCCCAGCGGTGCTTGAAATCCCGGACCGAAGCCGGAGATGCGTCCATCCCAGAACATGTAGAATCCGCCGAGCCCGGCGTTGAACAGCGCGGGAGCATTGCGCGGCGTGAATTCGCGCGTCGGTCCGAGCTGCCGGCTGCCGCCGCTGCCGATCGCTCCGGTCCCCACAGCGAGTGCGCGGTCGTCGCCGGTGTGGCCGAGTGCACTGTGGCACGATGCGCACGATACGTCGCGATTTCCGCTCAGCAGCTTGTCGAAGAACAGCATGCGTCCGAGATCGACGAGCGCCTGATCCTGTGCCTTGACCGGAAGGATGGGCACGACGCCCCAGCTCCCGATCGATTGGCGAACTTGCGCATCCAGCGATGCGTCGGTGGTGGAGGTGATCGAACGCGTGCCCGAGTCAGTGGCGCAGGCGGCCGCGAACGTGCCGACCACCAGAGCGAGCAGAATCCGACGAGAAACGTGCATGAGCCCTCCCGCGCGAACGAGGTGGTGGTCAGCGAATGGGAACGGACACGGCAATCTGATGCGTCGTCACGGAGACGCCCGTCAACGACGTCACCGCGCTCGGCGCCGAGAGGAAGTTCGATGCGGCGTCGACCGCGCCCGGGGCGAACACGACGCCGTCCGGAACCACACCGGGACGTCCGGTGCCCGTCGTCATGCGACCAGTATACCGTAATTGAAGATCACTGAATCGAAGCGCGAAACCCCAGGTGCGTGTCCATTCGGCCCAGCTCTCCGTTTGCCGGTTGTTCACCTGTGCGACGTGATCCGTCTGATTCAGCGTGTAGCCGATCGATCGCCACGTGAGGCCGAACTCCACGCGCACCGAGCGAATGGCGCCGTACATCGTGTCGAGCGGGAACTCGCGCGCTACGCCGCTGCGCAGGATCGCGTTCGAGAAGCGGAACCAGTTCTCGGTCGTCTTGGATCCCGCGGGCAGTCCGCCGGACGGGTTCGCGAGCGAGTCCGGCACCTCTCCCCACGTGTGCGTGCGAATCGGCTCGTAGATCGCGTCGACGCCATACGTCGTGAGGCGCGTCGTGCGCGCGATGCCCACGCCGAGGTCGTAGGCGGCGGTGTGGCCCGGATCCCACGGGATCGTCATGACTTGAGCAATCTGATAATCCGGCAGCTTGGGATGCGACATCAGATTCGTCGTCGCGATCGCGCCAACGCGCCAGCCCGAGTCGAGCGGCTGCATGTAGGCGAGGTGCATGCCCCAGGTGGTGGTGCGGTCGAGATTGTGATCGATACGCGCGCGCTGCACCGTCGAACGCGTGTTCGGATCCCAGAACGCGTCGAGCCACGTCACGTCGTGTGTCATGTCGAATCGATCGTGCAGCACCATTGCCTCGAGCGAACGACGGCCGGACCATTCCTTGAGCACGCCCAGACGAACGTCGAGGCTCCCGCCGTGCTGCACGATGTTCTGGCTCCCCGAGTAGAGCAGATCGACACCGTCGATGTCGTTGAGGCCCGACCACAACGCGTTCGCGCCGACCGAGATGCCCGCGTCGCGGAACACGTGGCCGATCGTACCGAACGCAAAGCGGTTCTGTCGCGAGGGCGTGGCCTGCGGTGCCAACGGCGCCGCGTCGGCCGTCGTGACGAGCGCGGTTGGCGGAAAGATCACGTTCGACGAGCGGGTGCCCGGGTTGTCGATTTCCTGCATGGCCAACGCCAGGCCCCCGAAGGTCGACCCGCGACGCAGGATGCCGCCGACGGGAAACGTCGCGCCGCCTCCCGCATGGCTCGACACCGAATAGAACGTGGGCGAACCGAAGAACAGCCCGCGGCTGCGCTCACTCAACCGCGACCCCTTCGCGGGATTCTCAAAGGGATCATGCAGGGAATCGGGCAGTGCGATCGACAGATCGCCGATGCCTTGATTTGCCGACGGGAATAGCCGCCACTGATCGCCGTCGGCGATGGGGAGCGTCTTCACCTGAATGAGCTGCGCCCGGAGCGGCGTTGCGGCGGCGAGGGCGCAGGCGAGGAGGGCGACGGCGGGCGCGTGGACGTGCGAGCGGAGCGAGAACCAGGAACGCTGCATCTCGAGCCTCGATGGCCAGGGTCCGGAGTGCCCAACCAGCGTCGACCGCGTTCCGGTCACCCAGCCTTGCAGGTCGTCACCCGCCCGCGCAGAATGCGCCCATGAAATACGGAGAGCTTCTGAACTACGTCGGCGGCGCCTATGTCCCGCCGATGACCGGGCGACCTGATCTCGATGTCAACGATCCGCGCACCGGCGACGTGATCGCGCGCGTTCCGCTGTCGCATGCCGGCGACGTGGACGCCGCCGTTCGCGCGGCGAAAGCAGCGTTTCCCGCATGGTCGGCCTTGCCGATCAAGGAACGCGTACAGGTCTTCTATCGATACAAATCCCTTCTCGAGCAGCGCATCGACGAGCTCTCGGCGGTGATCACCGAGGAGAACGGGAAGATCGCCGGCGAAGCGCGCGCGGAGATCCTCAAAGCCATCGAGCTGACCGAGTTCGCGTGCTCCCTGCCACAGATCGCATCGGGCGAGGTGCTCGAGGTGAGCCGCGGCGTCGAATGCCGCATCGAGCGCGTGCCGATGGGCGTGGTCGCGTCGATCGCGCCGTTCAACTTTCCGATGATGGTTCCCAACTGGACCATCCCGAACGCGATCGCCCTCGGCAATTGCATGATTCTCAAGCCGTCCGAGCAGGTCCCGATCAGCGCGCTGCGCATCGGGGAACTGCTGCGCGACGCGGGGCTGCCGTCAGGCGTGTTCCAGGTCGTGCACGGAGGGCAGGACGCCGTAGAGGCGATCTGCGACCATCCCGACATCGCGGCCGTCAGCTTCGTTGGATCGACGAAGACCGCGAAGGTCGTCTATCGTCGCGCGACATCGAATCTGAAGCGCTGTCTCGCGTTGGGCGGGGCGAAGAATCACCTCATCGTGATGCCCGATGCGGATCGCGAGATGGCCGCGACGAACATCGTCGCGTCGATGTCCGGGTGCGCGGGGCAGCGTTGCATGGCGGCATCGGTGATGGTTGCGGTGTCATCCACGGATCACATCATCGAGCGAATGGCCGAGGTGGCGCGCGCGATGGTTCCGGGACGCGACATCGGGCCAGTGATCTCCGCCGAAGCGCGCGACCGCATCACCCGCTATATCGACGAAGCCGAGCAGCTCGGTGCCAAGGTGATCGTCGACGGCCGCCACGTTCGCGTGCCGGGCTCGGAGAATGGATATTACCTCGGCCCGACGATCATCGATCGCGTCACGCCGGACATGAAGATCGCGCAGGAGGAAGTCTTCGGGCCCGTGCTCGTGATCATTCGCGCGCCCGACGTCGACCGTGCGCTCGAGATCGAGAACGCGTCGCCGTATGGCAACGCCGCGTCGGTATTCACCGAAAGCGGCGGTGTCGCGCGCTATGTCATGGAACGCGCGAACGCGGGCATGGTCGGTGTGAACGTCGGCGTGCCGGTGCCACGCGAGCCGTTCTCCTTCGGCGGGTGGAACGAATCGCGCTTCGGCGTAGGCGACATCACGGGTCGCGGCTCGATCGAGTTCTGGACGCAGTCGCGCAAGATGACGACGAAGTGGAATCGCGAGGCGGGGCGCGACTGGATGAGCTAGCTGGCGCCGGCTGCAATTGAGACCGGCGTACAGTCCAGTATATATATGGCATCGCCGGACCAGTCTCTTCCTCCCATGGCCGGCCGATTCTCGAGCGGAACGAGCGGCACCTCAGTTTTCAGCAGGCATCTCAGCCGAGGCATTGTCATGGCAACGAACGCTGCCATCCCAAGCGACGCAGGCACCAATCGTGGAGTGTACGACTCGCTCGAAGCCATTCGCTCGCTCCTCATTCCGGGCGAGACGATCGAGGCCATGGCGATCC
>Ga0070679_100001006_pt1 | contig 24574 bp, 13 predicted proteins | sample KBSC63BmetaG_FD_65652 | JGI IMG/M metagenome (GOLD analysis project Ga0070679, IMG submission 65652) | Corn rhizosphere microbial communities from Kellogg Biological Station, Michigan, USA - KBS C6-3B metaG | ecosystem: Host-associated > Plants > Roots > Rhizosphere | place: USA: Michigan... | reverse complement strand
GGGCTGTGGTATCAGATCGTCGACAAAGGAAGCGATCCCAGGAACTGGCATGAGACGTCGAGCTCGTCGATGTTCACCTACACGCTCTCCCGTGCCGTGGCGCGCGGATATGTGCCGCGCAAAATGGTCGCGGTTGCGCGCAAGGGATATGCGGGGGTACTCACGCAGTTGTCTCTCGATACCGATAGGCACGCGCACATTACCAACATTTGCGTTGGGACCAATGTCGGCGATCTTGCTTTTTACTACGACCGCCCCCGGGCCACGGACGACTTCCATGGTATCGGGGCGTTCCTCATCATGAACGAACAACTGCGCGAGATCCGCGCCTGAGGTAGATGCTGTGCGGATTGGATTCGGTGCCGTTGTTCTGATGTTAGTTGCTGCACATTCTCACGCTGCGCCGCTCAGGTCTCCATGGGATGCGCACCCAGTGGCGCAGACGACCGCGCCTTACGCCTGCGCACGCATCCCAAGGCTGCCTGTCGATTTTGTTACGGATGGCTTTTATGCCGACAACGACCCGACGCACTCCATCATCGATCCGATAAAGATGAAGGCATATAGCGAAAGCTCCGGCCCGGTGAAGCACGAAGGGGATGTTGTCGTGGCTGCGGCCGACGGATTCCGCAAGACCGGTTCGGTCGAGGCTGCGCGTTGCGTAATCGCGCACCTGGATGCGCTCGCGGCACAAAAGGCACTCACGGGAAAGATGTCATCCTCGCAGGCCTACTTTGTGCAGGGATGGGTCTCGGGGGCCTGGGCGATCGCGTATCTCAAAGTGGATGGAGACAGCCGGACGACTGCCGAGCAGCGTGCTCGCATTCTGCCCTGGCTGCAAGCTCTGGGCGAGATGACAATCGCTTATTACGACGCACGCGAAAAGCAGAGCGGCGGGGCACAGAACCACTTCTACTGGGCCGCTGTGCAACTTGCCGCAACCGCGATTGCTGCGAACAACGCTCATGACTTCGACTGGGCGATGCAGCACGCCAGGGCGGGTATCGATGCTATTGCGAACGATGGAACACTGGCGGAGGAGATGCGGCGCGGCAAACGGGCGCTGCACTACCACCTCTATGCGGCGTCACCACTGGTGATGCTGGCTGAGTTCGGCATGCCCAACGGGGTTGATCTCTATGCAGAGAACCATGCGGCCTTGAAGCGCCTCGTCATTGTCTCGACACACGGGCTTGTGAATGCTTCGCTCTTTACGCAACGCACCGGCATCGCACAAGAGCGCCCGGAGAAACCGTCGGCGGAAGCCATTGGCTGGGCGGAGCCGTACAACCGTCGTTTTCCAGATACCGTCATTGCGAAGCTTCTTCAGGAGGCCCCGGACCACAGCTACATGTATCTCGGCGGACTCCCTCCGGCGTAGCGGAGTTATGAAGCTCCCTCTACTTTAGGTTCCTCGATGACGGTGCGCATCCAGTACTCGCCGTGCTCATCGACCTCAATGCCGTGGACTTCGCGTTCGAAGCCGGGGAACCGTTTGCCGAATGTTTCCATCGCTAACATAAGCTTCATGACCGGCGTGTTGGAGTTTCCGAGGCGCTCGCCGGGCATGCTCATGGGGATGCCTGGAGGATAGGGGACCAACATCACGGCGGCGATGCGGCCTGCCATTTCCTGGAAGCGAATGCGTTCGGTTTCGCCCTTCACCAGCTTCTGATAGGTCTGCGCCGGGGTAAGGACGGGGTCGAAGTCTTCGTCGCAGCTTTCGTTCACGAGGCCCGACAGGTTGAGTTCGATCATGGCCTGGTGCATTTCATCCGAAAGCTCTTTCAGCGTGACATCGCGGTAGCGGACGGGGTATTTGGCGACTAGCTCAGGCAAAGCTTCTTCGAGCGAGGCTTCCGTGTCGTAAAGACGCTTGAACTCGAAGAGGTTCTCAAGCAGGGCGCCCCATTTGCCTTTACTGGTGCCGACGGAGAAGAGCACCAGGACGGTGTAGTCGCCGGTGCGGGCGATTTCAACGCGGCGCGAGTCGAGAAACTCAGTGAGGATGGCGCCCGGTATGCCCCACTCTTCGACCTGACCCTGGGCATTGACGCCGGGGGTAAGGATCGTGACCTTGGTGGGATCGAGCATGCAATACTCGTCGGCGATGTCGGCGTCCTGAAATCCGTGCCAGTCCTGTCCGGGTTTTAGCGTCCAGCAGGATGCCTCGGTTTCGAGTAGGTGATCGGACGCTTCCTCCAGGATGAGAGTCTCGCCGCTGTCAGGATCGGTGACGACCTCGGGCTGGAAGAGGCGGAAGAACCAGCCATCGCCGTTGTGTTCGGCAGCGCGGAGGCGATGGGCGACCGAGGACATTGCCTTGCGAAACGCGATGGCATCCTGAATCGCCTCCGCCATCAGTGTGGGGCCGGCGGGCTCGTCCATCATGGCGGAGGCAACGTCAAGTGAGGCAATCAACGGATAGAACGGCGAGGTGGTGCCGTGCATCATGAACGATTCGTTGAACTGATGGAAGTCAAGCGGAGCGCGGTCGGATAGTTTGACGTGGACCATCGAGCCCATCGAAAAAGCCGCGAGCATTTTGTGCGTCGACTGGGTCGCGAAGATCGCAGGCCGGTTCGGCATCTCGTCGGGCACGCCCATCGCGAAACGATTCTTGTAGATCTTGTGAAACTTCGCGTAGGCATACCAGGCCTCGTCGAAGTGTATGCGGGCCACGCTGGGAGAAAGTTCTTCGACGACGCGATCGACGTCGTAACAAAGTCCATCGTAGGTGGAGTTAGTGACGACGGCCATGCGAGGTTCGAGCGACGGCGCGTCCTTGGAGAAAGGGCTGCGCGCGATGAGCTCCTGGACTGACTCCTGGCTGAAACGTTTGAGGGGCACGAGGCCGATCATGCCATAGCCGTTGCGAGTGGGCTTGAAATAGACGGGTCGCGCACCTGTCACCGTCAGGGAGTGGCAGATGGACTTATGGCAGTTGGCGTCGGCGAGGACGATGTCATCCTGCGCGATGACGCCGTGTCCGACGATCTGGTTGGAAGTCGAGGAGCCGCTGAGGACGTAGAACGTCCAGTCCGCACCGAAGATGCGGGCGGCGTTGCGCTCGGAGTCGCCCGGAGGCCCGAGGTGGTCAAGCCACGAACCCATCTGGGCGGTGGAGATGCCAAGGTCGGAGCGAAAAATGGTCTCACCGAAAAAGCGGTGGAACTCCATGCCGACGGGATGCTTAAGGAACGCGACACCGCCCATGTGGCCGGGGGCGTCCCAGGAGTACGCGCCCTGGTCGGTGTATTTTTTAAGTTCGCGGAAGTATGGCGGCAGCAGTTGCTCATGGTACCGCTCCACGGCGAAGTCGACGCGGTTGGCGATAAAGGCCGGCGTGTCGCCAAAGAGATGGATATACTCGTGTACCTGCTTGACGACTTCAAGCGGGAGCTCGGAGACGAGGGTGCGGTCGGCAATGAGGAAGATTGGTATCTTCTTGTTGCGGCGGCGAACGGCGCGGAGAATCTGCAATGCGGCGCGCTGGTCGAACTGGTTGTCCCCTTCGAGGTCCCAGTCGAGCAGGATGGCCGAGTGCGACGGATCGCTCATGACGAGCGAAAGCCCGTCTTCAGGGGTGGATGTGCGGACAACTTCGTAGCCCTCTTCGCGCATGGCGCCAACGAGGCGTTCCATTGCGCGGTCAGAGACGGAGTCGGTCTGTCCAACTTCGCCAGCGATCAGTAATACCCAACGGCCTTCATTCATAACTTCCTCTATGTTAACGCTTCGAGAGGCTTACCCGTGTCCCGGGTGGAGAAACATTGATGGAAACGAAATGTCTGGAAGTGCTATTTCAATTTGCCGCGCCGATTTGCGCAGCCGAATTTGTGTTATGCCATTCTGCCTGCATGCAGACACGACCGCCGTGAACCATCAGCGTCGTCATCGCAAACGAAGATCTACTCACTGACAGGATTGGTCCGGCTCTCTTCCGCCCCGGCTTTGTGTGCGATCCATTGAGGTAACGCCAGAATAAATCGCAGAAAAACCATCGGCATCTGTCGGAGGTCGGCGAAGAACCCGCGGCCTTCGGCTCCAACCAGCATGACTCCGCGGCGCATGGCATACCAGTTGAAGAGTGTCGAGATGCCGCTTGCGCCCAGCGAGATGATACTCGCGATGCGGAGATGCGGCGTCCCTCGCAGCCAGTGCATCAGGTATTCCAGCGATTGCAGACTCCCCGGGAACACTACCGCCAAAAGTGTGACGGTAAGCCACTGCGGCTCCGCGTCCTTCAGCATCTGTACCAGCGCGTTATAAAGCCCGACTCCCAGCGCACAGAAGCTCGCCTCCAACAACAGTGTCACCAGGGCGACACTCCACCCTTTTTGTAACGCGGCTGTGAAATAGATAGGCCCGCGCAGGGTTGCGCTTAGTACGGCAGCCTTCCAATTCCACAGCAGGACGAGTTGCTGCGGGCGGCATAAGAGCCTGAACAGAAGGTCTTTCAGCCGTTGCGGCTTCATTGCGCGGTCACTGTTGTGGCGGGGTATGAGAGTTGTGGCCATCCGTCTGCGGCCAGTATAGGAGTGCGCGGCGACCAGTGGTATTAACAGCAGACCAAAACACATTTAATGAACAAACTGCCTTGCAGCATTCGTGCCGTAATAAAAGTGTGGAACTGTTCTATCAGACAAAAACCGGCGAATATGGGTTAAAACCGGTAACTTCTGGCAAAAAGAGGAAGTGGATGGAAAACCATGTAAGCTGCTTTTGGAAAGAGCCTGATGCTCCGCAGTCTTATCGTACCGGTGTCTCACTACACAGCCACACGAACCACTCCAAGGAAACCCTTGGGTTTATAGGCGAGTTCATCGACCGCCACGCTATTCTGCGCAAAGCCCTCGCTGCAGAAAAACGACGCGCTGCCCGCACCTCTTCTACAAGTGTGGATCTGCGTCGAGCCTACTGGACACCGCCCCTGCCGCCGCTCGCAGCGTTTGAACTCGAGAGGACCCAGATCGAGCAGGAATTGGGCCTGGCCAGCATGGTTTCTATTACGGACCACGATACCATCGGAGCTCCGATGCTGCTGCGCGTCGTACCGGACGCACGCCGCGTCCCGGTCTCCGTGGAATGGACCATTCCGTATCGAGACGCGGAGTTCCATCTGGGCGTTCACAACCTGCCCAGCGACCGCGCTGAGGAAATCATGCAATGGCTGCAGGAGTACACGCTCAATCCCAACGCCGCAAGGCTAACGGAGTTGCTGCGCTTCCTCAGTGCCAACAAGGACATTCTGGTTGTTCTCAATCATCCCCTGTGGGACCTCGCCCACATTGGCCGTGAGCGCCATGCATGGATGCTCGGTAATCTGCTGCGCGATCAGGGGCAGTACCTTCATGCGCTGGAGCTAAGCGGCATTCGCTCTTGGGAGGAAAATCAGGAAGTCCGTAAACTGGCCGATTCCTGGAACCAGATGGTGATCTCCGGCGGGGACCGCCATGGATGTGAGCCGAACGCGACACTGAATCTGACCGATGCAGAGTCCTTTACGGAGTTCGTCCACGAGATACGCCGCGACCGGCGCAGTCATGTGCTGTTTATGCCGCAATACAACGAGCCCAACACACTGCGGGTGCTGCAAACCGTTCTTGCCGTGATCCGCGACTATCCGGACTACTCCAGCGGATCGCGTCGATGGGATGAGCGCGTCTTTCATCCGGACCGGAACGGCGTCATCTCTCCGCTTTCGACGCTGTGGAAGAAGCCGCCGCCGTACGTACGTTATTTCTTCGCGGCATTGCATCTGCTGGAGATTACGGTCGTGCGCGACGCTATGCGATTGACTTTAGCTCGTCCGCCGCAGTCTTCCTACTCCCTTGACGGTCGTGAGGAGGTTTCACAATGAGCGGACAGCCCTTGCGCGTAGCATACTTTCCGGACACCTACGACGAGATCGACGGCGTGGCGAACACGAGCCGGCAATTCGAGGCCTTCGCGCGGCGCCACGGTCTCCCGTTTCTCACCGTCCACGGCGGAGCAGATGATGTCTTCGAATCGAACGGATCGACGACACGCATGAAGTGCCAGCGGGGACGCGTCGGCTTCCCGCTGGACAAACAGCATAACTTCGATCTGGCCTTCTGGCGCTACATGGGGTCTGTGGAAGAAGTGGTCCGCAAGTTCGCTCCGGACATCGTGCACATCACCGGTCCAAGCGATGTCGGTCAACTCGGGGCAATGATCGCGTATCGGCTTGGCATACCGCTGGCTGCGTCATGGCACACAAACCTGCATGAGTATGCCGAGCGCCGCGCCGCCGGCTATTTCCGCTTCCTGCCGGCAAGGATGCAGACTCCGGTGGGAAAAGCGATCCGGGAAGCAAGCCTGTACACCATACTGCGCTTCTATCGGACGGCGCGTGTGCTGTTCGCTCCCAATCAGGAGTTGATCGATTTGATGGAGAAGGGAACTGGCAAACGTTGTCACCCCATGGTGCGCGGTGTCGACGCAGAGCTTTTTCATCCAGGCCGAAGAGAGCGCAGCGACGACGCCTTTGTGGTCGGCTTTGTTGGGCGGCTCAGCGTAGAAAAGAACATACGCGACCTCGCCGCTATCGAACAGCACTTGATTGCAGCAGGCGTGACAAACTACCTCTTCCGGATCGTCGGTCAGGGCGCGGAAGAAGCATGGCTGCGCACAAACATGAGGCGTGCAGAGCTTACCGGAGTCCTGGGCGGAGAGGCGCTGGCACGGGCGTACGCCGGCATGGATGTCCTCGCTTTCCCATCGCAAACAGATACTTACGGTAACGTCGTGCTTGAAGCGCTAGCCTCCGGCGTACCGGCCGTGGTGACGAATGCGGGCGGACCACGCTTCATCGTCCGCAACGGTGAGTCTGGCATTGTTGCTTCCAATCTGGATGAATTCTGCGATGCCGTTCTTCATCTCGCACTACGCCCCGTGAAGCTTGAGCGTATGCGTCTCGCGGCCCGGGCGCGGGCGTTGGAGCTTTCCTGGGATGCGGCTTTTGAAGCGGTGTATGCGGGGTACGAGCAGAGTCTGCGCGCGGAGAGTAATGTCAGTACGAAAGCCCGCACGCGTCCTGTTCCCAGCAGGGCGATGGCCCGGCAAGGTGCTTCACAGGCGTCTCACGACATTCGCTAACGAAGGAGAACGCACGATGCGCGTCACAACAACGTTGGTTTGGGCGCTGAACTTGCTTCTATGTCTCTCAGCCGTGGCTCAGGAGAGCAATCCGGCTGCGTTCGCTCCGTTACCGCCGGAGCAGGTAATCAAAAATCTCCAGGAACATAACGCGCAACGGGCCGCGACACTCGCCGGGTTTACCGGAAAGCGGACCTACCATCTTCAGTATCGCGGTTTCGGTGGAGCGCGCGAAGCAGAAATGACGGTGAGCGTTGTCTATATCTCTCCCGGCACGAAGCAATTCACGGTCGAAACGGAAAAAGGTTCGAAGGTCCTCATTGACCGCGTTCTGAAGAAGCTGCTGGAGAGCGAAAGAGAAGCGGCCGAAGAGAACCAGCGTCAGACTGCGCTGAGTCCTGACAACTACACCTTTTCGTCCCCGAGCTATGAAGATTCCCCCGAGGGAGGGCGTTACGTCTTCACCCTGACGCCAAAGACGGAAAACAAATTTCTCTACCGCGGAAAGGTCTGGATCGACGCGCGCGACTTTGCTGTCGTACGCATCGCCGCCGAGCCAGGCAAAAACCCGTCGTTCTGGGTCAAGAAAACGGATATAGCGCATACGTATACGCATCAAGGATCTTTCTGGCTGCCACAGTCAAACCATACCGAAAGCGCAACTCGCTTTGGCGGGCGAGCGATTCTGACCATCGAGTATCTGGATTACAAAGTCACGAGTACTCCAGCAGTAGCGTCCCTTCCCCAAGCCGTGACTATCGCTCCGGGCGCCTCATCAGAAATATGGGGTGTTGCATCAGAGGACATTTCTCTTGGGACGAACAGGGTCTAAGTCGCTCACGTAAAGAACGCGACGTGAGCAAGTTTCGCAAAGATGCCTTGGCAAAACTTTGCGCTCTTCTTTCCGAACTTAGCGTGAACTCCCTTTCGCCGATAGCACTGGCGCCGAATCTGTGCGGGAATGACAGGGAGCGGTTTGTGGCTCCGCCTAAATGAACATGAAATCATTCTCTAGATGGGTGCCCCAGACCCAATCCACACGAGTTCATTTTTCGCGAACAGCAGCGCTCCATGTACGCATTTAATCTTCCGTTCAAGGTCTGTTCATGCCAAAACGGAGCCATCAGCGAATGATAAGGAGGCACAACTCAATCCACGACTCGAGGATTTTCCGTATATGGTTCGTAAACTCGCCGCTTCAGCACTTGTCGCCTCGATCTTTCTCGCGGGCTGCGGATCGACGCCGCTGCCGTCTCTTAACCCGCCCCCCGTTGCTCCCGTTGTTACTCCAACGACAAGCGCCCAGGTGATCAAGCATGTGGTTGTGATCTTCGGCGAAAATATTTCATTCGATCACTACTTCGGGACCTATCCCAACGCGCTCAATCTGCCTGGCGAGAGCAAGTTCACGGCTGCTGCCGGAACACCTACACCGGCCGGTCTCACACCGGGACTTCTTACCGCAAACCCAAATCTGAATATCGCCAACGGCGCCGGCGCGACGAACCCGTTCCGTTTGTCCACCGCGCAAGCCGTTACTGCCGATCAGGACCACGGCTATACCGATGAGCAAGGCGCTTACGACAACGGTAAGGCCGATCTGTTCCCGCTTTCGGTCGGCACGGCTGACAGCGCCGCTGTGGCGACCGCCACCGGCGCCTCTGCCATCGCAGCGACCAAGGGTCTGACCATGGGCTATTACGACGGAAGCACGGTTACCGCGCTGTGGAACTATGCGCAACATTATGCAATGAACGATCACTCGTTCAGCACCAACTTCGGCCCTTCGACTCCGGGCGCGATCAACCTCATCTCCGGCCAGACCAACGGCGTGATCAATACCGTCAACCCGGGCAGCGCGGTCATCAACGACGGCACGGGCACCGGCGCTCTTACCCTGATCAGCGATGCCGACCCGACAGGCGACATCTGTTCCAGCACAACATCTTCCGTCAGCATGGCGGGCAAGAATATCGGCGATCTGCTGAACGCCAAAAGCATTACCTGGGGCTTCTTTGAAGGCGGCTTCGACCTCAGCATCACGAACCCGAACGGCACGACCGGCTGCAAGCGTTCGACAGTGTCGGCGCTGACCGGCACCCAGACCGACTACTCTCCGCACCACCAGCCGTTCCAGTACTACGCCAGCACGGCGAACCTGAACCACAACCGTCCCAGCTCGATCGCGGCGATCGGCACCACAGACACCGCCAATCACCAGTACGATATGCATGACTTCACCGATGCGCTGGCCGCCGGCAACATGCCCGCAGTCAGCTTCCTGAAGGCGCCCCGCTATCAGGATGCCCACGCCGCGAACTCCGATCCCATCGACGAGCAGACGTTCATCGTGAACACGATCAATGCCATTGAGAAGTCGACGTTCTGGCCGAGCACGGCGATCATCATTGCCTATGACGACTCTGACGGCTGGTACGACCATCTGACGGCGCTGGTGAATGGTTCGGCAACAACCGCCGACAAGATCAGCGGCGCGGGGCTGTGCATCGGCACCACGGCTGCAGCCGCAGCGTTGCCGGGTATTGCGGGCGCGGGACCTGCGCAGGGACGCTGCGGTTACGGAACGCGTCAACCGCTGCTGGTCATCTCTCCATGGGCGAAGAAGAACGCTATCGACTCCACGGTGACCGACCAGACCTCGATTACGCGCTTCATCGAAGACACGTTCCTCTCCAGCCAGCGTATTGGTCAGGGCTCCTTCGACAGTATCGCGGGGCCACTCACGGGAATGTTCGACTTCAGCAACGGCGCTGTTGTTCCTAACCCGAATGTCGTAATACTGGATCCCAAAACAGGGCTGGTAACCAGCGGCAACTAGGCCGATTCACGGATTGTTTATCTGTTTTCTGTAGCCTCAAAAGCACGCATCATGCCAACTGCATGTTGCGTGCTCTTTTTTGCTATTTTCGGAGTTGAATCTTTGCCCTCATCCCGGCGTTCCTTCCTTGAACAAGCTGCAGCCATTGGATTGCTCTACGGCACAAAACAAGCGTTTGGACAGCAACAAACGACGCCCGGCATGAAGATGCCATCGGCTGCCGATCAGGCCGCGCGCAGTGCGGCGCCCTCCCCTAATCCTCCACATGTCGGGCCGCCGATGCTGCACACGCTGGCCCTGGCGCCATTCGTCGACGCGTTGCCGCTTCCCGAGGTTATTCGGCCTACCCTCAAGAATGGCCGCCGTTCCATCAGCGTGACGATGCAGGAGGTCCACGCTAAAGTCCACCGCGACGTTCCTCTTACTCGCATGTGGAGTTATGGGCTCAACGCTCTCGCCCCGCTGATCGAAGCGCGAGCCGGGGAGGCACTCGACATAACGTGGAATAACAATCTGCCCACGAAGCATTTTCTGCCGATCGATTATTCTCTTCACGGCTGCGGTCACGATGTCCCTGACGTGCGCGCGATCGTTCACCTGCATGGCGCCAAGGTTCCGTCGAAGGATGACGGCTATCCGGAGGATTGGTTCGTGCCTGGACAGAGCCGCACCTGCCACTACGCATTCGATCAGGACGCCACCGCGCTCTGGTACCACGACCATGCCATGGGCATCAATCGCATCAACACCTACGCTGGGCTTTTCGGTATGCTGCTGCTGCGCGATGCGGTGGAGGACTCGCTCCATCTACCTTCTGGCAAGTATGAGGTTCCGCTCATTTTTTACGATCGCGATTTCACCGCGGCGGGAGAACTGTTTTATGACGTTTCGGGCGATCCCGCGAGCCCGTGGATTCCCGAGTTCAGCGCCGATGGTCTGCTCGTCAACGGCAAGATTCGTCCATACCTTGAGATTGAACCGCGGCTTTATCGCTTCCGTTTGTTGAACACAGCCAACAGCCGTTTCTTCAATCTGGCCCTTACCCACAATCAGTCGTTTTTCCAGATCGGAAGCGATCAGGGGCTCCTGGCTTCGCCCGTCGAAATGAAGCGCCTCATCCTGGGCTGCGCAGAGCGTGCCGATATCCTCATAGACTTTTCCAAATCGGCGGGCGAGACCCTGCACATGCGTACCGGCGCCTTCGACATTCTTGAGTTCCGCGTTGCGAAACAGACTGGCGCGCCGACTGTCACGTCCGTTCCCAAGACGCTACGCACCATCGAGCGAATCCCCGAATCGGCAGCGGTGAAGACTCGAACGCATACTCTGCATGAGTATCAGGACGAAGCGGCGCGGCCGATGGTCATGCTCATCAATCGCAAACATTGGCATGAGCCCACCACGGAATTTCCCAAGCTCAACTCGACGGAGATCTGGGAGTTTGTGAACCTCACCGAAGACACGCACCCGATGCACATGCACCTCGTACGCTTTCAGGTCCTCGATCGCAGATCGTTTGATATCACGGACTATCTCCTCAATAAAAAGCTTCGCTTCACGGCCCCTGCGGCCGCAGCGGAACCCCACGAGATGGGCTGGAAAGATACCGTGCAGTGTCCGCCGGGCACGATCACGCGGATCATTGTGCCATTTGAAGGCTATCCGGGAAAATACCTCTACCACTGTCACATTCTCGAGCATGAAGCAAACGATATGATGCGCCCGTTTGAGGTTGTTGCCTGAGATGTTTTTTATTGCAGCCCGCGGTCATACGACTATCGTCACGTAACTCTCCTTGAGCGTTTCGGTAGAGGGCTTTCGCCAAATCTCGGCCAGGTGGGCCGAGCATTTGTATTGCCCCACACTTGTCAGGAGATAGACAGACACGTTTCCTGTGCGTCAGGACTTGCGAAAACTGCGCAATTTTAGAAAGTTCATAGTGGATGTTTGTTGTCCAGGATCGTGGGGGCGCGCCCGGCTTTGGTGAGTGGGCACCTCGGCAAGATGCGTTTGCAGTGAGATAAATGGCCACGGCAAGCTTCCGAAACTTTAGTGTCTGTCAGCGTTACCAAAGATTCGTTGACGGGTTGGGGGATCGCCCATAGGGTGGATACACGCAAGCAAGCCCTGCACGATAGTGGCGGCACCAAATCATTGTGTGCACGAGGAATACGCTTCTTCGGCCCATGCAGTGAGTGGCCCCAGTGTGTCGATTGCCGGACGAAGAGATCGGAAAACGTGGGTAGCACCGGTCTTGGATTTCGCCTCGCTGGAACTTCAATTTCGAACGATCTTTTTATTGTTCCTCGTGTTTCGTTGCGCCTATACGAAGCTCGGGAAATTTCCAGGAGATATCATGCTGCATCTTGCTGCTCTTCGCGCTCGTGTGTTTTTGTCTGTAAGTTCGGTTTCGGCCAAAGGGCCGATGGGTTTTGCGCTGCCGATAGTTCTTCTGGCGTTACTCGGTTTTAGCGCTCCAGCGTTCTCGCAGAGCTGCACTGGACTCTGCCTGCAGCAGGTTTCGTGCCCAGGTGGCCGTACCACATCGATCACCGGAACGGTCTACGCTCCGAATGGCACCGATCCCTTGCCGAACGTGTTGGTCTACGTCCCCAACGCGCCCGTGCAGGCATTCACCCCTGGCGTAGCGTGCGAGCAGGCTGGTGAGCCCGCGTCGGGCTCGCCGCTGGTCAGCACGACCACCGGTATCGATGGCCGCTTCACCATTACCAACATGCCGGTCGGAACGAACATCCCTCTGGTTATTCAGACCGGAAGATGGCGTCGTCAGATTGTCATTTCCACTGTGCCGCCGTGTGTCAACACAGCGGTGCCCCCAGCCTTGAGCCACCTGCCGCGCACCAAGGCCGAAGGCGACATTCCCAAAATTGCTATCTCGACAGGCTCCGTGGACTCGATCGAATGCGTGCTGCGCAAGATGGGAGTAGCGGACACGGAATTCACATCGGTCACCGGGACCGGTCGCATCAATCTGTTTGGCGGCTCCGGGTCGGAAGGTGCTGTGAGTTCCGTAAGTGCGCCCACCGAAGCCAGCCTCGTGGGATCGCAGGCCACTCTGAACCAGTATGACGTGGTGATGTTTGGCTGTCAGGGCAGCCGTTATAACCAGACGGCTACCGCGCAGCAGAACCTGATCAATTATGCGAACGCCGGCGGTAGAGTGTTTCTGACGCACTACGGCTACGTCTGGCTCTATAACGATGCGCCATTTTCAGGCACCGCCAACTGGAATACCGACCAGAACTCCCCGCCGGACCAGACCGCGTATATCGATCAAAGCTTTCCCAAGGGATCGCAGCTCGCACAATGGCTGCAAACTGTAGGCGCTTCCACCACGCTGGGACAGATCCCTGTGCAGGTGATTCGCAAAGACCAGAATGGCGTGATCGCTCCAACGCAGTCGTTCCTCAACTTAAAAACCAGCCCAAGCGGTGTGGTCACTGAAAATATCCAGTTCACCTTCAATACGCCGGTGGGCGCTCCGACCGCGAACCAGTGCGGACGCGTGCTGTTCAACGAGTATCACGTTGAAAACAACAGCGTGAACCCCGGGACAATTTTCCCCGCCGAGTGCTCGAACGCCGCCATGACCCCACAGGAGAAGTTGCTCGAATACGATCTCTTTGACCTGTCGACCTTTGTTTCCCCCGATATCCCGCCGACGGCAACGATTGCCGTCACAAACGCCCCGACAGCCTTTTCCCATGGCGATACCAATGACACGGTCACGGTCAACGTGACCAACAGCAGCGCGTCGACGCCGACCAACCCGTCCCTTACGCTGACGGTTTCCCTGCCGGTAGGACTCTCGGCAAACTCCATCGCCGGAGCGAATGGAGACACCGGATGGCATTGCACGTTGAATACGTTGACCTGCACCCGGACCACCGGACTTAGCGCCGGCGCCAGCGATCCGGTTGTTCTCGGCGTCAGCATCACTTCTTCGCCTGCATCCACGCCGTCGCAGGTAACGGTGTCTGCATCGCTCGCCGGTGGAGGTCTCGGAACGCCTGTCACGGGTACTGACACCATCACCATCAAAGGGGTACCCGCCATCACCTGGCCCACACCTTCGGCCATCACCTACGGCACCGCGCTGAGCGCCACACAACTGGACGCGACGGCCAGCACTGGAGGATCTTTCGTTTATGTGCCGGCTTCAGGCACTGTCCCCGATGCCGGTCAGCAGACGCTCGGGGTCACGTTTACGCCCACGGACTCCGGCAACTACTCCACGGTTAGCTCCAGCGTGGTGCTTACGGTCAACCAAGCCACGCCCACCTTGCACTGGTCGACTCCTGCGCCGATCACGTACCCTACGCCGCTGAGCGCGACGCAGTTGAATGCGACGGCGAGCACGGCGGGTACGTTCCAGTACACGCCGGCAAGCGGCACAGTTCTCGACGCCGGTACGCATACCCTCAGCGTTACCTTCACGCCTGACTCTGCCAACTACACTGCCGCTTCCACATCGGTGCAACTCACCGTGCTGCAGGGAACGCAGACGATCACCTTTACGGGTCTTCCGGCGAGTGCTACCTTCGGCTCGGCTGGGCCTTACACGCTGAATGGAACGGCGAGCTCCGGTCTGCCGGTGAGCTATAGCGTTTCCGGACCGGCTACGCTCTCGGGCGACACGCTGACCATCACTGGTCCCGGCAACGTCTCGGTGACAGCTTCGCAGGCCGGCAACACGAACTACAGCACTGCAACTCCTGTTACGCAGACGATTGTTGTCTCGCCTGCCGCCGGTACGGTGCAGATTTCGACGACCACAGCATTGACCAAGACGGCAGCGGGCTACACCGCAGTCATCACTCTTACCAACCTTGGTACGGGAACAGCGCTGAATGTGCAACTGACGACAGCAGTTCTTGGCACAGCGAATGGATCACCCCTGCCGGTTGCGGTTGGCGCGATTGCCGGCAACGGAGGAAAGCAGACTGTCACGCTGACGTTCCCAGCCTCGGCCGGCCTTTCGGGAGCGGTAGTTCTCGAGAAGCTGACAGGTACCTACACCGGCGGAACATTCAACGCCAATGGCCGCGCCGTTCTTCCGTAAAGAACTTTTCTAAAACAAGCCCGGGCTATAAACCGATTGGAGAAAATGATGAAAAACAAATTGATGCTTGCCGTAATGACCGTCCTGTTCACTATCGGTTTATCGCCCCTGGCTTCGTATGCCGATACCGTTACGTTTAGCCTGTCGAACCCCAACCAGACCGTTGTTGCCGGAGGAACGGTAACATTTCAAGCGACCGTGACGGCGGATGCGGGCAACAGCGGAACGATCTTCCTGAACACCGACACATTCAATGGCACCAATCCGCTCAACCCTGGTGATGTCTATGTCGACGATACGGATTTCTTCAACAATTTCTTCCCTCTGTCCTTCAATCCTGGCGACTCTATAACGGATGCGTTATTCACGGTGACGCTGCCCTCGACCGCTCCGGTAGGCTATGACTTCACCGGTACCTTCCAGTTGCAGGGCGGCAACGACTTTGCGACTTTCGACGATTTTGGCACGGTGAACTTCAGCGTCACTGTCGTTCCGGCCTCGCCGATTCCCGAGCCCTCCAGCCTGATGCTCCTGGGCACAGGCCTCGCCGGCGTTTTCGGTGTGTGCAAACGGAAAGCATTCCAATTCGGGCGCTGACAAAGTTCACGTCACGGCGTGTGCGATAACGCTTCCGGCGGAATTTCTCTCACCGTTGCGTTAACTGGCGTCTGCCACCAAACGCGGAAGTCATCGTTGCCCAATGTGTGGGTCATTCTCACGTCAATCCTGTGCCGGCCGTGCGCTAAAGCGATCGACCCCGAAATGGGCCGCGCCGCGTTTCCTGCCAGTCCACAAACCTGCGCAAGCGGTTTTGGAGTTCGGCCAAGCAGGTAGCCATCAACGCTGATCTCTCCTTGATCGTTCGAGACCAGCGTAAAAACATAACCGCCATCCGCCGGAGCATCAACGTAACCGGAGAACATAACGGCATAATCGGTGGTCCGCTGCCGCAGATCGCCATTGGTAAACCGAGTGACGACTCCCTTGGACTGCGAAGGTGCGCCCGGTCCCATATCGTGCAGTGCGGGCGGCGCAAGCTCGAAGTAGCTATACGTCAGCCCGGGCGCCAGCCCGGCTACGTCGTCGTCCACCGGGGCTTCGAGTTTTGTGGCGAGGATTACCGGAGTGTATGCCCATCGGCTTCTCCCATCGCCCGTCACGTGTAGCAGCACTCTGAAGCGCCCGGAGCCATCGCGCAGTGTGCCGTCCTTGTCGGGAAAGCGATGCCGGACGATTGGTCCCGACGCATAGGTGCCATCTCCAAAACTCCAATCAAATCGCAGCCCGCCGGTCCTGACTTCCTGATCGGGAATCGCACGGAACTGGATCCACTGGTGCGCTTGCAGCAATCCTTCGTCGTGTTCGATGTGAAATGACATCCCATTGGTGAAATCTGCTTTTTCCGCACCGTCGAGATATTGCAGTGGGACATCATCGTCACGACCGGCCAACTTGCCCGCAACCGCGACGTCGCTCAAAACCGTATTCCGCACTTTGCCCTTGAGCACGGAAGCAACCATCGGAGGCTGTTCCAGCGCGGCAATATCGGTGAAATGCACGCCGCTGATGCCGTCCTTCGGTTCCTCCAACTGCGTCAGCGAGTACCAGTCTTCGAGCCGGATATCTTTGAACTGGAAGTCACTGCTTTGTCCTCGGCCATTGGGATCGGCCCAGAATTCCATCAGCGCAAACGGTATGCCGCAGCCGCCCAGACCGGCGTGCAGCACGTCGGAATTCTGCATCGAAAAATGGCCGCCTTCAAAGTTTTTCTCCGGCCAGCCCGCGCGCACGACGTTGGAGATACTGGTTGAGAGCACACTGTCTGTCACTACAATGTTGGATACGGGATTACCCTGTTTCGCGAAGGCCGCCGGACCGTATCCATCCCAACTGCCCTCCATCGAAAACACGTCGTCGGCCGCGCGGAAGAAGCTGTCGTTCACCGTTGTGTCTCCACCGCCCAGCCAGTCCATCCCATCGCCATTGGCATTGCCGGAGTTGGCGCCGATCACTTTGATGTTGTCGAAGTGAATGCCACCGGAATCCTTCATCTGAATCTGCCACGTGCGGCTGCGTACGACACACGTAATGCCTTCAATCGAGATATCGTGGGCGTCGTCCATGACGATGCAATGCCAGTTCTTTTTATGCATCCATCCGTCATCGTCCGCGGGGTTCTGTGGGCCGTCGTAGACGATGGTGCCGCGGCCAAACACCTTCACACCATGCACACCCCAGATGTTCAGGCCACCGAAGACGACAGCGCCGGGAGCCAGGTAAATCCGTCCTCCATCGACGGCGTCGATATTTTCGTGATGCACACCCGGCCCGAAATATTGGAGCAAAGGGCCTGCGGCCGTTGGTGCTTCCGCTTCCGGAGCGTTCGCAAAGAGGTACAGCATTTCCGCCTGGCCCAGAAAATCTCCCGGCCGCGAGATGGAAATTTTTGCCGGTCCATTAAGGTCGAAGGCGATTGTTTTGCCATTGCGATCCGGACGGATACCCAACCGCCAGGGCTGCACTTCGACGCCCGTGGCCCAGAAGTCGTTACGGTCGGCTGCAATGGTGATGTGCATCACTGTGCGCGGTCTGGCTTCGAAGTTCAGGAAGTAGAGGTTCTCTGCCGCGTGCATCACCGGCGTACTTACACCGTTGATGGTGACGATGAAGTGGGTGGAGGCGATCTCAGGTGGCACAGGCCATAAGCGCTGCGCTACCGCACCCATTTGTAGCAACAGCAGGCAAGTTGCCGCGACTAACCGCACACCCGCGCAAACCAGTCCTTGCATCTTCAGCCGGATCCTCAATGCATCGTCAATTGTCTACTCTACAGTCAACGTGATTGTTCCGCTTTCCGGTGCGTCGATCTTTCACTTGCACAACCGTTGGTTGTATTGTTATCGATACCAAAGTGGACGGCCGCAAAGAGGAAGATCGTTGTCACGCTTCCGCTATGCATCGGGCTTGTCATTGCCGTGCTCCTTTTCGCAAGGAGTATCCTCGGTGCTGGCCGGCCCACCAGGCCGCTGTCAACGCGGAAGTAACTTCAAGACACGTTTGCAAGGAGATCTATGTCACCATCCAGGCGGGACTTCCTGAAGACCACAGCGATCGCAAGTACCGGCATGGCCTTGTCCCGCCGGGCCTTCGCCACGGATAGCGCTGTCGAGCATGAACTTGCCGTCGCACCGCCACCAACCGGAAACGCCGCAAACTTCACGCGCGGCATCGGGCTCTATCCCGGAGCCCCCACCGAGAACTTCGACCCCGAACTTATCCTCGATACCAGCGGCGCTTATCGCAACCTCGCGCTGCTGCGCCCGGCCTTCCACTCCAGTGCATACGACTACAACCTCACCGCTCAGCTTGTGACAGACGGCATAATCGACACGCATCTGCCGGACTGGATCAGCACCGTCGTCAACGACCAGGTGCTGCCAAAATATCAACGTGAATTCCTCACCAATCATTCGCCCGAAGCTCTCGTCGCTCTCACCGGCGAGAAGCCTTCTGTTGAGCTGCATCTCGGTGGCGGCGCATCGGTCCCCGAGATCGACCGCATCAACCTGTTCCTCGTGGTTTCCGATCGCGAGAAGCCTGCGGGCCTCGCCTTCACGGTCTTCGTTTCCGACGACGGACACGACTGGAAACAAGCCGGGACAACTCACGGCGCGCAGCTCCTCCCAGCCGAAAACTACCCGCCGGACATGGCCCACGGCTCGCTCATCCTCGGTCCGTCCATCCCACTCGACCGGCCTTACCGCAGCCGTCACTATCGCATCGAGTTCGGCTACACCGACCCCAACCGGCTACCTTACGTCTCAGCAAAACTCGGCCAGGTGGAGTTCTACCGCGCCGCCAGCCGCATTCAAATCGGCGGCCCCTACAGCTTCACCAGCGCATGGAAGAGCGCGAGCCTCGATGAGGAGTGGGTCTACGTCGACCTCGGTGGCCGCTTCATTTTCGATCGAGTAAAACTCCACTGGATCGCGCGTGCCGCCGATGGCAAACTCCAGGTCTCAAATGATGCGACAACGTGGCGCACTCTTATGTCTCTTCCCACCGCGACAAGCCAGAATGACGACCTGCATCTGCCCGTCCCCACGCGTGGCCGCTATGTGCGCGTCCTGATGACGCGCCCGTCGTCGCCCGACGGCTATATCCTCAGCGAATTCGAAGTCTATGGCCGAGGCGGTTTCATTGCGCGTCCGCGTTCTCGCCCCACACCTGAACATGACAGCACCGGTCTCGACGGCGGCCTCTGGCGGCTGCATCGCGCCGGTAATGAAACCGGCGAGTCCCTCTCTACACCCGGCTTCGAAGATACGCGTTGGGTCGCCGCGACCGTACCGGGTACCATCCTCACCTCGTATCTCAACGTCGGCGCAATCCCTGACCCCAACTTCGGGCAGAACCAGCTCCAGATCTCCGACTCATTCTTCTACTCCGACTTCTGGTATCGCACCGAGTTCGCCTCGCCCTCTCTGCAAGCCGAACAGATCGTCTGGCTCAACTTCGACGGCGTGAACTGGAAGGCGGAAGTCTTTCTCAATGGAGAAAAACTGGGACGCATCGATGGAGGCTTTATCCGCGGCCGCTTCAACGTCACTGGGAAGCTCCACGCCGGAAAGCCCAACGCGGTCGCCGTGCGCGTCATTAAAAACGCGACGCCGGGAAGCTGCAAGCAGAAGACTTTTGAGAGCACAGGCAATAACGGCGGCGGTCTCGGCGCGGACAACCCGACGTATCACGCCTCGATCGGCTGGGATTGGATTCCCACCATTCGCGGACGCAATACCGGCATCTGGGGTGGTGTCCGTCTGGATACGACTGGCGCCGTGACGCTCGAAGACCCGCTTGTCACCTCCGTCCTCTCCGCGAATCACGCCAGCGCCGATGTCACGCTCGAATGCATCGCTATTAACCACACCGCTGCGCCAGTTGATGGCATCATTCACGTTCGCTTCGGCACGATAGATTTCGACCACACCATCACGGTCAAGCCAAACGCTCGCGAAGCAGTCAAGCTGTCACCTGCGACCCACCTGCAACTTCGCATCGCCAACCCTGAGCTCTGGTGGCCTGCGGGTTACGGTGTCCCGCATCTCTACGATGTCGAGCTGCGCTTCAATATCGCCGGCAAGACATCCGACCACACCACCTTCAAAGCCGGCATTCGGCAGATGACATCGAGCGAAGAAGGCGGAGCGCTACGCCTCTGGATCAACGGCCGGCGCTTCATTGCCCGCGGCGGAAACTGGGGTTTTGGCGAATCGATGCTGCGTTATCGCGCCCGCGAGTACGACGCTGCGGTCCGCTATCACCGCGAGATGAACTTCACCATGATCCGCAACTGGGTCGGACAGATCGGCGACGACGCACTCTACGAAGCCTGCGACCGCCACGGCATCGTCATCTGGCAAGACTTCTGGCTCGCCAACCCGTGGGACGGCCCGATCCCCGACGACAACGGGATGTTCCTCGCCAACACCCGCGACTTCATTCAGCGCATTCGCCGCCACGCTTCCGTTGGCCTCTATTGCGGACGCAACGAGTGGTTTCCACCTGCACCGCTCGACAGGGGAATCCGCGCCTTGCTCGCCGAACTTCACCCCGACCTCGCCTACATCGGCAGCTCCGCCGACGGCCCGGTGAGTGGCCACGGCCCTTATCGCGCCATGGATCCGCCCTTCTACTTCCGCACCGCCGACACCAAACTCCACAGCGAACTCGGTGCCCCGAACATTCCCACTCTCGACAGCGTCCGCGCGATGATGCCAGAGTCCGCGATGTGGCCGCAGGCTCTCGACTGGGGACTGCATGACTTCACTCTCGCTGGCGCCCAGGGCGGCGCCACATTCCGGACGATGATCGATGAGAATTACGGGGGCGCAACCAGCGCCGCTGACTGGATCGCCCTCGCGCAGTTCGTAAACTACGACACATATCGCGCCATGTTCGAGGCCCAGGGCCAACACCGCATGGGCCTTCTGCTCTGGATGAGCCACCCCTGCTGGCCGTCATTTGTGTGGCAAACATACGATTTCTATCTCGAACCCACCGCGGCATACTTTGGCTGCAAAAAAGCGTCTGAGCCGCTTCACATCCAGTGGAACTCCGCCGCCGAGACCATCGAAGTCGTCAACTATAGCGCGGGCAATGTCGATAACCTTTCCGCGCAGATCGAAGTCCTCGACAGCACCGGCAAAAGTCTGTCGAAGAAGACCGTACCGGTGCAGAGCAGGGAAGACACCGTCTCAACCATTACCGCAATGACCTATCCGGCCAGTCTCACCCCGGTCCATTTTCTCCGCCTCACCCTCGAACAGGGGGGCAAAGCGCGTTCCACAAACTTCTATTTGCGCGGTGTAGAGCAGGGAAATTTCCGAGCTTTACGTTCTTTGCCCAGGGCCCGCGTCCACACGCAGATCTCCGTCGAGCAGCACGGCAACACCTGGCTTCTCAACACTACGCTGGAAAACACTTCCGCCTCGCCCGCGCTCATGCTCCGCCTCAAAGTAGTCCGCGAAACAACCGGCGATCGCATCCTCCCCGTCATTTACGACGACAACTACCTCGCCCTTCTGCCCGGCGAACGCCGCGCCATCACTGTGGAAGTCAACCACGCTGACACTCGAGGCGAAAGACCGCGCGTTGTCCTGGAAGGTTTTAATCTCGCATCCTGACAACGCCGCCGGAGCACCCCTATAATTGGTGCGCCGCGCATTTTCTTCAGCACCCGAAGGAATTATTGACCATGCCCCGTGTCCGCCTCTTTACCTGCCTCCTGACTCCGTTGCTTTTGCTCTCCTCCCTGCACGCTCAACAGAAGCTGCCCTTCAACGACACGGCTCTCCCCATCAATCAACGCGTCGACGATCTCATCGGCCGGATGACGCTTGACGAAAAAGTTTCGCAGATGCGCGACCATTCGCCGGCGATCCCGCATCTTGGCGTGCCGAAGTACGATTGGTGGAACGAAGGCCTGCACGGCGTCGCCTTCGCCGGGGCTGCGACAAATTTTCCGCAGGTGATCGGCATGGCGGCTACCTGGGACACGCCGCTGGTCCACACCATGGGCCAGACCATCTCCACCGAAGCGCGCGCCAAGTACAACCAGGCCATGCGTGACAACAATCACGAAATGTTCTTCGGTCTCACCTTCTGGGCGCCCAACATCAATATCTTTCGCGATCCGCGCTGGGGCCGCGGACAGGAGACCTACGGCGAAGACCCATTCCTCACCGCGCGCATGGGTGTCGCTTTCGTTACCGGAATGCAGGGCGATGATCCGAAATATCTGAAGCTTGTCTCTACACCCAAACACTATGCGGTGCACAGCGGGCCAGAGCCGACGCGCCATTCGGTCAACATTGATGTGTCAGCGCACGATCTCGAAGACACCTACCTTCCTGCCTTCCGCGCCGCTATCACCGAGGCCCATGCGCAATCCGTGATGTGCGCTTATAACGCCATCGACGGCCCTCCCGCGTGCGCGAGTGAGATGCTGCTGCGCGACCACCTGCGCAATGCATGGCACTTTGACGGCTACGTGGTTAGCGACTGCGGCGCTGTCGCCGACGTTAACACCGGCCACCACTTTGCCCCGGATATGGCACACGCAGCGGCCTCCTCCATCAAGGCTGGTACCGATCTCGAATGCGGCTTCGGCCAGGGGCAGGCGTTCCTTGCCATCCCGCAGGCCGTCCAGCAGCACCTTCTTTCCGAAGCCGACCTCAACACTGCACTCCACCGTCTCTTCCGCGCGCGATTCCGTCTCGGCATGTTCGATCCGCCTGACAGCTATGCTTACGGCCGCATCCCGTACAGCGAAGACAACTCCGCCGCACACCGCCAACTTTCGCTGCAGGCCGCGCGCGAGTCAATGGTGCTGTTGAAGAACTCGGATCACACGCTTCCACTGAAAGCTGATACGCGTCGCATCGCGGTCGTTGGGCCGGAAGCACAGCTTGTGCAGTCCTTGCAAGGTAACTACAACGGCCCGCCTCAGCAACCGGTGTCGCCACTCGAAGGCATGGAGAAGCGTTTTGGAGCCGATCGCATCGTCTATGCGCAGGGCTCTACGCTGGTCGATGGGTTCGCCGTGCCCATTCCCTCTACCGCACTGCGGAGCGAGGGAAGCGCGGGCCGTTCGTGGCATGGGCTCGCCGCAGAGTTCTTTCCCAATACTACTTTCGGTGGCCAACCGATTGCCTCGCGCGTCGACCGCGAAGTGAACTTCAACTGGGACAAGTTCCCGCCCGTCGCGGGCGTGGAACGCAATAATTACTCCGTTCGCTGGGCCGGGAACTTTGTTCCGCCGGCTCCTGGTGACTACAAGATCGGCGTGCGCATGAACTATTGCTATGCGTGCGAAAACGCTGAAGGCTTCAAACTCTATCTGGACGATAAAGTCATCCTCCAGAGCGCCGGCAAGACGCCCGAGCGCGGTGCCGTCATGGAGGTACCGGAACACTTCGCCGACACCGCGCCGCACCACATCCGTCTGGAGTATGTGCATGGCACCGGCAGCGCGGGCATCGACCTTACCTGGCAGGCACCCGCCTCCGTACAACGTGACGAGGCTGTCGCCGCGGCAAAGCAGGCCGATGTGGTCGTCGCGTTCGTTGGTCTGTCTCCGTCGCTCGAAGGCGAGGAAATGCCGGTGAAGCTTGAAGGCTTCAGCGGTGGTGACCGTACTGCGATCAACCTTCCCGCGGCGCAGGAGAAGCTGCTCAAAGCTCTCGCCGCAACCGGCAAGCCGCTCGTTGTCGTGCTGCAAAACGGCAGCGCACTGGCCGTCAACTGGGCACAGCAAAACGCCGCAGCGGTCCTTGAGGCCTGGTATCCCGGCGAAGAAGGCGGCACCGCCATCGCTGAAACACTTGCGGGTGACAACAATCCTGCGGGGCGGTTGCCGCTCACGTTCTACAGCTCTCTCGATCAGATACCGGCCTTCGAGGAGTACTCGATGCAGGGCCGCACCTATCGCTATTTCTCTGGTAAGCCGCTTTACGGTTTTGGCTTCGGTCTCAGCTACACGACTTTCGATTACGCACATCTTAGTCTGCCGTCGCAGGTCAAAGCCGGCGATCAGGTCACGGTCGAAGCCGATGTCAAAAATACCGGCGCGCTTGCGGGCGACGAAGTCGCGGAGGTCTACCTTACCCAGCCAAAAGGCTCCAATACCGCGTTGCGCGTTCTCGCCGGCTTCAAGCGTGTCCATCTGACGCCGGGCCAGACCGCGCACCTCGCCTTCACAATCGAGCCTCGCAGCATCGGACAGGTCGACGCCAAAGGCAACCGCGTTATCCTTCCCGGCGACTACACGGTCTCCGTAGGCGGCGCACAACCCGGAGATACCCATGCTGCACAGACCGGCAAGTTCACGGTCGCAGGCATAGTGCAACTGCCGAAGTGACGTTTAGAGATCGAACGCCACGACTTCATGATCGAGAACGGAGGACACGGTAACACTGAGCATCGTGCCCGTCCGTTCCATCGGAATGTTCTTATCGACGACCAGCAGA
>Ga0070679_100001005_pt1 | contig 24582 bp, 18 predicted proteins | sample KBSC63BmetaG_FD_65652 | JGI IMG/M metagenome (GOLD analysis project Ga0070679, IMG submission 65652) | Corn rhizosphere microbial communities from Kellogg Biological Station, Michigan, USA - KBS C6-3B metaG | ecosystem: Host-associated > Plants > Roots > Rhizosphere | place: USA: Michigan... | reverse complement strand
ACTTCAACAATGCGCTTTGAGTGCTGGGGAAAGATTTTCGCCATCAACTTTCGGCCTGCTGGAGTGATGGAGGCGAGGATAAATCGCTTGTCGTGTCCCTGCTGGTGCCGTTTTGCCAGGCCGCGTTTTTCCAGATTGTCGACCACAAGGGTGAGATTGCCGCTGCTGGTGAGAATGCGCCGGGCGAGATCGCCCAGGTTCAATGGACCCACGTGGTAAAGCGCTTCCAGCACGGCAAATTGGCTGAGCGTGAGGTCGGCATCTTCCAGGCCAACGCGAGCATAAGCCATGGCCGTATTGGCGGCGCGCGCCAGCTTTACATACGCGTTCAGGGCGCGCTTCCGCCCTGATCTGCCTTTCAGGGGTTTGCTCATTCGGCAGAAAAGAGTAAACAGCAAAAGAGATAATGACGCAAAGGAAATCTGTGAAATTGGTAATTGAAAGAGTCGCACATGGGCAGATGTAAATCCTCACCCACGAAGCTGCTGTTCACAGACTGGGATGTCTGCGACGCCCGCCACTGTCCTTCGGATCCCGAAATTACTCAATTACCCGATTACTCAATTACCAATCTTGTCCCCGTTACGGCCGAAGCAGATCCGTCTTACTGGATGTCAAAGTGTTCCGGGTGGAGAAGAGGATCAGACTTCACCAGAATGGTGCGTTTGGTGAGTTCTTCCATCTCCTGCAGCCATCTGCCTCCGTTTGCTTTAAGGGCCTTGGCTACTTCAGGGTTTGCGCGGAGCATCACGTCACGTTCGAAATGTCGCGCCATCTTACGCAGCTCCACGTAAATCTCGTTGCAGACCGTGGTGACGGACTTGATCATGCCGGTTGCCTGGCATGTGGGGCAGGGCTGCCCCAGGGTGCGCTCGAGTGACTGCTTTACCCGTTTCCTGGTGATCGCGACCAGGCCAAAGTCGTTGAACTGAAGGACCTTGGAAGGCGCGCGATCCGACTTGAGCGCCTCTTCGAGGGCCTGCATCACCTTCTGCCGGTTCTTGCGCTCGTCCATGTCAATGAAGTCAATCACGATGATGCCGCCGAGATCGCGTAACCGGATCTGGCGCACAATCTCTTTGATTGCATCCATGTTCGTCTTCACGATGGTGTCTTCGAGCCGGGCTGTTTTCCCCACGTATTTGCCGGTGTTGATATCAATGGCGACCAGGGCTTCCGTCTGGTTGATGACGATGTATCCGCCGCTCTTGAGCCAGACCTTAGACTTGAGCGCCTTGTTGATTTCGTCAGTGATGTTGAACTGCTCGAACAGCGGCGTGTCTTTGCTGTAAAGCTTGACGCGCCGTACCAGTGATGGCTGGAAGCGGCTGACGAAGCGCAGTACGCGCTCGTATTCCTGCTCCGTATCGGCCCAGATGGCTGAGAAGCCGCTGGTGACCTGGTCGCGAAGAATACGCTCGACAAGGTTTAGATCGTGATAAATAAGCGCAGGGGCCTTTGACGTCTCAGCGCGCCCGCGAATTTCAGTCCAAAGATTGATGAGAAAGCGAATGTCGGCCCGTAGATCTTCCTCGCTTGCACCCGCGGCTGCCGTGCGAACAATGAAACCGCCATGGGCTTCGCCGCGTTCGCTCAAAACGATCCGTTTGAGGCGGTGACGCTCTTCCTCGGATGCAATCTTTCGCGAGACGCCGGTGTGATGAACGGTCGGCATATACACCAGGAACCTGCCGGGAAGCGCAATGTGACTGGTGATGCGAGCGCCTTTCTTAGCGATGGGCTCCTTGGCAATCTGCACCAAAATTTCCTGGCCTTCCTTCAGAAGATCACTGATGGCCGGCAACTGGCGTGCAGCCTGGGGCCTGCGCCCGCGGAATCTGCGGCCAGGACGGCGTCCTGCCCGGCGATCAGCCGGCCTGCGCCCACCGCGCTGCGGCTGCTGATATCCTGCGGTTCCGGACGCCGAGCGGTGCTCTGCGCGAGCGCCCTCCATCTCCTCTTCGCTCCCTATTGCATCGGCATCTTCGGTTTCCTCGGACTCGTCGAATTCTCCCTCTGATTCGTGCTCTTCTTCCTGCTCGTCCATGATGCGGCTGAGGGCGGATGCGGGGCCGAACTCATCTTCCGGCTCTACTTCGCTGTGCTCGTCAAGGCCTTCCGCCTCGTACTGTCCCGTGGCGCGTTCGTTGATGTGCGCGTCGCGCACAGCTTCAGTCAGCTCGCTGCCCATCGGCACGAAGCGCTCGTCACCAGGACCAAGGACCTCTTCCTCCAGTTCTTCGAAATCCGCCATATCGAGATTTTCTTCAAAACCGGGGAGTTCGAGCTCGTCCTCTTCAATTTCTTCTTCTTCCACCACGCCTTTCGCAGTTCCCTGCCAGCGGCCTGTTGCGGAAACAGTCGGGGGCTCAGAATCGAAATTTTCATCGAGTCCCGCCTGAGAATCCGTGCCCTGTTGATCCTCTTCCTGCACTTCCTCCCGCGGAGCTTCTACGACCTGTTCATTCCCGAAAACGCCTGCTACATCCATGTGCTCCAGACGCTCTTGTTCTTCGTGAGGGACCTGCGTGTCAGGCTCGGCCCAATCAGACTCTTCGGAAACCGCTGGCGCGGTGCATGAAGCAACTTCAGCGTGCGGATGCTGTTCGCCTCGGGTAAAAGCGGAGCGCTCCTGAAAATTTGGTTCAGGAAGCGCCTCTATGTGCTGAGCTGACGCGGCTTGATCCTCATGTGCCACAGGCGGCTCCGCAGTTACGGTGGAAGCAGATGGACGGTCGTGCTGATACTTTGCAATTGTCTCGCCGGGCAGGACCATGGATCCGGGAGAAAATTGAGAAGAATTGATTGTGTACTCTGTGGAAGGACGGGCGGTCCTTACGGGAGACGGCGCCTGAGCCGAGCGACTTTCACTGGCCGGAGCCCCGCCACCATACTTTGAGAGGGACTCTCCCGGCAATACTATTGGCTCAAGCGCCTGCGGTTCTGGCTTGCGCTCATAAGGCTCGGGATGCTCATGACGGGCCACTGCCTCCGTAGGCTCCGCCTGAGGTTCCGGCGCCGGCCGTGAAGGAGCTTCGCGTTCGTCTTTCTCGCCAAAACGTCCGCGGCCACGACCACGGCGACGGCGGCCTCGCCATTTCTTTGCGCCTTCCTGCCTCTGTTCTTCCTCGTGGACTTCTTCGGTTTCCGGTTCAGCCGAAGCCATCTCCCGCGCCTCGATTTCCTCAACTTCGGCAGGAATCACCGCTTCCGCTTCCAGCGGAGCGTTCTCAGCTCCCTTTTCGTGCCCTTCCCCCATGACAATGGGCTTGCTCCGTGAAACTACCTGCTCCAAGCCTTCAGCATCGTCTTCTTCTTCCATCAGGAAGTCGGAGACATAGAGAAAAGCATCACGCTCAAGCCCGATATTCACGAACGCTGACTGCATTCCGGGCAGCACTCGGGTCACCCGGCCTTTGTAAATGGATCCCGCGAGCGTGTACTCGTTTTCGCGCTCGTAATAGATTTCAGATAGCTGGTCTTCTTCCACTACCGCCACCTTGGTTTCGTGCGGTGTAGAAGAGACAAATAATTCTTTTGACATGAATTGCTCCGGTTCTTGCCGGCCCGGAGAAGCTCAGAACTTCAGGAGTGGATTTTGAGAGAGGTTCAGTTTGCCGGAACTGAAAACCAGGAACGGGCAACTGATGGTCAGTGCTGTGATCTCAATGCTGCCTGCAGGGAACGCACTACTGGCCCGGGATGAACCCCGGCCCCGCGTCTGAGGTGACTGCATATGAGTTGTGTAAAAAATCTTGGCACCTTCGCATCTCCGGGGTTGTGGCCACTCTGCAACTCTGCGGGGCCGTTACCATCCCGGTAACGCTCTCAAATTCACTCCGGCTCGCTTCAGGGGCCGGTTGCCCTCGTTTACGTCAGGGCTCAACGTTGAATCTTGTGTCGTGGCGCCATGCCGGGCGCCTGTTGCTTCCATCCGCCGGTCAGTTGACGAAACGGCGCATGCGAACGTTCATCACGATTCCCATAGCCATAAACATAAACAGCAGTGATGAGCCTCCATAGCTCATCAGCGGCAGAGGAATTCCGGTAACGGGCATAAACCCAACCACCATGCCTGCGTTGACCAGAACGTGGAATAGCAGCACAGCCACTACTCCCATTACCACAAAGCCGCCCGCGCGATCCGGCGCGGTTTGAGCGTTGTGGATCAAACGCATCAACAACAAAAAGTATAGCAGCAACAGGGCGACCGCGCCGACAAACCCATGCTCCTCAGACCAGGCAGCAAAGATAAAGTCAGTGTGCGGCTCAGGCAGGAATGCGCCCTGCACCTGCGATCCGCCGCGCGTTCCGCGCCCCCAGATTCCGCCGGAACCCACCGCGATCTTGGATTGCTCAACTTGGTACCCCGACTTCTGTGAATCGGCTTCAGGATGGATAAAACTGGTCAACCGCTGCTTTTGATACGGCTTGAGCCCTTTCACCCAAACCGTTGGGGCCAGAATGCCGACGCACAAGATAATAATGGCGGCGTGCTTGAACTGGATTCCGCCCAGAAAGAGTGCCATCAACGCGACCGGCACATACGTCAGGGCGGTTCCAAGATCGGGTTGCTTGAGCACCAGGAGCATGGGGACGCCGGCGATTAATCCACCTTTCATGATGTCGCCGAACGTGGCGCTGTGATCGCTCTCCTCGCTGAAATATTTCGCCATGGCAAGAATCAGCACAAGCTTGACCCACTCCGAGGGTTGAAAATGCTGCCCACCTGGAAGTTGAATCCAGCGCCTTGCTCCCAGATATCTCTTGCCGACCACGGCCACCGCGACCAGAGACAGAATGGAGGCAATGTAAAGCCAATGCGAGTTTTCGAGCAGCACCTGGTAGTTGATCATGCTCACCACGAACATGAGAACCACGCCCGCTATGATCCAATAAACCTGCTTCATATAAAGCGCGGTCCCGCCGGAGGCGGCAAACTTTGTGCCGTAGGTGCTGCTGTAAATTTCCAGCACTCCCAGAGAGCAGATGAGCAGAACGAACGCGAGGAGTGTCCAGTCGAAGTCGCGGAATGAGATCATCCGGCGCATCAGTGCTCTCCGCCGATGCCGATTTGGGGTTTGCGTCCCAGCACGGAGGCCGAGTTGGTGCGACCAACTTTGACCAGCATGGTTCCGCCATGGAACTGATCTGAATTCGCACTGGCACTCTCTGCCGGTTGCTGCTCTGTGTCATGCTCAGTCATGGCATTATTCCAGAAGCCCGCTACCGGTACGCTTCCGGGATCGTCCTTGTCACTGAACAGAGTCGGATTGTTTTGCAGCCGGCGTTGCTTTTCCACGTAGGCCTTTACCACTTGCGAGACGACACGAGCGGCCAGGTAGCCGTGCTCGCCCTGTTCCAAAAGCGCGCAGACTACAACCTCAGGATTGCGCCGCGGGGCCACACCAACAAACCATCCATTATCTTTGTATTGTTTGCTGGAAAAACCGCGGCTCTTGCGGAGCGTGTTGCTGATGACCTGAGCGCTTCCGGTCTTGCCGGCAAAATCGATTCCTTCAAGGTGTTCCATCCCCGCAGTACCTACACCCGGCCGCACCACGTCTGACATAGCATCAGTGATTGTGACCCAGGCTTGCGGGTTCATGGGAACGTGTACCACATCCGGCAGATCCGAATTGGCAAGACGTTGAAACTCGGGCGGCAGATCTTCCGGGCGCACCACATGCGGGCGATACAAAGTCCCACCCATGGCGATCCCGCCAATGGCGCGCGCCAGTTGTATGGGTGTCGTGGCCACCGCTCCCTGGCCAATTCCAACGGATATCACCTCGCCGGGATACCATCTCTGCCGAAACGTCCTCATCTTCCATTCTTCTGACGGCATCACTCCGCTGGCTTCATTGGGCAAGTCAATTCCGGTCTTCTTCCCGATCCCCAGCATTGTGGCCCACTTGGCGATTTTCTCAATACCAAGCCGTTCCGCCAGTGTGTAAAAGAAAACATCACACGACTGATAAATGGCCTTGGTGAGGTCCACCTCGCCGTGAACGCGATGCTCGGCGACGACCCAGCATTTGAAGTAGCGTCCGTAGAACGTGCCGCCGCCGGGGCAGTTCACATGCAGGTTCTGTGCGATGCCTTCATTGGTTCCGGCTACCGCCATGATGATCTTGAAGACTGATCCCGGAGCAAGCTGCGCCTGGATGGCTTTGTTCAGCAGCGGGTGGTTTGGATCTTCCGTGAGTTCCTTCCACTCTTTGCTGGAGATGCGAATGGCAAAATCGTTCGGATCGAAAGTCGGCCTGCTCACCATGGCAAGGATTTCGCCATTGCGAGGATCTATCGCCACGAGCGCGCCGTTCTTGCCTTCCATCGCAACCTCAGCTGCCTTCTGCATATCAAGATCAATGGTCAGCTTCAGCTTGTGTCCGGGAATGGCAGGAATGTTCGCGTCTTTCGCGGGTCTGCCAACCTCGCGTCCGCGGCTATCCACAAGCACGCGGCGCGATCCGTCTTTGCCCATGAGCACGTCGTTGTAATACAGCTCCACGCCTGACTGGCCCACGATGTCGCCGCGTTGATAAAGCTCAAACCGTGGTGTGTTGAGCATCTCTTCGCTGACCTCGCCCACATATCCAATCAGGTGCGCCATGAACCCATCTCTGGGATAAAGACGCCGGTACACCATCAGCGTTTCCAGTTCCGGGAGCTCATCACGATGGGCCTCAATGAAAGCGCGCTCGTCCGGAGTGATGTCGTCTTTGAGAAAGATGGGCTCGAAGGAAGGCTTGTGCGCAGCCTGGTAACGGTGAATTTTGTCGAGGACGTCTTCTACAGGAACGTGAAGGCCTGCTGCGATTTTCTGCGCATCCGCGTTCAGGTCAGCCTTCTGGTCGCGAAGCAGCAGCGCGGAGAATGATGGATAGTTATCAACAATCACTTGTCCATCGCGGTCCAGCAGCTTTCCCCGCGGCGCCAGAATGGGAACGCGGCGAATGCGGTTCTGCTCGGCCCGCACTATGTATTCATCATTCTTCCGCACCTGGAGCGTCCACAGGCCGTAGGAAAGAACCAGAAAAACAATGAGGATGATGTATTGAACAACCGTGAGTTTTGTTTGCGGAATTTTTTCTTCGCGGCCGGGCATACGTGTTACGGTTCGCCGATTTCCACGGCAAACCTGTTTCCAAATTTTGGCTGAAGGGCCCTGATTAAGAGTACCGCAACTCTGAATCGCGTGGCGTAAGCGAAAGCCCTGATAACAGTTACTGAAGGATTAGAGTGGCTTACATCCTCTGCTTGAATTTGTCCAAACCGGCGAACAGAACCACTGAAAGCAGGGCGTTCGCCAGCGCCGCAAGCAGAGTGTGCCGCCAACTGAACGGTTCATTGCCTCCAACCAGGCCCAGGACAATCACAACGTAAATGACCCGATGCACCAGGAAGAAGGTAAAGGTCATCAGAAAGCGGGAACCGGGATTGTCCACGTCGAGCTTGACGCCCAGCGACGAGGCCAGAAATCCGATGATGGTCTTGGCAATCCCATTTACCCCGATTGGGAGTGATGTCCAGGCGTCCTGTACTGTTCCGATCAGCGCGCCCGTAATCATGCCGGGAATGGGCCGGCGGCGCGCCACGGCAAAGAAAATCGTCACCAGCAGCGGGAGATCAAAGATGGCCAGAAAGTGCAACCGCAGCGGGAAGAATACCTGGATGAAGATGGCGAGCAGGGGAATACCAATCGAGACCGGCCAACTGAACCGATGGACTTCAATCTCTTCGCGGGACGTAAGTGAGACCGCGGCGTAGTTCATTGTGGCGGCCTCCCTGCCTCGGGGGGCTTTGGCTGGCCAGAGTCTCCAGTTGTCGGACTCACTCCACTGGGCGATGCGCCCGCCTTAGGAGTGGCAGTGGCCTTTGGCTCTGCAGCGTGCGGAGTAGAGACGTTCGCAGCTTTGGGAACTGACGCGCCTGCCTTTTTCTCAGTAGCGCTTCCTGTTCCTGAATGCGACGCCTTCTGGTCCGGCTGTCCCGCTTTGTTCGTTCCCTGCCCTGAAGCTGATGCCGAGTGTGGGTTTCCTGCTGCAGGATTCCCGGCACCAGCAGGATTAGCCGCCACCTTCTGAGTTGGAGTAGTCGCCGCGGGCTTCGCTGTGTGGGACGTCTCCGCGTGCGCCGATACCGCCGGGGCAGTGCCTGAAGCAGTGGTCTTCTGAGCCGGTTTGCCTCCCTGACCCGGCGCGTTCGCGGGCGCCGCAGCTTTAGCCTTCTTGACCTCATCTGGCTTGGGAATGCTGGGCAAGCGCTCTGCAAGTATGTCGGCGGCACGGACGTCACTCGCCTGCAAATTCTTGTCAGGACCATCTTGCGCGATTTTTGTGACTATCAGCACCTCTTCAAGGCGATTGATATCGGCGGCGGGTTTTACTTTGACGGCGAGGAATGGGTCGTTGTCCTTGTCGGGTGATACCTTCGACACGGTACCCACCGGCAGTCCTTTGGGATAAATGCGATCCCCTCCGCTGGTTACAACTTCCTCGCCTACTTCAATTTTTTCATCGGACATCATCTCGCCGATGCGAAGCTCGCCTTGCGGACTGCCGCGCAAAACACCCTGGAGACGTGAATTCTGAAGGATGACCCCCGCTCCGCTGTCACGATCATTAATGAGCAGCACCTGCGAGGTGTAGGGGAACACGTCCTTTACTTTGCCGACAATCCCGTCTGGCGTAATCACGGGCATATCGACCTTGATTCCACTCTTGGCACCTTTATCGATCTGGATCAGGTGCGACAGCTCCGAGCCGCTGGTACCGATTACCTGGGCAGGCAGCAACTGGCCAACATAATGCTGGGTGAATCCAAGCAACGAGCGAAGGCGCCGGGCCTGCTCGGCATCCTGCTGTAACCGGACCTGCTCCAGCTTCAACTGGTCGACTTCTGCCTGCAGCGCGCGGTTCTGTTTTCGCACATTATGCAGGTCAATATAGTTATAGAAATTGCGACGGAGAAAACTGCCGGTGGAAACGAAGGCGCGCTCAAAAGGACTGATGGCAGTCACGGTCCAGACGCGTATCAGGCGCGTTCCTCCGGATGCCGCCGAACCGGTCCCGCCTTCGGGGCGCTTGACCTGAGTGGCGAGCGCGACCACCTGGATGAACAGAATCGCCATCAGGGCGAGCGGGTTCTTGTACCGGCTGAAGAAATTTTCCATGCTGCTTCTTTTAAGGAGGGCCGGTCAGGGCGTTCCAGGCATTCGGTGACGCCCCTTCCTGTTGAATTCACTTCCTAGTCAATTGAAATCTTTCGTAGCAGCTTGAAGTCGCTGAGCATCTTGCCTGTGCCCAGCACCACACTGGCAAGCGGATCGTCAGCAATGGAAACCGGCAGACCAGTTTCTTCGCGGATTCGCTTATCCAGGTTCTTGAGCAGCGCGCCGCCCCCGGTGAGAACAATCCCGCGATCGCTGATGTCAGCGCTCAGCTCGGGAGGCGTACGCTCCAGAGCTACGCGGATGGCATTCATGATGGTGCTGATGCACTCGGAAAGCGCTTCACGGATTTCGCTGTCATCAATCGTGATGGTCTTGGGGACGCCTTCAATCAGGTTGCGGCCCTTGATCTCCATGGTCAAAGGCTTATCTAGCGGATATGCGGAGCCAATCTCAATCTTGATCTGCTCGGCCGTGCGCTCGCCAATCAGCAGATTGTACTTGCGCTTGAGATAATTCATGATGGATTCGTCCATCTGGTTTCCAGCCATCCGAACCGAGCGCGAATAGACGATGCCGCTGAGCGAAATCACGGCAATGTCCGTGGTCCCACCGCCAATGTCCACCACCATGTTGCCGCTGGGTTCCGTGATCGGCAGGCCCGCGCCGATGGCAGCCACCATGGCCTGCTCCACGAGATGAACTTCACTGGCTTTTGCGCGATATGCTGAATCCATCACGGCGCGTTTTTCCACTTGCGTGATTTCCGAAGGCACTCCGATCACGATCCGCGGATGCACCAGCATCTTGCGGTTGTGCGCCTTCTGGATGAAATAGTTCAGCATCTTTTCCGTGACTTTGAAATCGGCAATCACGCCGTCTTTCATCGGCTTGATGGCGACGATGTTTCCGGGGGTGCGGCCCAGCATCTCCTTGGCTTCCTTGCCGACCGCTTCCACCTCGCCGGTGTTCTTGTTGATGGCCACAATGGAAGGCTCGTTGACGACAATGCCTTTGCCCTTGGCATACACCAGCGTGTTCGCCGTTCCCAGATCAATAGCCAGATCGCTGGAGAACATGCTGAACAGTGAGCGCAGATTGTGAATGCGCGAATTCTCAGATCTAAAACCGTTTGACGACATACCCGCTCTTTCTTCTCAAATTTCTTTGGACCACCCGGTCAACGTGCAGGACATACGCATCCGTCTCAGGAACGACGCGCCTACTACCTGCTCACTTCAAGATCCTGTGTGGGGACACTCTACTTTGCAGCATAACCCTGATTGGAGCAATAAGGATTTTACTGGATATTAACCGGCCGCGACACAATGCCATATCCGCCTTTCGAGTTCTGAGCCGTGACCGTGATCCAGTTCTCGCCCGTGGGCAATTGGTTGGTGAAATGGTGAAACGATCCATCGGCATTGATCATTGCCACCTCCTGCCCGTTCACCATCACTCTTGCCCCCGGCTCGGTCTGCCCCTTGATTTCGAACACATGACCATGCTGGATCAGGGCCACAATTTCCAGCGGGATCTTGGCCCCGCCTTCGGCATACGGAACCACAGTAAACTTGTTTCGTTCGCTGGCGGCTGAGAGCTTTCCGTTGTCCCCAACGGACTGCACTTCCCACCAGTAGGTTCCGGCCGGCATATTGGAGAGAACCAGTTCCAAATGAGTCCAGTTCTGGTCCACCAGCAGTGGCCCGGTAAAAAACTGGTTCTTTGCCACCCTGATGTGGAACGTATGCACGCCGTCCACTGGAGCCCACGAAAGAGTCACACCTTTGGTCTTCGGATCCAGCGTCACGTTGTCGCCCGACTTGGGGTCCATCAATACAGGCGGCCCAATCTCCTTGGTCTTGACCATCGTTTCAGAATCGCTGGTGAAAGCCACTTTTTCATTGGCCACCATCTTCACGTCTTCATTACCGCGCTGGACCTCGGCGCCGCCTTTCTTCACCAGGATTGAATGCTGGTCCTTACGTGGGTCGTTCTCCACTTCGCCGGCGCTCTCAGGAGCAAAGGTGGCGGTCGCGCCGGCCACGATCACCTGGGATTTCGATCCTCTTGCCATAGCGCTTGCCGTTGCCAGGTCAACCGTTCCGGTTGTCACCTGGACGGCCACCTTGGTCTGCTGCGATTCATTCACGGAGTTTTCCTGAATCACAATCAGAGAGTCCGGCTTGACCGTGTAATTGGTTCCATCAGCGAAACGAACGCGCGCGATTCCTTCATCTCCCGTCTGCACCACATCGTTTTTCTCGAGCGCCAAACCGTAATCGGCGGTTACCCAAGTGTTGCTGCTGGCTTTTTTCACACGAACTACGCCGTCAATGTTGATGAAATGCGCCTGTTGCGGCCCCGGCTCGCCGACCTGCCTGTCGTCATGCGAATCGAAGAGGCCGGTCCTTGACAGCAGCTTGGCCAGGGTCACCTGGCCTGACATCAGGAGACGGTTCGAGGTTTCTGGAAAGGTGAAATACATCACGATGGCCGCCAGCGTGAGCACGGTCAGCATCCCCATGAAAACGCTTCGGTAGGTAATTGTGACGTAAGAAATCTGAAAAGCGGATTTTCGACGTTGCGCCACGTGATGGTGTAACTGAATGGGGATGTCTCAGTGTTGGGTACAGAGTACCACAACTTTTCGCGCCCATATCCCCCGGTGACCCCTGCTCTAAGGTATTCAACCACCGTGCCGGAAGGACACGAACCCTTGTGAAATCACAACGGTAGCCAAGCGGCCGCTTCGGCGGAAGTATTGACCGTGGTAACACCCGCCTGTGGGTGCACGCCCATGCTGTGAGGATGAAAGTGCAGCCGCTTCATGGCCCCTCAGACTTACGGATTCCAAGAGCTGGATCGGAGACTAAATGGAACTCATGTTCTGCAGGAACTCGCCGTTCGAGCGGGTCTTCCCCAGCTTGTCGATGAGCAGTTCCATGGCTTCCACGGGAGACAACGGGTTCAATACCCGGCGCAATACCCAGATCCGGGTCAGGTCGTCCTTGGGAATAATGAGTTCTTCCTTGCGCGTTCCGGAACGCTGGATGTCAATGGCCGGGAAAACGCGCTTGTCAGACAGCTTGCGGTCCAGAATGACTTCCATGTTGCCGGTGCCCTTGAATTCTTCAAAGATGACGTCGTCCATGCGCGAACCGGTTTCAATCAGCGCGGTGGCCGCGATTGTGAGTGAGCCACCCTCTTCAATATTGCGGGCGGCGCCAAAGAAGCGTTTGGGTCGCTGCAGTGCATTGGAGTCCACGCCGCCGGAGAGCACCTTGCCCGAAGGCGGAACAATGGTGTTGTAAGCGCGGGCCAGACGCGTGATGGAATCAAGCAGAATCACCACGTCGCGTTTGTGTTCGACCAGGCGCTTGGCTTTTTCAATCACCATCTCCGCCACCTGTACGTGGCGGGCTGCCGGCTCGTCAAAGGTAGACGAGATCACCTCGCCTTTCACCGAGCGCTGCATGTCCGTAACTTCTTCCGGACGCTCGTCAATCAGCAGAACGATGAGCACGACTTCCGGATGATTGGTGGTGATGGAGTTGGCGATGTTCTGCAGGATCATGGTCTTGCCGGCCCGCGGCGGAGAAACGATCAGGCCGCGCTGGCCTTTGCCGATGGGCGTGAGCAAGTCCATCACGCGCGCGGTGAAGTTGTCACGCACGGTCTCAAGCTTTAAGCGCTCCTGCGGATACAGAGGCGTGAGATTGTCGAACAGGATCTTATTACGCGCCTCTTCCGGAGATTCGAAATTGACGGCCTCAATCTTGACCAGAGCAAAATACTTCTCGCCTTCATGCGGCGGACGCACCTGTCCGCTGATGGTGTCACCTGTCTTGAGATCAAACTTGCGGATCTGTGATGGCGAAACGTAAATGTCATCCGGACCAGGAAGGTAGTTGTAGTCCGGCGAGCGCAGGAACCCATATCCGTCCGGCAGAATCTCCAGCACTCCTTCGGCAAAGATGTGCCCTTCTTTTTCGCTCTGAGCTTGGAGGATTTTGAAGATAAGATCCTGCTTGCGCAAGCCGCTGGCGCCAGGGAGATCGAGGGCGCGCGCAATTTTGGTAAGCTCAGTGATGTTTTTTTCTTTCAGTTCCGCAATTGTCATTTGTCACCTACGGGATTTTTCGATTGATTCTTAAGGAAGGATTTGAACGCTGGGTTACAACAGGCGAGAACTCTTACCTCAGGATTCCTGAGGACCCGCCAGGCAGATAAGCCCTGGCGGGAATTTCAGGAAGCTCTATTATGCAGCCCGACGCTGAGGTTCGGCAAGTTTGCTATCGAGCACCGTGATTACCTCTTCCGACTGGTCGGCGTCGCCAACCCGCACCAGCACATCATTCATCGTCTCCTGGATGCGCGTATTCGGCTTGTGGAACTTGCGCGTCGCCTTGGAGATGAGCTGGCACAAAAGATAACGATTGTTGACGGTATTGAGTGCGTCATAGATCAGATTGGAACGCATCAAATTTCTCTCCTATGTATTAGATCTTGATAAGTCCTAATTAATTCAACTTCTTACAATGACCTTGGGGTCGGGCGTAGCACGCATCCGCAACCCCTCGTGCCGATTGGCAGAGCACGTCAAAGCTGGCAAGACACATCAAAAAAGCTGTGGTTGGGAGTTACCAGAAACCTTAGTGCGACTATTAGACGCGCCAAGCGCGTCCGGAGTTGCTAAAAAACCAAATGTTTTCTTGAAACGTTCAGGAACCCGGAACAACCTGCTTCCCTGTGGACGCTATACGGTATACGCCAAAGGCACCCATCGTCAAGAAGATTTTTGTGTGAAAACTACCGCTAAGTGTTTGATTTTGTTAAGACAGCATTGCCTTTGGCCGTTCCACACAGGTGACCGGGCGCACTCGGCTGCGATATTTTATAGCTCGTATGACCGATCCACGATATCCGATCGGCGTTTTCAATCCCGATCCTGATCCCAGCCCGGAAAGCCGGAACGGGCACATTGAACAGATTGCCGCCCTTCCCACACAGATGCGCATGGCCTTAAAGGGCCTCAAGCACGACCAGCTGGAGACCCCTTATCGCGAAGGCGGCTGGACCCTGAGGCAGGTGGCGCACCATGTCCCTGACAGCCACATGAATGCTTATCTCCGTTTCAAGCTGGCGCTGACGGAAAATGTTCCCACCATTAAGCCCTATGAAGAGGCTGCATGGGCCAGACTGAGGGATTCAGAGGTCACTTCGATCGAAGTCTCTCTCAACTTGCTGGAGTCGCTGCACATCCGCTGGGTAAACCTGCTGCGCTCCATGAAAGCAGACGACTTTAAGCGCAAGCTCAACCATCCTCAATCCGGGGTACAGACACTCGACCATTTGCTGGCTCTCTATTCATGGCACGGCAATCATCACCTGGCGCACATCACCACCACGCGTGAGCGGATGAAGTGGTGAGGCCATTTGGTAAGTGAGTATTCTGGTGATTGAGTAATTGAAAAACAATTGGGTAATCTGAGACGCCCTCGCGTCGTCAAATTACCCAATACCAATCAACTCAATTGACAAATACGTTCTACGGAATGAATCCCAGATCCTCCGGCAACGGACCGGCGATGGGCACTTCAAACAACGGCCCTGGACCATCAGGATCAATGGTAAGTGCGCCGCCGCTCGCGAAGAACACCGCGATTTGCGTTTGCGCCCCAACCGCTGCTGCTGCGACCGGGGGAGTTCCACCGATGTTCGTCAGGAATGTATGTGGGTTCTTGCCGAAGCCCACACCCAGAGCAAATGCCAGATCGTTGCGGAAGAAGGTCGCCACGTCTTGCAGGTTGCCGGAACGGATCAGCGCTGTTGCGGTCGGGTTAGGCACGGTTTCATCACCACGTGCGAACTGCACGATCACCGGCTTGGCGAGATCACCCGCCAGTGGATCCTTGCGGATAAACGGAGCCCACGCCACCGGGTCGCCAGCCTGGCCGAGCCACCTGCTGGCGTCTTCCACCGTCTGAATCGCGATGGCGCCTGGCACGTTGTTGATGACCGGAGGGAGGTTTCGCAGCGGGCTATTGTCGTTGAAGAAGAGCGGTGGACCTGCATTCAGCAGGGATGGTACGCGAACGGCCAGAGCCTGGGTCAGCAGCAGTTGAAAACTCGGGCTGAGGCGCACGATGTCAATGATGGAGCCACCCGGCACATTGGGAACGCCGGCTTTCACGTCAGGCTCAATGCCGAGGAAGATGGCGCCATAAATTCCGCCAAAGGATTGTCCGGCGTAATAGATGCGATTGGCATCGAGATCAGGCAGACCATCGCCATCTGCATCGATGCCGCCCTGAATAGCGCGCACAACCTGCATCAGGTCAGCCGTGGTCTGCTGCAAGGCATCACGCGATCCAATGGTCCCCTGCGGGCTCAGCACAAATGTGGATGACCCTTCCGCGCTGGTGATCTGGCCATTGCCATCCTGATCGATGCCGCGGCCGCCCTCTGGGAACGTAGTGGCAGTAGCTCCTTGATTGATGGTGAGCGTGCTGTTCGCACCAAAGCCGTGCCCAACTACGTTGATGGCAATGGTGGCAATACCGTTATGCGCCAGAGTGGACGCCACGGCAAACGGCGCACCCTGTTTGCTGTCAGTAAAACCATGGCCGAAAATCGCCACTGGCCATCCATTGGTCGGGCGAGGTCCGGATGGAATAAAGAGGTTGAAGAAGAGCTCTTCTGTGCCTTGTGATGGGACACTCTGAGTCGTTGGAACCTGGGGAATGAAGACGCCGGCGTTCTGCCAGTGCTGCCCCGTAAACTTCCCGAAAGCCAGTGTGCCCACAGAACCGGGAAACACCTGCAAGGCAGCCAAAGCCGCATTCAGGCTCGTGGGAACCAGCGGTCCAACGGTTAATGCCTGAACGTTCCAGGTGAATCCACTGATCGTGTTCACCGGGAAAACTGTCTTCTCGCCTCCGCTGCCCAGGTTGAAATCTACGGTGGGAGCAGCGGCGGCTTTGATTTGCTCACGGATGCTCTGCAAGGTCGCCGTAGCACTTTCCGTGGTAAAGACGCTTGCTGCAGCAATGTCCTGATGTCTCAATCCGGGTGCGATCTTGTGCAGCGTTCCGTTATCGAGAAGGCTTTGCAGCGCTTTGCGATAGCTCCGCAATTGCCCATCAGCGCTATCGCCAGAGTCGAGATTCCGGAAAGCGGCGCTGGTCTGCACAGGATTGCCCGTAGCGTCGTGCACACCCGTAGTCACCACCAGCAGATAGTTCGAATCCTGATCAAGGTGCTGATCCGACTCGGCAAACAAAGTCAGAGAGGCAGGATCCCACACCACCTGATTGATGCCGATGATATTCGGATGAAATCCATGCAGTTGGTCCCCTTCGAGTGGTGAGCCTAGCGAGAAGGCAGCGGGGAGTTGCACCAGAAAAATGGTGCTGGAGTTCACCGTGCTCACGTCAATGGCGCCATCGAAGGGGATTGAGAGCCGCGGCTGGAGATTGAACCCGTCAAGCTGGTTCAGCAATGTAATGTCGGCGCAGTCAGACGGATTTGTGCCGCAGTTCGGCAGCGGCAGGTTCACTCTTAGTCCTGTAATCTGCTGCGCGTCAAGCACCGCAAACCGGTCACTCGGGAAGGGCGACTGCGTGGTTGACTGCAGGTTAAAGAGCGGGTGTGTGGCGGCCAGCGCGAGCGAGGGAACAACCGCCAGAACGACGATGTAAAGGGCAAGTCTGCGGGCGAATGAATATTTTTCAGCGAGAGTCCGTTTCATGGGGTGGAGCACCTCCAGGGGGAGTAAAACGGGAGCGCCGAAAACCATAGTCTTTGGCGAGGGTTCTGTCAATGGCCAGGGTAGTTTCGGCCGAATCAGTTGTCTCGATTGCAAGCCAGGACCTCAGGGCCCTAGTAGTCTAGGAGAGCTGCGGAAGCACAGTTTTTTACAATTACGGCTCGCATTTTTTCAGAGAGGTCCCTGAATTCCAGACCATACCGAAAGCCTTCACAGTTTCGCACCACCGCATTGAGAGTAACTTCAGCCGGTGAGTAAGGGAAAGTCACTTGGAGAGCCACCTCGGCGCCAATGGGAATGGACTGCGGAATGTATACGCCCATGCCGCCTTCGCTGAGGATGTTGCCGCGGCCAAAAACCACCGTCCCTTGAGCGCCGCCAATAAGCACTTTCAGCCGCACGTCAATCTTGTGGCGGCTCCAGCGCCGCACTTCCGGTTCGAGTTCCGCCTGGGACATGAGATCGACCTTCCCTTCTCCAAGAATGTCGCTCTTTCCGGGCCGCGTTTCCGTGGGCGTATTCTACTCCGGAATCTTCAGAAATCAGTCAGAATCCTGGCTTGTGAACCGGCTCTCGCGACATCTGATCGAGCCGCCGGTCCATCTCCACAATCATGGTTTGCCACATTTCAATCTCAAGCTGAAACTGGTGCTTCAGCGGCGACTGGCTGGTATCCACAAAGGCGAGATTCGTCTGCATCTGCTGGACCAGCGCTTTCATCCTCGCCACATCCTGGCGCATCGCCTGGATGTCCTGGTCTGACATCGCGCCGCTTTTCGGTGATATTTTCTGGCCCGTTTCGGCCTCAGGTTTTTGCGCCGCCCGTATGGGGCGATTCGTGAGCCCCAGGAATGTGAGTAGTAAAAGGATGAGTGAAAGAAGTCGCATGGTCCGAGCCTCCTTCCAGAAGATTACCCGAAATGAGATCAGTGACGTTACGGCCGCGGACTGCTGGTAATCGTGTTCCTGTGCTCCCAAACCCGCGTTCGCAGGTGGCCCGTCACGCCGGTGTAAATGGTCTTGGATCTGTTGCTCATGAAGTAAATGTAGTCTCCAATGCATAGATCCTTCGACTCGTGCTTAGTCGCTGGCGCTCCTGCGCTCTTCGCTCAGGATGACAACTCTGGGACCCGGACCAAGCTGAATGTCATCGTCCTGCCACATTCTTGTACACTCTTCCACCCTTCATCACGAACACCACCCGCCGCACGGCAGCAATGTCCTGCAGCGGATCGCCATCGAGGGCAATAATGTCCGCCTGCATTCCCGGAGCGATCGCGCCGATCTCATTTTGCATCCGCAGCGATTCGGCCGCGCGCGACTGCGCTGCCACCATGGCATCCATCGCGTCCTGGCCGGCGTGGATGCGGTCAATAAATTCTTCCGCGTTGCGCCCGTGCGCGCCGGCCACAGCATCTGTGCCGAAGACGATCTTCAGGCCTTTGGTCGCCAGCGCGCGCTTGAACATCTCCGCAATCACGGGTAGCACTTCTTTCATTTTGGCGAAGCCCTCTTCCGTGTAGGTGCCTCCGCCCAGGAACTTCTGTTTGTTCTCAAGGTAATTGTGAATCACCAGCCCGACCTGCGGATCGAAAAAGGTACCGTGCGCGGCCATCGCGTCCAGATCTTCCTGCGTGGCGTAAGTGCCGTGCTCCACTTCCGTGCAGCCTGCTTTGGCTGACGCGCGGACAGCATCACGGTATGCGTGCACCACGCTGCGCATTCCCAGCGCTTTGGCTTCGCCGCAGGCAGCCTGCAACTGCTCATCATTCAATGTGCGGGTACCACCCTGGCGAATGCTGTTGGAGGCGAAAATCTTCACCACGTCGGCGCCATCAGCCTTCAATTTGCGCACTGCCTCGCGGATTTGTTCGGGCGTGAGCTTTGCGTCTGTGATGGGATTCAGCGCGGTAAGGATTCGCGGCCCCGGCAGCGCTCCACTTGAAGTCGCCGCGCGCAGGTCTTTATCTTCGGGCGAGCCCAGGCTTTGTATAGTCGTGAAGCCTGCCATCAGCGTTGCGTAGGCGTTTTCTGCGATTGCCAGCGTCGCCTGCTCCGGCGTTTCCTTAGGATCGTCCATGTGGCCGTTCGGGCCGAAATGCCAGGTAATGTGATCATGGACGTCGATCCATCCCGGCATCACCGTAAGGCGGCCCAAATTGTAGGTCACGCGAGCGTGACCGCTCTGACCGTTCTGTTCAAACCGCAGGATCTTGCCGTTCTGCACAACAATTTGCGCCTTGTGCAGCACGTGTCCCTTGCCGTCGAAAACCGTTCCTGCCTGCAAAACAATGGGCTGTGATTGTGCCGTTGCCAAAGTTGAACTCCACAAGAGCGCGATGATCACTGCAACTCGATTGATCTTCATGTGTCCTCAGAAAACCGGCCTGCATTGTATCGAATGGCCGCAGGCCTGAGTACAAATTACCCAATCGGACCACAGGATCCATCCTAAGTTGCTGAAATCCAATACTCGCGGTTCTGGCATTGGCTTTGCACTTATTTTGGCTGCCTCGGCGCGCGGTTCAGCAGGGTGATTACTTTTGACCGTGCACCAGGAGAGATTGCTGATTTACCTGCGAAACGGAAGAATGCACAGCAGTGATGTTCCGAGGGAGGATTGAATGAAAGCATTTTCTAAAGCGCTCACTTTTCTTGCCGTGCTGGCCGCGTGTACTCCAGCCTTTTCGCAGGTTGATAGTCAGAAAGGCTTCACGGAATACGAAACATTTCAGGGTTCCGTCAACTCAGACAACCACGTTTTCAAAATTGACTCCACCATGGGTTGGGACTTCAACAAGCACTTCGGCGTGTATGGCGGCGTGCCGTTTTATTTCGCCAGCGTGCCTTCCAGCACCACGGCCACGGGAACAACCACGGCCAGTTCCAGCAACAACGGCATTGGTGACGCTTATCTAGGCATGTCGTTCAGGGCGGGCAATCCAAGCCTGGACTACGCAGGCTCGCTCACCGTTTCCGCACCCACCGGTGACACCAGCAAAGGCCTGAGCACCGGCCGGGCGGGCGTGGACTTTACCAATCGCATCTCGCACTCATTCCACCGCTTTACTCCATTCTTCACCGGAGGGCTCAGCAACACGGTGCCGGACGCATCCTTCACCACGCGGCCTTTCACCTCACTGGGTGCAATTACGCACCTGGAAGAAGGCGCGGATTACCAGATCATCCGCCATACGTATCTGGGATTTTCGGGTTACCAGATTGTGCCTTTTGGCAACCAGAAAATTTTCAGCAAGCTGGTGAATCAGGGCGGTCAGGGTGGCGGACAAGGCAAGAATCCGTTCGACAACAACGCCCAGACCACCGGAACCGGTATCACGCGCGAAAACGGCTTCAACGTGTGGGTTGGCTTCGAGCCCACACCCTTGTGGCGAGCTGAACTCGGCTACAGCCGCAGCGCTACGTTCGACTTGAACAGCCTTGCCTTCAATCTGCGCTTCAACGTGGGCAAGATGCTGCGCTCCAAACGGTCTTACTAAAGGGAACAAGTGTTCGTAAGAGAAGAGGTCTTCAGTAAGGGAGGTTACACAACTATGAAACTGAAATTCTCACTCAGCCTGGCGGCCCTGCTTGCCTTCATGGCGCTGCCTGTCTTTGCCCAGCATGGGCATGGCGGCGGCCACGGCGGCGACAGCATGCACGGAAGCGACAGCATGCATGGCGACGACGTGCATGGCTCAGACGCGAATGGCGATGGGCATGGCGATCACGGCAAAGAAGCCAACGACGATCACGGCTCAGGGCACGGCAGCGGACATGGTTCACATGGCAGCATCGCGGCCAAGCTCGCCCGCAACACGCAACTTGCGAGCAAGCTGCAGGCCCTTCTGCCTCCTGGAACTGACCTGCAGGCCGCAGCGGCAGGCTTCAAGAATCTGGGCCAATTCGTTGCCGCTGTTCACGTTTCCAAGGACCTCGGCATACCGTTCGATCAACTGAAGGCTGCGATGACGGGGAGTTCCCCGCTAAGCCTGGGCAAGGCGATTCAGAAGCTGGATCCCAGCGCCGATGCCAAGTCTGCCGTGAAGACTGCGGAAAAGGAAGCGCATCAGGACTTCAAGAGCACGAAGCACGACGATGACAAGGAAGCTGATGCCGGCGCCGGAACTCATGACACTGACACAGATGATAAGTAGTTAAGCTCTTTCATCCCGATGACTCCATCCTCAAATTGGCCCCGGCTACTGACCGGGGCCGCTTTTTTCGGAGACTTAAGGAGCCATTTCCATTCCGGTGGCGGTCTCCAGCACGCGTAGAGGCGCCGCCTCAGGGCTGACCAGGGCGGTGGCAGGAATAATGAAGGTCTGCTCAAGCGCGTACCGGCCGGACATTACGGCGTGGGGAACACCATCCGTGTAGACCATCCAGAAGCAGCCGGGCGGAAAATGCAACTCGAACTTGGTCGAGTTCTTCTGGAAGTCGTCGTTCTCCTTGAGCCAGTCGTGCAGGTAAAGCATGTATTCGTCATACCGCGACCGGTCGGCCACCGGCAATCCCATCTTGGAAGCAACGCTCGCCATGGCTGCTCCCAGGGCGCCGCGATGCGGTGGGTTCAATTGATTCTTTCCGGCAACTTTCGGGAAGAATTCATGAAAGGGCTCGCCCACGTTCCAGACCCGCGAAACGGCAGGATTGATGTTCACGAATATCCTCAGAATGCGGGCGCCCCTGGTTGGGCGGGTGGGAAACGCGTCGACATGCAGCAGGTCATTGCGTTTATGCAGCGGCAGGTCGCGCCCCTGCTCCTCCAGCGGACGGTAACTGGCATAATCCAGCTTGAACTTGCCGGCGTATGGCGCCAGATATCTGGTGACGAAAGCTGTGACTTGCTTGGAGAAGTCGCGCATGATGCCATGCAGGCGCTCACGGTCGTTGGCCGCTGAATCATCGCCTTTCAACAGGTCGGCCGCGGGACGATAGGAAACATTCTTATGAAAGCGCGATCCCGTCTGCTTCTGAGAGAGCAGGAACTCAATGTCTGTCTTAGGAAAATCAAAGGGAACAGCCCGGGAGAAAAGCACCTTGCCGCGCTCAAGCTGCTGGCAATACCAGCGGGCCTGCTCCGGCGCAAAGCCGGCGACTTCCACCATCGCCGGGGAAAGATTTGTGGCCATGGAGTAAATGATACCGCGAGTGCTATAACACTGGTTCCTAAGGGTTTTTCCGGCGGCAAAAACCGTCCTTCGCCTCCCCAAACGGGCTCAAAATGGATGTAACCTTAAGAGGTAATGGTTTCTCTATTTGTATGTACGCGGAGGTAAGCGGTGACTACCAGCCCAATGATCACGGCGGCGGCCCAGTCAGAGCTCAAAGATGAGGAGGTGGTGGCCCGGGTTTTATCGGGTGAAACCGCCCTTTTTGAGATCCTGATGCGCCGTTATAATCAGCGCCTCTATCGCGTTTCCAGGGTCATCCTGCGGGATGACGCGGAAGCCGAGGACGTGATGCAGGACGCTTATGTTCGCGCTTACGAACATTTGCATCAGTTTGCCGGAAAGGCGGCCTTTTCCACCTGGCTTACACGGATCGCCATCCATGAAGCCCTGGCTCGCAAGCGCCGCCGCGGGCGTCAGGAAGAACTTGATGCTTTACCCATGAACGGAGAATCCATGTCAATCATGAAATCTTCAGCCCCCAATCCGGAGGACGCAACTGCCACGTCGCAGGCGCGGGAACTGCTGGAGCAGGCAATTGAACGGCTGCCTGAAACCTACCGCACTGTGGTCGTGCTGCGCGAGGTGGAAGAGATGAGCGTGGCGGATACCGCCTGCAGTCTCGGCGTGACCGAGGCCGTGGTAAAAACCCGCCTCCATCGCGCCCATGCCATGCTGCGTAAGGAACTCTACTCGCGCGCCAAAGACCGCGCTACCGATCTTTATCAGTTCCATGCTGTCCGGTGTGACCGCGTGGTGAAAGCCGTTTTTGACAGGATCCAGGCCGGAAACAAAAATCACGGCCTTCTCCCAATCAACTAGTACGCTCCTCATTCCAATCCGGCCGGTGCTTTCAGCGCCGGCCATATTTTTTCCTGAGAAAGTTCTTATTGACGCAGCTCTCTCCCGAAGTTGTGAATACCCCATTGCCGCCGCCATGCGACTGAGATATAAGATTCCGGCAGCTTCTCACAACCAGATCTGATCGAAAGTGGGTGTTTTCTATGCGGTGTTTGCGTTTGACTCTGGGTTTCTGTGCCCTCTTGCTGGTAATCGCGGCAGCCAGGCCGTTACGGGCCTTCGATGACTGGCTTCCGATTACCGCCGAGGACCAGAAAATCACCGCCGAATCGGCGAATGGCGCGGACGCCATCATCCTTTATCACGAAGAGACTTCTGACGACAACACTCGGCACCACTACGTCTATGTGCGCATCAAGGTACTCTCGGAAAAAGGTAAGAGCCACGCGGACGTGCAAATCCCTTATGACGCAGCCAACGACGGCATCAGTGACCTGAGAGCGCGCACAGTCGCTCCCGATGGGACGGTCACGCCGTTCACCGGCAAAGCGTTTGATACCACCATCATCAAAGGGCATGGCATCAGCGTCCGCGCAAAGACTTTCACACTCCCCAACGTTCAAATTGGCAGCATTATCGAGTGGAAGTACACCGAGTTCTGGGATGACTTCCTGCACGAGGCGCACTGGACCGTGCAGGAGGACCTTCCTCAGAAGCGTGCAAAATTCGCTTTTATTCCCATTTCCCTCACTGGCATCGGGGAGTATATAGCGGACGCGCGAGGTGGGGTTGATGATCGCGTCTTCTACTCTCTCATCGGATTGCCCGAGTCGACGGCGATCAAGTCGCTGCCCAACAATCGCATGGAACTTGAGCTGAAAGACATTCCTGCTTTTCAGTCCGAACCTTTTTCCCCGCCGGAAAGCGTGCTCAAGTGGAGCGTCAACTTTTACTACGGTACAGACAAAATGCGGAAGCCGCAGGAGTTCTGGAAGGAAGAAGGCAAGTACTGGAGCAAAGACGTTGAGAAATTCATCGGCCGGCCCGACGCTGGAGTTTTGAAGGACATCGTCAGCCCATCCGACTCGCCCGACCAGAAGCTGCACAAGATCTACGCTTACGTCCAGAAATTCAAGAACCTGAACTACGATCAGAGTGACGCCACGCTGCGCGAACTCCTGGATTCGCAAAGCAAACAAAAACGCACCATTGAAACCGTGCTGCGCAAACAAGAAGGGTACAGGGATGAGCTCACGCGGACGTTCATTGCGCTGGCAAGAGACGCGGGCATTCAAGCCTTTGCCATGCACGTGGCGGACCGTGACCGCGTGTTTTTTCAGGTGAACGTCCCGAACCGCTCGCAATTAACCTCTGAGCTGGCTATCGCGGTGGTAGATGGCAAAGAAGTGTTCCTTGATCCCGGAACACCCTTCTGTCCTTATGGCCTGCTGCCTTGGCGGCACACCTCCACACACGGCATACGCCAGCTTCCGAACGGCGGAACTGAGGTTACGGCCACGCCACCTGCAAGCTACAAGGATGCGATCAGCAAACGCGTAGCCAGGCTGGCGCTCTCGCCCGACGGCAGCGCACACGGCCAGATCGCAATTGGATGGGCAGGGATGGAAGCCCTGGAGCATCGCTTGAATGGATTCAGGACC
>Ga0070679_100001004_pt1 | contig 24601 bp, 20 predicted proteins | sample KBSC63BmetaG_FD_65652 | JGI IMG/M metagenome (GOLD analysis project Ga0070679, IMG submission 65652) | Corn rhizosphere microbial communities from Kellogg Biological Station, Michigan, USA - KBS C6-3B metaG | ecosystem: Host-associated > Plants > Roots > Rhizosphere | place: USA: Michigan... | reverse complement strand
TCGAGCGAGACCTTGAGCCGCGCGAGCGCGGCCTTGCAGCGCCGGCGGACCGTCGCCTCCGAGAGGCCGCGCTGCTCGGCGATCTCCTCGAGGCTGAAGCCGCCGAAGTAATGCATCTGCACGATGTCCGCGAGCTCGGGATCGAGCTGCTCGAGCTCCGAGAGGGCGTGATCGATCGCCAGCGTGTCGGAGGCGGCCCGCGACGGCAGCGACATCATCTCGTCGATGGAGACGACGACGCCGCTGCGCCGCGCCGCGCGCCGATAGCGCGCGAGGTCGACGAGCACCTGCCGCATCGCGCGCACCACGATCTCCACGAGATGCTTCTCGTTCTGGAAGCGCGGCGTGGAGGTTCCAGAGAACTTGAACCAGGTCTCGTGAACGAGCGTTCGTGTGGAGATAGTCGCGAACGGATCACCGCGGCGCACGGCCGATGCGCGGCGGCGCAGCTCGTCGTATGCGAGCGCGTAGAGCTCGTCCACCGGGCGGGAAGGCGTGGACGGCGAGATTGACGAGTCCGGAGTCGGACCCGACGTCGGACCCGTGATGACCGTGCTGGCAGCGCGGTCGTCGAGCCGCTGACCCGATCCAGCATTCATGGGTGAGAATGGAACCCGCCGTGCTGGGTTTGTCAAACGTGGAAGGACGACGCTCGACGGCCACGTCCTTGAGCGCCGGACGAGTAAACACTTATTTATGGACCGTAGCGTCCGGGGCCTTGACCACGTATAATCGACGTTCAACCCCGGTTGAGTCGCTTCGTTCGACGCCGGACGCGCGCGTCATCTCTCCCACCAGCCGTGAGTGAATCCGTTGTCGCACGTCTGAACCGCATGAGCGGGGCGGACCGTCTCTTCGGCGACACGCTCGCCGGCCGCTACGTGATCGAGCGTGAGCTCGGGCGCGGCGGCAACGCGACCGTGCTGCTCGCGGAAGACCAGCGCCATCGGCGTCGAGTGGCGATCAAGCTCCTCAACCCCGAATTGGCGGCTCTGCTCGGCGCGGATCGGTTCCTCGGCGAGATCGAGATCATCGCGCGGTTGAATCACCCGCACATCCTGCCCCTCTTCGACTCGGGCGAGATCGCGGGGCTGCCCTACTATGTCATGCCGTACGTCGCCGGGGAGTCGTTGCGCGCGGTGCTCGATCGCACGCGACTGCTGCCGATCGCGGACGTCGTCCGGCTGCTCTCGGAGATCGGCGACGCGCTGTCCTACGCGCACGATCAGGGGATCGTCCATCGCGACATCAAGCCTGAGAACATTCTCATCGCGTCCGACCACGCGGTGATCGCCGACTTCGGCATCGCGCGCGCCATCGACCTCTCGGCGAACGAGCGGCTGACCCAGGCGGGCATCACCGTCGGCACGCCCCTCTATCTGAGCCCGGAGCAGGCGGCCGGCGATCACACCCCCGATCCGCGCTCCGACATCTATTCGCTGGGATGCGTGGCGTACGAGATGCTCGCGGGCGATCCGCCGTTCACCGGCGAGACCGCGAGCGCGATCATCGCCAAGCGGTTCATGGAGCGGCCCGTGCCGCTCACGCAGCGTCGCGAGGCGATTCCACACATGGTCGCCGCGGCGGTGATGCGATCACTCGAGCGCGAGGTCGACGAGCGCTTCAAGACGGCCAAGGATTTCGTCAAGGCGCTCAACTCGGCGAACACTACGCTGAGCGGAGAGCACATCAGCGCGTACCTCGGAGCGCCGCGCGAGGGGTCCGTCGCGGTGCTGCCCTTCACGAACATGACGGCCGATACCGAGAGCGAGTATTTCGCCGACGGCATGACCGAGGAGCTGATCAACGCGCTGTCGCAGGTGCGATCGCTGCGCGTCACGGCGCGCACGTCATCGTTTGCGCACAAGCGGTCCACGGACGACGTCCGAACCATCGGCCAGAAGCTCGGTGTCGCGGCGGTGCTCGAGGGCGGGGTGCGCCGAGTGGGAAGCCGGCTGCGCGTGACCGCTCAGCTCGTGAGCGTCTCCGACGGCTTTCAGCTCTGGTCGGAGCGATTCGATCGCGAGATGAAAGATGTATTCGAGATTCAGGATGAGATCTCCACGGCCATCGTCGCCACCGTGCGCGGCAAGCTCGTTGGCAACACCGTGCCGCCGGCACGACACGGCACGCCGAACCTCGAGGCGTATCACCTTTATCTCAAGGGGCGCTACTACTGGTATCGCCGCGACCTGAAGAACGCGATTCGCTACTTCGAGGACGCCACGCGCCGCGATCCCGAGTACGCGCTCGCCTACTGCGGCATCGCGGACACGTACAGCGCGCTGGCACTCTACGGGCTCGTCCCGACCCAGTTCGCCTACGAGCATGCGTCGTCGAGCGTCCAGCGGGCGCTGGCCATCGACCCGTCATCGGCCGACGTACAGTATTCGCGCGGCCTCGCGACGTTCTACTTCACGTGGAACCTCGCCGAAGCGGCGCGCGCATTCCGCGCGGCGATTCGGGCGAATCCGACGCATGCCGCGGCGCATGCGTATCTGTGCGCGGTCTCCGGCATGATGGGCGACGAGCTCACGACGCTGACCGTTGGCCCGCGCGGCCAGGAGCTGGAGCCGATGTCGCCACTGATCAATGCCGTGGCGAGCATGGGGTACTTCTTCATTCGCCAGCCCGATCTGACCGAGGCGGCCTGCCAGCAGGCGTTGTCGATCGATCCGTCGCAGAGCACCGCGTCCTTCCTGCTGGCGTTCGTGCGCGCGGCGCAGACGCGCGTGGACGAAGCCGTGGAGCTGCTCGACGGCGCCGCCACGCGCATGAATCGCATCCCGCACATGTTGATGCTGCTGGGCACTCTGCTCTGGCGCGCCGGGCGCCGCGACGAGGCCTTGCGCGTGCGCGACGAGCTGTACGAGCGCTGCGCCGCGGCTCCCGACGCGGATCGGCCGGCGGCGAAGGCCTGGCTGCACATCAGCATGGGCGAGCTGGACACCGGGTTCGAGCTCATGTTCGCCGGCGCGGCGGAGCACGATCCGGCCATCCTCTTCCTCGTCAGTTGGCCCGGATTCAAGGAGATGCGCTCGGATCCACGATTCGAGCAACTGCTTCACCAGCATTCTCTCACAGCCTACGGCGATCTGTGGCGCGCGCGGTCGGCTTGACCCTTCCCCCAGTGCCATGACCACGACCGTTCCCTCGGACGACCTCGCTCCCTCCCCTGCGTTCGCCGTCCCCAGTTCCTACGATCCGCTTCAGCACCTGCTCGCCTCATCCGGGGTTTCGTGTGAAGCCGTGTTGCCCACGGGACGCGTGCTGCGACTCGGGGACGGCCCGCCGCGCTTCCGCTTGCGGCTGCACACGCCGGACGCGTTGCGCGGCCCGCTGACGCAGCTCGGGATCGCGAAAGCGTACATCGACGGCAGCATGGACATCGAGCTGAGCATGCTCGATGCCCTCGATCTGAGAACACTCATTCCGGATCGGCCGGCGGTCGCGCTCCTGGCGAAGTTCTGGCTCGCGCGGCTCTTCCGGCCGATGTCGCGCGAGAATCAGTTCGCGATCCTCTCGCACTACCAGCTCGGCGACGACTTCTATCTGAGCTTCATCGACAACCGGTATCGGTTCTACTCGCACGGCCTCTTCCGGCACGACGACGAGTCGCTGGAGGACGCGTCCGAGCACAAGCTCGAGCGCATGTACTCGTCGCTGCGGCTCCAGCCGGGCATGCGGCTGCTCGACATCGGCGCGGGCTGGGGCGGCACGGAGCAGTACTGCGGCGAGCGGGGCGTCAACGTCACGGCGCTGACGATCGCGCCGGATTCGCACGCCTTCGTCTCGAAGCTCGTCGCGAACCGCAAGCTGCCGGTCACCGTCTGCCTCGAGGATTTTCTCAATCATACGCCCTCGGAACCGTACGATGCGATCGTCATCTACGGCGTGATCGAGCACATCCCGAACTATCGGCGGTTCGCGCGCCGCGTCTGGGATTGCCTCCGTCCCGGCGGCCGCCTCTACCTCGATGCGTCGGCGTCGCGCGAGAAGTATTCGGTGAGCGCCTTCTCGCGCCGGTACATCTGGCCGGGCACGCACACGTTCCTCTGCCTTCAGGATCTCACGCGCGAATTGCTCTATCACGGGCTGGACGTCGTCGAGGTGAAGAACGAGTCACGCGATTACGAGCTCACGATGCGCCACTGGGCGGAGCGCTTCGATCAGGCGCGTGAGCAGATCGTCGCGCAGTGGGGCGAGCAGACCTATCGCGCGTTCCGTCTGTATCTCTGGGGCGGAAGCAGCGGGTTCAAGCAGGATCTCATGCAGGCCTACAGCGTCGTCGCCGAGAAGCGCAACGATCCGGGCCCGAGGCCGGGATGGGTGCGGCGTGGATTCAACGTGGTGAAGAGCGCGATCTGACCGCTGTACAAGTTCGCTGAACCCAGGAACCAGAACCGATCGCCGACTGCACGCACGTCGTGCGGGGACTGCATGAGCACCAGACTGCAACTTCCCGGTACTACGGGAACACCAGACTGCAACTTCCTGGAACCACGGGCACTGACGGGTTTGAACGGGCATTGACCGGACTGCACCACTTCCCCCGTGTGAGCCAACAGATCCTTCCCCAACGAGCCCGGATTTCTCTTGTTGGAACTGCGCTCGCGATGCGACGAGAGGCCTCCCGAGCGGCGGTTCATGCAAACATTCAGGGCTCGTTGCAAGACGCCTCTCAGTCGGCGCAAGGGAGCAGGTCCGTAAAGTCCGTCGCCGTGTCCGCGCAGTTCTCCGTGGCGAGCTGTTGGTTTTCTGGTGTCACGTTCTTCCCGTTTCTGCTTTGCTGTTTTCTGATTATTGATTTTGGCGGTTTTGCAGCTTCGGCCTATGCAACGCAGGAGATCATTCACCACTCGCCACCCGAGACGCATCTCTGATGACCGACCCAGCGACCGCGTAAGGCGGGATTGCCAATTGCCCTCGGCGACATTACCGTCGTATTGGCAACCCATATGGCGGGCCATGGCCGACAAGCTCGACGTCAAACAGGGCACACTCGCCCTCATGATCCTCACAACCCTCGACGTGCTCGGGCCGCTGCACGGCTACGGCATCGCGCGACGGATCGAAGAAACCAGTAAACACCGGCTCTCCCTCAACTACGGCACGCTCTACCCCGCCCTGCTCAAGCTCGAGCAGGAGGGCTTCGTCAAAGCGGACTGGCGACAATCGGAGAACAACCGCCGGGCAAAGTTCTACACCCTCACCGCGGCCGGCCGGAAGCAGCTGGCGCGCGAGACACGCGAGTGGCACGAGACCGCCGACCTGATCGCAGCCTTCCTGTCGCCTCGGCGCGGAGGCGAATCCGCCTGACCCGCATGCATTCCCGACAGCTCGACGAGGCACGCTACAGGAATGCGCCGAGTGGCCGCCACTGTCCTACGCACTCTTACCCGCGGGCCGCACCGCGCGCTCCACGAGCGCGAGCACGCCGTCGACGACGAGCGCCAGCGCAGCGGCCGGCAGCGCCCCCGACAGCACCAGACGCGTGTCCGCCAGCGCGAGTCCCGCCACGATCGGTTCGCCGAGTCCTCCTGCGCCGATGAACGCCGCGAGCGTCGCCGCGCCGACGGTGATCACCGCGGCCGTTCGAATGCCCGACATGATGCCTGGAGCGGCCAACGGCAATCGAACGAGATAGAGCCGCTGCCATGTCGTCGCGCCCAACGCTTCTGCCGCTTCCACGGCAGATGGATCCGCATCTCGCACTCCGACGAAGGTCCCGCGCGCGATCGGATAGAGCGCGTAGAGCCACAACGCGACGAGGGCCGGGATCACGCCCACGCCCAGCAGCGGAATCATGAACGCCAGCAGCGCGATGCTCGGCACCGTCTCCAGCACGCCGAGCGTTCCGAGGATCGTGCCGGAGCTGGCGCGCGCACGCTCGAGCAGCAGGCCCACCGGCACCGCCACGAGGACGGCCGCGATCAGCGCCGCCGCGACCAGCTCGAGATGGCGCGCCGTGAGCCGGGCGATCGTCGCCCGCTCGGCCCATAAGTATTTTGTGAATCCGTCGGATGCTCGCCCCGCCGATTGTCCCGAGATCGTCCGGCGCGCCGACAAGCCGAGTCGTTGCAGTTCGTCGGCGGCGACGACGGATACGTTCTCGCGATCCACCTCGACCCGACGGTTGAGCGAGCGCATCGACGTCTCGTCGAGTCGGCCGCTCAGCAGCATGAGCGTCGCGATCACATCGGGCCGGTCGCGAGCGACGCTTGGTCCCACGAGTGCGGCAGCCTGATACGGCGGGAAGAAGTGGCGGTCGTCGACCAGGACGACGAGATCGTACTTGGACAGCAGGCCGTCGGTCGAATAGCCGTCGACGAAATCCACCGCTCCGGTCGCGAGAGCCTGGTACTTGAGCGCCGGCGCGAGCGGGCGCACGTCGCGCGGATCGATGCCGTAGACGCGACGGAGCCCGGCGAGTCCGTCCGGCCGGCCGATGAAATCGGGTGTCAAGCCGCCGGTGAGGTGAGACGACGCTCGCGCGAGATCGCTCAACGTTCGAATATGCTCATGCTCCGCCGTCTGGCGGCGCACGGCGATCGCATATGTATTCTCGAAACCGAGCGGCGGCAGCCAGCGCGCGCCGTAGCGTTGCGCGGTGACGTCCGCGACGTGCGCGAAGACCGTGCGCGCGTCGTGCGCGAGCGAGTCCGGCAGTGAATCGTGCAGGATCGCGACCAGTCCGGTTCCGGTGTACTCGGGGTAGACGTCGACCGCACCGGAGCGAATCGCGCCGAACGCGACCTCCGTTGCGCCAAGCCCGGGCAGACGCTTCACCGCGATGCCGTGCGCCTCGAGCAACTGGGCGAACATCTCGCAGAGGAGATACGATTCGCCGAACGGCTTGGAGCCGACGACGATCGGACGCGTGTTCGATCGGGATTGCGCGCTGGCCCGCCCCCACTGCGCGCCAGCGAGGGCGAGCAGCATCGCGAGCGCTCCAAGGCGCAACCGCGTCGCGCGAGCGCTCACGCCCGCGCCTCCGAGCGCAATCCCTTGAGGCGCTCCAGTCCCGCGAGCGCGCGATCCAGGAGGTTCGTCACGTACGGCGTCGCCGGTGAATCGTTCAGATCCTGAATCGTTCCCTGCTGCTCGATTCGCCCCGCGCGCATGACGACCAGCTCCTTGCAGAGACGCGCCGCCTCGGCGAGATCGTGCGTCACGAGCAGCGTCGTCACACCGGTCGCCGCGCGCGCCGCCTCGAAGGCCTCGTGCAGATCGGCACGCGAGATCGCATCGAGCGCGCCGAACGGCTCGTCGAGAAGAATCAGCGATGGACGCGCCGCGAGCGCTCTCGCGAGCGCAACGCGTTGACGCTGTCCGCCCGACAACTCGTGCGGATAGCGCGTCGCGTATTTCGCGCGCGGGAGGCCAACGAGATCGAGCGCGTCGCCCGCCGCATTGACCGCCGCGTCGCCGGCGCCGCGCAGGCGCGGTACCAGCTCGACGTTGCGCTGAACGGTCCAGTGTGGAAGAAGCCCACCGTCCTGCTGCACGTAGCCGATGCTTCGACGAAGCGCTTCGACAGGCTGGCTCTTCACATCATTGCCGGCGACGGTGATGCTGCCGTGCTGCGGGTCGACCATCCGGTTGAAGCAGCGGAGCAGCGTGGTCTTCCCCGATCCGCTCTCTCCCACGAGCGCGACGCTGCCGCCCGCCGGCACGCGAAGGCTCACGTCGTCGAGCGCCACGACGTCGCCGTAGGCGTGCACGACGTGCCGCGCCTCGACGGCGGCGGGAGCGGCAACGTGGTGATCTGCGTCCGACGGCATTGCCTAAGGTTCCGCCCGTCACTCACGAGATGCAAGCGGACTGGCGCAACACCGTGAATGCGTCGTATTCTGGCGCCGCACATGACTCTCGCGAGCTCGCCAACCAGCGCGGCGGACTTCACGCTGCATCTGAACGATTCTCTCACGACGGACGCGGACTTCATCGGCGTGCGCGCGAGCGTCGACGCTCGCGGCTTCAGCGGGCTCACGACGTTCACCATCGCGCGTCGCGACGTGCAGCGCTTTCTCGTCGATGCGAGCAACGTGCTCGACGGCTCCGCGGAGCTCGCCGTATTGCTCGGCGGCTGGAACGATCGCGAGGAATACCTGCGACTCCAGCTTGCGCGAACGCGGACTGGCATCGAGTTCGTCGTGCGCGTGCGCATGGCGACGCCTGGCCTCCGCGCGGATCACTGGAGTCGCGTCGACACCGAGTTCGTCGTGGAGGGCGACGCACTCGCTGCGTTCCTCGATGCGGTGGCCCGATTCGCGACGACGGACAGCGTGGCGAGCGCGTCGTTGCGCGGCGTCGCGGAGGTTATCGCCTAAGCGATTCGCGCGAGGGGCACGTCGGGCGCAAACGGAAATTGTCGCGCCGGTTTGGCGCGATGTCCTCGCCAGGCACGATTCCGCGTGGTATGCTTGGCCCCGACAAGGACACTGGGCGGACGTCTCATGACTGAAGCCGTTTCCATTTCTGCTCCCAACGCCGCCGCCGTCCGCCTCGGACGCTGGTGGCAGTTGAGCCTTGGCGTCATCTGCATGTCGATGATCGCCAACCTCCAGTACGGGTGGACGCTCTTCGTCAACCCGATCCATGATGCGCATGGCTGGAGCCTGCCCGCCATCCAGGTGGCGTTCACGATCTTCGTGCTCGTGGAGACGTGGCTCGTGCCCATCGAGGGCTACATCGTCGACCGCATCGGGCCGCGGTTCGTCGGCGTGATCGCCGGCGTGATGGTCGCTCTGGCGTGGGTGATCAATTCGTTCGCCTCGTCCTTGCCGATGCTGTATGCGGGGGCGATCGTCGGCGGGATCGGCGCGGGCGCGGTCTACGGCGCGTGTGTCGGCAACGCGCTCAAGTGGTTTCCCGATCGACGCGGATTCGCCGCGGGAATCACCGCAATGGGATTCGGCGCGGGCTCGGCGTTGACCGTGTTTCCGATCGCGAACATGATCAAGGCGCAGGGCTACGAGGCGGCGTTCTTCAAGTTCGGCGTCGCGCAGGGCACGGTCGTATTTCTCGTGAGCTGGTTCCTGCGCGCTCCGGATGCGACCTTTGCGGCGAGCCGCGCCACACCGGTGATGAGCGCGCGCGCAATTCGCAAGCGCGAGTACACGCCGGTCGAGATGCTCGGCTCGCCGGCATTCTGGGTGATGTTCGTGATGTTCGTGCTCACGGCGACATTCGGCCTGATCGCGACGGCGCAGCTCACACCGATCGCGAGGGATCTGCACATCGCGGACTCCAGGGTCGCGCTCCTCGGCACGTCGCTGCTCGCACTGCCGTTCGCGCTGTCGATCAATCGCGTGCTCAACGGCGTGAGTCGTCCGTTTTTCGGCTGGATGTCGGACATTGTCGGGCGCGAACACACGATGATGATCGCGTTCACGCTCGAGGGAATCGCGATTCTGCTGCTGCGGCAGTTCGGCGGGAACCCGATGGGCTTCGTTCTGCTGACGGGGCTTGTATTCTTCGCTTATGGTGAGATCTACAGCCTCTTCCCCGCCATCTGCGGCGACGCCTACGGCCGCAAGTTCGCCTCGGCCAACGCGGGCCTCCTCTACGTGGGCAAGGGCGTGGCGTCGCTTCTCGTGCCGTTGAGCAGCATCATCGCGGCCTCTGCCGCCGGTTGGCGCACGGTGTTCTTCGTGTCCGCGCTCATGAACTTCGCCGCCGCGCTCATGGCGATCTTCCTGCTTCGGCCGATGCGCGCACGCGAGCAGCGCGGCGGCTTGGCGGCGGGAGCATGAGCGTTTCGTGAAGATTGCGGTCGTCGGTGCCGGAGCGATCGGCGGCTACGTCGGCGGATGGTTGTCCGCCGCTGGTGAGGACGTCACCTTCATCGCGCGCGGCGGGAATTTGGCGGCCATTCGGCGCAACGGCATGCGCGTCATCGGCGAGGATGGGACCGAAGTGATCGCGCGCGCGGCGGCGTTCGAGAAGACCGCCGACGCGGGGCCGCACGATGTCGTGATCCTCGCCGTCAAGGCACACCAGGTAGCCGCGATCGCGTCCGATCTCGCCGCGCTCTGCACGGAGACGACGTCGATCGTCACGATGCAGAACGGCATCCCGTGGTGGTACTTCCACAAGCACGGCGGCCAGTACGAAGGCACGCCGGTTCGCGCGGCTGATCCCGACGGTTCGATCGCGCGGCGCATCGATGCCGATCGCGTCATCGGCTCCGTCGTCTATCCGGCTGCGGTGCTCGAGGCGCCGGGCATCGTGCGCGTGGTCGAAGGCAAGCGCTTCACGCTCGGCGAGCTCGATGGATCGGCGTCGGCACGGAGCCAGGCGATCTCCGACGCATTCACCCGCGCTGGCTTCAAGGCGCCGGTGATCGGCGACATTCGCAGCGAGATCTGGCTCAAGCTCTGGGGCAACGTGAGCTTCAACCCGATCAGTGCGCTCACGCACTCGACGCTGCTTGGGCTGCTCACCTTTCCCCTGACGCGCGAGCTGAGCATCGCGATGATGCGCGAAGCGCAGACGGTCGCGAACAAGCTGGGCATCACCTTTCGCGTCGGCATCGAGAAGCGCGTCGCCGGCGCGCAGAAGGTGGGCGAGCACAAGACGTCGATGCTTCAGGACGTCGAGGCCGGCCGCCCGCTCGAGATCGACGCGCTCGTGGGCGCCGTCGTCGAGCTGGGACGATTGACCGAGACGCCCACTCCCCACATCGACGCGGTGTACGCGCTCGTGAGTCTGCTCGCGAAGCGGCTCGCCGACACGCGCGGCAACCTCTCCCTCGGAACGGAACCGACGATGGCCGCCTCCGCTTCTCCATCCTCCTCCCAACATTCGGTGCAGCCGGCATGACGACGGGAACGATTTCAGATATCTTGAAAGCGGGCGCGGACGATGCGCCGGCGTTGAGCGCGCCCGGCGGCGCCCCGCTCTCGTACCGCGACCTGCGCGCACAAGTTTCGGACGTCGTGCAATCGCTCGCCGGCCAGGGCATCGGGCCCAACGATCGCGTCGGCATCGTGCTCGACAATGGTCCGGAGATGGCGGCGGCATTTCTCAGCGTCGGGTCGGCCGCGACGGCCGCGCCGCTCAACCCGACCTACCGCGCCGAGGAGTTCGAGTTTTACCTGACGGACCTGCGGGCGAAGCTGCTGATCGTCGCCAAGGGCAAGGATTCACCGGCGATCGGTGTCGCGCAGAAGCTCGGCGTGCCGATCGCACGGCTCGTCGCGCACCCGGAGCGCGGCGCGGGCAGCTTCACGCTCGAATACGAGACCGACAATTCCGCGACCGCGATCCCCGTTCGCGCCGCGACGCCCGACGACATCGCGCTGGTGCTGCATACCTCGGGAACGACGTCGCGGCCGAAGATCGTTCCACTCGCGCACAAGAACATCTTCGCGTCCGCCGGCAACATCCGGCGCACTCTGTCGTTCACCGACAAGGATCGCGGCCTCGTCATCATGCCGCTGTTTCACATCCACGGGCTGATTGCCGCGCTCTCGGCGCCGCTCTCCGCGGGGGCGGAGGTCTGCTGCTCGCCGGGCTTCAATGCCCTCAAGTTCTTCTCGTGGCTGGGCGAGGTGAAGCCGACGTTCTACACGGGCGTCCCGACCATGCATCAGGCGATCCTGCTGCGCGCGCAGGGCAATCAGGAAATCATCAAGAACCACCGGCTGCGGTTCATCCGATCGTCGTCGTCCGCGCTGCCGCCGACCGTGATCGCGGAGCTGGAGCGCGTGTTCGGTGTTCCGGTCGTCGAAGCGTACGGCATGACCGAGGCGACGCATCAGATGGCCAGCAATCCCCTCGCTGGATCGCGCAAGCCGGGCACGGTCGGGCCCTCCGGCGGCCCGGAGATCCGCATCGTCGACGAGACGGGCACCACGGTTCCGCGCGGCCAGCCGGGTGAGATCGTCATCCGCGGACCGAACGTGATGACGGCGTATGAGAACAATCCAAAGGCGAACGCCGACGCGTTCTACGATGGATGGTTTCGCACCGGCGATCAGGGCGTGATGGACGACGACGGATACGTCGCCATCACGGGTCGACTCAAGGAAATCATCAATCGCGGCGGCGAGAAGATCTCGCCGCGTGAGGTCGACGAGATCATCATGGATCATCCCGCCGTGCACCAGTGCGTCACCTTTGCGATGCCGCACGACATGCTCGGCGAGGAAGTGGCCGCCGCGATCGTCCTGCGGCAAGGCATCGCGGCCACGGACAAGGAGCTCCGCGACTTTGCGTCGCTGCGGCTCGCCCCGTACAAGGTACCGAAGAAGATCCTCATCCTCGAGCAGATTCCCGTTGGCGCGACTGGCAAGCTCCAACGCATCGGGCTCGCACAGAAACTCGGACTCGCCTAACACCGACTCGAATGACGACCACTGCCGCACCAGCAACCGTTCGTCCGACCGCCGCCCCGCCAAAGCTCGATCCACCAGAGCGTTTGCTCATGGGCCCCGGGCCGAGCAACCCGGATCCGCGCGTGCTGGCGGCGATGACGGCGAATCCCGTCGGCCATCTCGATCCCTACTTCGTGCAATTGATGGATCAGACGATGGGGGCGCTGCGCGCCGTGTACCAGACGGACAATCATCACACGGTCCCGATCTCCGCGACCGGTTCGGCGGGGCTCGAGACGATCATGATGAACCTGCTCGAGGACGGCGATAGCGCCGTGGTCGGCGTGATCGGCTACTTCGGGCAGCGGCTCGCCGAGATGGCGCGTCGCGCGGGGGCGGATGTGCGCGTCGTCGAGGTTCCGCAGGGTGAGATTCTCGACCCGGCGCAGATCGACGCCGCACTCGATGAGCGTCCCGCCAAGCTCGTCGCGTTCGTGCACGCGGAGACGACGACGGGCGCGTGTCAGCCCATCGCGCCAATGGTGGAAGTCGCCCACAAGCATGGCGCGCTCGTCGCCATGGATTGTGTGACGTCGCTCGGCGGCTTGCCCATCGACATCGACGCGTTGGGTGTCGACGCCGCCGGCTCGTGCAGCCAGAAGTGCATTGGCGCACCGCCGGGACTGGGGCCGATCACGGTCGGCCCTCGCGCGATGGAGGCTGTTCGTGCGCGAAAGCACAAGCCGCACACGTGGTACTTCGATCTCGCGCTGCTCTTTCAGTACTGGGGTGAGAACGGTGCGCGCTCGCGAGCGTTTCATCATACCGCTCCGATCGCGATGATCTACGGTTTTCACGAAGCGCTGCGCCTGATTCTCGAGGAAGGCCTCGAGGCGCGCTGGGCGAGACATCAGGCCGCGCACGACGTCCTCGTTCGCGGCCTCGACGCCATGGGCTTGTCGCTGTTCCCGCCCGAGCAGAACCGGTGCGCGACGATCAACGTCATCAGGTCGCCCGAAGGCATCGACGAGGCGAAGGTTCGGCGCCGCATGCTCGACGCGGGCGTCGAGACGTCGGGCGGGCTTGGCCCGCTTGCGGGCAAGGTGTGGCGTGTCGGCGTCATGGGATACAACGCGCAGGTGCCTCGTGTTGAGCGTTTTCTCAATGCGCTCGACGATGCCCTCAAGGCCGAAGGATGGAACGTTTGAGAATCGCGCTCGCGAACTTGCGGCCGGGGTCGACGGCCGACGAAGCATTGTCGCTCGCGCGGCAGGCCATCGTCGACGCGGGCCACAGGAACGTCGACGTCATCTGCTTTCCGGAATGCTACGTGCCTGGCTACCGCAGCGCCGGGCGCGCCCTGCCGCCTCCGGACGCCGACTTCCTCGCAGCCGCGTGGTCGGACGTTGCCGCCGCCGCGGGACGCGCGAAGGTCGCCGTGGTTCTCGGCACGGAACGCCTCGTCGACGGTACGCCGCGACTCGCGGCACTGGTCGTCAATCGAGATGGCTCGGTCGCCGGCTTCCAGGACAAGGTGCAGCTCGATCCGTCGGAGGACGACATGTATTCGCCCGGCGCGGAACGACAGCTCTTTCGCGTCGGCGAGCTCACCTTCGGCGTGGCGATCTGTCACGAAGGGTGGCGCTATCCGGAAACGGTCCGCTGGGCCGCGCGGCGCGGTGCGCAGCTCGTCTTCCATCCGCATTTTCACGAGCCCGAACCCGACGGGTACCGTCCGACGCGTTTCGCCGATCCGCTGAACACGTTTCACGAAAAAGCGATGCTCTGTCGCGCCGCCGAGAACACGATCTGGTTCGCGAGCGTGAACTGTGCGTTCGACGGCTCGCCCACCACCTCCGCGATCGTACAGCCCGATGGGACCACGCTCGCCTGGCAGCCGTATGGACAGGAAGGCTTGTTGATCGCCGACATCGACCCGGCCGCGGCCACCGGTCTGCTCGCATCGCGATGCCGCACCGCGTGATCAGCACTCTCTGATTACGCGACGCTCACGGTGCCCGACGCCTATTCACCACGGACGACGTCCAGCGACGGCCGAGCTGAAGCCGAGCGGCTCGATGCGGACGCTCGCCGCACGGCGAACTGGACGCGCTGGGGACCCTATCTCGCGGAGCGGCAGTGGGGCACGGTCCGCGAGGACTATTCCGAACGCGGCGAGTGCTGGACGTACTTTCCGCACGACGATTCGCGCAGCCGGACCTACCGTTGGGGCGAGGACGGGCTGCTCGGCATCTGCGATCGTGAATGCCGCCTCGCCTTCGCGGTGGCGCTGTGGAACGAGCAGGATGCCATTCTCAAGGAGCGCCTGTTCGGGTTGACGGGACCCGAGGGCAATCACGGCGAGGACGTCAAGGAATGCTACTACTATCTCGACGCCACGCCGACGAGCTCCTATCTGCGGGCGCTGTACAAGTATCCTCAACGCGCATTCCCGTATGACGAGCTGGTGGCGGAGAATCAGCGGCGCGGGCATGACGTGCCGGAGTTCGAGCTGACGGACACGGGCATCTTCGACGACGATCGATACTTCGACGTCGAGGTGGAGTATGCGAAGGCAGCCCCGGACGACATCTGCATTCGCATCGCCATCCACAACCGTGGGCCCGACCCGGCGCCCTTGCACGTGCTGCCGACGCTGTGGTTTCGCAACACGTGGTCGTGGGGACGCACGGGTGAGCGCTTTCCGCCAAGGCCGCGTCTCGAGGCAGCGAGCCCGCGGCGCGTGATCGCCGAGCATGCGACGCTCGGGCGCTTCGTGCTCGACGCGGACGTCGCGAGCGACGGAACGCATGCCGCGCTGCTCTTCACCGAGAACGAATCGAACACCGAACGGCTCTTTGGCACGCCGAACGTTCAGCCGTTCGTGAAGGACGCCTTCCACGAATACGTCGTGCGTGGACGGCGTGACGCCGTGAATGCCAGTCACGTCGGGACGAAGGCAGCGGCGCACTACGTGCTGACGGTTCCCCCACAGCGAAGCGTCGTCATCCGCCTGCGGTTGCGCGAGGCGTCGGGAGCCGGCGCCGACATCGGACGCGACGTCGACGAGGTGATCGCGCAAGGCGTCCTCGAGGCGGATGCCTTCTACACGACTCGGGTTCGCACCGCGCTCACCGAGGACGAATTTCGCATCCTGCGCCAGGCATACGCCGGGTTGCTCTGGTCGAAGCAGTATTATCACTACTCGGTCGCGGAGTGGTTGGATGGCGATCCAGCGTACCCGCCTCCGCCCGCGGCACGCAATGCCGGCCGCAATGCCGATTGGCGTCATGTCTATGCCGCAGGTGTGCTCTCCATGCCGGACAAGTGGGAATATCCGTGGTTCGCGGCGTGGGACCTCGCGTTTCACATGATTCCGATGGCGACGGTCGACCCCCATTTCGCGAAGCAGCAGCTCACACTGCTCCTCCGCGAGTGGTACATGCACCCGAACGGCCAGATCCCGGCGTACGAGTTCAACTTCGGCGACGTCAATCCACCGGTGCACGCGTGGGCTGCCTGGCGTGTGTACAAGATGACGGGACCGCGCGGCGGCCGCGATCGCGTGTTCCTCGCGCGGGTGTTTCAGAAGTTGCTCATCAATTTCACCTGGTGGGTGAATCGCAAGGATCCCGAGGGCCACCACCTGTTCAGCGGCGGCTTCCTCGGCCTCGACAACATCGGTGTGTTCGATCGCTCCAAGCCGCTGCCCACTGGTGGACGGCTCGAGCAGGCCGACGGCACCGCGTGGATGGCGTTCTACTGCAGCACCATGCTCGCGATCGCGCTGGAGCTCGCGAGTGAGGACCCGTCGTATGAAGACGTCGCCTCGAAGTTCTTCGAGCACTTCGTCGCGATCGCGGATGCCATGAACACGCTCGGGGGCACCGGATTGTGGGACGAGGCCGATGGCTTCTACTACGATCAGCTCTACGTGAACGGAGGTCACGTGCCGTTGCGGGTCCGGTCGATGGTCGGGCTCGCGCCGCTCTTCGCGTGCGAGATCATCGACGACCACGTGATCGACAAGCTTCCTGGCTTCAAGAAGCGCATGGAGTGGTTTCTGCGAAATCGTCCGGACCTCGCGCGCCACATCGCCTACATGTCCGCCTCGACCGACGCCGGCGCGGGCGCGCCGGGCCAGCGGCTCCTCGCGGTGCCCTCACGCGAGCGGCTCGAGCGCGTGCTTCGCTATCTGGTCGACGAGACGGAATTTCTCTCGCCGTTCGGAATCCGATCCGTCTCGCGCGTGCACGGGGACCGGCCATATGTGTTTCGTCATAACGGCGACGAGTATCGCGTGTCGTACGATCCCGGCGAAGGCACCAGCGGAGCGTTCGGCGGCAACTCGAACTGGCGCGGTCCCATCTGGTTTCCGATGAACTATCTGCTGATCGAGGCGCTCGAGCGCTACGACCATTTCTACGGCGATTCGTTCCAGCTCGAGTGTCCCGCGGGCTCGGGACGCCTGCTCACGCTCGGCGGAATCGCGGCCGAGTTGTCGGCACGGCTCACGCGTCTGTTCGTGCGAGATGACGAGGGGCGCCGTCCCTGCCACGGCGACGACCGCCGGTATGCGGATGATCCGCACTGGCGCAACCTCGTGCTCTTTTACGAGTACTTTCATGGCGACACGGGCCGCGGCGCGGGCGCGAGCCATCAGACGGGATGGACGGCGCTGGTTGTTCGCTGTCTCCAGAATCTCGTCTCGCCGTACGCGATCACGATGGAATTCCGGGCACCGAGCCGCGCGTCGGGCGCGCTCCGGTTCTAGCGCCGTCCGGGATTGCATCTGCGGAGTCGGACGGCGCCCTACCGGGCCGGCGTCATCGAGCGTCGACGAGCCCGAGCGTGTCCACCAGGCGATCGAGTTCGCGAGACGGGCGTACGATTTGCTTCCTGACGACGATCCACGAAGATCTACTCCCGCAACCTCTACCTGCTCAAGCTGACGGAGGGTGGTGACGCATCCCGAACATTCCCTCACGGGCGACATCCGGCACCACAAGGGCTTCACGTCAGCCTTTCTCGCGCATCCGCGCGACCTCGTGGTCTACCTGCCTCCCGGCTACGACGCGTCGACCGAAGCGCGGTACCCGGTGCTCTATCTCCACGACGGCCAGAACGTCTTCGACCGCGCCACCTCGTTCGGCGAAGAATGGCACGTCGACGAGACCGCGCAGGCGATGATCGAGGCGGGCTCCATTCAGCCCCTCATCATCGTCGGCATCTACAACACCGGCGACCATCGCATCGACGAATACACGCCGACCACCGACGAAACGAAAGGCGGCGGCCACGCGGACGACTACGGCCGCATGATGATCGAAGAGCTCAAGCCGTTCATCGACCGGACCTACCGCACACGCATCGCCGCGGAGTCCACGGGCCTCGGCGGCTCCTCGCTCGGCGGCCTGCTGACGCTGCATCTCGGCCTTCGGCATTCCTCCGTCTTCGGGCGACTTGCGGTGGTGTCGCCATCGGCATGGTGGGATGATCGCGTGATCATTCGCGAAGTCGAGCAGTTGCCGGCGAAGCTCCCGCTCCGCATCTGGCTCGACGTCGGAACCAAGGAGGGCGAGGAGGCGACCAAGGATGTTCGGACGCTCCGCGACGCCCTGACGGCGAAAGGATGGACGGCTGGACAGGACCTCGCCTATGAAGAGATTGCAGGCGGCGAGCACAACGAGGCGAGCTGGGGATCTCGCGTGGGGCGAATCCTGCAGTATCTATTTCCGCACGTGTGATTCCCATCGCCGGGCTGTCCATCCTGTCAGCGAGCGCCTCGACACCGTCAATGCATCGCGAGCACCACCGCTGGCACAGCCCGTCGCTCGACCGCGACATGGACCTCCTCGTCTTTGGCCACGGCGGCGCGCGTGCCATCGTGTTCCCGACGTCGATGGGCCGGTTCTACGAGTGGGAAGACCACGGCATGGTCGCCGCCCTCGCGCATCAGCTCGAGCAGGGCTGGCTCCAGCTCTACTGCGTCGACAGCGTCGACGAGGAAAGCTGGTACGCCAAATGGAAGGACGTCGCCGATCGCGCGTGGCGCCATCTGCAGTACGACGCCTACATCCGCGATGAAGTCCTGCCGCTCACCCGCCGCAACGACAACCCGTTCCTGATGACGCTCGGCGCGAGCTTCGGTGCGTGGCATGCCGTGACCTTCGCGATGCGATATCCGACGCTCGTCGGCCGCACCATCGGCATGAGTGGATTGTACGACATTCGCGAGCAGACCGGCGGCTACTCTGACCCCAACGTCTATGCGTTCAATCCCGCGGATTTCGTGGTGCACGAACACGACCCGCAGTGGCTGCATGCGGTCAAGGGCCTGGAGATCATCCTGGCCATCGGGCGAGACGATCCATTTCGAGCCAACAACGAGTATTTCTCGCAGCGCTTGTGGTCATGCGGCATCTGGCACGCGCTGCGGATCTGGGATGGCTGGGCACACGACTGGCCGTACTGGCAGCAGATGATTGTGAAGTACATCGGCGGGCCGGATTGACCGCTTCGCCGACGCACCCTCACCTTCGCCTCATCACCGCATGGCTTCCCCGCTCAAGGTCGGTCTGATCTCGGGACGCGAGTGGTCGTTTCCACCCGCGCTCATGGAAGAGGTCGCGCGCCGCGACCAGGGCGTCGTCGTCGAGCGCGTGACCCTCGGCGGGACCGCGATGGACGAACCGGTCGACTACGCGGTGATCGTGGACCGTATCTCGCACGAGGTGCCGTACTACCGCACGTATCTGAAGCACGCGGCGCTGTCGGGCGTCACGGTCGTGAACAACCCGTTCATGTGGACGTCGGACGACAAGCACTTCGACGCGAGCCTCGCCACGAAACTCGGAGTGGCCAGCCCGAAGACGCTCGCGCTGCCGAACCGTGAATACGTACCCGGCATCAAGCACGATGAGAGTCTTCAAAACCTGAAGTATCCACTCGATTGGGACGCGATCCTCGCGTACGTCGGGCTTCCGTGCATTCTCAAGGATGCACACGGCGGCGGTTGGCGTGACGTGTACGTCTGCCGGTCGAAGGACGAACTGATTCACCACTATGACGGCTCGGGCCTCCTGACGATGATCGTGCAGGAGTTCATCGAGTGGGAGCAGTTCGTCCGCTGCATGGCACTTGGCCAGCGCGACGTTCTGCCGATGAAATACGATCCGCGGCAGCGCTGCTATCTCATCGAGCACGAGCACCTCTCGCCGCAGCTCGGCAAGCGTATCGTCGACGACTCGCTCACGCTCATGCGCGCGCTCGGCTACGACATGTGCTCGCTCGAGTTCGCGGTGCGCGACGGGGTTCCGTATGCGATCGACTTCATGAATCCCGCGCCCGACATGGACGTAAACTCGCTCACGCCGCATTACTTCGAGTGGGTCGTGCAGCACATGGCGGATCTCGTCATCCGTCTCGCGAAGGCGACGCGACCGACGCTGGACCTGCGCTGGGGCGATTTTCTCGTCGGCCGCAGAGAGCGCGCGTGACCGCGCCATCCGACGCAGCGACGCTTCGCGAGGCGATCGACGACTATCACGCGCTGTTGTCGAACGACATCGCCGGGGAGTCGCAGGCGCGGCTCGACGCGCAGCTTCGCGAGCGCGGGCTGTTCTTCGGCGACCGGCCGCTGTGCACGGTGCTTCGCCCGCGCTTCTTCACGCCGGGGCAACATCGCGGCATCCGTCGTCGCATCGCGCCACTGCTGGCGGCGTTCCGGCGGGCGCACGACGCCGCCATCGCCACCAGCGCGGTACTCGATCAGTTTCGCCTCGCCGACTGGGAGCGCGACCTCGTTCACTGGAAGAGCGGGTTCCGCGATCCCAGCCCGATCTCGCGGCTCGATGCGTTCTACACGCCGGACGACGAGGAACTCTGGTTCACCGAATACAACGCGGAAGTACCCGCGGGCGCCGCCTACGGCGACGTGCTCGCCGAGGTCTTTCATTCGTTGCCCATCATGCGCGAGTTCGTGCACCGCTGGCACGTGCACTCGCTGCCCGCACGGCCGCATACGCTCCACGCGTTGATCGACGCCTGGCAGCAGTTCTCGGGCTCTCGCGTCGCGCCACGGATCGCCATCCTCGATTGGCGCGAGGTACCGACCCAGAGCGAATTCCGGCTCTTTCAACGCTATTTCGCGGAGCACGGCGTCGAGTCGGTCATCGTCGATCCCGCCGAAGTCGATTACGACGGCGAGCGGCTGAGCGCATCGGACGGTCCGATCGACCTCGTTTACAAGCGCGTGCTCACCACCGAGCTGGTCGAACGTGGCGGCATCGACCATCCCGTGCTGCGCGCGGTGAAAGACGGCGCGGTGTGCATGGTCAATCCGCCCGCTTGCAAGATCCTGCACAAGAAAGCCAGCCTCGCGGTCCTGCACGACGAGCGCAACGCAAGCCTCTTCGACGCCGAGGAGCGCCAGGCGATCTTCGAGCACGTTCCGTGGACCCGCGTCGTCGAGGAGCGTCGCACGACGCACAGGGGGCGAGACATCGATCTCGTCGAGTTCATTCGCGCCGAGCGCGAGCGACTCGTCCTCAAGCCGAACGACGACTACGGCGGAAAGGGGATCGTCCTCGGGTGGGAGACGGACGCGGCTGCCTGGGATCGCGCGGTGGCGCTCGCGCTGGCCGAGCCGTATATCGTGCAGGAGCGTGTGCGGCTGCCGTTCGAGGCGTATCCGAGCCTCGTGGACGGCAACGTGCATGTCGTGGATCGCATGGTCGACACCGCGCCCTACGTCGCGTACGGCGCGTTCACCGAAGGCTATCTCAGTAGGCTCTCGACCGCGTCGCTGCTCAATGTGACGGCCGGCGGCGGCAGTCAGACGCCAACGTTCATCGTCGAGAAACGGTAAGCCGGCACGCGTACGCATCGTCGACCTCATTCGCGGAGCGCACCGCCTCATGCAGCCACCATCGCTCACCCTCGGCATCGAGGAAGAGTACCAGATCATCGATCCGGAGACGCGCGAGCTCCGGTCGTACATCACCGAGATTCTCGCCGGCGATCACATGCTGCTCGGCGAAGTGAAGCCAGAGCTGCACCAGAGCATGGTGGAGATCGGAAGCAAAGTCTGCCGCTCGCCTAGCGAGCTGCGGTCGGAGCTGGTCCGTCTGCGCGGGCTCGTGATGGATCTCGCGGCGCGAGACGGCCTCGTGATCGCGGCGGCCGGCACACATCCCTTCTCCTGCTGGACGAAGCAGGACATCACGCCGCTCGAACGCTACATCGGCGTGAAACAGGATCTGCAAGATCTCGCGCAGCAGCTCCTCATCTTCGGCACGCACATTCACGTGGGGATCGAGGATAAGGATTTTCTCATTCACGCGATGAACGTCTCGCGGTACATGCTGCCGCACGTGCTGGCGCTCTCCACCAGCTCACCGTTCTGGCAGGGCCGCCGAACGGGGTTGAAGTCCTACCGGAGCATCATCTTCCGCAACTTCCCGCGCACGGGCGTGCCTCCCATTCTGCGCAGCTACGGCGAGTTCGAGGAGCTGCTCGGAACGCTCATGCGCACGCAGAGCATTCCCGACGGCTCCAAGATCTGGTGGGATGTTCGCCCGCACCACGCGTATCCGACGCTCGAGTTCCGCGTCTGCGACGTGTGCACGCGCGTGGACGAAGCCGTCGCGATCGCGGCGATTCTCCAGGCCATCATCGCGAAGATCTGGAAGCTGCGGCACGACAACCTCACGTTCCGTCTCTACTCCTCGCCGCTGATCGAGGAGAACAAGTGGCGCGCCGTCCGCTTTGGCGTCGAGGGAACGCTCATCGACTTCGGAAAGGGCGTCACGCAGTCGGCGCGGTCGTTGATCGAGGAACTGCTCACCTGGTTCGTCGACGACGTGCTCGACGAGCTGGGAAGCCGCCACGACGTGGAGTACGCCTTCCACATCCTGAAGACGGGAACGAGCGCCGATCGTCAGCTCGCGACGTACGAGCGCACCGGCGATTTTCGCGCGGTGGTGGATCAGGTGATCTCGGAAACGGCGGAGGGCGTTCGCCCGGAGATCGCTGCCCGATTCGCCGAGCGGGCTCGCGGAGCAATGGCCGCACAGGCGTCGACGTCCGCCGAAACTGAATCCACGAGCACAGCGCATTGACGACGGAACCCATGCATCGCATCGACGCCACGATGGATCTGGCGCGGCCCATCATCGCCATTCCCACGCAGACACTGCAGAGCCTCGGCGGCGTGTCCGCGGACATTCCCGCGTCGTGGGTGATGAGCCAGCGCTATGTGCAGACGCTGGTGAACGCGGGCGCGCTGCCGTGGCTCGTGCCGCTCGTCGACGACGCGACGCTGCGCGGAATCCACGAGTCGATCGACGGCCTCTTTCTGCCCGGCGGTGCCGACATCGATCCGGTGTCGTACGGCACTGGGCCGCATCCGCTCTGCGACAAGACAGATGCCGAGCGCGATCGCGTCGAGCTGCGCCTCGCCCGATGGGCAATCGCCGACGGGCTACCGGTGCTCGGCGTCTGCCGCGGCATGCAGCTCATCAACGTCGCCGCGGGTGGAACGCTCTATCAGGACCTCGCCGAGCAGCGGTCAGGGTCCATCAAGCACGACTTCTTTCCGTTCGGGGGGTCGGGATACACGCGCGACTATCTCGCGCACGACGTGACGATCTCGCCGGGATCGCACGCCGCGCGCGTATTCGGCGACGGATGCGTGCGCGTGAACAGCATGCACCATCAAGGCGTCAGGGACGTCGGCGCGGGGCTCGTGGTCAGCGGCATCGCGCCAGACGGTCTGCCCGAGGCCCTCGAGGGAAGCGACGGCCAGTATCTGCTCGCCGTCCAGTGGCACCCCGAAGCGCTCACCGACGGCGATGAATCCTCGCGCCGGCTGTTTAGTGAGTTCATATCCGCGGCTCGAGAGTTCCGCACCGCGCGGACGGGCTGACCGTGCGCTTCCGCCCGAAGCGCCGCCGAACCAGTCGCCGAACCAGTCACGGTCGTGAGGCTTGCCGTCGCCGGGACGCGTCGGCATCATTTTGCCCGACTGGAATTCCCCTTCCTCAGAGCCGTCTCACGCTCGCTGGAGCACACTCTTGATGCAGACTCGCGTATCACGCCACGTCGGCAGCGTCGCACTCACCGTCGGGGCATTTGCGCTGCTGGCAACGCCGACTCGCAGCATCCTGGCACAGGGCTCGTGCAAGGGTCGTCCGGCTGAGCACACGCCGGCGTGCGACACCACGCCCGCTCCGCCGCCCTTCGCGCCCACCGGCTGGAAGACGGTCGCGATGGATCATTTCACGATGGCCACGGCGGACTACAAGAAGGAGACCGCCTATTATGCCACGCTCATGAACTGGAAGGTTCGGAGCGACGACGGGAAACAAGCGGTGCTCGATATCGACGACATTGGCACCGTGATCATTCGTGGCGGATACGAAGCACCAGCGCGTCCCGCGCCGCAGACTCGGCCTGCAGGCGACAGCGCCGGCGGTGGTCGTCGCGGCGGCCGCGGCGGCGGCAATCGCGCACCGGTGAACGCGGTGTGGGATTCGTTCGCGTGGCAGATCGCCCCGTGGGACGCGAAGAAGGTCCAGGCCGAGCTCGAGAAGCGCGGTCTGCATCCCGTCGCCGAGAATGACGGCAAGGGCTGCGAGGCATTCCACGTGAAGGACCCTGACGGCTTCGACGTCGTGCTCGACAACGGCTGCTACGCAAAGGCGCGTAAGGCGAACGCCAGCAAGCCCGGGCTCGCGGTCGAAGCGCCGTTCGAGAAGACGAATTGGCAGACGGTCTGGCTCGATCACATCTCGTTCGCGGTCACCAACTACAAGGAAACCGCCGCGTGGTACAAGGCGCTGCTCGGCTGGATGCCGCAGGGCGACGAAGGCAGCCAGAACGAGACGTGGATGTGCGAGGATTGCGGCAACATCATCATTCGCGGCGGCAATCCGAATGACACACGTCGTCCACCGCCGACCGTTCGCCGCGCGGTGATCAATCACATCTCGTTCGGCATTCGTCCGTTCGATGCGGATCAGACCAAGGCTGATCTCGACACGCGTGGGTTGAGCGCACGGATGGACACCGGCGGCTCGAAGGACATTCACGATCCCACCGCGTACTACAAGAGCTATCACACCACGACGGCAATGGGCTGGGATCTCCAGATCAGCAACGGCTCGAAGGAGAATCGCACGGTTCGCTGACGGCGGATGACGAGAACAGCTCGCGGGAACTATGCGAACCAGCGAGCCAGGATTGTTTCTTGTTGGAACGACCGCTCGGGATGCTTC